>VFSW01006761.1_pt1 | contig 16800 bp, 30 predicted proteins | sample 5358111 | NCBI WGS metagenome assembly VFSW01 (sample SAMN11554181, study PRJNA540505) | mine drainage metagenome | isolation source: sediment from site ElyBrook_90M | place: USA: Ely Copper Mine, Vershire, VT | collected 2017
CGGATTTCGGAGGGCACACGGTTTATCCGGGACTTCCCAACACTTGTACGGGATGCGGAGCTACCGCACCTTGGAAGGAATCGTGCCCAATGAGGAGGGTCACTGGGGCGACGCCGCCAAAGGGTGAACGTGTCGCGGAAATTGAGGCGGAGGTCACTCGTCTCTTGTTGGAGATCGACAAGGACGAGAAAATCATCGTAGAGGTCAATCCGAGCAACCGGGACGCCGCTATCGCCGTTGTAAAGGAGGTTCGTGCGGTTCTCAAGCACCTTCAGGAGTTCATGGCAACCGACCAGGGGAGGGGCCGACCGTGAGCGAGTGGAGGGCACTCCCCGGAGCCGGATCGTATCCACGGGGGCGACCGGCGCGCAGGACATGGTATCTCCACTCCCCAGATGGCAGGGTCATGCTCCAGACCCGCGCCGACGTAGAGGGCGGGTCCGAGGACGTGAAACGCATCCTCGAAATCGCAGACCTTCTCAATAAATCTGATGTAATCGACTTGCTCGTACTCATGAATTCCCCCGAGGAGTTCATTTGGGAAGAGCCTGACCCTGCTCTCTCCCCAGCTCTCGCCACGGTTCGCACCCTCCTCAAGAAGTACGCCCCGGAGAGGATGTGCAGACACGGATGGTCCGGGATCCACGACCTCGACGCGAAAGAGGAGGAAGACGGATGGGTGTGCCGGGGTCCGAAGAAGGACGGCGACCAAGGCGCAACCGACCAGGGGAGGGGCCGACCGTGAAACATGATGCACGGGTCTTTGTCGTCGGCGGTGCAATCGAGTTGAGCAATATCCATGTCGGTGTGTGCATGGTATGTCGCTGGAGGGGGCCTCTGCACCGCACATCCACCGCTATGGCCAGGGCGATGGATGACTGCGAAAGACACGAGAGACTTCAAGCCGGAGGCACGCCGTGACCGCCGGACCCACTGCCGCCTTCACCGTCCGTCGGGAATACTACGACCAGATCGTGGCGGGGGTCAAGACTGTGGAGATCCGCAAGGCAACCTCCCATTGGGTCACGCTGGCGAGGCACCGGCCAACGAAGGCCGTCTTCCTCTGCGGTTTTGGCCGGGTCCATTGGCGGGTCGTGACCGGGGCCACGGTCCTCGCGGGATACGGGGCAGCGGAACAGTTCCTCGGTCGTCCCCTGAGCGAGCAGGGCATCAAGGACGTGGGCCACGGCCCGGTAGTGGTATTCCACTTGGGGGAGGCCCTCGCGCCCCCCCGGAGGCCGGCATGAGGGTCCGTTGCGACGATGACCGTCACATTCTCGGCCTCGAGGAAGAGGTTGTGCTTTTCGCTTACGGTGATGGGTTCGGCTGGACAATCGGGGAGGACAAAGCGAGCAAAGACTTCGCCTGGGCCGACATCGTAGATTGGATAGCGGACACTATCGAGGATGCCTCCGAGGAGGAGGGGGGAGTCTGGTTCCCGGGTCCCGATGACCTATTGCCTTGGGAGGCCCCGTGACCGTCGCCCCGCCTATACTCCCTCTGGTCTTGGACCTGTTCAGCGGGTCCGGCTCGGCCACAGAACCCTTCGTAAAGTGCGGTAAGCACATGGTCCTGCGGGTGGACATTGCGGGGAAGCCGGACATCCGGGCAGACGTGGCGAGATTACCGGTCAAGGCAAACATAAAGCCTCAGTTCACATGGGCGAGCCCCCCATGCACCGAGTTCTCCAAATTGACCTTCCTGCGCCCCTACCACAAAGGGGGCCTCCCTCCGAACCCCGAACTCGGGATGAAACTAGTCAGGGTAGCCTTCGCCGAGGCAAAACGGGCCGAGTACTGGGCGGTCGAGAACGTGCGCCGATCCGAGCAGTTCATCGCTCCCGAGTTCGGCAAGCCTTGGCTCCGCAAGGATGCGTGGTGCATCTGGTCGAACCTGCCATCCGTTCTTCTCTCGCGGGCTGACCGGATGCTCAAGGGGCGTGCGGCCCGGTCGAAACCCACGCCGTCAGGCTTGCCGCGATACCGGTCCCACGACCGGTCCCGCGACCGGTCCCGCATCCCAAAGACCATCGCCGAGGCCATTCACCGGGCGGTGTGTGAATGACCGTCGCCCCGCCCCGCGAGGACGCTCCCATGGGAGGGGGCTCCATGACCGCCGACCCGCTCCGACTCCAATACTGCAGGTGCGGTTGCGGGTCCCGACTCCGATGCTGCAGGTGTGGTTGCGGGTCAGTGGAGGGTGATTGTGTAGGTGGCATCCCCTTCCCGGAACGCACATGGCCACGGGAAGCTCGCATCGAACTGAATCGCCTACGCCAGCACCTTGCTGACTGGCTCACCATCTACGAGGGGGGCGAGTGCAGCGCCGAGCCAGGTAATGCTAATGGAACTGGGATTCACACTTTGCATGGATGGGCATGGAAGACCGCCCAGATAGTCCGGGCGGCAAGAGAAGAACATAGATTCTTGGAACGGGATGGAGACATCCCCGCCGAGTATTCAGATGAGGGGCATCCATGATCGGGGACTCTCCGCAACACCAACCGTCAAGCGTTCCGCCTCAAGGCCAGCGTGGCCCCGTTCCCGACCTCGAGTGCCCGAACTGCGGCCTCGAAGCCGACTACACGTGGACGATGTGCCACTTCTGCGGGGCGTGGCTTTGATGACCGACCCGGTCACGAGGTGTAACTAAGATGGGTCGGAGAGGCGGGAGCATCACGCGCTCGATGCGTCGGAAGAAGGCGCAATCGGCACGGGCGAAGAGTCGGAGACATGCCGGTGCGTAGCCCTCGGGTCTGGAGTGAGGACACGCTCATCATGGACCACGGAGAAAAGGAGACACTGAAGCTACTTCCGCGCACGGCCTGGGTCGAGTTCGCCGTGCAGCAGGGGGAGTTGAGTCTGCACTACGCGGTACCCTCCTCGAGTCGGGTGAGGAAGCCGCTCAAGGTGAGGAGGAGCGTCATGGCGGGCGCGAAGCGCGTCATCACGAGTCCGTTGGGAGAGATTCGGGTGGAGTCACTGAAAGCGGAAACGTTAGGGGTCGTGAAGGTCTGGAGGTGGCCGAAGGAGAATGGCGACAGCACGGGATCTTGAGGTGCGGGAGAAGAAGTGGTGGGAGAAGCAGGGCTTCACCGTAGAGATTGCCTGGGCTGCGTGGCAGTACGGTCGCAAGTGGCCCTCGCGCCGCGACTTTTTCGCCATGAAGGACGGAAACAAGTTCAAGAAGCGCTCACACGGATTCGACTTGTTGGCCGTCAAGGTCATCAATGGAAAGCCGATGCAGGCTATGATTCAGGTCTCGAAGACGAGTGGCAAGGGAGCGAACGCGGACCACGGAGACCCCCGTTGGTCGTGGATTCCACCTGAGAGCACCGTGGAGGATTGGGCGACAAACCCTTCTGGGGTGGTCCAGGTAGTCTCGATAGTGGACGGGAAGAACACTACGCGCAACTGGTGGGTCAAGCGCCAGGGCGGAAAGCGGAAGAAGGGGCTGGACCTCTTCGCGTAGATGCCCGACCGAGTGAGTGTCGTAATTCCCTCGAGGAGCGTAACAGACGGACTGAAGGCCGCGTACCGGCTTGAAGGCGTGCACGAGGTAATCGTGCAACTCGGGAAGATGCACCCGGCGCACGCACGAAACTTGGGCGCGAAACAGTCCGTAGGCGAGATCATCATTTGGCTTGACGACGACCTCGTGCTGGCACCGAACGACCTGAGTTGGTTCGCGACGCGCCCTCTATCAGAACGACGTTGGACTCCGAAGCGTTGGTTGGACGCCACCGGGGACCGTTTCACGAAGATGGCGTGCATGGGCATGAACTCGGTGCAGGCCATGACCACCGGGACCATGACGACAGGGGCCTTCATTGCGGTTCGCCGGGAGGTGTTCGAGCGCTACGGGGGTTTTGACCCGGACAAGGCTCTTGAGGACGTGGACATTGGGAATCGACTCAGCAAGGCGGGGGTCGAGCAGGTTCTCGCGCCCTACAAAGCGGTGTACACGCGGAGACTCAGCACCACCCAGGAGGCGATGGCCCGCGGTCCCAAGTGGGTTAACTATCCCCGGCCCGAGAGCGCACCCTCAATCAAAATTGTGTGAGCGCGGTCATTTGCGCCCGTGCCGACGGCGGCAGGGGCATCTTCGCGGCGGGTCCGGGGAACCAGATGTTCAGTCTGCCTCCCGCGATTCTGCGCGGCACCCAGTCCAGCTCGGCCATGACCTGAGCGAAGCGGGTAGGGGTGAGCCGTTCGAGTGCGGACGGGCCGAAGACCTGATGGGAGAGTGCCGCCACGGTTGCGTAGTTCACGACCGGATGGAGCGGCTCGAGCGCGAGCAGGGACGGGACGTTCAAGGGAACGGGCCAATCCACAGTCCCGTAGCGTCTAATGCTGGTCGCGGCCCAGTTGGTGACTTCCCGTGCCGTGGTCTTGTCCGTGAAGCTCGATCGTACCCACCTGCAGAACTCCTGGAGCGACTTCGGGGGGATTGTGAATACGATCCATGGGACCCGCCCCATTCCAGGGCGTCTGGTCTTCGGTTCTGGAATGGTGAATCCGGGTACGGGTTCGTAGGGTTCCGGCCTTGGCAGTTCGGAGTGGTAGAGTTCGAGACCCGTCTTGCCCTCTGGTGTGATGGGCAGATAACCCCTCTGTGCCTGTGTCGGGGGAGCCCCGGGTGCGGTAATGGCTGCGAGAGACCGCCCGTGCGAGGGGATTCCCAGCTCTTGTCCCTTCTCGCGAAAGGTTTCGAGTGTCTGCCCGGTGATGAGTTTCTGGGCCCGGTACTGCGCCAAGAGGTAATCCACCTCCGGGCTCGCATTGACGAAGACGATGAGCCCGCCGTAAGGCGTGAACGACGTGCGGATCTCTCTTCCCTCAGACGTGGGCAGGAGTCTGTGAGAGTAAGTATTCCACTCGTCGGGACACGAGCTGACGAATGGCGCACAGGCTGAGCGGGTAGCTCGGTAATCTCGCCCGTATGCCTTGGACTCCATGAATCTCGCCTACTATAGTAGTAGAGGCGCAATTAATGAGGGTATCGAGAGGGCTGTTGGCGACAGAGGCACACGGAATCCTAGGGGCGAAGGTCACGAAGGGCGAGGCCATCGAGAAGGCGGACAAGATGATCGCCATGCTTCAGACCAAGCCTGCGGGAGATTACGCATGGAAGGAAGCGTGGAGTTGGTTCAAGCGCTACTCGACCGGGATGCCGGACCTCCGAGGGCACCGACTGGATCTGAAGAACGAGAAGGCCGTCAAGAAGTGCAAGGTCGTCGCGCGGGTGTGCTACCGAGCATCACGACCGCTCGTAGTGGACCCCACGGGTGCCGCATCCTCCAGGGGGCCACGAGTCCCCGACACGCCTTTGAAGTGGGCTCACCTACGGTCGGCACTTGCGAGTATGTATCGCGGAATGGGATACGAATGATGTGTTTCTACTGTCGCAGGGAGACTGACGTCGCGCTCTGCGACGGGTGCGAGGCTCCCGTCTGCGCCGAGCACCGGGAACCGGGATCGTGCGTGATGTGTCGCGTACAACCCCGGCTCTCCCCTGAGGAGCAACTGGCGCTTCACGCGGAGTATCACAACCTTCGTGTCCGATGGCTCATGGAGGTCGCGCTCAACCCGGACTTCTGCTACGACGGACTCTTCAAGGACCACGCCGGTCTCTACGACGCCCTGACGCACGCTACCCGGAGCACGATGATGGTCAAGAACGTGGACTTCTATGCCATTCCCGACAACGCGAGACTCCCCATGACGACCGAGCTGGCATCCAAGATGGTCGAGGCTGGCGTGGTCACGGCCACCTACGACCTCCTCGCCATCGGGGTCTTCTACCCACTGACCGCAAAGGCCCTGGGACTCAAGGCTTAAGTAGTGGTGGTGGTTGTGGTGGTATGATGCCGAAACACAAGTGCCGGAAATGCGGATACGAATGGGAGGGGAAGGTGGACTACACGCCGATAAAGTGCCCGGATTGCCAGTCTCGGGACTGGCACGGGAAGCGCCGCCGAAGGGTCCACTGAATCCCACTACACATAGGAGGAGAGAACTATGTCGAAGCGGAGAAACGCCAAGGTAATCAAGGACGGAGAGACCAAGAGAGGAACTACCCCGTGCGCCCCTAGGAAGCGCACACGCGGAGGAGCCTACGCCGAGAACCACCAGGGACGGGCGAAGGCGCGACACGCCAAGGCCGCGAAGCGGAAGGCGGCGCGGGTGAGCGCATGAACGCCCACACTCCCGAGTGCGACCAGGCCCTGGCCGCCTACCACCAGGCCAGGGCCGCCTACGACCAGGCCTGGGCCGCCCTCGACAAGGCCAGGAAAGCCTGCCCCGCCTGCCGGAAGGCCCGCGCATGAGCGCGAGCGACATCGGAGCCGCGACCGTGGAGGAGACGGATGCGAAGCTCCGCGCCGCGATCAAGCGTGTTGCCGAATCGAAGAAGTGGTCGGGCGTCACGGAGGCCGAGGAAAAGGACGCTCGCCGCGAACTCCTCCAGCTCCTCCAAGAGCAGGGGCTCCCAAGTTACAACGACGGGGTGAACGTGGTCCGTATCAAGCACAGGCAGGTCACGGAGCCCATCGTGCCCCACTCGCTGAGGAAGGAAATCGGGGACGAACTCGCCGACCTCTACATCTTGGAGAAGGTGGATGAGTCGCGGCTCCTCAAGGATCTCCCACACCTGCGGGAGAAATTGGTGCACGTTGTCAAGGTAGTCGAGTATGTCGAACTCAACGGCACTGAATCCCACTCCACATAGGAGCAAGGAGAGAACATGGCATCAACAACGTTTGTAGCACCGCCGGACGACCCGATTCGACTGAAGGACAAGGTCACGGGGCAGGGAGGATGGGCGACTACCTCCCAACTGAACTTCCTGGAGAACCTGGGAGCGCAGGGCATCGGTCGCGGCTTCGGGACCGTGGAGAAGTTGACCTACTACGCCGCAAGCGCTTGGATCACCGAATTGCGAGAGAGGCGCTACGCCGCCCAGGCGAGTCAGCGCCCCGGGCTCTTCGACGAGCCGAAGGGGGGTTGGTACGTTGCGCCGGGAGCCACTCTGGACACCCCGGCGAACAAGCTGGACAAGCCCGCCGCGCAATCTTCATCCCCGCCTTCCGCATCACAGGCCACCACCATGAGCACACCACAGGAGACACCCAAGGAGCCGGAGCCCGTGAAGACCGCCGAGATCATGCCCACAGGGAGCAAGCCCCCGGTGCAGATGCAACCGACATCGGACGGCATCGCGGGCTACGACCGGGAGCTTGTCGAGGTGGTGAAGCGGGACATCCTGCCAGAGAACATGCGGACCGACGCGGACCTGAAGCGCTACCTGTTCACCTGCCGGGAGTACGGCTTCTCCCCGATGAAGCGCCAATGCTACGCGATGGTGGCCGGTGGCCGACTTGTGGTGGAGGTCAGTATCGACGGAATGTTGAGTCTCGCGGAGTCCACCGGGGAGTACGCCGGAGCCGATGAGCCTGTCATAGACCTCGACAAGGACGGGAAGATCGTGAGGGCCACGGCCACCGTCCATCGTTGGCACGGGAACGAGCGCATTGCCATCACCGCCTCCGCGCTCTGGGAGGAGTACGGGGTAGCAGCACAGTCCAAGGTCAGCGAGAAGGGACGCGCTTACTCCCCCTGGTTCACCATGCCCTCCACGATGATAGGGAAGGTTGCACTCGGCAAGGCCCTACGCCGGGGATTCCCGCGCGCCCTGAGTGGACTCTACGAGCACTCCGAGATGGATCAGGCGAGGGAGTGATGCCCTACACTACCAACGCGGAGTACATCCGCGTCCGACGCCACCTCACGACAGCGGACCAAGAGCTGACGTCGGCTCGCGTCTGGACGAGGACCGATGACATCCTCCTGCGTGTGCTCATGGATCGGGCGGAGAACGCCATACGAGAGGCCCAGACCTATCTCGACAAGCTCCACATCCCGAGCGAGGACCAGTTGGAGAACGAGGAGAAGGCGGAGGCCGAGCGGCGCGAGCGGGAGGCTTTCGAGGCTCCCGACTGCGATGACCTCCCTCTCACTACACCCGCAGAAGAGGCCGAGAACGTCTTTCCTCCAGAGGACTCACCCGAACGCTTCCACAAATCGGAGGACTGATGGGCGACACCTGCCCCGGTTGCGGGATGAAGCACTCGGACGGTTGCGTGACCTGCGCCTACCGGCTCGGAGTCACAGACGGCGCTAAGGAGGTGGCGAAGTTCGTCATCGACCCCCCCTGGCCCTACATTTTCAAATTGTTTGGGATCCAAGTGCCGCCTCCCCTCGCCAGAATCCTCGTGGAAGTCGCCGACCATCCCCTGCACTACAATATCGCGAGTGGCGACCAGATGAAAGTCATGGACCGCTACACGAAATGGATGGCGGAGGTCACAGAGCGACGGGATCGAGAGTGGGCTGAGGACCAAGCACGGCAGGCCGCAGGGGACGCGGAGCGAGAGGCCGAGGAGCGGGCCCGAGACGCCGCCGATATGGAGCAGCACGACCACGAGGAGACACACGGAGGCTGACGTGACGCGGTGGGTTACGGAGCGGAAGCGAGTTCGGGCATATCCCGTGACGGATGCCGACCGGAGGGCCGTCTTCGAGCTGAGTGATCGGAACTTGGTGACGTTCCTCGAAAGTGGATGCCTCTGCGGTTGCCACGGGGACGCGGGCCATGCCCCTCACTCTCGCCCGGACTGTTGTGATTGCCCCCCAGTCTTTCGGGACGGGAAGTTTGTGGAGTTCTACGAAGTGCCATGATAGGAGAAGAGGGAGCCGGCAGGACCATCGGGGGACGCCCCGGCATCTGCAAGCCAGTTGGAAGCACGGACTACGGGGTTAGCGCCCTGCCCGCGCCGTGCGGTCCCGGTACTTCCCTCTTCTCTGAATCCGACTCGCCATAGGGTACTGAGGACAAAAATGAGCGAAACGAGAGAGTATGTGGTGATAGGGCCAGGATGGAGCAACGAGTACCTACAGCCGACGGGACCGAGCGGAGACATCGCTTACCGGGGGCACAGCCTCACCGAGGCGAGACGGGAGCTGGCGCGGTGCCGTGCATCGGTGCGCCGGGTCCGCAGACAGCCCGGCAACCAGGACGCATCCGACACATACCATATCCGGGTGCAGGAGGAGGATGGCCGGTGGGTCCCGCTGGAGGGCGCGGTACCCCGGACATCCCACGGGGCAGACAACACGTACCATGGCCGGGAGCCAGATGCTCCCCGCGACGAGGAGGAGTAGATGCACATCGACGCGACCCCGTGCCGGAACGAGAGACAGGTTGCCGTGCGGGTCTTGGCCGCGTACACCGGCTCCGACGGGAGCGGCATCCCGGCGACCACGGTGCTCGCGTTCATCTCGCGCCGACTGGCGTGGGCACAGGACCGGCACGTCACCGTCACCGGACTCAAGCCGGGGATTGTGCCGTCCGCTCTGACGGACGCGGTGAAGGCTGGAGGTGGAGACATCACGCTCCGGTACCGACCGGGGACCGACCGGAGCAGCGCCGCGACGCGGGCGATCAAGGCCGACGTATTGCGACTCATCGGTCAGGAGCCGCGCACGTTCGGCTCCATCCTAGCAGCCCTGTCCGTCGGGCGGCGGGTCACGCCCTCGCGCCTGCGGAGACTCACCGCGAGGATGGCCCAAGAGGGCACGCTTATCCGCAACGTTACCATCGGGGGAGACGGGGGGACCCGGAGCACCCTGACGCGGTACGAATCCCACCCTACATAGGAGCAGAACAACATGGCACGGAGACGAGGAGCGCGGGACACTCCCGCGCTGGAGAACGAGACGAGAGAGAGACCCCGACCCATCTGGAGCAGCGACGTGGGCCGCGTGACGAACGCGGACATGCTCAAGCTCGTGGGTGAGTTGGAGCGCATGAAGAACACGTCGAAGGACATCGTGGCGGACACCCGGGACTTGGTGGCCGTGGCCGAGAACGACACGGTGCAGCTCGCCGTCGGCGGGGAAGCCTTCCCCCTGAACCGGCACGCCCACCAGCAACTCGCCGAGAAGACGGGTATCCCGTTCGGCTACTACGAGCGCATGGGTGAGGCCCACCAGAACGACCTCTTGGCGGAGAACATCAACCGATGGCTCCAGAAGGAGCCCGAGCGCAGGCTGATCCGCGTGGCTGCGGGACAGGTCCGCGCCGTGCTATCCGACCGCTACCGCGTGCTCGACAACTGGGACCTCGCTTTTCGCGTGGCCGAGGCCGCGAAGAACAACGGAGCGCAGTTCCTCCGGTGCGACCTCACGGAGACCCGGATGAACCTTCAGCTCATCGTTCCCGGTGCGCAGGAGAAGATCGGGGAGCTCACCGCCGCCCAGAAGGCCGCACAGTTCCGCGGTACCGACACCCACTCGACGCGCCCGCAGCTGGACGCCGACTACGTGGTTCCGGGCCTGATGGTCTCGAACAGCGAGGTGGGAGACGGAGCCTTCCGTGTGGAACCCTTCGTCCACCGGCTCATCTGCTGGAACGGGGTCGTAGGCACGGAGACCTTGAGCCGCATCCACGTCGGCGCCCGGATGGAGCTTGGCGAGGTGGTCTATACGGACGAGACGCGCCGCCTGTCGGACGCCGCGCTCTGGTCCCAGGTCTCGGACGTCATCAGCGCGACCTTCAAGCGCGAGATACTGCGTGCCTGGGTGCAGAAGCTCCAGCACACGCAAGAGACCGTCATCAAGGCACCCGTCAAGGTCATTGACGTGGTGGCCCGCGACCTCTCCCTGCCCGAGGCACGCCGGGACGCACTCCTGGGGTACTTCTCCACGGAGGGCGCGAGCGGCTTCGGACTGGTGAACGGGATCACGCGACTCGCCCAGGACTTCGCCGAGCCGGACGACATGGTACGGGTCCAGCGCTACGCCGGTGGGCTGCTGGACGGCTCCAAGCTGGCGGAGTTCGCCAAGGTCGAGGCATAGACCACCAAACACCAAACGGGGGCCGCAAGGCCCCCCAACCCTTTCCCCCAGTCTTCTAACGCTCTCATCAGCTGGCGCGGGCGTTAGAATCTCACCCGGCATAGGGTCATGACGAGGAAGGACTACGAGGTCATCGGACCCAAGTGGAACGGGACGCTCGACGCCATCGGCTTCGGGCTCATGCGCGACATAGAGAAGATGGTGAACGGATACGATTGGGTCAAGTCCGAACCCGAGAAGCGCCTCTATCTCATTCAGAACCTCCTCCGCCTCGCGTCCTCTCTCCAGCAGGCCGCGACCTCGAAGCTCATGGAGTACGAGTGGGATGCCAAGCGCCGGGAGATCGTCGCCGAGATGAAGCAAGCGCCGCTCGCCAACCCGGAGCCGACACCGGAGACTGTCACCGAGGTGACGCCCACATTGGAACTGGAGCCGGAGCCCATGTTGGAGGCTCCGAGGCCCCCCGACCAAGACTCTCGACTCCTTTGAAACTGGGTCCGCATAGGGTCATGGTGGAAGAAGAAGAGACGGCGACCGAAGACGAGGAGCCGGTGGGAGACGACTGGGCCACCTATCCGTGGCGACGTGCAGTAGTCGCCTCACATGACCGGGACGACCTCGACTCTTGGCCCTGCCCCGCCTGCAAGCACCCGCTCGCCTTCCATGCGTTCCATGCTTCGACCCCTACCAACGCCTTCGCCAAGGCTCACGGTCAAGACTATCGGTTCGCTTGCGACGCGTGGCTATTCGTGGAGGACGGCGTGGGTTCGCTGGCCGAACCCGGTGACGAGATGGGGAGCTGCGCCTGCACGTTTCACGGCATCGTTGGGGGAGCGGACTGGCCAGACGATTACCGCCCCCTCTACCGTTTTACCGAGGTGAACCCCGACACCTTCAACCGGGACGAGGAGCCGGTCGAGATGCGTGCCGAGGACTGGCGAGACTACCAGCCCGCCACCCTCGACCGATGGGGGGGCGCGAGTGAACCCGACTCCACATAGGGGCATGACAACACCCTCGCTCCCGAACGGCAAGTTCGGAGCCATCATCATCGACCCCCCCTGGCCCTACACCCAGAAACTCGGGCGTGGCTCCACGGCGGGAGACACCACCAGGGGCGGGCTCCCCTACGAGTCCATGACCATCGAGGAGATACGCGCCCTCCCAGTGGCGGACATGGCCGCCGACAACTGCGCCCTCCTGTTGTGGACCACCAATAGCCACCTCCCGCTCGCGTTCGAGATGGTCGCGGCGTGGGGCTTCACCTACAAGACCACCCTAACTTGGGGCAAGGATCGCATCGGGCTCGGGTACTGGCTCCGCGGGCAGACGGAACACGCCATCCTCGCCGTTAAGGGTAGCCCCCGTGACAAGATGACGGGCTCTCACGGGGGGACGGGCAAGGCGTGGAGCACGCTCCTCCTGGCTCCCAGGAGGGAGCACTCCCAGAAGCCGGGGGAAGCGTGGGTGATGATGGAGGACCTATTCCGCGGCCCCTATCTGGAGTGCTTCGCCCGGGTCCACCGCCAGGGCTGGACCGCATGGGGGGACCAAGTACCGCGCTGGACCCAGGGGACGCTCAGGGACCACTCCCAGGCGGGCGAAGCTCCAAGCGTGACGCCTTAGGACCTCTCCGGGGGGTCCCGTACCCCCTCCCACAAATGGGGCCTTCCTGTGCGCTCGCTTTAGCGCACCGGAAACCGCGCCGCAAGTTCCGTGCGCCTTTTGGCGCGGTTTTATACGTCCCCTTGCATCTACTGGCACCGTGCCGAAGATTGCACGGGCGAAGCTGGAGGTGTATGAGCGTCAGCTTCGGGGCGTGTACGGGCAGAACCCCGCCGCCGAATACTACGACTACGTGAAGGCCACCGGGCTTCGTCAGCCGACGGTGAAGGTCCTGCTGGGAAAGCTCGGAATCCCGTACCCGACGGCGCCCTCGCAGACCGCACCGTCAAGGCCCTCCGACCCAAGCACAGACGGAAGCGCGACCCCGAGCGACCCCGTGGGTCCAGTCACGCCCCCGAAGGACCAAGTACCCTCCTCCACTCCCGCCAGCGCTCCCGAAGGGGAACCGGCGACTCCGAAGGCCCAAGAGCCCCCGCTAGGGTACTCGTCGTTGTCCGGGCCTACTGAGGAGGGTATCGGACTCATCCCTCGGTCCATGCTCACCCCGGAGGTCCACATGCCGATCCCGACCGCTCCGACGACCACAACCACAGCGCTCACTCCCCCCAAGGCCCAAGCGCCGCCCCAGGCGACCGCGAAGGCCCCCACCGCGCCGAACCCCGCCCCATTGATCCATCAGGCCATGCGGCAGACCGCGGAGGTGGACAAGCGGGCCGACAAGCTGGAGGAGCAAGTTGCCGCGATCCTGGAGGAACTCAAGCTTCGCAGACAGAAGCCCGTGACCAAGAAGGCCCCCGAGCCTGACGAAGAGACCGAGAAGGGAGACCTGGAGGAGCGAGCGGAGAAGGCCGCGACCGGAACCATTGCCAGCAGCTACGCAACCGACGTAGGTCAGACGGCGCGGAAGACCTATGACTACGACATCGCGGCGGGGAAATTCATCCGTGAGAAGTGGGAGTCCACTGGCTACCGCGCAGAGTTCGCGGATCCCGCATCCATGGCCGAGGAGATTTTCGCTTTCTACGCCGACCACCGCACCAGCATCCAGGAGTTCGCGGAGGAAAACGAGGCCCTCAAGCTCAGGGTCGAGGAGCTGGAGAAGGTGGCCGCTCCTGGCTATCGGGCCCAGTTGCGCACGAAGGCGCTCACTGAAATCTGCATCGCTACCAAGATCGCGGGGGGAAACTTCGCCCCTCACGAAATGGCAGTCGTGATACGAGGTCTTGACGAGGTGATGAATGGCAACCAGTGAACCGGGATTGGCATCCGTCACTCCCGAGTACCTCCAGTGGGCGAAGCGTCAAGCCGCCCGCGGAGGAATAAGTGTCCAAGCCTTCATGCGACAACAGATGAAGGTGCCGGACGAGCATCAGGAGCAAGGTGGAGAAATGGGAGAGAATCACGGACCCGGGAAGGAGAACGGCGGAATGATGGGTAGTCTGAAGGGCATGTCGGAACTGATGGAGAACCTACCGAACCTGATGATGATGAAGATGATCTTCGGGGGTGACGCCGGGGGAATGTTCGGAGGTGGTCAGCAGCAGAAGGGGCTTACCCGGGAGGATGTGCAGGAGATAATCGAGAAGACGCTCGCGAAGGTGACGGAGACGAAGACGAAGAACCCCCAGAGCGCCGCCGAGCGCATGAAGGAGATGCTCTACGAGAAGGCCGAGCTGAAGACCCTCAAGGAGATGGCGGACGGTACCGGGGAGACCGGGATGTCCAAGTTCTTCGAGCAACAGATGAAGATGATGGACGACCGTATGCGAGGGATGCAGGAGGATTCCAAGCAGACCCGCGAGGCGATGGAGAAGCAGACCCGCGAGGCGCAGGAGACCGTGCGGAAGAAGGAGATGGAGGTCATGCAGGGCTCGGTCAACCAGCTGGGCGAGGTTGTGAACTCCCTTGCCGCGCGCCTGGAACACCCACCGGCAGGCACTTCTGTCGGGGAGTTCGGGGAACTGGACAAGGTGGTCGCCCTGAAGAAGAAGCTTGTCGAGCTCGAAACCCTCTTCGGGGGCGGCGCGAAACAGCCCCTTCCAGGTAATGCGGACGTCTGGGACAAGGCGGGAAAGATGATCCAGGACGTTGCCAAGGGCGTCGCCGACGTGATGGGTTCGACGGGTGAAGTCCTCGCCGCCAAGCAGGGGGTTCACCCTAAGAGCCTCGGGCAGATGCCAGACGCGCCGGAGGACCAAAGGGACTACCAGCCCCAGTACTCCAGCACACCCACACCACAACCGCCCATGCGAACACTGGAGCAACTCAGGTCGTTCCTCCCGGAGAACGGAGTGTACAAGGACGAGAACGGACAGGTGATCCCCAAGGAGGCGTTCGTCCAGCGCTACGGGCAGGCGTATCTCGACAGCCCCCAAGCGTTCAACCAATCCATCAAGGACACTCCCCCGCAAGCATCGGCTCCGGAGCCCCAGGCTCCTCCGGCACCCGACCCCGTGCCTTCAGCCGTGACCACCACCACGACCATTACCTCCTCCGAGCCACCCGAACCCATGCCGGAGGAGACTACCGTATCGAAGGCGATGGACGCGGCACTCGCGGAACCCGAGCCCGAACCGGAGATCCCGAAGCCCAAGGCACCGAAGGCGCGGAAGGGCAAAGTCTCGCTCAAGGGCGCTAAGTAGGACCGCCGTGGCCGAGCCGCTCCCGCCCACTACGATCCCGACGGAGGCCAAGACCGCAAGGTCTCAGAAGTTCTGGAAGATGCACCCCGTCCGACGGGCGATGTCTCTCATCTACCCCTCCGACGAGACCGTGCGCGAGTACACAGTCGCCATGCTGGAGAGCTACACCGTGCGACAGCTTCAGACCGCCATCACCCATCATTGGGACATTACCCCCTTGGTACGGCAGAAGGCCCAGCTGGACCATAGCGTCATAGGTCCCATCGCCTCCAAACTAGTCTGGATCAACTGGACGAAGATATGGCGGGTCCTGAGCCGTCCCGGTAGCATCCCGGAGATGATTGCCGCCAACGACAAAGCCAAGGCCGCGATACTGACCTCCCCCGAGGGAAAAGTGTGGCTCGACTGGGTTTGTTATCGGCTGGCCGTGATGCTCGCGTATCATGGGCACATCGACATGAAGGGTGGTCGCATTCTACCGCCCCCGGGCCCGAACCCGCTGGTGAACCCCCCATCCAACGCCGCGCTCCTCGCGCTCCCTCCCGGACGGGGTGCGTAACCCTTTCAAACTGCGCACGGCTATAGTCCATCATGCCGTCTGGTAGGGTCCACGCGCTCGTAACCAAGAGGGTACTCGGATTTTCGGGGACGAACGTTCAGCACATGCTGGACCGCACGGTGAAGATCCATGGCGCGAAGCACCGTCAAGACCACGAGCATAGTTTGGCCGGGGTGAGCATCGAGCTTCTCAAGTCCGGGAAGCTTACCCCGCAAAACCTCGCCGCTGCGCAGCTCCACCTGATGACGGACGAGGCCGTGACCCGCTTCAACCGGAAGCTCGGTCTCAAGGCGGACCAGGGAAACCTTTTGATGGAGATGCTCCTGGCTCCGAAGAAGCGGAGGCGAGCGTGAATACGGACGGTGCGAAATTCTGGATAGGCGTTACCGTGGCGTCTGGAGGAGTGGCTTTGGGAATCATAGGTCTGTACGAGATGTGGCAAGCGCGTCAGGCCCAGGTGAGAGCCGAACAGAAGCAGCAGCCCTGTCCGGGATGTCCCGGTCATAGGTGAGTCGTGGTCTCGGCCGAGGAACGCCTGGAGGAGATTCGGAAAGTCTATCACGCACGTCGGGACCGCATGGGTCTCACCATGACGCTGAAGAAGGAACGCGCCCCCGAGGGTAACATCCCGAACTTCATCGCCTACATCATCCACAATGCCTGCATCGGCACGATCCCCGCGCTCGGTGCGCGGGGGCTCGCCCGCGAAGCCGTGCAGGACTTCCAGCGCCGCTACGTGGAACAGAACATCCGGGAGCCCATCGAGGAGCTTTTCGACTTCCGGACGACCATGCCGCACACCCTGGAGACGATGCACGGGGTCTCCAACGTGGATGACTTTCTCGCCTTTACCGCGATACAGTTGGAGCCCCACCGCTGCGCCCGTTTCATGGACGTGCTCGAACTCAGTCCTCGTTTTCGCGCCTTCCAAGTGGGAGTCCTCGGACCTCGCCCGGAAGCTGCTGGATTCGGAGGCATCCCTGGAACCTACACGCCGCCCCGGACACACTTCGAGGAAGCTCCTCCGGGATACCAACCGCCCCCGCAGCCCCAATAC
>VFSW01006762.1_pt1 | contig 16799 bp, 18 predicted proteins | sample 5358111 | NCBI WGS metagenome assembly VFSW01 (sample SAMN11554181, study PRJNA540505) | mine drainage metagenome | isolation source: sediment from site ElyBrook_90M | place: USA: Ely Copper Mine, Vershire, VT | collected 2017
ATGGTTCAATCACTGCATCACCGGTCTACGGTAATTGCTAAAATGCTCTAGTACTGCCAGACGTTCGCGCACATATAAATGAAGGCATGGCGCGGATGAAGGCAGCCGGTGCAAAGCCTGGCCCGGCTGGAGCCATTGACCTGCAGAATCTCAGAACATTCAAGATTCACCGACCTTCCGGCGTCAGCGGCTGGGGCACATTCCGGCTGGAAATCACAACCGCCGGTGTGATTGAAGCGCAGCAGATGTCGGGAGAACAGAAGATAGCGGGAATTAAAAGCGAGATTGGCGCAATGAAGTTCCCTGAGCTGCTTCCTCCCGGTTCCAAGGCGCATCTGCTTCGGACCGCAGTTGCAAGCTGCTCTATCGGCGCCACTTGCGATGTTGTCCTGGTGCTCGGCGCCAACCTCAAAACGGAGCAGCAATAGCCCTTTGCGCCATGGTTGGCGAGAGAAAACCAATTCGCGCCATGCGGTCTTCAGGCCAGCGGCCCATTTTATTGCCGCCGAAATCCGTCCTGCCTGGCCGGAAACCCCACCGACTGCGCGTAGAGCGGGCGCTTGTCCGCAGGCAGCTTAAGCGCCGCGGCCACCGCTGCCGCATCCTGTTGACCGTGCAGCGCGTAGAACCACGCATTCAGCCCCTCTGACGCCGCGAACAGGTAAACATTCTGCCCGATGAAGCCTGTATCTACCTGCGCCCAGTCATCCTTAGCGTCGGCCACATAAACAATGGTCACCGCAGCCTTGCCTGCGGGCGGAGCGCCCATCTTGGCGCGCATATCGCCTGCCGCAACCGGGCGCAGCCGGTTCGCTTCCGCCTCATAGACGTAGATGCCCTCAGCCAAAACCACATCGAGCCCAATATCCTGTCTGTTCATCGCCGAGGGCGCTGTGCGGCCCAGCCCCGGCTTTACATCGCGTGGCCGATTCACTCCAAAGGCCGCCCACAGCAAATTGGAGAGTGTTTGCAGCGGCAGTGGCTTGCCGTCAAAGGCGCGGGTGGTCTTGCGCAGCGCCAGCGCCTGCATCAGCGGCATACCGGCAGTGATCTGCGGTTTGGGCAATTCAATAGGTTTCTGACTTTGCGCGTAGAAGCAGGGCGTAGCGTACAGCACTGCCGCGAGCACTGCTGCCTGTCTGCCGGGAAAATAACCAAAAATCCGCATGGATGCTCCTTGTAAGACAAGGTAAGGCACGCCCGCCTCCATGGGTGTGCCAGGGCCTGTTCACACTACTGGCACCACCGCCTCAGTAGTGTGAACAGGCCCTGATTAGGGGAAGGGCATCTCACTGCAAGGGCTTCCGCGCGTAGACCGCTCCAGCTTACTCGTTCAAAAAAGCTAGCGATTGCAACTGCGTGATCTCAAATGGCTTGCGGCAGCGCACGTTGGAGCAAGACAATTTATCGTCACGTCTTACCATGTAAGACTGCGCCTTGGCGAAGCGGGCTCGGTCGCGCTCGTCTGCCCCACGCGGCAATTGCGCTCGTTTGCGTCGCACCACCCAGGTAACCTTGTATTCGCCCGTCTGCCCGCACTTGGGGCAAACCAGCGTATGTGTTCGTTGTTCCGTGGTTTCGTTAAAAAACTCTCGCTCTTCCATCGTCTCCTGGCTCTCTGTCCACCGTCGCAACTATCAAGACCGGCCACCATGGACTCTGGCTCTCTTCCGTTCCGGCGGATTTTATTCCATACTCATCCTTGCCATGACGAAACGCAAGCCAAGTAAATTCTCGGCCACCAAGGCTGTCAAGGCCAACGCCAGGGAGCGTGTAGGACAGCCCAAGCCCGCACGTGTCATACAGACTGAGCCCCGTACAGGTCGCGACGTCAAGCACAAACCCAAACTCGAAGAGGTCATCCAACAGCAGGAGGAGTAGGAATGGCAAAGGCAGTTGGCATCGGCGGTATTTTTCTCAAAGCACGCGATCCCAAGGCGCTGGCCGCCTGGTACTTCACCCACCTCGGCCTTTCCCGCCAGGAGGATGGCTCCATTGTCTATTCTGGCCCGGAGTGAGCCGGAATGACCGTTTTTCTCACTTTCCAGCGGATACTCGCTATTTTGGAGACGGTCTACAGACATCCAGGCTTAACTTCCGGGTTGACGATCTTGACCAGTTACTCGTTCAACTCACCTCTGCCGGAGTCCGCATCGATCCAAAACGGGAGGATTACTCCTACGGACGCTTCGCTTGGATCTGGGATCCAGAGGACAACCGCGCCGAACTCTGGCAGCCCCTGGGAGAACAGTAAGACCAGCAACATCTTGGCCCCGCATCGGGTGGCTTAGCGGTCTTACGGCCCGTAATACAAACTATGCCCTAAAAGTTCTTTGTCTTACAGCGTCTCACCTCTGTAAGACCGCACCTGTCAATCGTAAGACACTTGAAAGACCCTCCAATCCAATCGTCTTACCGCCACCAGCACCCCTCGCTGCCCGCAAGACAATCAGCATCAGTCCAGCGCCTCTCCGCCTGGCTTTTACCTTAAAAAATGCACAGGTAGCTCTCAGATCCTGCTTGCAATCTTTGTACGCTGCATGGCAAGCGACTCCAGGCATCTATATGCAGCCGGAGCAGCCATGCCGTAATCAAGAAAGATGGCGCATAGAAAAGCGTACCCGAGCGACATCACTCTGGAGCAGTTCGAGCAGATCCGGCCCTTGTTGCAAAGCGTACGCAAACGCACCAAGCCGCGTTGTTCCTGCATGATCATGGAGTGAAGGAACGCTGTGCCCGTTAGCCAGGGCATCAGCGAGGCATTTTCCACAGGATCCCAGCCCAATAGCCTCCCCAACCCAGTACCGCATAGGCCCGGTGCATCCCGAGAACAATCCCGCAGTCAGAAAGAGCCATGTCACAATCGTCCAGCGGCGGGTAATCGGAATCCACGTCTCTGTTGAAAAACACAGCATCAGCGCACTGAGCGCGAGGGCAAAAGGCACGCTGAAGCCGACGAGGCCGAGACAGAGCAACGGCGGATGGATGACGATCTCTGGATATTGCAACAGCGGGTTCATGCCATTACCGTCGGCCCGTATCGGGCCGGATACCAAGGCAAAGAGCAAAGCCACGAAGTTCAGGAGAAATAGACCTCGACGCCAGCGAGAATGGTTGAAGCCAGGGCGATGAACCGAGCATCGGTGTTGCGACGGAGTCGCAGCACAAAGCCATACCCTGAGCGTAGCCAGGCCCACAGCAGCAGGGAACCCTCCTGGCCAGACCAGAGCGCGGAAAACTTGTATGCTCCTGGGAACGCCCTGTTGGATTCGTGCATGACATAGGCGAGAGATAAGTCATTGGTAAAAATCTTTCATAGCAGCGTTAAGACTGCCAGCGAAACTGCCACGAAGCCCGCCAGGCCCGCAAGCCATGCCGTCTCGGCCGCGCGCTCCGGTAAAATGCGGGTCAGGCTTCCGGTAAGGATCTAACGCTGTGCAATTGCTCCTATGACAAAGTTATACATCGAGAACGCCAAAGCAAATAGAAGGGCAAAGCTGCCCAAAATAGACATCAAGTTCAAGTGATTCTTTCTTGCCAATGCGCTGCAATAAACTACAACGAAAACCCTGTTTCCGCCCAGTAAAACTTCGTTCAAAAAAGGCGACGGCGAAAGAGACTGCCCGCCACGATCATGCTAACGACACCAATGACTGCGAGCGGCAAATATTGCGGCCAGAAGAGCGAGATGCCAGCTCCTTCAAGGAAGCTGCCCCGCAGGATGATCAGAAAATATCGAAGTGGATCGAGCAGTGTGATGTACTGCATCACCTGTGGCATATTTGCGATCGGCGTAGCGAAGCCTGACAGAACGATGGCCGGCACCATGAAGAGAAAGACACCCAGTAGTCCCTGTTGCTGCGTAACTGCCAAAGACGAGATCATCAGCCCGATCCCAACCGTCGCGAGCAAGAAACAGAAAAAGCCTATATAGAGTCCCAGGAAGCTGCCCGTGAATGGGACATGGAACCAAAAGATGGAAACCAGAACGATAAAAGATCCCTCGACCATACCAACCAGAAACCCAGGTAGAGCTTTCCCAAGAAGAATTTCTGTCGGGTGCATGGGAGTTACAAGAAGCTGGTCAAATGTTCCCATCTCGCGCTCCCGCGCAACCGAAAGGCCTGTTGTAAGCAGGCTGACCAGAAGAGTAAGTATGCCGCAGATCCCTGGGACGATGAACCATTGGGAGTCGAGATTCGGATTGAACCATGCGCGATCCAGCAGTACAGTCGAGGGCGGACTTCCTCCATGCTCAGCGATCTCGTCCCCATTGAATGTAGTTACGATGGATTGTGCGTAGCCCATCGCCAAGGCAGCCGTATTGGAGTCTCGACCATCCAGAATGAGTTGGACGTGCGTCGTTCTTTCGCGCTCGATATCGGAGGTAAAGTTTGGGCCGATGTCGATTGCCATCAGCGCGGACTGATCGTCGATCGCCTTACCTAAGTCGCTCTGATTATGGACGATGCGCAGCAGACTGAAGCTGGGAGAGCCTTCGAAGCGGGCAATGAAGTCTCGTGAGAGTCTTCCTTGGTCCTGGTTGTAAACGACGAAAGGAACATGCTTCAGATCGAAGGTAGCGGCATAACCAAATACCAGAAGCTGGATAATTGGCGGGCCAATCAGGACGGCGCGGCTGGCGGCATCGCGCAACAGAGCCAGCAGTTCCTTGACCGTCAGCGCAAAAACGCGTTGGAGGATCAATCTCATCAGTCCAGCCTCTTGCGAAAGCGCAGTAGCGCGATGCACAGAAATACAGCGCACAGAATGCTCATACCGAGCGCGCTGCGCAGCAGGACCGGCCAGAGATCGCCAGCCAGAAAGATACTATGCAGCATGGTCACAAAGTAGCGGGCCGCGACGATGTGGGTGAGGAGTTGAATGATTTGCGGCATGGAGCGAATGTCGAAGATAAAGCCAGACAAGATAAATGCGGGAAGAAAGGTAGAGACAATGGCGATCATCGCCGCTACAAACTGGCTGCGCGCCAGTACGGAAATCACTAATCCCATGCCCAGCGCAGTGAGCAGAAAGAGCGCTGCTGTGCCAAAGAGTACGAGTAGCGATCCCCGCAGTGGAACATCAAACAAGAAGACAGCCATTGCGGTTGACATCATCATTCCAACCATACCCATTACAAAGTAGGGGATCAGCTTCCCCAGCAAAATTTCCGTTGTGGCGACTGGGGTTACCATGATGCCTTCCATGGTCCCCCGCTCCCACTCCCGCGCTATGACCAGAGCGGTCAGCAAAGCTCCGATGAGCGTCATGATGATGGCGATCAAGCCAGGAATCAGATAGTCGCGGCTGCGCAGGGCAGGATTGAACCAGACTCGCGCGTCGGCCGCTACGGGCATCGCAAGATGCGTGCCTTGCCGGGTTGCTTCCTGCTGCAACCAAAGCAGCCATGTGCCATTCACGTAGTTCTCAATGATGCGCGCCTGGTTGGCATCGACGCCGTTCACCGTGAGATGAATCGGCGCGCTCCCAGTTCTGTACGAAAGGCGAGTGAAATCGCTCCGCAGCCAAAGAATGGCATCGGCGTGTCCGTGCATCAGCGCTTGTTCGGCAGACGATTGATCTTGATAGACTGTGGGATGAAACCACGGAGAGCGTTGCAACTCCGCTAGAAAAGAAGCGGTGAGCTGTGTGGGATGATCGACGACTTCCGCCACCTGGATGCTGCGGGCATCAAGCGAGACACCATAGCCAAAGATCAGCAAAAGCACCAGCGGCAGCACGAAGGCAATGGCAATGCTGGACGGATCGCGTACTATTTCATACACTTCTTTTCTCATGAGACCGGTCAGGCGCATGATCTTCAAGATGCCCTCCGGCTTGCCTGCTCATGTTCTTCAATCAGAGAGATAAATGCATCCTCCATGCTTGGGTTGGCCCGGTCTGCGCGACGGACCTTCGCTTTTATCTCTGAGGGTGTACCTTGCGCAAGAATCTCGCCAAGCGACATCAGTACCAGATGATCGCAGTATTCCGCCTCCTCCATAAAGTGAGTGGTCACAAGGCAGGTCGTACCGCCTTCCGCAAGTGCATTTACACGCGCCCAGAACTCGCGCCGCGCCAATGGATCGACTCCGGAGGTCGGCTCATCAAGAAAGAGAATGCTCGGTTCATGCATCAGCGCACAGGCTAGTGCGAGCCTTTGCTTATACCCCAGGGGCAAATCCCCTGCATTCATTGCCGTATATTCCTTCAGTTCCAGTTCTTCCAGCGCCCATGCCATCCGTTCTTTTCTGCGCCGACTTTCTAAACCATAGGCGGCAGAGAAGAATGACAAGTTCTGCTGCACGCTCAAAGCGCCATATAGCGAGAACTTCTGAGATACATAGCCGATTCGTGCGCGGGCCTCTGCACTTGCTGTGCGCAGATCCACGCCAGCGACACTCAGCGTTCCGGATGAGGACGGCAGCAATCCGCAGAGCATTCGGAAGGTCGTGGATTTTCCAGCGCCATTGGCCCCTAACAGACCGAAAATCTCTCCCTTGCGTACGGAGAAGCTGACATCTTTTACTGCGGCAAAGTCGCCAAAGTAGCGAAAGAGATCCTTCACCACGACGACTGGCGCATGGTCGCCGGTTGTATCCGGTCGTTGCGGCGACGGAATGGAACGGCGAGCGGTGCGGCTGAACAGAAGGCTGACGAAAGCGTCTTCCAGTCTCGCTGGAACGGCCTTGGGCGTTCCATAAGCAGCCAGATCATTCTGTAAGACGGGTGGCTGCGGCTCTTGCATTACGATGCGCAGTCCATCGCCTTGGATGACCGTATCGACCACACCTGGCAGTTGAGCGATCCTAGCCTGTAGCTCCCGCGACGCCGCAGGTACATCTTCCAGAACAAATGCATGGCCCTGTAAAGGAGCGGCGAGTTGCGCCGGGTTTCCTTGGGCTAGAATTTCTCCTTCGTGCAACAGGATCACATGGTCACAACGCTCAGCCTCATCCATATAAGCGGTGCTGAGCAGGACAGTCACCTTCTGGTCGGCAACTTGTTGTTGAATGATACTCCACAGTTCCCGCCGAGAGATGGGATCGACGCCCACGCTGGCCTCATCCAGCAGCAGCAACTGCGGTGGATGGATCAGAGTGCAGGCCAGGCCAAGCTTCTGCTTCATGCCGCCAGACAGTTGCCCTGCCAGCCGTTTGCGGAACGGACCGAGTGCTGTCATGGTCAGTAACTCCGCGAAGCGACCATCTCGCGTCTCGTGGGGTATGCCGTGCAGATCGGCAAACAAAGTGAGATTCTCTTCGACCGTCAAATCTTCATAGAGACCAAATCGTTGCGGCATATAGCCAATCTGACTTTGCAGTGCGAGAGCTTCTTTCGGTAAAGGATGTTCGAGAACATAAATCTCCCCAGTGACGGGCGTCAGGATGCCCGCCAGCAGACGCAGGAGCGTGGTTTTGCCCGCGCCATCGGGGCCGATGAGCGCCGTCATGCTTCCTGCGGGGATTTGCAGCGAAACATTCTTGAGCGCATCTCTGCGGGCCGCTCCCTTGCCAAAAGATTTGCTCAGGTTCCTGACAACCACTGCATCCATGTCAATTCGCCTCGCATGGATGGGCATCAATTGCATGAGGAGGATTGTTGCTGAGTGGAATGACAACGGTCGCTGGCATCCCCAGACGCAGGCGGTGGTCGGGGTTACAAGCATAGATGCGTACGCGATAGACAAGCTGCGAGCGTAGCTGTGTTGTCTCCACATTCTTCGGCGTAAACTCCGATACCGGCGAAATGTAACCGACCCATCCCGGAAAGCGCTGCCCGGGAAAGCTGTCCGACTCAATCCAGGCACGCATGCCGAGCGCGACCATACCCATCTCCGGCTCTGGCAGATAGGCGCGCACCCAAAGTGGATTGTCCAGGGCGAGCGTAAACAATGGCGTCTGCGGAGTAGCCATATCGCCGGGCTCCAATATTCGGTCTTGAATGACGCCATCCGCAGGAGCATACAGTTGCGTATCGGCCAGTTCTTTTTGCGCCAGAGCCAGAGTCGCGGTGTCTGCCTTGAGTGTGGCTTGGGCTGCGGAAATGTCTTCCTTGCGTGGGCCGATGACGGCAAGCTGCAGAACTTGCTGTTTGGCCGCTGCTGTCTGTCGCTTGGCAGTCAAGTTGGCCTGCTCGGCCAGGTAAGCACGTTCGGCATCGTCGCGGATCTGCAAGGAAACATATTGCTGCTGAGCAAGGGTTTGCTGGCGGCGATACAGCAATTCGGCATTCGTGACATTGGCCTGCGCGGCGGCAACATCCGCCTGCGCTGCGGCAACATCGGCCCGCGCTTGCGCAATTTCCTCTGGACGGCTCCCAGCCAAAAGGCGCGCTACCACCTGCTGTTGAGCTGCCACAGTCGATTGGCTTTGCGCCACCGCATCCAGAAAGCGCTGCTGAACCAGTTGGGCTATGAGCTGCCCGGCACGAACAGCGCTACCTTCGTCCACCAGCAGCTTGTCAATTCGCTCACTATCGTTAAAGGCAATTTGTACCTGGCGAATGTCTACGTTGCCATAGAGCGTGATGGTATTGCTGGGAGCCTGCTTCCTCTGCATCCAGTGCCTGACAAGGAAACCCGTGACAACAAGAAGAATCAGAGCCGCCGCAATGGAAGCTCGCTTTTTGACAGAAACCATAAATCTTCTCCCAACGAAACCATCGAATTGCTTACTTTGCAGGACTGCTATCGAGCAGCGTATTGATGGCCTCAATGTCCGCAGGAGTTAAAACTCCCGCTGCTGCTTTCAGTTGCGTTCGTGCGACCAGTTGTGTGTAGAGAGCAAGATAGTAGTTGCGCTGTGCGGAGGCATAGTTCGTCGTTGCCGTCAGCAGGTCGATGATGGAGCGGCTCCCGATTTCATAGCCCTTCCGCGTACCCTCCATGGATACCTTTGCGGAGGTGACCGATTGCTGCGTCGCCTGGAACTGAGCTACGCTGTCTTCTAAATCTTGAAATGCAGTTTGCGTCTCCAGTTTGATCTGGTCTTGAATATTGACGAGGTTTGCACGACTGGCCTTGGAAAGAGCCTCAGCCTGATGGATACCCGCGCGCGTGCTTCCACCTTCATAAATCGGAATGGACAGGTTCAGTGAGGCGCCAATCTGGTCGATCGCAACAGTCGGAACGAGCATCCCTGTGGCGTGCTGGCCGACTCCGCTCAGAGTCAACGTAGGCCATCGCGCCCGCCTTGCATACTGCACTTGTTGCTCAGAGACTTTCAATGTGGCCTGCGCCTGTTGCAAAAGCGGCTGGTTCGTGAGAGCCGATGCAAGCCAGGGGTCTATCGTATCCGGCTGCGGCCCAGTTGGCTGCAAGGTTGTGATCTCCTGCAATGCTTCGACCGGCTGATGTGTCAGGCGCTCCAACTGGTTCTTCGCCACCGTGACAGCATTCTTCGCCGCGATCAGGCCGGCCCTCGCAGTGTCCAGCTGTGCCTGCACTTCCTGCACTGTGATAATGTCGCCGCTGCCAACTTGCAGGCTTGCTCTGGTCTGCTTGTCGATGCTTTGCAGCAGTTCCATCTGCTGCTGCGCCACGCGCTGATTAGCTTGTGCTTGCAGGACGCCAAAATATGCTTGCGTGACCTCCAGCGCGACCACCTGCTGCGCATACGCCAGAGCCGCTTCACTGACCCGGATGCGGCTGTCCGACTGCTCGATCGCCGTAAATGCCTGGCCGTTGAAGATGGACTCCGTCAGGCTGGCGCTGAAGAGATCGGAGTGATACCCAGTGGAGATTGTTTGAGCGCCAAAGCCTGTTACGCGGGCTGTGTTCAAGCCTCCACTGACATCGGCATTGACGTGCGGAAGTAGAGCGGCACGCGCCAGTGGCTTTCCTGCCAAATCCGCATCCAGTTGCGCCCGAGCCTGGGCAATCAGCGGAGAAGACGAAGCCGCCTGCTGATAGGCTGTTTGCAAATCCTCCGCCATCAATGGCACACCATTGAGAGTCGCTCCCCCACAAATCATGAGCAGGGAGATAGAAAGCGCCATGGAACGGTGTTTTAGCGGAATAGCGCAATGCATTTTTATTGAAACATCAGGTTTCTTCATGACAAGAAGCATCGTTGTTCCACTCCACCTATGAACAGTATTATCCAAAGGAATATTACACGTTACATGGTTATCCTTCAGGCAAGTATGGCTTTGATCTCCTCAATGTTGGGAACGCGTCCATAGAGCTTAACCTTTCCATCTACGACCAACGCGGGTGTCTTCATTACACCGGAGCGCACAATCGCCTGAATGTCGGTAACCTCTTCGATTGTGAATTCCATGCCGAGATCTGTGGCAGCTGCTTCCACGTTGTGTGCCAGTCGCTGGCAGTTCGCGCATCCCGATCCGAGTATTTGCAGAGTTTTCATGATTTCTTCTCCCTTACTTGTTGTTACATCAAAAAGTTGAACAGATAGCCGACGATGACAATTCCAACCGCCACCACACCTACGAAGACCGCAATCAACTGCGGACGAAGCACCTTGCGCAGGATGATGGTCTCAGGAAATGACAGGCCGATAACCGACATCATGAACGCCAGCACAGTGCCAAGCGCCGCGCCCTTTTGCAGTAGCGCCTGCACAATCGGAATGATTCCTGCGGCATTCGAGTACATGGGAACGCCAATCAGCACAGCCAGCGGGACGGACCACCATGCGCCCTTGCCCATAATGTGTGCCATGAAGTTTTGTGGCACGTAGCCGTGTATCCCCGCGCCTACGGCGATTCCCGTAATCACGTAAGGCCACACTTTGCCCACGATGTCGCGCACCGCTTCGCGGCCCAGATGGATTCGCTCAGTCCAAGTAAGCTGTTGATCGACTTCCGCACTGTCGCCCATCTGCGCCCGATAGACCCACGGCTCAACGTAGCGCTCCATCTTCAAGCGGCCAATTGTCCAACCAGCAAACATCGCAATTACGAGCCCGGTTCCCGCATAGATGGCCGCAACCTGCCAGCCGAAGAGTCCGAAGAGCATCACCAATGCGACCTCGTTGATCATGGGAGCCGCAATGAGAAACGAGAACGTCACACCCAGCGGTACACCTGTCGTCACAAAGCCTATAAACAAGGGCACTGCTGAACACGAGCAGAATGGAGTGACCACGCCCAGCAGCGAAGCCAGCACATTGCCCAACGATTCACGTTTGCCTGCCAGAATCGCACGCGTGTGCTGCGGCGTGAAGTAGGATCGCACGATACCTACGCCGAAGACGACCAGCACTAGCAGCATCAGTACCTTCGGTGTTTCAAAGACCATGAACTGAACAGTCGATCCCAGGCGCGTAGCCTGAGAGAGGTGCAAGAGCGAATAAGTAGCCCAATCGGCGAAGCCAGCCAACCGGCTATAAAGTTCCCACCACGCAATCAGCCCCAGGCCAATCAGGATTGCGCTCCGAAGCAGCGCTTCTTTCTGCGTTGACGGGCCTTTATGCTGTTTGACTTTATCTAGCTGATTTTCGATGGTAGCCATCAATCGCTCCTGACAAATGCACATTCTTCCGTACTGGAATTGATAATTAACGCTGTTGATTGACCGCAGATTGCGGCATGATGCGTGGCGCGTCGCGATTGATCGTGTCGCTACGCGGCGCAAGCGGGTTTTGACTATGGTCCGGGAAATGGTAGTTCGTAAGTCGCTCGACGGTCGCGACCTGATCCGGTGGCGTATTCAGCAGCGTTCGGCTGTATTCATTGGCGTCGCGCTCAAAGCGATCGATCTCGGCAGGCTCAACAGTCTCGCCGCGTGCTCGTCGTGCGCGGATGGATTGCTCCAGCGCCGCAAGCTGCGCGGGATACACACCCGGCCGCAGTGAAACCTGCACAGCCTTGCCTGTCGAGATGCGCTGCACAATAAAGCCGTCGCCAACCGAGTTGTCCAGCACGAGCGTTCCCTGATTGATGCGCGCGCCCGTCATCCATGCACCCGCATCGGACCAGCAGGGACCGTTCTTTGACACCGCCTGCACATCTGTCCTATCAACAACGCCTTCAGGAAACAGCGCACGCAACGCAACATTCAATTCCACCCAAGCCGTCACCAGCCCATCGCAAAGGTGCCCGTGCATCCGTGCCATGTCCTTCAGAGTGATGAGCTTGGGATGCAGGTTACGCCTACCCAGTGCGCTGTCAGTATCCAGAACCGCGAAGGGCGGCAGATAATGCGCTTGAGTTGCCCACGTAGGATAAAAATCATCTTTCACCTGATCCTGCGTTGCCGCGAACGAGGTCTGTGCTGCGCCGAGAGCCGTAACAATACAAATGATCGCCAGTTGCGTTGCAAAATGGCGGTGGGTCTGTCCTTGTTTTGCTCGGTACTCCAGAGAACTTCCGAAATTATTGCTTCCCGTATTCATTCGCGCATTCATCTCATCCGCTCCTTCAGAACCTGCGTCGCGCAGGTGAAAAAGTTGCAGACACAAGGAGTCAGCAACCGGTAGTACACAGTGGTTCCCTCGCGTCTATCCTCGACAATGCCGTGTGCGCGAAGTAGCGCCAGATGCTTTGAAACGGTCGACAGATCGCCGCCGACCAGAGCCCTGAGATCCCCGACCGAACACTCCCCACGGCTCAGCCGGTCCACGATCATCAGTCTGGATTCGTGCGCCAGCGCCTTCAACATCTTTGCCTGCTTCGTGAAAATGTTCCGGTCTGCCATATAGAAACATTATTTCTATATTGGCCAAATTGTCAAGTAGTAACAATTCGCCTTAGTCAATCCGCGCTCGAAAAACGTACGCAGTTCCTCGACCACTACGGAAAGCTGCTCTGGCGCATCTTTTAAGGTGGAGTGTTTTAGGAGTGCTCGCCATTGCGCTTGCTTTGCTCGATCGGTGCCGAATTGCGGCGAGAGACCAATTGGAGTGGTATCGATTTCCATCTTGTGATTATTGAAGGTTCGAGAGTGTGCGTGTTGCGCTTGGTGAATTGGAACAATACACGCAGGCTCGCATCGGGAATGTCCATGCGCCAGAAATGACGGGAAAATTCGCAGCCGCCACCTTTGAGCACGATACGGCTCGGCCTGTCGATGGATACGCCGCCCCGCAACTGCATACCCATGCCGTCATCTTCAATGTGACCGAACGCGACAACGGCCAGACGCGAGCCTTGCAACCACATGAGCTTTTTACTTCGCAGCGGTACGCAATTGCCGTTTACCGTTCCGAGTTGGCTTTGCGGCTTGAAAGGCTGGGCTATGAAGTCGAGCGCGGTCAGCACGGACAACCTGAGATCAAAGGCTACACGCAAGAATATCTGGAAGCGTCCAGTCCTCGCCGGGAACAGATCAAAGAACATCTTCGCGAGCAAGGCATCGACGGAGCGGCAGCGGCGCAGATCGCTGCTCATCACACGCGCGACCACAAGGAACTACTATCGCAGGAAGAAGTTTTGCGCCGTCACCGGGAACTTGCCAAGCAGTTCGGCAATCAGGTGGACAAGGTCGTTGCAAAGGCACAGCAGCCCGAGCAAACGCTGATCCGCGATCCACAGTCAAAGGCGCAGCAGACGGTGACCTGGGCGAGGGATCATGTTTTCGAGAGGTCAGCCGTGCAGGATCAGCGCGCAATTCTGGAGTCTCCTTTGGCGCGCGGCATGGGAGAAACCACATATGTCGATATTCGCAAGGAGTTCGAGCTGAGAGTCGAGTCAGGAGAATTTCAAGCAGTTTCCCGTAACGACGGCAGTCAGCGGTTCACGACCGCTTCAATGATTGAGATGGAGCGCGAGACAATCGCGCGGGTGCAAGCTGGGAATCGCCGGGACTACGGCGACCCAATGCTGGTTTCGCCACGAATCCGAATCGGCGTCGAAGACCGGCACCCAGAGCTGAGTCATTCGCAGCGCCAGGCTGTGGACGACATCATGGTTTTGCGCGAAAAGGTCGCAGGACTTGATGGAGTTGCCGGAGCGGGCAAGACGACGACGCTTGCGGTGATCCGCGAAGCGGCTGAAGCTGAAGGATACCGTGTCGAAGGCTTTGCTCCGACTTCTCGCGCCACACAAAAGCTCGCCGAAGCTGGTATGGAAACGTCCACGCTCCAGAAACATCTGGCGCGCGGCGCGCAGCCGGACACCGGCGAGAAGCGCCTCTATGTGCTGGATGAATCCTCACTGGCATCGACCCGTCAGGTGCATGACTTTATTGGACGGCTTCAACCGAACGACCGTGTCTTGTTGGTAGGCGACCACAGGCAGCATGAAGCCGTGGAGGCCGAACGGCCCTTTGCGCAGCTTCAAGATGCGGGCATGAAGACGGTCAGGCTCGAAGAAATCGTGCGCCAGAAAGATCCAGGACTGAAGCAGGTCGTCGAGCAACTGGCGCGCGGTGAAGTCCGCGAGGCCATCCAGAATCTCGATTGGTAGGACCGAATCCATGAAATCCATGGCCACGATGAACGTATCATGGCCATTGCCGAAGAGTATGCGAAATCGCCGGAGAGCACACTTGTGATTTTGCCCGACAACCGTTCTCGTATGGAGATCAACGAGCGTATTCATACGGAATTGCAGGGCGGGGGCATCGTGAGCAACACAGAGCACCACATACGAACGCTGGTGCCGCGCCAGGAACTTACCGGAGCTGACCGCACATGGGCCGAACGGTACGAAGTGGGCGATGTACTGCGCTATTCGCGCGCGTCGAAACAAACCGGCATCAGTAAGGGCGTGTATGCCCAGGTGAAGGGCATCGACGCAGCAGCCAACCGGCTGACGGTCCAACTACCGGACGGAGCCGAGCGCACCTACGATCCACGCAGACAGCAGGGCGTTTCCGTGTTCCGCGAGGCGATGCGCGGCTTTTCCGAGGGCGACCGCGTCCAGTTCACTGCGCCCGCAAACAACCTCAAGGTGGCAAACCGCGAACTTGGCACCATAGAGAGCATAGACGGCGATGGGCGATTGCGGCTCAGGATGGACGGTGGGCGCGCGGTCGAACTCGATACGAGCAGGCAGACGCATCTTGATTACGGCTATGCCGTGACCAGTCATTCCAGCCAGGGACAGACTGCCGACCGCATGCTGGTTCATGTAGACACTGAACTGGGCGCGAAAGACCTGCTCAACAGCCGCATGGCATATGTTTCCATCTCGCGCGGGGCGCAGGATGCACAGATTTTCACCAATGATGCTTCTGCGCTTGGCAAGGTGCTCAGTCGTGATGTATCCCACGCGCCAGCCATTGCGCCAGAAGCTCTGGCCCCCAAGATCGCTCTACAATCCGTTCCCGTTGAGGAAATCTCGATGGGAATTGGACTGGGCATGTAACGTCAGGGAAGAGAAAGACATCCCCCGATACCGAGAGAGCGTAGCCGAGGCTCGGCCAGTGTCAAGGCCGCGCTTTGCGCGCGCTACGCGGTCATGAGCCTTGACACCGGCCTTATGCCTCGGCTTACATTTCAATTATCCGGGGAATATCATTTCAATACGTCCGCTCAGTCGGCAACAATCACGCGGCTATGTTCCTACGGATGGTTTTGATTCCTTCAGCTACTAGCGCAATCGCGCGGCAATGAAATTGGCAATAGGATTTATGCCCCCAATTCATGCTTGTGTGCTCCTATGCATTCAAATACTCTGCGCTATCTTCGACGCGAACTACTGATTGGCTTCCGCCAACCGATGCTTGCACCTATAGCTTTGCTTTTGTGAGGCGACGCAGAAAGCTATCCTTGGCAGCATGTGTTTTGCGAAGTTCTTCCATTATCAAGAGGAATTCATCTTCACCTCCCTGACGGACAGCCAAATCATGCAAGTCGGTTAGCAGTATCACAGCCCGGTCGTAATCATTTGGCTGCCGCTTCAGAATGTGCGCATCCACCTGTTTCCAGACCGCCTTTTCACGCTTTGCCATATTGTCTAGATATAGTGCGCGGTTTGCCTCTTCCTTAGCTTTCTTCCGCGCAGCTTCCGCTGCTCGCTGCGCATTCAGTTTCCGCATACGTTCTTCGGTGCGGGCATGGGATGCTGTCAGAAGATCGGCGATTGTGCGCCGCTCAACTGCGCCATGAGCTGAGACAGTGACATTCTCATGCTCGAAACGGCGAAGCAGCTCAATCCTCCATCGTTCATCTGGCTCCGATAGCGCGTTTACGAGCAGGCCATCTTTCTCTTTTTCGGTCAGGCCTCGAATCCAGGTCGTAAGATCCTTGCGCGATGGTCCTGCTTTTAGCGGCTCTGAAGCAGAGGCAGCAACTTCGACGAGGTCCTCATCGATTCCGAGAAACTCGATCAACGAATCGTACGGCGCTGAAAGTTCGCGCAGGCCAGCAGGCACGGGAGGCTCCAACACTTCGTCGGAGAATTCCCCGTTTTGCACACTGAAAAGCCATCCGAGGTAGAGACAGCGGAAGTCGCGGCGAAGCAGATCGCCACGCAAAGAAATCAACGATCCCATCCAGCCTGTCCCGTCATCCCAATCATCGTCCGTCTCCACTTCGCTTTCAAAGGAAAGTGTCACGAATTTCCCAGAACTGCGCACCTGCGCGGACTTCCCTGGGAACATTGCTTTGATTTGCTTCGTGTCAACCAACTCCTGCGGCAAACGAAGATGGAACTCTCGCGTACCCCAATTTGCCACATAGACAAATGCATCGAAATACTTTTCCAAAAGTTTGAGCGGATCGGCCTTCAGGTCTCCCCACTCATAGTGATTCGTGAAACTCGTAGAAGTAATAACGGCGCGCGTGGATATGGACCGCAGGGCGGCCATCTCGGTTTTTGTCAGTGCGCGATCAATCGCTTTGAAGTCGTAATACTGGTATTCGCTCATTAGAACCCTTTGCGCCAAT
>VFSW01006763.1_pt1 | contig 16797 bp, 13 predicted proteins | sample 5358111 | NCBI WGS metagenome assembly VFSW01 (sample SAMN11554181, study PRJNA540505) | mine drainage metagenome | isolation source: sediment from site ElyBrook_90M | place: USA: Ely Copper Mine, Vershire, VT | collected 2017
TGGTGCCGGGAGGGGGGGTCGAACCCCCATGACCGCAAGGGTCGGCGGATTTTGAGTCCGCTGCGTCTGCCAGTTCCGCCATCCCGGCACATTGAACAAATGCCTTTATTTACAGCAATCTAGAGAGCTCTTGAGTTCGAGATCTTATTGATTCTTCCTTGACTGTACCGAGCACCGTGGTGAATGAGACCGTATTGAGAGTGTTCGCCACGCACACGGAACCAACACACAGATTCTAACACTCAAAAGTGTTGAACTGACCGTGCTCACAACCTAATGAACCTGTTGGGATAGGCACCTGTCGGCGTCGTGGCGCAGAGTTTGCTTATCGGAGAGTCATGCGTAGAGACGATCGGTTTCAGGGCGGGACGCACGCCGATGGAAACCGAGATCCTGAACCCAATGATGAAGCGCAACTCGTCCATCAACGCAACGCTGACAATGCAGACATAGATTTACTGCACAGATTAGGGCAAAGTGCGTAGAAAACCCTGCAGGATCGACAACTAAGTTATTGATCCTATTTGGCTGCCCCCCAGGGATTCGAACCCCGATATGCTGATCCAGAGTCAGCTGTCCTACCATTGAACGAGGGGGCAAATTTCGAAATCAAGCTGCCTAACTGACTTGCCAGCCAAGACCGCTGAGCAGTCGACAAGCCCGAGATGCCAACCCTTTCATCATAAGGGGAATCCAAGACCCGGTCAAACCTCGGGATGCCACTGATTTGTCTCGTCGCAGGATCGCGGTCACACAAGCTGCAGGCCTTCCAAGCTAATTAAGATTTGCACGGACATTGACTAGCTTGCGTCCCTTCGCCCTGCAAGCCACCACATTACCAACCTCAGCCACCCTCCGCTTTGGATGGGTATCCATTGTCGAGGAGTAAGATTAACTGTCTTCCCTGAATTGAAGAGATGAGGTCGATAAGCAAGGAGAAGACTTGAGTGTCTACTAAACCCTCGGCGGATCAATTGCATACACAATCTGTAGTTCGTACGCGGCTTTCAGGGCGCGATCTGTTGCTCAACCCGCGGCTCAACAAGGGAACCGCATTTACTGAAGCAGAGCGCGATGCTTTTGCGCTCCATGGCCTTCTGCCTCCTCATATAGGAAGCCTGGACGAACAGTGTGATCGCCGCAAGCTTGCGCTCGACGCCCAGCCGTCCCCCTTCGCCAAATACAGCTTCATGCGTGATCTGCAGGACGCGAATGAAACCCTTTTCTACGCGCTCATCGCAGATTACATTGAGGAACTGCTGCCCATTGTCTACACACCTGCTGTGGGCGAGGGATGCCAGCGGTTCAGCGAGATCTGGCGGCGCAGCCGTGGCCTCTTCATCAGCTATCCCAACATGCACCGCATCGAGCAGATTTTCGCCGACCCAGCCTATGACGACGTGCGCTGCATCGTTGTCAGTGATGGCGAGCGCATCCTCGGCCTGGGCGACCAGGGTGCCGGCGGTATGGGCATTCCCATTGGCAAGATGGCTCTCTACACAGCACTTGGGGGCACTCCACCGGAGCATTGCCTGCCCATTCTGCTTGACGTGGGTACTGACAATGAAGCCCTGCTCAGCGATCCACTCTACATTGGCTGGCAACATCACCGCGTGCGCGGACAGGAATACGATGACTTTGTCGAAGTCTTCGTCCGTGCGGTCCAGCGCCGCTGGCCGCACATCCTGCTCCAGTGGGAAGACTTTGCAGGCTCAAATGCCCTGATCCTGCTCGAACGTTATCGTGATCGGCTTTGCACCTTCAATGACGACATTCAGGGGACCGCGGCCGTGACCACCGCGACGCTGCTGTCAGCCATTCATGCCACAGGCATTCCGCTCAAGGAGCAGACGATTGCCATGTTCGGTTCAGGCTCGGCCGGCATCGGCATCATTGATCTACTCATTGCCGCGATGAAAGAGGAAGGCCTGACAGAAGCGCAGGCGCGCAGCCGCATCTACGCCTTCAATCGCTACGGCCTGCTGATCGAGGGCTGCCGCGGCATTCGCATCGGCCAGCAGAACCTGTTGCGCAAACGCGCCGACGTGGAGAGTTGGACACTGACGGGCAGCGAAGATATCTCTCTACTCGATGTGGTGCGCAACGGCAATATCACGGTGCTGGTCGGCGTCTCGGCACAAGCTGGGGCCTTCACCGAACAGATCGTGCGTATGATGGCTTCCCATAGCGAGCAGCCCATCATCTTCCCGCTCTCAAATCCCACCTCTAAATCCGAGGCTATTCCCGCCGACCTGCTCCGCTGGACGGAGGGTCGCGCCATCATCGGCACGGGCAGCCCCTTTGCGCCCGTTGAGTTCGGCGGCAAGAAGATTCCCATATCCCAGGTCAATAACTCTTATATCTTTCCCGGCCTGGCGCTCGGTATTCTCGTGAGCCGTGCTCGGCGCGTGACAGACGCAATGATGATGGCCGCCGCCAAGGCGCTGGCCGCGTTGTCGCCCGCGCGGCAGGACAAGACCGCCCCTCTGCTGCCGCCCATCGCGAACTCACGCGCGGTCAGCCTGGTCGTCGCCGAGGCCGTGGGCAGGCAGGCCCTAGCTGACGGAGTGGCAGCCATCGAAGACCCGGCTTCGCTGCCGGCACAACTCCGTGCCTACGTTTGGGAGCCGGTCTATCGTCCATACGAGAGGATCAGGTAGAGAAACAGAACCTTACATCCAGGCAGGAGAGTTGATAGTATTGGTGCGTCCAAGATAAACGTTTTAGCAAGGGGGTTCCATGCATCACTCTCCGCGCTGTGCCAGCCTGGGCATTGCTGCTTTCCTGCTCCTGTCTTTCACATCTGCCCCGGTTCCGGCAGCGGCCCAACGCCATGAGCCGCCACCGCCGCCCGCGGGCCCATGGATGAATACAAGCCTCACGCCCGATCAGCGCGCCGACCTGGTGATGAAGGAGATGACGCTGGACGAGAAGGTCGCCCTGCTGCACGGCGTAGGCATGCCTACCGATGAGCCCGTGACGCCGGAGAATGCCGCCTCCAACCGCGGCGTCGGTTATGCGGTTGGAGTGCCGCGCCTCGGTATTCCTGGGATTGACATGAGCGATGCGGCCTACGGCGTGCGCTCCAGCGGCGTCAACGGGCGCTACTCCACCGCGCTGCCGGCGAATGTAGCTGCGGCGGCAAGCTGGGACCCGGACGCAGCCTACGAATATGGCGCGCTGATTGGCCGCGAACTGCGCGCGCAGGGTTTCAACATGACTCTGGGAGGCGGCGTGAATCTTACACGCGATCCGCGCAATGGGCGCACCTTTGAGTATCTGGGCGAAGACCCGGTGTTGGCCGGAACCCTTGTGGCCAAGCTCATTGAGGGCACCCAGTCGGCGCATGTCATCGGCGACATCAAGCACTATGCGCTGAATGACCAGGAGAGCGGACGGAACTCAGTGAATATTCACATCAGCGAGCGCGCTGCACGCGAAAGCGATCTGCTGGCCTTTGAGATTGGGGTCACAATGGGCCATCCGGCAGCTGTCATGTGTTCGTATAACCGCGTCAACGGAGACTTCGCCTGCGAGAACAAATACTTGCTCAGCGATGTACTCAAAAAGGACTGGCAGTTCCCCGGCTTCGTGCTCTCAGACTGGGGCGGAACGCACTCAACAGAGAAGGCCTCGGCAGCAGGCCTCGACAACGAAGAGCCCGGCAGCTTTTTCTACGGGGATCGTTACAAAGCCGCCGTGCAGGCAGGCACAATTCCCACGGCTGAGCTGGACGACCATGTTCACCGCATTCTGCGTTCTATGTTTGCAGCCGGGGTCATCGATTATCCGCGCCAGCGTAGCGTCGTAGATCCGTTCGCCGGTTTTGAGACGGCACGCAAGATCGAAGAGAGCGGCATCGTGCTGCTCAAGAACGATCACGCCGCACTGCCGCTGAGTTCCGCAAAGCTGCACACCATCGCGGTCATTGGCGCGCACTCTGACGTGGGCATGATCTCCGGCGGTGGCTCGGCGCAGGTGGACCCCATCGGCGGCAATGCCATCCTTCCTCCAGGCCAGGGCGCCACGCGGTGGCAGGAAGAGATTTGGTTTCCCACATCGCCGTTGAAGGCCATTCAGGCGCGCGCTCCCGGCGCAACGGTCAAATACGATCCTGGCACGGACCCCTTCGCCGCGGCAGCATCAGCCAAGGGCGCAGACGTGGCGATCGTCTTCGCTTACATGTGGTCAAGTGAAGGAATGGACCTCCCGAGCCTCACCCTGCCACATCATCAGGACGACGTGATCGCTGCGGTGGCGGCTGCTAATCCGCACACCATTGTAGTGCTCGAAACGGGCAATCCAGTGACGATGCCGTGGGTCAACGCACCCGCAGCCATTCTGGAGGCGTGGTTCTCCGGCAGCGATGGCGCCGACGCCCTTGGCAACATTCTCTTTGGCACAGTGAACCCCAGCGGGAAGCTGCCCAACACCTTCCCAAAGAGCGAGGCCGACCTGCCTCATCCCACGCTCACCATGCCTCCTCCTGAGTCCGAGCACTTCTCCGGCCCGGCTTCGCCCGAGCAGTGGGCCAAGGGCCTGCCACCGTTCCAGGTCGCCTACGACGAAGGTGTAAAAGTTGGCTATAAGTGGTATGACGCCGAAAAGAAGCCCGTGTTATTCCCCTTTGGTTATGGACTGTCGTATACCACCTATCGCTACGCCGGGCTGAAGGTCGCCCCAGGCAGTAAGGTGCAGGTCAGCTTTACGCTGGCGAATACGGGCGCGCGCGAAGGAGCGGAGATTGCGGAAGTCTACGCGGCTCTGCCCGCTACCGCGCAAGAGCCACCCAAACGGCTGGTCGGCTTCAGCAAGGTGGAACTTGCCGCAGGCGAGAAGAAGACCGTCACCGTCGAAATCGATCCCAAGTATCTATCGATCTTTGACGAAGCGAAGCATGGGTGGACACTAATTCCAGGTGACTACACCATCATGGTCGGCGGTTCGTCGGACAAGCTGCCGCTGAAGGCTACAGTCAACCTCAAGTAGTGCGCTTCCAAAAATCATCGCGGCTCCCAGGTCTCACAACAGAGATATGGGAGTCACGGTCACTCGTCCGCCATCTTCGGCGATTCAGAGGACTTTCGCCTGGAATGAGCTGCTCTCATCTCAACATCCACATAGAGCCACCGCCGCTCGCTCAGGTTCATGACAGCCACAGCCAGCACCAAACAGATGTCCGCAATTGAAACTCTGGAGCCGTGTCCTAGGCTGAACGTATCCGTCATCCAATTCGGCAGCCATGGAAGCGCGTAGCACCCAATCCGAAAAAGGCAGAACAGGTTGATCAGAAATACCCCATGAATGAAGAGGACTTGCGCAATCGACCGCGCATTCTGCCTGGAGAAGATGAGTGGGCCATCTTTTGACAGCTCGCCGCTGAAGACAACCGCTGTGTAGACTGCCGCCAGGGCGGTATAGCCCCACCAAGAGAAGTATTGCAACTCTTCAGTTGGATCGATGATTCGCATGCGCAGGATCGCCGCGAAGATTCTCATTGAGCCTGGCAGCAATACTGTACCCCCATTTCACAGCGCCTAGCCATGAACACCACATCATGGAGGACGCGCTTGTGAGCGGATTGATCTCTTACGTGCCTTCAGCCTAGTCCCCGTCCGGGGGCACCTGTTCCAGCAGCCGCTTCCACGTCCTCTGGTTCTTGCGGAAGCTCTTCTTCAGGTCCTCAAGAATACGCTCGAAATCGGCGTTGGTGCGCAGGTTGTTCCACACCGGGTTCTTCTGGAACCACGGATAATTCTCATTCCCCAGATAAATGGCGCGGCGTAGCCAATGCAGCGCTTCAGTCGAGTCGCCCTCGACGGCAAAGTAGCTGGCCAGGCGATAGGCCATTTCATTGTCGGCTTCGGCTGCGGCTAGCGTGTCGTCCTTCAGTAGCCCGGCAGCGCGCTCCCGCTCGCCCACCTGCACGTAGCACATGGCCAGCGTAGGGACCGCAATGCGCATGGATTCGTCGTCGCGGATCACGCTCTCCAGGCTCTCAATCGCTGCGCCCAGATTACCCATGCGCATCTGCTGATAACCAAATGAAGTACGCAGCAACGGGTGGCGCGGCTCCAGAGCCAGGCCCTTGGTCAGTTCGTCGCCCGCCAGTTCGATCTGATTCTGATAATGATAAACACGCGCCCGGTGGTTGTAGAGAATTGCGGCGTTGGCGGGGTTAAGCTTGAGAGCGCGGCTGAACTGGTGGAGCGCCTCGTCATACATGCCGTCACCGCGAAGCGCCAGACCTGCCACCATGTGTACATTCCAGTCGTTGGCCGCACTCGCCAGCAGGTTCGCAATGCCGTGCCGCGCCGATTCTTTTTCGCCGCGCGACAGGAGCATATAGATGCGATAAAGATTGGCTTCTACCGAGGCCGGGTCCAGCTTCAGCGCCTCGTCGAAATCGCGACGCGCGTGCATCACATGAATCTGCCCGCCGAACCCGTGGCGCACATATTGCAACTCGGCGATTCCCAGCCCCGTCCAGCCTGCAGGGAATTCCGGGTCCTTGGACGTCACGCTAGTAAACAGCGCGTGGGCTCGGTCCAGATCAGCGCGTGCGCCGGTGCGCACCATAAACGAACTTAGCAGCGCGCGAGCCTGCAGATACTCCTCGCTCACCGGCCCGGGCAGTGAGGCATCGCGTGGTCCCGGCCTGGGCGCATCCATCTTGTCACTGGCGCTCAACCCATGCAGCGCCGCGAACACCTCATTCGAAATCTCTGCCTGCACCGCAATCAAATCCAGCGAGGGCACCTGAATCGCGCCGCCGGAACGCACGCTCTGCGAACTGACATCGAGCAGTTGCCAGTTCAGGTCAAACCCAGTCTCAGAACGAACAAAGCTCCCCGCCAGCACATACGACACCAGCAGCTTCTGACCCACGGCCAGCGGATCCAACTGCGCAATCGGCAGCGACATCAACGTGCTGGAAGGTCGCACCACCAGTGCGGGAATACGCGCCAGCCGCGCGGCGATGGCATCGGCCAGCGCATAGCCGTAAAGCGGAGCCACCTCTGTTGCTCCCAAATTACTGAACGGCAGGACGACAAGCGAGTTCTGCGGCGTACGCTCCGCAGTCGATTCCCGGAAGCGTTCCGCCAGCATCGAGAGGAATCCCGTGGCTCGCTTCTCCGCTTCCGCCTCCGTCGTGGGCAGGTTGGCAGCCGCGTCACCGGGAATTACGCCCGTCTCAATCTGCTGCGCCTTCATGATCGTCTTCAAGGCTTCGCGCACCTCCGCGGCAGATGTGTAGCGCGAGGCCGGATTCTTTTCAAGGCAGGTGTAGATCACGCTTTTCAACTCAGCGGAGATGCCCGGGACGATCTCACTCAAGTCTTGCGGATCGGAAAACTGAATTGCGCGAATCGCCTGAAAATCTTCGGCGTCGGGCCGCGAAAACGGATGACGTCCACTGGTCAGTTCATACAGAATTACGCCCAGCGCCCATAGGTCAGATTGCACGCTGGACTGGCCGGTGACAAATTGTTCCGGAGCCATGTAGCGAATGGTGCCGCCGCGCGCGGTGTAGGTCGCCGCCACAGATGCATCTTTGGCCAATGCAGGCTTGCTAGGATCGAAATTCGCATCCTCGGGACGCAAACGGCGCGCCAGGCCGAAGTCCAGAATCTTCACAAGCCCGCCGTCGGTGAGCATCACGTTTTGCGGCTTCAGGTCGCGATGAAAGATGCCCAGCGCATGTGCGGCCTGTAAGCCATCGGCAACCTGGATTCCCACCGAGAGCACAAGCTGCGGGGTAGCCTGGCCACGCGCGATCAATTGATCCAGCGACTGGCCGGGCACGTACTGCATCACGATGTAGCCCTCTTCGCCCGCCTCACCCACTTCATAAATGGCGCAGACGTTGGGGTGCTCAATAGCTGAGGCAAGCCGCGCCTCGCGCAGCACGGTCGAACGCATCTGCTGTGCGGACAAAAGGCCGGCGCGCAGAACCTTCAACACCACCGGACGCTGCAGCAGCGTGTCATTGGCCAGGTAGACAACGCCGCTGCCACCAGCGCCCAGCCGGCGAATGATCTCGTAATGCTCGATGATTCTTCGCTTCATCACTGCATTCAGTGTAGTTGCCGGGCTATGAGGGTCGTATCAATTTCTGGCACTGGCCTGAAGATGGCTTGCGACGCATGGCCATCTTCAGATTGCTCAGTGACCGCGACTCACATGGCCTTGTTCAGATGGAACGTGCGGGTTCTTCTCCATCTGCTTCTGCCTGCGGCGACCCGTTAGAAACATGGTGATCCCAAAGGCAAGGAGCACAAGGCCCCACCAGAGATTCGCATTGACGCCCAGGCTCTTTGCGTAGAGTTCCACGGTGCCATTCGTGGCAATGCCGAACAGGGCGAGGGTCAGGCCGGTCAAGGAGAAAAACAATCCCAAGGGGATGCGCAAATCAAGAATCATCGTTCCTCCCGTTCCTCAGGCAAAGAAAATATTCAGGGCAACAGCGACGAGCAGAATGGCCACCGCCAGCGCCTCAGGGCGCCTCCACCACGCAAGGTGCGAGGGGGAAGGTTTCGGCGTGAGGGAATGAACCAGGCCCACCAACTGCGACTCAGGGTACGGCTTGGTGAGCAGGCTCACCACCACCGTCACGACAAAGTTGGTCACGAAGGCTAAGATCGCGCCATAGAGATTCAGCGCCATGTCGCTGGGGTACTGGTGCAGTACCGTGATCCATCCGCCGTGAATGCCCGCATACGCCTCAATGGGCAACGTAAATCCATGATGCAACATGGCCGCCGCGGTCCCCGCGATCAGTCCAGTAAAGGCTCCGTGACCCGTAGCGCGCTTCCAGAACATGCCCAGCAGGAATGTAGCGAAAAGTGGCGCATTCACAAGCGAGAAGACAAACTGCAGGGTATCCATGATGTTGTTGAAGTTGATAGCCGCATACGCTGTCGCAATCGAGAGCAGAATGCCGCCAATAGTGGCCCATCGTGCCACCGCCAAATAATGCCTGTCGCTTGCGCCCTTGTGAATATGAGATTGGTATAGATCGTATGTGAATACTGTATTGAAGGCGGTCACATTGCCCGCCATGCCGCTCATAAAGCTGGCCAGCAATCCCGCCAGTCCCAGACCAAGCATGCCGGTCGGAAAGTAGTGCAGCAGCAGATTAGGCGTGGCCATGTCATAGTCCAGCAGCGGCTTTCCAGTGGCGTCGAGCATGGGCTTGCCGGTCACCGGATTGATCTTGGCCGGAACCAGTCCACGGCCCTCTTCCACATGCTTTGAAACAATCGTGGTGTCGTGGAAAATCACTCCATTGACTTCATGCACCACCGTTGTGGTGTGCGGCGTGGGCAAGCCGATGGCCAGCAGGCCGGGCAGAATCACGAGAAATGGGAAAAACATTCTGAGGACGGCGGCTATCAGTGGCACGCGTCGTGCCGATTCCATATCCTTCGACGCCATCGCAGCCTGAATCACCAGAAAATCCGTACACCAATAGCTGGAACCAAGTACGAAGCCGAGGCCCATGCCGATTCCGATGATGTCGATGCCCATAGGGTTGGTGCTGGCGTGCATCACGCCTTTCCACTCATGCAAGTAGGCCAGCGGCACTGAGGCCTTCAGTCCGTTCCAGCCGCCGATACCCTTCAGCCCCAGCAGCACCAGCGGCAAGAATCCGGCGACGATAAGGAAGAACTGCAGCACGGCGTTGTAAATGGCGCCGGTCAGCCCGCCCAGTGAGATGTAAAGCAGCACGATGATCGCCGACAAAACGATGGAAAAGGTAAAGATGCCCTGCTGCGGCAGGCCAAACGCCATGAACAACCCATCGAAGATATGCAAAGCCTGGACAAGCCGCGCCATCGCGCACATGCTGATGCCGGAACTGAAGACCATCATCACGGCGAAGGAGCAGGCAGTGAGCACCCGGGTCTTCTCATCAAAGCGCAGGCGCAGGAACTCAGGCACCGAGCGCGCCTTCGATCCGTAATAGAAAGGCATCATGAAGATGCCCAAAAAGATCATGGCGGGAATGGCGCCGATGCCGTAGAAGTGCGCTGTCTCCAGCCCGTATTTGGCGCCCGAGGCGCCCATTGCGATGATCTCAGGCGCGCTCAGGCTGAAGCCGAGAAAGGCCAATCCGCAGATCCATGCAGGCAACGCACGTCCAGCCTGCAGGAAATCCTTGCTCGTCTTGATGGAAGGCTTGAGGGCCAAGCCGATGCCCAGGACAACGAAGACGTAGAGCAGGAAGATCAGCCAATCGACTGAGGCAACGTTCAACACAAAAACTCCTTGGGATCGGCGAGGAGACCGGTGCGGCCCTGGAAACACCGTAGGCAGCAGTGCGAAGGCACGTCCAGAAGCACTCCGGAGACAGGGCGGCCCCAGCAGCCCTCAGGGGAAGCCTGGCCAGAGGCACCAAAGCCCTCCGCAAAAGGCAGGCGGGCTTTGGACCTAGCCACCAGAGAGCGCGTTCTATACCGCAACGCGGCGGGTGGGCTTGTGTCCCCACAGGCCATAGTAGGCAATGTAGATGTAACAGACGATGGGCACAATAAAGGCGTATTGAATTCCAACCTTGTCAGCCATTGCGCCGAACAGGAGTGGAACCGCCGCACCGCCTACGTTGCCCATCGTAATAATTCCTGAACCTTCGCTGGTCAGTGGCCCCAGTTCAGCAATGCCCAGCGCGAAAACAGTCGGGTACATAATGGAGTTGGCGAGTCCGCAGAGAACAAGGCTCCAGACCGCAACCTGGCCGTGAGAGAACATGGAAATTACCAACAGCGCCACGCCGAAAAAACCCAGGCCGGCGAGCAGCTTGTCCGCCTGAATCCAAGTCATCAGCCCGCTGCCCAGAAAGCGGCCTGCCATAATGAAGACAAAGTAGAGCGAGGCCAGCGAGGACGCGGCCTTGATGCTGCTGATTCCCTGCGTACGGAAGTAGCTGATGGCGATCGCGGCCAGGGCAATCTCAACGCCCACGTAGAAGAAGATGCCCAGCATGCCCAACACCGTGTGCCTGTAGGTCCAAATACTGCGGCCCAGAAGCGGGTCACCGGCAGCAGCGGGACGGAAGGCGCGGGTCGCCGTGATTGCGGGAAGATGCATGAACATCACGGCAAACCCCAGCAGGAAGAGGGCTGCGGCAATGGCGATGTAGGGCCCCTGCACCGTATGCGCAATGCTCGCCTTGCTGGCAACCTTGCTGGGATCGGTCAGGATAAAGTGGCCCACTACGAGTGGTGCCGCAGCCGCTCCCAGGGAGTTGAAGGCCTGCGAGAGGGTCAGCCGGGCAGGGGCGCTATGCTCCGGACCAAGAATGGAGACATAAGGATTGGCCGAGGTCTGGAGAGCACAGACACCGATCGCCAACACAAAGATTGCGGTCAGAAAGAGCGGGAAACTCACCAGCTTGGCGGCCGGGATGAACAACAGCGCGCCAACCACCATGATGAAGAGCGAAATCACCATGGTGCGCTTGTAGCCGACAGCCTCAATCAGCTTGGCACTGGGAACCGAGAAGATCAGGTAGGCAAAGAACCAGGCGGCTGTCGCGAGCATGGCCGGTCCGTAGGCGAGATCGAAGATCGACTTCAGATAGGGCATCAGATTGCTATTCAGGTTGGTGAGGAACCCGAAGATGCCAAACAGGATGGTGACCGTGATGAAGGGAACAAGGTAACTGGGTGATCGATCAGGCGCTGGTGGTGTTGAACGTGTAGCCATGAGATGTTTTTTCTCCGCTTTCACTTAGGAGCAGCTGGCATTCGCCGCGTTTCAATGGCCGGTTGTCCCCAGACAATCGATGCGTGGAGCCCGGCCGGCAACAACAATGGGCATGGAGGGCTGCATTCAAAAGAGTGCAGACTCAACTCTAAGCATTGGGGTGAAAGACAGTCCAGTGGAAATTGAAAATGTTTTCATGCCCGCGGCCTCCTTCCCGACTTCGTCTACACGATACACTGGAGAAGCATGATTCCCACCCTTGCCTGGACCCCTGAAGGCGTCCGCTTTATCGATCAGACCAAGCTCCCTCTCGAAGTGAGCTATGTGCTCGCTTCCACCTATCAACAGGTCGCCGACGTCATTGTCACAATGGTGGTGCGCGGAGCTCCAGCCATTGGCGTTTCAGCGGCTTATGGCGTGGCCCTGGGCGCCCTGCGGACCACCGCCGCCACAGCGCAGGAATTCGCGCCGGAGTTTGAGAAAATCTGTGCCTGTCTCGCCGGAACGCGCCCCACTGCCGTCAACCTGTTCTGGGCCATCGACCGCATGAAGCGGCTGTTCGCAGAACGGCTCGCCGCAGGCGACACCCTTGCCCAAATGCAGGAGAACTTTCTGGCAGAAGCCCACGCCATGTACAACGAAGACATCGCGGCCTGCAAAGCGATGGGGGCATTTGGAGGGGCCTTGCTACCCGATGAAGGCGGCGTCCTTACGCATTGCAACGCCGGAGCCTTGGCCACCTGCGGATATGGCACAGCGCTCGGTGTCATCCGCTCCGCCGTCGAGCAGGGTAAAAGGATCCGCGTTTATGCCGACGAAACACGGCCCTTTCTGCAAGGTGCGCGGCTCACAGCCTGGGAGCTGATGGAAGACGGCATTGATACCACGGTGATCTGCGACAACATGGCCGCCAGCCTTATGCGCGCAGGCCGTATCCAGGCTGTAGTCGTCGGCGCCGATCGCATCGCGGCCAACGGCGACTTCGCCAACAAGATTGGCACCTACAACGTGGCCATCCTTGCCAAAGAACACGGCATTCCGTTTTACTGCGCCGCGCCCTGGTCCACCATCGACACGGCCACGCCCAACGGCGGCGCCATTCCCATCGAGGAGCGCAGCCCGGTGGAAGTGACCCATCACGGCGGCAAACAGCTTACCCCAAATGGCGTCGGCATCTGCAATCCTGCCTTCGACGTCACCCCGGCCCGCTATGTGACCGCCATTATTACCGAGCGCGGGGTGCTGCGCGCGCCCTACTCTGAATCACTGAAAGAGATGGAAGCGGTGGCAGGTTAGCCCCGACCATCTAAAGTAAGGAAGTGGTGCTTCCCCGCCCCATTGTCTTTCGCCTGGAACGTAGGTCCATTGTGCGCGCCATAGCTCTGTCCCTTGGCGCGTTTGCGGCAAGCCTGCGTCTCGCCGGCTTTCCGCATATCGAAGACCTGCATGGTTCGCGATGGCAAATCGCGGCCCTGATGGTTGCGGTGTGGGGCATGGCGGAAACCGCGCGCTGTATAGGTCGCAAATGGAGCCTTTATCACGCCGGCATCCTGTTGTTGCTGTATGCCAATCTCATGATTATCGCCATGATTGTCTTTCTGGTTTTCTATCCCTGATTCGTCGCTTTCCGCTACCGATCACGCCGCAGCACAAAGCCAGCCCCTATCAGCGCCAATGCCACCGCGCCGTAGAGATATTGCGGCCAGAACAACAGCCGCAGCATCCAGCACTCCACCACCAGCCAGCCCAACAGAACGCATCCCTGGGAAGCAACCCACAGACCGTAGGCGGGCTTCCGCTTGAGAACGAGCCATAGAACCCAGCAGGCAAGCAGTCCATTGGCAGCCAGCAGAAGCATCCCCGGAATCAGAAAGGAGTGAAAGGGAGAATGGCGCAGAAGCAGCAGCGGAAGATTATGTTCCCGCCCATAGGGATCGGAGATCATGGGCCAGGCGCCGGCTAGAGCGCTCAATCCCAGAAAGCCCAGCATGAGGATCGCGAACACCCGAATCGGTTTCATGGTGGCGCCTCACGTGCGTTCCCCGGGGAAGACAGGCCTTAGTCTACTCCTATTATTCATGTGTCTAGTTTTGAAGCTCCCGTGTACCATGGGCTGAGCGAACGACATCCGGGGGGTTGTCTGGCGCAATTCCGGCGCAGCAAGCCCACGGAACGAAAAAAAACGATGTCGAACCTAAAATGTGCAGGAGGAAGAGATGTTGAAGGGATTTCGCGATTTCATCCTTCGCGGCAACGTCGTTGATCTTGCAGTGGCTGTCATCCTGGGCGCTGCCTTCAATGCCATCGTCACCTCGCTGGTCAGCGATGTTCTGAACCCGCTCATTGCGGCAACAATCGGCAAACCGGACTTTAGCGGCGTAGTCCTCAACATCGGCAGCGGGCATATCAAGGTGGGCAACTTCCTCAATGCCACGGTCTCGTTTCTCATCGTGGCTTCGGTCGTCTACTTTGCCATTGTGCTGCCCCTCAACCACCTGATGGCCCGATTGAAGAAGCCCGCGCCTGAAGCTCCATCATCCATGAAGACGTGCCCCGAGTGCCTGAGTGAGATTCCGCAGGCCGCCAAGCGCTGTGCGCACTGCGCTCAGCCACTGGCCTGATCCATTCGGCCCCCGGCGCAGCCTGGTTCGGCGCGTCTCGATGGCATCCGCAGGCGACGCCATCGAGCTCGTGCTTTCTTACATCCAATCGCCTCTTGCTGCGAGGGCAGGTAAGCACGGCAGCACCGCAACCGCGCGATTACCGAGTCGCGACTTCGCGGGGAGCCACCAGCTCCCTTGCCGCCTGCCGCCCCAGGCGGATGCAGTCGGGAATGCCGATGCCATCGTACGCATTCCCGACCAGCTTCAATCCCTGCAACCCGGCCACGCGCGCCTGGACGCGTTGCATCCGTTCCTGGTGTCCCACAGCGTATTGCGCCATCGCCCGTTGCCAGCGCGCAACCTGCGTATGTTCCGGCCTTGCGTCCGGGCTGATCGTCTTCTTGCCAAGAATCTCCGTCAACTCACGCCGCACCCTGGCCACCAGCGCCTCGTCGGTCTCCGTCAGCAGAGCTTCATTCTTCATGCCACCCAGAAACGCGCGCAGCACAGCCTTGCCCGTCGCTGTGCGGCCAAGAAACTTGCGGTGAACAAAGGTGCAGGCCAGCATCGAACGGCCCTCGATCGCCGGCACCAGAAAGCCGAATCCCTCCGGCAGCGGACCTAATTGCATCTCGTCGTAGACCAGGTTCACAGTGATGGAAGACGAGTAGGGTATGCCGCCCAGCTCCTCACCCAGCGTGTTATCCACGGGGCCCAGCAGCATGCCCGCAGCCCAGGCGGGCGAGGCCACAATCACCGCATCGTAAAGCTCTGTTTGCCCACCGGAGGTTACGCGCCAGCCCTCCGCCGTCTTCTCCAGTGCGCTCACCGGTGTGGAGCATCGCACCCATGCCGGCTCAAGCAGCGCTTCCAGGGCGTCTACTATCTGCTGCAATCCGCCACGTAAGGTTGTAAAAATCCCGCGCGGCATTGGCCTTTCTTTACCTTCCGCGCGGCTTGTCCCGGCCGCAGCCCTTGCCGCCGCCATGCGCGCCCGCATCTGGCGGTGCGCCGCCAGCATGCCGCGGGTGAGCGACCCATACTGCGTCTCCATCTCCACCAGCCGCGGCAGCACGGTACGCGCGCTCAATTGCGTCGCGTCGCCGCCATAGATGCCCGAGAGCAGCGGATCGGCCAGCCGGTCCACAGCCTCCTTGCCAAAATGGCGCTCCACCAGCGCCGCCACCGACTCGTCGTGGTCGCTGGGCCGCGGCGGATGGAGCAGTTCAAGGCCCATGCGCAGCTTCGTCATGGGACTGAATAACCGCGTCAATGCTGTGGGGATCAGCTTGGTGGGGATCAGGAACATAAGCCCGTCAGGAAGCGGCACCAGCCGATTACGCACCACGATATAAGTCTTGCGGGCCGCATCGTTAGATGGCGTCAATTGCTCGCCAAGGCCCAGCTCGCGGCATAACTCTGCCGCCGCCGGTTTCTCGCTCAAAAAGGAATCCGGTCCGCCCTCCAACACCGTGCCATCGACAATCTCCGATGCCAGCGACCCGCCCAGACGATCACGCGACTCAAACAGCGTGTATTCAACTGCAGCGCCCGCCTTCCGCGCCTTTTCCAGTTCATAGGCCGCTGAGAGCCCTGCAATGCCGCCGCCAATGATTGCCGTTCGCATCCTGTTGACCTCGTCCAAATCATCTCAGAAGTTTCTGCCTGCCAGTTTCATGCTGCGGACGGCAACCCACCGAGGCGATACACCATCTTGCCCACCTGCTTAGGATCAACCTGGAGTTCGCGGGTCGTGTGTGATTGATGTCACTTTATAACCTCGACCCATGCGGCAACAATTGCAGTATGCTTCGGAGTGCCAGCAGGTCTTGCGTTTCGCCTTCTGCTTACACCCCCGGGAGTGATGCGCATGCGTCTCTGCCTTCTAGCCCGCCCACATCAGGAGACTCTCGATGACTGCTGAGTTGATCCACCGCCTGCATTTCGCGTTCACGGTGACCTTTCACTATCTCTTTCCCCAGCTCACCATGGGACTGGCGCTGCTGATCGTAGCGCTCAAGACGGTCGCGCTCAAAGACGCCAGTGACGAATGGGACCGCGCGGCGCGCTTTTGGGGCAAGATCTTCGGCATCAACTTCGTCTTCGGCGTTGTCACCGGCATCCCCATGGAGTTTGAATTCGGCACCAACTGGGCGCGCTTCTCGCGGCTCTCTGGAGGGGTCATCGGCCAGCCGCTCGCCATGGAGGGCGTCTTCAGCTTTTTCCTGGAATCCGCATTTCTGGGTCTCTTCCTGTACGGAGGCAATCGGCTCTCCAAGCGGATGCACTGGTTCTCCGCCGTCATGGTCTTCGTGGGCTCGTGGATCTCCGGCTTTTTCATCATCGTCACAGATGCGTGGATGCAACATCCCGTCGCCTACGCCCATCTGCCCAGCGGCCAGTTTGAGGTGCTCAGCTTCTGGCAATTGCTGCTGAACCCATGGGCACTGCTGCAATACGCGCACAACATGACCGGCGCCGTCGT
>VFSW01006764.1_pt1 | contig 16795 bp, 15 predicted proteins | sample 5358111 | NCBI WGS metagenome assembly VFSW01 (sample SAMN11554181, study PRJNA540505) | mine drainage metagenome | isolation source: sediment from site ElyBrook_90M | place: USA: Ely Copper Mine, Vershire, VT | collected 2017
CGTACGTTGGCCTTCACGTGGCTCGGGGCTCGCTCATCGGACTTGCCGTTGCCGGAGCGGCGGCGGTCGTGGCGCTCGTCGTGGGAGTTGGGGTCGCGATCCGGGGCTGCGGCGGCGACGCGCCCCGCGCCACGGCGGCCGGCCCCGACCGGGCTGCCCGCGCCGGAGCGGAGGGCATGGAGGCCAAGGGCACCCCCGAGCTGCGCGCCATGGGCTGCAGCAACGCGGTCGTGGTCGACATGCAGCGCCTGCTGGGCTCCGCGGGGAAGGTGCGCGAAGGCGAGCCCCGGTACATGGTCACCTGCGACGTTCCGGCCGCCACCGGGGCCCCCACGTGCGACAAGCTCGCGGGCACCTACTTCGCGGCCATCGGCGGCACGGCCGACGCGAACGTGTGCGTGCGTGTCACCCTCGCGGGCGTGATTCAGCCTGCATGCTCGCGCCTCTACGCCCCCAACGGCGCCGATCTGGGGCCGTTTCCCCGCGCACCCTGAGGCTCGCGCCCGCGGCCGGCCGCGCGTATTCTGGAAGAACATGCAGCCCGTCGATTGCAAGAACTGCGGCGCCCCCATGCAGCCCCACACGGACGGGCGCCAGTACCACTGCGGCTTCTGCGGCACCAAGGTGCAGGTCGCCATCGCGGCCGAGCAGGTCGCGGCGGGCATGGCGCTCGACATGTCGAACATCGACGCGTTCCTCGCCAAGCTCGCGACGTCGCTCCAGCAGGCCGTCCCGCAGCAGGTCCGCATCCACGCCAGCGGCCCGCAGGTCCACGGCATCGAGCTGACGCTCGAGGCCGACGCCTTCGTGCTCAGGCGCGAAGGCCAGCACGTGGTCTCGCAGTACAAGAAGCTCGTGCGCGGCATCGCGCTCAAGACCAAGGAGCTGCCGCTGCAGCAGTGGGTCCAGGCGCTGGCCGACGCGCTGGCGCGCCACGCGAACGTCAATGCGCAGGCGGGCCAGGTGGCCGCGATGCTCGGAGGAATCCGCTAGCCTCAGTGAGCGCTGCTCGAGGGCGCGGCCGGAGGCGCCGAGGGGGCGGGAGCGGCAGAGGCTGAAGCCGCCGTGGGCGTCACGAGATCCGCCACGTTCGGCACGAGCGTGATCTCGATGCGGCGATTCTTCGCCATGCCGTCGGGCGTCGCGTTCGACGCCACGGGATCGTACGGTCCGTAGCCCGCGGCCGAGAGCGTTGAGGGGTCGACGCCTTGCGCCGTGAGAAGCTTCACGACCGCGATCGCGCGGGCCGCCGACAGCTCCCAGTTGGTGGGAAACTCCTTCTTCTTGTCCGTGGTGATGGGCTGGGTGTCGGTGTGCCCGGCGACCTGGAAGCGCTTGGCGCCGACGGTCCTCAACGTCCCCGCGACCTCGGCCAGCGCCGTCTTGCCGTCCGGCTTCACGTCGGCCTCGCCCGTGTCGAAGAGGACGTCGTTGCGCAGCTGCAGCACCACCCGGCCGTGCCGCTTCGTCACCTTGAGGTGGCCCAGGTCGATCATGCGCTTGAACTTGGTCTGCAGGTCGGTGAGCAGCTTCTCCCGCTCCTGCGCCTCGGCCATGGCGCGCCTGGCCTCCTCCAGCTGGGCCTTCTGGTCGTCGGTCATGACCTGCGACTGGGCCATGCCGAGGGAGCCCTTGAGCTGCGAGATCTGCTGCTCGTCGGCGGCCAGCTGGGTCTGCAGCTGCGAGACCTGCTTCTTGGCGTCGTCGGCCTCCTGAGCCTTGGAGTCGTACTCGGCCTTCGAGACGCCGCAGGCGCAGCACAAGGAGCAAACGCAAAGCGTGAGCATTGCGATGAGGATCCGGCTCGGGCGGTTCATGCCCGCTAGCCTACCGCGCCGCGCAGACCCCGTGGGGTCGAGCCGTCACTCCTCGGGGTTCGACGAGTAGATGTTCGGCGCCACGTTGAGCACCATGGACGTATTCACCGAGCCCGTGATCTGGAAGGTGGATAGGACGCCGTCGCCGTTCAGATCGCCATTCGCGACGGCGATGAACGAGTCGCCCGCCGAGCCCGAGCCCGGCGACTGGTACGAGTACATGTAGTACTGCGGGTCATCAATCGTGAACTCGAGGCAGGCGAACCCGGAGCCGCCCGCGTAGTCGACGTTCCACTCGCTGGCGCTCGACTGGTACTTCTGGCCCTTGATCGACGTCGCCGAGGAGGGCACCGAGGTCGACGACGACTTGCACAGCGCCCGCGACAGCCCCGCCGTGGCACCCGGCGTCATCACGGTGGCCGCCATGTGCTCCTGCTCGAAGACCGTGGCGGCGGCATTGGCGATGCGCCCCAGCGCGTTGCTCGCCTCGGCCGTCTTGGCGTTCGCCAGGTACTTGCGGACGCCGTAGATGGCCAGGACGGCGAGGATGCCCACGATGGCCACCACGATCATCAGCTCGATGAGCGTGAACCCCCCCTGGCTACGCGGCCGCAGTCTGCGCATGGATGTGACCGTAAGCACCTGGCGTGCCGGGGCCAGTGTAGCTGCGGTTGTCCGCGAAAGGCATGGGTCTGGCAACTGAGGCGTGGACAATTTCCGTCCCTGGGAGCACCCGTCGTCGACAATCCACGGCAAGCCACCGCTGCACGCCCGAACCGGTCCGCTCGGTCAGTGCACCGGGAACGTGTAGCGGAGGCCGAGCCCCGCATCCCACATCAGGGGCGTATCGTTCGCGGGCACGAAAGGCTCGGACTTGGCGAAGCCCTGCGCGTCGCGGACGCCCCCCTGGGCGACGAGGGCCATGTGGCGGTCGATCTGGTACCACTCCACGCCGACACGACCGCCGAAATACAGGTTGAAGTTCTCGGCATTTCCGAAGCCCAGGTCGGCGAGCGAGCCCTGGGGAACCATGGCCTCCATTTCGCCCAGGTCCCCCTGCAGGAAGAGGGCGACGCGCTCGCTAACGTGGAAGGTGCCGCGCGCCCCGCCGCCGAAGCCGAAGATGGGGAAGCCCATGGACTGCGACTCGGACTGCGCCTCGCTCGTGTCGGTCAGGGCGAGCTCGGACTCGCCGAAGACCATGAGCCAGTTGAAGATCTCGTAGCCCACCTGGCCATGGAGCCAGACGGCGGGGGGGGAGACGTGGCGGAACTGGCCCGCGAACGCCAGCATGCCGATCGCGCTCTCGACCACGATGCCCTTGTGGCGCGGTCGGACCGGCGGCGCCTCGGCAGGCGGGGCGGGGAGCGTGGTGTCGGACTCCGAGGTCTTGCCCTCCGGGGCCGTCGTCGAGATGTCGATCCTGGTGTCGGGCGCGAGCTGGGCTTGGCCCTGAGCCTGTGCCCGCGCCGGGGCGCCTGCGAGCACGAGCGCCAGGGCGATGCTGCTCCCGAGCGCGACGGCCTTCCGCACGCTCACGACGCTATCACAGCGCCCGCAGCCGCTGAACGGTCACTGGATCGCGATGGCTTCCACCGCGACGAGCGCGTGCTCGACGACCGCTTCGAGCGCGTCGATGAGCAGCATCGGCTCCCATGCGCCCGGCTCGTCGACGCCGCGGAACGCCAGCCCGAACAGCCCGCCGCCCAGCGGCGTCAGGCGGGCGAAGGCCTCCTCGCCCTGCAGCCCGAGCAGCAGGTGGCGACCCGCGCGGCGTGCCCACACGTCGGGGCCGCCGGCGACGGCCGGGGCGAGATCGGCGATGGCCTCGTGGATGCGGTCGACGAGCGTCACGCCCGCCTCGCGCGTGGATTCCGGAACGTTGGGTGCGTGGAGCATGTCCGCCTCCATGCCCTGATCCGCTATCAGGGGCGAAGCGGCGGGGCCAAATTAGCGCAGGAGCCAGCCGAGCAGCATGCGCTTGGTCGTCGCGCGGCCCACCGACGCGATCGAGTCGACCAGCGGGATCTCCTTGGGGCACACCTCGACGCAGTTCTGCGCCTTGCCGCACCCCTCGACCCCACCCTCGCCCATGACCGCGTCGAGCCGCTCGCCCTCGTGCATCTTGCCGCTGGGGTGCAGGTGGAACAGGCGCACCTGGTTGAGCGCCGCGGGGCCGATGAAGTCGCTGTGCGAGTTGACCTGGGGGCAGGCCTCGAGGCAGCAGCCGCACGTCATGCACCGCGACAGCGGGTAGGCGGTCTCCTGGTTGTCCTGCGACTGGCGGGGTCCGGGGCCGAGCTCGTGCGAGCCGTCGAGCTGGATCCACGCCTTCACGCGCTTCAGATCCTCGAACATGCGCGAGCGGTCGACCGCCAGATCGCGGATGACCGGGAACTTGGTCATGGGGGTGAGCGTGATGGTCTGACCGTCCGGCGAGAGCGTGTCGATCATCGCGCTGCACGACTGGCGCACGCGGCCGTTGATGACCATCGTGCAGGCGCCGCACACCTCCTCGAGGCACGAGCAGTCCCACACCACGGGCGTGACCCTCGTACCATCGGTCGTGACGGGGTTCTTCTGGATCTCCATGAGCGCGCTGATGACGTTCATGTGCGGCTGCCACGGCACCTCGAACTGCTGCCAGTAGCTGGACGCGTCGGGGCCGTCCTGCCGTTTGATCTTCAGGTTTACCTTCTTGCCGCGCGCCATTCAGGCCTTCTCCACCGAGGTTGGCGCGGCGACGGGCGGCGGCGCGGCCGACTTGCCGGCTCCGCCCGAGCCCGCGACGGCGCTGGCCGCTCCCGCCGTGTCGTACTTGCGCGCGCGCGGCTTCACGAGCGAGATGTCCACGTCGTCGGTGACGTGCACCGGCTTGCCGCAGAGGTCGTAGTCGAGGGCGCGCACGTACTTGACCGAGTCGGGCGTGCCGTTGGACGAGCCCTGGTGCAGCGCGAGCGTGGTGCGCATGAAGCTCGCGTCGTCGCGCTGCGGGAACTCGGGCTTGAAGTGCGCGCCGCGCGACTCGTCGCGGTTGCGAGCGCCCTTCGCGATGACGCGCGCCAGGACGATCATGTTCTGCAGGTGCCGGACGAACTGCGCGCCCTGGTTCATCTTGCCGGTCACGGTGTCGGTCACGCCGATGCGCTTGCTGCGATCGGCGATCTCCTCCACCTTCGCGAGCACCCTGTCGAGCGTGCCGTTGTGCCGCTCGATCGTGCAGTCGACGAGCATGGTGGCGGCGAGCTCCTCGTGCAGCGCGTACGCGTTCTCGTCGCCGTTCATGGCGAGGATGGCCTCGACCTTCTTCTCCTCGCGCCGCTGCGCGCGCTCGAAGAGCGACGAGGGCATGTCCCAGGAGCTGCGGGCGAGGTTGTTGCGGTAGGTCGCGATGGCGGGGCCGGTGATCATGCCGCCCCAGATGCACGAGAGCAGCGAGTTGGCGCCGAGGCGGTTGGCGCCGTGGTACTGGTAATCGGCCTCGCCCACGGCGTAGAGGCCCGGGATGTTCGTCGCCTGGTTGCGCGGCGAGCCCATGACGAGCGACCCGTTGCTCGAGCGCTCGAAGTCCACCCACAGCCCTCCCATGCTGTAGTGCACCGCCGGGAAGACGCGCATCGGGTTGGTGTACGGGTCCTCGCCCACGAACTTCTCGTAGATCTCGAGCACGCCCGCGAGCTTCTTGCGCAGCGTCTCGGCCGGGATGTGCGTGACGTCGAGGTAGACCTCGTTCTCGTTGCGCGCGCTCTCGCGGTTGTAGACGCCCTTCTTCTCGTGGAAGCACTTCTTGAACAGCTCGCGGCTGGCGATGTCGCGCGGGACGAGGTTGCCGTAGCCGGGGTACTTCTCCTCGAGGAAGTACTCGCGCGCGCTCTCCGGCACGTCGCGGCCGGCGCGCTGCTCCTTGGCGTCGCGCGGGACCCACACGCGGCCGCCCTCGCCACGCACGCTCTCGCTGATGAGGCGCAGCTTGTCGGCGCCGGGGATGGCGGTGGGGTGGACCTGGATGAACTCGCCGTTGCCGTAGCAGGCGCCCTGCTGGTAGGCGGCGCTGGTCGCGGTGCCGGTGTTGATGACGCTGTTGGTCGACTTGCCGAAGATGATGCCGCAGCCGCCGGTGGCCAGGCACACCGCGTCGCCCTGGAACGACCTGAGGCCGCCGTTCTTCAGGTCCTGCGCGACGATGCCGCGGCAGATCCCCGCGTCGTCGAGCACCAGGCCGAGGAAGTCCCAGCCCTCGAGCTTGCGGACCATCTTCTCGCCGGGGACGCGGTCGCCCTTGTCGTCCTCGAGGTCGAGCGTCTCGTAGCGGCGCACCTGCTCGTCGAGCGCGTAGAGGAGCTGCTGGCCGGTGGTGGCGCCCGCGAAGGCCGTGCGGTGGAAGAGCGTGCCGCCGAAGCGGCGGAAGTCGAGCAGCCCCTCGGCCGTGCGGTTGAACGGCACGCCCATGCGGTCGAGCATGTAGACGATGCCGGGCGCGGCATCGCACATGGCCTTGATGGGCGGCTGATTGGCGAGGAAGTCGCCGCCGTACGCGGTCTCTTCCAGGTGAACCTGGGGCGAGTCACCCTCGCCCTTGGTGTTGACGCTGGCGTTGATGCCGCCCTGCGCGCACACCGAGTGCGAGCGCTTCACCGGGACGAGGGAGAACAGGTCGACCGGGACGCCGGCCTCGCACAACTTGATGACGGTCATCAGCCCGGCGAGACCGCCGCCGACGACGATGACCCTGCGAACCTTGCCGGATTCGCTGCGCGTCGATGCCTTCGTTGCTGCCATGCCGCCCCTGGCAGGTAGGGGAAACGCCGCGGAGTGTCAAACCTCCCCATGACGGGTGACGCCCCGCCTTCAGCCGAACTGAACGGAGCGCTTGGTCATGGATCCGTACGTGAAGCCGGTGATCGGGAAGGAGACGGGCTCGCTCGTGTCGATCGAGGCGCCGAGGGCCACCGCCACCGGGACGAAGTGCTCGTGCGTGGGCAGGGCCATGCGCACGCCGGGGGCGCGCTCGCGATAGTGAAGGAGCGCCTCGACGTCGCGCTTCTCGAGCATCTCGCGCGACCACGCGTCGAACTCGACCGACCACGACGGCGGGGGCGACGGAGGCCCCGACAGCGAGATGGCGCGCAGGTTGTGCGTGAGGAACCCGCTGCCGACGATGAGCACGCCCTCGTCGCGCAGCGGCGCGAGGCGGCGACCGAGCTCGAGCAGCGGGCCGGGGTCCATCGTGGGGATCGACATCTGCAGCGTGGGGACGCTCGCGTCGGGGACCATCGCGATCAGGGGGATGTAGGCGCCGTGGTCGAGCCCGCGTTCCGGAGCGTCGGCGACCGGCCCACCGGGATCGAGCAGCGCACGGACGCGCCTGGCGAGCTCGGGGGCGCCGGGGGCGGCGTACTTCACGTCGTAGTAGCGCCTGGGGAAGCCGTAGAAGTCGTAGACGAGCGGGACCGTCCGCGTCGCGCCCAGCGTGACGGGGGCATCCAGCCAGTGGGCGGAGATCATGAGCACGGCCCGCGGGCGGGGCAGCTGCGTCGCCCAGTGGCGGAGCTCGTCCACCCAGACCCCGTCGTCGAGCAGCAAGGGGGAGCCGTGCGCCAGGAAGATGCTGGGGGTGCGGGTGGCCCGGGTGTCCATCGCACCCCAGCCTAATCACGACCTGCCCGCGGGGGGTGTGGCACCCACGCAACAGTCCGTTCGGACTCGGAAAGGTCCCCGCTCGTGGGCCCTCGGCGACGGCTCGGCCGTGGGGGCTAGTCACGGGGCGATCCGCGAGTAGGATTGCATGCGCGGCGGGACTGGCTCGTCGATCCAACGCTGCGGGTCTACCGCACCAAATGAGGGAGAGCTTTCAATGACGCATCGCAACGCCTTCAAGTTCGTTCCGGGGCTCGTGCTCGCGGGATCCATCGGCGCCCTGGCCCTCGGCAGCGGAGGGTGCAGCGCTGCATCGTCGCTGGCCAACGCCCAGAGCGCCCTGTGCTGCAAGTCGTTCGACCCGGGCACCAACATGCTCGGCGCGACCTTCACCGGCAACGCCGACACCAACGCCCAGTTCGCGGTCTTCGCTCAGGCCGTGGGTGACCTCTCCACGGTCGCCGAGGGCGCCGTGGCCGACGTGACGGCCGCCTGCCAGGGCATCGCCACCGACCTGGGGGACATGACCTCGCCCGCCGGCAAGGAGGGCACCGACCTGATGAACTTCTGGTGCGCCGAGGCGGTCACGCAGATCAAGGGCGCGCTGTCGGCCTCCGGCAACGCGACGCTCACCGTCGACTTCCAGCCGCCCCAGTGCTCCGCCTCGGTCAGCGTCAACGCCGACTGCCAGGCGCACTGCAACGTGAACGGCTCGTGCAACGTCATGGCGAACCCGCCGACCTGCATGGGCGGCACGCTCGAGGTCTCGTGCATGGGCTCCTGCTCGGCCTCGGCCGGCGCGTCCATCGACTGCACGGGCAGCTGCAGCGGCAACTGCTCGGGCTCGTGCGAGGCGTCGGGCGGCGCGACGGTGGATTGCACGGGCAAGTGCGACGGCACCTGCGCCGCAGGCGGAGCGAGCGGGGGCAACGGCGTGCAGGCCGACGGCTCGTGCAAGGGCACCTGCAGCGGCAAGTGCACCTACTCGGCGTCGGCTCCCAAGGCGAGCTGCTCGGGTACCTGCAGCGGTCAGTGCGACGCGAAGTGCTCCGCCATGGGCAGCGTGGCCGCGCAGTGCTCCGGCACGTGCTCCAGCATGGGCACTCCGCTGTCGTGCAAGGGCGGCACCCTGTCGGGAGGCTGCATGGTCGACGCGCACTGCCAGGCGAACTGCAACGCCAGCGCGAGCGCGAAGGCCGACTGCACCCCGCCCAGCCTCACCATCACGGCGAGCGTTGCGGGGACCGCGCAGCTCAACGTCCTCATCAACACGCTCGAGGCGAACCTCGGCAAGCTGATCGTGGTCGTGAAGGCGCGCGGCATGGCGTTCGCGAACCTCATCAGCACGGTCTCGGCGAGCGGCAGCGCCAGCATCTCGGGCGGGCTCGACGCGCAGGGCGCGGCGTGCCTCGTCCCCATCGCCGCGGCGATCAGCCAGGCCGCGACCGACTTCCCCACGACGGTCACGGCGTCTGTCAGCGTGATGGGCGCCGTCGGCGTCCAGTGAGTAGCCCCTCGCGGCGGCGCGCTCCTCGCGGGGCGCGCCGCCAGCGAGCTGGATGTTGCGATGTGGTCCGGTGTCTCGGTCTTCCTTCTCTCGGTCGCGATCCTGGCGGGTGGCGTGGGTTGCAGCGGATCGACGTCCGCGAGTGACGCGGGCGCTCCCGCGGCGGACAACGCGGGCAACGGCGTCGACGACGTGAAGGCGGCGTGCACCATCCGCGACGGATGGACCCGGTCGTCCTCGTCGGCGTGCAGGGACTGCATCCTCTATTCGCCCGTGGCGCCGTGCTCGTGCAGCTCGGACCCCAACCTGGGCAAGTGCCAGTCGCAGTCGGCGGCGGTGATGAGCGAGCCCGATTGCACGAGCGCGATCGCGGTCTGCGTCACCGACTGCCTCTCCGACTGCTCGTGCGTCGACGCTTGCTACGACGGCCACGACGCCTGCCGCACGGTGACGGCGGCGCTCGACGGGTGCCTGGCCGCGGCGTGCAACGCGGTGTGCAGGTAGCGTCAGGCCGCGTACGTCGCGCTCAGGTACGTCACGATGTCGGCGCTCTCGAACATCTCCCGCCCGGTGTTCGGATCAGCGAGATAGGGCACCATCATCTTGCCCGAGCGCGCGACGAAGGCCTCGCGCTTCGGGCTGCCCCTGGCGACGTTGTGCAGCACGTACGGTAGCTCCAGCTCGCACAGCGTCTCGCGCGCCAGGCGGCTGTACGGGGAAGACTCGTAGCTCCACAGCTCGAGCGGCTGGGCGGGCGGCTTCGACGGTACGGCCCTGTGACCGTGGCCCGAGCGCATGCTCGACGCGAGGCTGCTGCTGACCAGCGACACGGGACCGAGCCACAGGGGCCGCGTCGCGCCGTAGGTCTCGACCAGGTACGCCGCGATGTCGGCCGACTCGTACATCGCCTTCCCGGTGTTGGGGTCGACGAGGTACGGGAACTGCGCCTTGCCGCCCATCTGCACCACCTTCGGCCGGAAGCGCGTCCCGCCCTTGGGGCAGGGGTAGACCATCGCGTCGAAGTCGAACCAGCACAGGGCCTCGCGCGTGCGGCGGCAGAAGGGGCACGCCTCGAACTCGTAGAGCTCGAGCAGCTTCGCGGGCTGCCGCGCGGCGGGACGGCAGGATAGACCGGCGCCCAGACGAAGAGCGCTGGCGAACGTGGACGAGGCGACGTCGGCGGCGCGGCTCATGGGGCGAGCGTAGCGCTGTCTGGCGTGCTTGGCGTCGCTGGCGTCGTGGCGGTCTGGCCTTCCTCACTGCGGCGTCGGCTCGCTGCACACCTTGTTGATGCACTGCTCGCCCTGCCCCGCGTTGCAGCAGTCGCTGGCGGTCATGCACTTGTCGCCGTCCTGCGAGCAGCCGGTCGGCATCGAGCGGCACACGGGGGCGCCGCCGTCGCCGGAAGGAGCGCAGTAGCCGCCGCAGCAGTCGGTGCCCGACTGGCAGCCCTGGCCGTCGTGCGCGCAGGGAGGCAGCGACCAGAAGCCGCGCATCGCGAGGTTGGTCTCGTCCTGGCCCTCGAGGTGGAAGGCGGGGTGGCTGGGATCGACGCCGGGCTTGGGGCTCTGGTCGATGGCGACGACCCAGAGCTGCTTGGTACCGAGGACACTGCCCGCGGACTCGGCGGGGCCGGTGAGGATGTTGCCGTAGGTGCGGCGGCTGGTGAACACGGCCCAGAAGTAGCCGCCCGCGGCGACGGGGGCGAAGCTGGGCTCGAAGTTCCACGACAGGTCGCGCTGCCCGGCCGCGAAGGGGTAGCCGTCGCCGTCGACCTTCGCGAGGCGCACCTCCTGGTTGGGCGTCACGGCGCTCGCGAAGTAGAGGTCACTCGGGCCGGCCGCGCCGGTGGACACGGTGGAGAGCGTGCGCGTGTCGGCGCCGGCCGCGCGCGCGTAGAGCACCCACTGCCCGTCGGGCGTGATGGTCGGCCAGCAGATGCGATGGTTGGGGTCGCTGCCCGTCGCCACGAGCGTCGTCGGGCCCGTCGCCATGGGGTTGGCGCTGGCGTTGAACTGGTAGGCCATCAGGTCGCCGGGCGGCGGGACGTTCCAGCTCGCGTACCAGGGCACCGTCATCGGATCGCCCGCGTTGACGTACAGGATGCGGCTGCCGTCGGGCGACCACGTGGGCTGCGCGAGCGGGACGTTCATCAGGCCGCTCGTGGGGACGGGCATCCCGTTGGCCGTCTGGTACATGCCGAGAAAGCCCGTCGTCGCGCTGTCGTTCGCGTAGGCGAGGGCCTCGGCCATCGAGTTGGTCATGACGTATTTCCCGTCGGGCGAGACCGCGGGCATCATCCACTTGACCACCGACGAGCTGCTCGGTCCGCCCGCCGTGGGACCCCACGTGCCGCCCAGCGAGGTCTCGGGCATGTCCGTCTGCAGGTTGTAACTGCAGCCGAAGGCGCCGCCGCCGCTCACGATCGTCGACCCGTCGGCCGACACCGTGTGGCACGTCATCAGGCAGCTGCTCGCCGGGTACAGCGCGGTGTTGTTGAGCGGGGCCTGGTTGGCGAAGTCGTCGGGCATGGCGGCGCCGGGCTTGATGCGCAGGACGCGGCCGAGGTTGTTCGACCAGTAGTAGATGGTGCCCCTCATCGACGCGGGCGCGATGGTCCACGTCTGCTTGGCGATCTGCGTGGCCGCGGAGCCGTTCCAGCGGGCGACGGTGATCGACGTCGTGCCGGAGGTCGACTCGGTGAACTTGGTCCAGGTGGTGGCGTCGAGCGCGATCTGCGAGGCGGGCGCGCCCGTGGACAGCGAGAACTGCTGCAGCTCGAACGTGGGGCTGACGATGTGGACGTAGTAGTCGTCGGCCGCCGCGCCGCCGTTCCACTGGAGGATCGGCGCGAGCAGGCCGCGCGGCCACACGGTGCCGTCGTAGGGATAGGCCCAGACGACGCTCGCGTCGGGGGTGCTCGCGCCCTGCAGGGCGGTCTGCGCCGCAGGAGGCACGTTCGGCGCGTTGGTCTGCAGCAGCAGCTTGACGGTCAGGCTCGCGGTGGCGTTCTGGCCCTTGTACGACGCGCTCACGTGGACGACGCCGCCCTGCGACCCGTTCGCGGTGTAGTTGCCCGAGCCGTCGACGCTGCCGATGAGCGGCACGTCCGTGCTCCACGAGATGCCGCTCGAGAGCGGGCCCGTCGTGCCGTTGGTGTACTGCGCCTGCACGGTGAACGCCTGCTTGACGACCGAGCCGTTGGTGCTCGTGATGGCGGCCTGCAGCGGAGAGATGGTGATCGCCTTGAGCTGCGGCTGGTTGCCGATGAGGTTCCCGCCGTCGCCCGCGTCGCCGCTGCCCACGGGCGACCCGTCGACCGGGCCCCCTTCGGGGCCCTCCGCGTAACCCGGGTTGTTGCCGCCGCCGCCGCAGCCGCCGAGCGCCGCCGCCCCGACGAGCGCCGCGACCCCGAACGCCTGCAGGCTCATCCACTTCCAAGGCTTCAAGTTCGTCCTCATGGCTCCGCTCCCTTGCTACCGATCCGCCGTCCCCGATCCCCGTCGAGCACGTCGCACGCCAACCGACATCTCTCGCCCAAGAGCGCAATTCTCCGTGTGGACCGGAACAGTCGGGGCAGCCGGGTCCTCGACTTGGATCTCCCGGGATCCACCAGTCGCGGCCCTCCCCCCTGCCCAGACCGTGGGTTCGAGGCTATCGATGTCCGCCATGGCGAGCCGAGTCCCCGATGGGTCCCTCGTCGTCGCGTCGCAGCGCGTCGAGGCTGGAGCGAGGTCGACGGTGCACGATCCCTGGTCGGGCGAGGAGGTCGGCCGCGTCGTGACGGCGGACGAGGCGCTCGCCGGTCGGGCCGTGGAGGCCTGCGTGAAGGCGAGCGCGAGCCTCGCTCGCCTGTCGAGCCACGACCGCAAGTCGATCCTGAACCGCATCGCGCGCGCCATCGAGACGCGCGCCGACGACTTCGCCGTGCTCATCGCCCGCGAGGCCGGCAAGCCCATCGCGAGCGCGCGCGCCGAGGTCGCTCGCGGCGTGTCCACGTTCGAGATCGCCGCCGAGGAGGCGACGCGCATCACCGGCGAGGTCATGCCCCTCGACATCACGGCGGCTTCGCGTGGCTACTCGGGCAGCTGGGTGCGCGTGCCGGCGGGACCCGTGCTCGCCATCTCGCCCTTCAACTTCCCGCTCAACCTGGTGGCCCACAAGCTGGCCCCCGCGCTCGCCTGCGGCTGCGCCGTCCTGCTCAAGCCGCCGCCGCAGGCTCCGCTCACGTCGCTCCTGCTCGCGGAGCACCTCCGCGAGGCGGGCGCGCCGGACGACGCGGTGCAGGTGCTTCCGTGCGACAACGCGGTGGCCGAGGGGCTCGTGCGCGACGACCGCTTCGCGACGCTGTCGTTCACCGGCTCGGCGAAGGTGGGCTGGCACCTCAAGAGCGTCGCGGGCAAGAAGCGCGTGCTGCTCGAGCTCGGGGGCAACGCCGCGGCGCTCGTCCACGACGACGCGCCCCTGGACTGGGCCCGCGATCGCATCGTGAGCGGCGCGTTCGGCTACGCGGGGCAGGTGTGCATCAAGGTGCAGCGGCTGTACGTGCACCGGCGCGTGGCCGACGCGTTCGTCGCGTCGATCGTGGAGCGGGCGCGCGCCCTCGAGCCGTGCTCGCCGCTCGATCCCAAGGCCGTGTGCGGCCCGATGATCGACGAGGCCAATGCGCGCCGCGTGCAGGCCTGGGTGGAGGAGGCCACGGCGGCGGGAGCGCGGCTGCTCTGCGGCGGGCGTCGCGAGGGCAACCGCGTGTGGCCCACGGTCCTGGAGATCGACGGCGACGGTCGCGGCCTGAGGGTCGTCGACGAGGAGGTCTTCGGCCCGGTGCTCACGGTGCACCGCTACGACGCCTGGAGCGAGGCGCTCGCGATGGCCGACGCCACCCGCTACGGCCTGCAGGCCGGCGTCTTCACCGACTCACGCACGCGCGTGGCCGAGGCGTTCGCCGGCCTGCACGTGGGAGGCCTGATCGTGAACGACGTCCCCACGTTCCGCGTCGACTCGATGCCCTACGGCGGCACGCGCGACTCGGGGCTGGGGCGCGAAGGGCTGAGGTTCGCCATCGAGGAGATGACCGAGCGCAAGCTGCTCGTGGTACGAGAGGCCTGAACCGCCATGACCGACACCGACGCCAAGACGCCGCCGCGCGAGCTGCCTGAACTGCCTGCCAGGCCCGTGGGGCCCGACGATCCGCTCCCGAACGTGAAGAACATCGTGCTCGTGATGAGCGGCAAGGGCGGCGTGGGCAAGAGCTCGGTCGCGTGCAACCTGGCCATGGCGCTGGCGCGGGCCGGCTGGCGCACGGGGCTGCTCGACGCCGACATCTACGGTCCGTCCATCCCGACCATGCTCGGCGTGTCGGGCCGCCCCGTGTCGGCCGACGGCAAGACCATCGAGCCGCTCGCGCGCTTCGGCATCAAGCTCATGTCCATCGGCTTCCTGCTCGAGGACCCGAAGGCGGCGATCATCTGGCGCGGGCCCATGCTCCACGGCGCGCTCCAGCAGTTCATGAAGGACGTGGCCTGGGGCGACCTCGACTTCCTCGTCATGGACCTGCCGCCGGGCACGGGCGACGTCGCGCTCACGCTCTCGCAGAAGGTGAAGGCCACCGGCGCCATCATGGTCACCACGCCGCAGGCCGTGGCCACCGACGACGTCTTCAAGTCCGTCTCGATGTGCAAGAAGGTGGGCATCCCCATCCTGGGCGTCGTCGAGAACATGAGCTGGTTCATCGACTCGGCCGGCGTGAGGCACGAGCTGTTCGGCAAGGGCGGGGGCGAGGCCGTCGCGCAGTTCGCCGAGGCGCCGATGCTGGGGCAGATCCCGCTGGATCCCAGCGTGCGCGAGTGGGGCGACAAGGGCACGCCCGTCGTGCAGGCCGCGCCCGAGGGGGCGGCGAGCCAGGCCTTCTCCGCGATCGCGGAGCGCGTGGTCGAGGCGTGCGTGGGGGCGAGCGCCGAGGACGACGCGGGTCCGGTCATCGACCGGTCCGGCGGCACGGGGGGCAAGAAGCGCCTGCCCGTGGCAAAGTAGCCAGCCAGGCCGATGCCCTTCGTCACCGCCAACGGCCTGCGCCACCACGTCGTCGACGAGGGGCGCGGTCCGCTGGTCCTGCTGCTGCACGGCTTTCCCGAGACGTCGCACGCGTGGCGCCACCAGGTGCACGCGCTGGCCGCGGCGGGCTTTCGCGCCGTCGCGCCCGACGTGCGCGGCTACGGGGCGACCGACTCGCCGGCCGACGTGAAGGACTACCGGCTGTCGGTGCTGGTGGACGACGCCGCCGGCCTCGTGGAGGCGCTCGGCGAGAAGCGCGCGGTGGTCGTGGGGCACGACTGGGGCGCGTCGATCGCATGGGAGTGCGCGCGGCGCCGGCCCGAGGTCTTCCACGCCGTAACGGCGATGAGCGTCCCGTTCACGCCGCGGCCGCCCGCGCCGCCCACCAGCATCCTGGCGAAGCGCTTCTTCGGCTCGTTCTTCTACATGCTCTACTTCCAGGAGCCCGGCGTCGCCGAGCGGGAGCTCGAGGCCGACGTGCGCCGGTCGCTCCGCCTCATCTACTACGCGGCGTGCGGCGAGACGCAGTCGCCGGGCCTGGGGTTCGCGTTCAAGCCGCCCGGCGCCGGGCTGCTCGAGGGCATGGTCGATCCGCCGAGCTTGCCCGCGTGGTGGAGCGAGGCCGACCTCGACGTGTTGACGGCAGCATTCCAGCGCTCCGGCTTCCGCGGTCCCATCCACCGCTACCGCGCGATGGATCTCGACTGGGCGGAGAGCGAGGCCCTTGCCGACAGGAAGGTCGAGGTCCCCGCCCTCTTCGTCGCCGGCGACCGCGACATGACGGTGATGCTCGCCGCCAACGCGCTCGAGCGCATGAAGGAATGCGTGCCGCAGCTTCGCCGCGAGCTCGTCATCCCGGGCGCCGGCCACTGGATCGGCGAGGAGCGCCCCGAGCAGGTCAACGCGGCGCTGCTCGGGTTCCTGCGCGGGCTGTAGCCCGTTCAGCGGAGAAGCACGATCTGGCTCCAGGCACGACCGCTCGTCTCGCACATCCCCCCCGGCGGCGGCAGGTCGGGGCAGACGACGCGCCTTGGCCATGGCAACGTGGCGGGCCTAGGGGGCGGGTTGGCCCAACCTGTGGCAAACCGTGGAAAGGACGTGGCAAGTTGCACATGCGACGGGTTCCCGCGACGGCCGGGGCCTGCCCCGCGCAGGGCCCGCCGCCCGGAATTTGGGGGGTAGACCCCGATCTTCCGGGTGGCCCCCCGAACTTTGGGAGGGCGTCGCCCAACTTCGGCAGGGGACCGCCCAACATGGGGGACAGGTGGCCGAAGTTCTCCTGCCCGCCGCCAAACTTGCCTGCCCCGCTTTCGAGCTTCGGGGATGCGTGGCCGACGTTTCCCAGCCCGCCGCCAAAGTTTCCATCCCGGGTGTCGACCGTCGGGGAAGCGTGGCAGACTTTTCACCGGCGGCGCCACCAGATGGGAGGCCGGGCGGCCCCCTGCGGGGACGCGTGGCCGACGTTTCCCCGCCAGCCGCCAAGGTTGTCTGCCCGGTCTTCGAGCTTCGGGAAAGCGTGGCCGACGTTTCCCCGCCGGCCGCCAAGGTTGCCTGCCCGGTCTTCGAGCTTCGGGGACGCGTGGCCGACGTTTCCCCGTCCGCTACCGAAGTTTGCCTGGCCGGTCGCCGAGCTCGGGGAAGAGGCGCTCGAAGAAGAGGAGGGCGGCGTCGCCCTGAGCGTGCAGGCGCGCCGCTCCGCGACATCGCTCCGCGCAGTCGTTCGCCGAAGGCGACGTGGGGAGGCTCGCACGCGAAGCGTTAGAGGGGAGCGGCGCTCCCT
>VFSW01006765.1_pt1 | contig 16794 bp, 17 predicted proteins | sample 5358111 | NCBI WGS metagenome assembly VFSW01 (sample SAMN11554181, study PRJNA540505) | mine drainage metagenome | isolation source: sediment from site ElyBrook_90M | place: USA: Ely Copper Mine, Vershire, VT | collected 2017
AATACTAATGTCCTCACTAGTACCCACACCTATCGGTTTATCTAAATTTTAAAGAGCATGTTAACTGCGCTGTTTACTGCGTCTCGTCAACCAAGACTGCTATTATACATCGCCTATTGTTACGGTCAATGCTTTGTTGAAAAAAAAATGAAATAATACCCGTCTAACACTCTCTGCGCCACTGGAAAACCACCCCTATTCCATTGAATTTCAACAAAAAAATAACACTATTTCTTTTTTTAATATAGAATAAAAAAATTGTGATTCCAGTAAAAAAGTTAAGGCAATATAGGAAAACATTCATATGCAACCTTACGTATTAACTGTGGACATGTCAGGTTTACCCCAAGCTTGGGTTGAATTGGAGGAGGCTATCACTTACCACGCCAAAAGTATGGTGGCCTGGTCCTTAGGTAACGCCTTAGCAACTTTTCATGGTGGCTGGGACTGTCACGGAACACGATCAGAAATTGAGACCAAATCCATTATTGCTATAAAGGGTAGCAATCATGGCGCAAAGCTCATTGGCCAACAAGTAGGACTAACCAATGGCTTACTATTTAATCGCGATCGCTTCACTTGCGCCTATTGTGGCGATCACTGTCAGCCCAAACATTTATCACGCGACCACATACTGCCCGTCTCACGAGGGGGGGCCAATAGTTGGACCAACGTCGTGACTGCCTGCCGTCACTGCAACACTAAAAAATCCAATAAAACCCCCGAGGAGGCTCGAATGACTCTCTTATATATCCCCTATACCCCAAATCGTTACGAACATTTCATTTTAAAGAATCGACACATCTTGGCTGACCAGATGGATTATTTAATGGCTGGCGTACCCCAATCCAGTAGACTCCATGACTAAATTTATCACTTTAATTCCCTCAGCTTGTCAACCTAGTTACCGGTGAAACGTTTTGAAGATTGCATAATTACAGTTTTTATCTGTAAAATTAGGTTCCCGAAAGGGATATCATCACTAGTGTATTAATTAAAAAGGAAATTACCATGATTCGTTCTGCACTGATCGCTGCCTTGTTGGCTGCTTTTTCTGTCACCGCAATGGCTGCTGACGCTGCTCCTGCTGCTGCTGCTGCTCCTGCAGCCGCCGCTGCTCCTGCTGCAAAAGAAATGAAAAAAGAAGAAGCTAAAAAAGAAATGAAAAAAAGCCATAAAGCTAGAAAAGCTCATAAAGCAAAAAAAGAAATGAAGAAAAGCGAAGCAAAATAATTTAAGAAGTTGATTCTTAATTAAGCTGTGATGCAGAACTACTTGAAAAAGTTAATCTGTAAATCAGTGTGAATAGGCGACGTTTTAACGTCGCCTATTCATTTATACAAAGGGTAATGATGAAAAAAGGCTATCTCACTCTTCTTGCGGAAGCAAACGCTGTCATTGAGAGCTGTAACGTTACAGAGGTCAATTCAGCACAGCATGATTCTAATGTCTTAATTGTGGACCTGAGGGAAACCGCCGAAATACTCAGAGACGGGATGATCCCTGGCGCCTTTCATGCACCAAGAGGCCTAATCGAATTTTGGGTGGACCCTACCTCACCTTATCATAAGCCCGTTTTTCAGGAAAAAACACACTTTATTTTGTATTGTGCATCAGGCTGGCGAAGCGCGCTCACTGCCAAAACATTGCAAGAAATGGGCTTACCTAACATAAAACACTTAGAAGGCGGTTTTGGGGCCTGGAAACAGTCAGGGGCCCCAATCGCCACTAAAAAAGACCCAACTTAAATCTTATGTATTTGGCTGAGATTCTTGGCATTACTTTCAGCCAACTCAACAGACTGCTGAAACGCTTTTTGTGCTGATGCATAAGCATTGTTTCCAGCTGCCAGTAAAGAATTGAAAGCCGCCGTCATGGGTTCTGCCCCCTGAGGCATACTCTTTAAGACTTCATTAAAAGCTTCACTGACCCGCTTATTAAAATCTTCAACTTGATGTTGTATGATTCCAGCCACTTCCTTGGCCGTTTCTTTTGAAACCTCGTAGGTTGTTGTGACCTGTTCTTGTGCGCCATTACCCGTTGGTTTCAAATACTCGATTTGAATTTGATACCACTCTTGCGGGGTTTTCGCCTCGGCTAAGCGAGTGGCATGCTCGTGGAGAGACAGAACATGCTGTTTCACTGCTCCCAAACTGGCTTGAGATACTTTTTCTGTGCTATCTAGCAATACTTTAGAAAAACTCAGTAATCGTTCTAGATTTTCTTGTTGCACCTTTAACATTTGTTCTGGGGTAGTAGCCATCATATCCCTCCTTTTTGATTATTTCACCATTTAAGTATACTGCATGAATATGTGAACATCTATTACAAAATACTATACAGGGTAAACCAATCCATTACCTAGTTTAGTGCAGTTTGACATGAGGCACGGTACGACGACTGATAAATCGTGAGAGGGTGGTTAAGGCCATTTTCCAAAAGCCATGAAGGGCCATTTCATGCAGTTTATATAATGATATATACATGTAACGAGCGAATAATCCTTCAACCCATAAGCTGCGGCCTGCAAAATTACCCATTAAATGACCCACTGTCGTATAGTCACCTAAGGAGACTAAAGAACCAAAATCACGATAACGAAATGCAGTTAATGGCTCACCATTCATCCATTTTGGCAGCGCTTTAATCAAATAATTAGATTGCTGATGGGCCGCTTGCGCCCTTGGAGGAATGGTTTTTCCCTCATGACCGTGCCAAGCGCAGGCAGCGCAATCACCTATGGCAAAAATCTTCGGGTCCACAGTGGTTTGTAACGTATCTCTTACAATTAGTTGATTGATGGCATTAGTCTCTAGTCCCAATTGAGTTAAAAAGTGCGGCGCTTTAACCCCTGCCGCCCACACCACCAACTCACCTGGGATAACTGTTCCATTCACGAGGCATACTGCATTTTCCATCACTTGTGCCACGGCCGCACCGGTATGCACTTGAATATTTAATTGACTAAGCATGCGTTGAGCGGCATCTGAAATACGAACAGGCAGTGCTGGTAATATCCTGGTTGAGGCTTCAACCAAATGAATTTGGATATGTTTATCAGGTTCAATTCGATCTAAGTTATAGGCAACAAGATCACGGGTGGCATTATGAAGCTCTGCGGCCAGCTCAACTCCCGTGGCGCCCGCTCCAACAATCACCACTTGCAGTTGCTCAGGGCGCAGCGGCGTACTCTGTGCATGGGCACGTAAAAAAGCGTTCACCAACCGACGATGAAAACGATCGGCCTCATCCGTACTCTCCAAGGCGACGGCATATTGACTGACACCAGGGGTGCCAAAGTCATTGGTATGACTGCCCACGGCCATCACCAATGTGTCATAGTAAAAGCTCCTCTCTTCGGTCACTTGCTCACCTTCATCATCGAAATAAGGAGCCACATGAACCAATTGCTTCTCTCGATCAATACCCGTCATCTCACCAATACGATAACGAAAGTTATGCCAAAAGGATTGCGCCAAATAGTCTAATTCATGGATATCTAAATCCACACTGCCGGCTGCTAATTCATGAAGATGGGGCTTCCAGAAATGAGTGCGTGACTTTTCAATTAACGTGATTTCAGCAAGGCCTTTTTTACCCAGCGTATCGCCAAGACGTGTTGCTAACTCAAGGCCTCCCGCACCACCACCAACAATTATAATTTGGTGCATGATTTACCCCCTTTCCCAACATAATGAAACTGATAACCCATTAACTGACCACCACACCCACTAGTCCACAGGCCATGACTACAGCCCATACTGGAATGTGTGGCTTTTTCCATAACACAAGAAAAGCTAAGACTCCAAGCGTTAATTGAATCGCATTCACTTGCCAATGCCCTGCATGAACCATACTTCCTAGAGTGCGTAACACAAGCAGTGACATCATCCCCACCACCGCAGCGAATAGAGCCGAAAAAACATATTTAAAGTCAGGTAAAGCTCCCAGACGCTCAACCAAGGGAGCCCCTAACAAGACACCTAAAAAACTTGGTAAAAAAGTATACCAAACAGCGATTAGCCCACCTATTAAGGCAAGCCAGCCGTGATGGATGTCCACGGTATGAATATGATTCCAGGTCGCCACAAAACCAACAAAGGCCACTATCATAATCAATGGCCCAGGCGTGGTTTCTCCTAAAGCCAAGGCATTCATCATGTCATTATTGCTCAGCCAATGTTGCGCAGTGACCCCGGACCAGACATAGGGCAACACCGTGTAAGCCCCGCCAAAAGACAACAGAGCCGTGCCAGTAAAAAACATACTTAATTGCCTAAACCACTGATATTGCAACCCTAATCGTGACAAAATCACCATAGGGAAGAGCCAACTGATGGCGACTAAAACTATTACCCTGACACTATCACGAACATCCCGTGGAGTAAATTTAAAACCCAGTTGGTCGTAAAAGCCAGGGGGTTTATGACGGCGCCACCACAAGAAACCAGTTAGAATGGAGCCTAAAAAGATTAGGGTAAAAGAAACGTGTAGCAAAGCCATTAAAAAAGCCACCATAGCTAACCACAGTTCTTTTTCTTGGAGAAGATATTTCTTGGTTAGTCTAAAAGTAGCGAAGGCCACCAAAGCAAATACTGCCGGCTTTAAACCAAATAAAAAATGACTAATGAAACTAATCTGACCAAAGTTAACCAACAAATAAGCCAGAATTATAAGAATAAAGATTGAGGGCAATATAAACAGAAGACCTGCGCACAACCCACCTACCGATCCATTTAGAGCCCAGCCTAAATAGGTGGCTAGTTGCTGTGCTTCAGGTCCGGGCAAAATAGTACAGAGGGTTAATGCTCGGCGAAACTGCTCTTCATCAACCCACTGCCTCTCAAGGACTAAGTCCTCATGCATCATGGCCACTTGTGCAACAGGGCCACCAAAACTCACCCATCCTAAACGATGCCAGTACCTTAATGCTTCTTTTAAAGAAGGACTGGGTAATTCATTCATTAAGCAGCTTGTGCAAGTGATGCGCTTGTGGGTTTACCAGAAAAATCTAGCCAGCACTTATTTTTAAAATCATAAAGCTTACACAAGCGAGCAGTTTCAAAATACCATTGCCAGCTAAAGGGTTGCACAATAATTCTGCCGGGCAAATGGTTTTCCAAGAACTGTTGCGCTTCCTTAAGACGATACAACGGTATGCTGCTATCAAGATGATGAGCGGTATGCTCCATAATATGATGCATCAACGCCCCGAATTTAAAACGGAATATGAGGTGTACCGTGGTTGATACATAGGGTTGAGCTGCAGACCATTCGGACTTATTGTCATACCAAGCCACGGATGTATGGGTATGGTGTGCATACACCACAAAGCCAATCATGAAATTCCAAAAGACGAAGGGAATCACAAACCCCATTACCACTGAGAGTGCGACAGACTGATGTGTCTTGACAGCGGCAATCACTAATAAGGCATTCCAAACAAAAGCAAAAACAGTCACTAACAGACCGTCCCATACAAAAGCTTGGCGTTTTGCTCCCATGTAAGCCTTTGATGGAAAATACATCCTGTTCCACCACATCTCAATAAAATAATACAAACCAGGAGCCCAACCGTTACGGTAGAGCTTTTCTAAAAAACGACGGGTAGGGGATAAAGCCTTAAATTCTTCCACTGAATAAGGCGCCCAAACAAAATCAAAGCCCTTTAAATTGGTTTGTCCATGGTGCACAACATTGTGACCAATGTCCCACAGGCTGTAAGGCGTTAATGAGAATAAAAACGCAAAACGGCCAACCACTTTATTTAAGTTACGACTAGGCGTTAAGCTCTGATGACATGCATCATGGCCTAAGATGAATAATCGTCCAATCACAAAACCTGCCATTAAACCAACAACGATTTTCAAGGGCCACAGGGAGAACCAAAGGGTGGCGGCAATCAACAAAACAAATAAAGCAGTATCAATAGCCAACAATAATAATGGCTTCATCGTATCTTTACCGCTCAGTGGAATGAGCCAACTGCGTACCGTTCTTCTACCAGGAAAAGGAGCGTCAGGCGAGATGATCGGAATCGAAGTGTTTGGGGAATCAATCATTTGATGTATTGTCATAATATTAGGCTAATTGTTGTTATTAGTAAATTTACAAGTAAGTGAATTCTAACAAAAAGAAAAGTAAATAGTCACCAAATTATTATTAAATTGAGGTTTTTCATGTTTTTTTCATCAAATCCACCCATTTCTTCTTGGCAAAACAAGGTGATATGGATTATTGGTGCCTCCAGCGGCATAGGAGCAGCCTTAACCAGTCAGTTAGTAAAAAAAGGGAGCCAACTGGTTATTTCAGCGCGCTCTGTGGATAAACTTGAGTTAGTGGCCAATGAGAGTAAGACTCTTCAGAATACCCTTCAACCCTGTATTATCCCGTGCGACATTGGTATAACAGAGGATATTCATGCCGCTTATCAGAAAATCATAGCACTTTATGGCCATATTGACTTAGTGATTATTGCCTCAGGCCTCTATGATGCCCTAAGTGCCAAAGACTTTAACCCACTAAAGTTGCCTCTGATCAGCCAAACGATTGATACTAATTTGATGGGTTATTACCGCGTTCTCAGTCATGTGATCCCAGGGTTCTTAAGTCAACAGCAGGGAGCTGTGGCCATGATTAGTAGTGTGGCGGGATACAGTGGACTGCCCAATGCTCTGGCTTACGCGCCCACCAAGGCTGCCTTAAATAATCTCGCTGAGGGTCTTTACAGCGAACTGCATCCTCACCATATTGGCATTTACTTGATTTGCCCAGGTTTTGTTGCCACACCCATGACCTCACAGAATCGTTTCCCGATGCCAGCTTTAATTACTCCAGAGCAAGCGGCTCTAGCCATCATTAACGGATTTGAACAAGGTTGTTTTGAAATACACTTTCCTAAGCGCTTCACGCTGTTTCTACAATTTTTAAGACGGTTACCCCGTTCTTGGTACATTAAAATCATCGCCTTAACTGTTGCAAAAAACACCACTTTGTCATGATTTAACAGGTTCTTTATGCTCGCGATACCCGATAGAATATAGACAGTTGACGACTACTACAAAAAGGGTTAACTTCACTTAAAAACCACAATATATTGTGGTTTTGCCACGCAACAAAAAACTCATAAAAATCAAGGACAACCATGCTTTCAGCTGTCAAATTAAACGACTCCACACCACAGGATAACGTTCCTCTACAGCCTGTATCAATTGATATTTGGGATAAAAAGTATCGCCTGAAAAATAAACATGGACAACCCGTTGACGAGACGATTGATAATACGTTTATTCGTGTCGCAAGAGCCTTGGCTGACACGGAAGCGACACCTGAAAAACGTGCCTACTGGTACGATAAATTTTTATGGGCCCTCAGACGGGGCGCTATCCCTGCGGGACGCATTACTTCTAATGCGGGGGCTCAAGAACATAAGCCTGCCACCAGCACAATTAACTGCACAGTCTCTGGCATTATTGAAGACAGCATGAATGGTATTTTAGAAAAGGTTCATGAAGCAGGTCTAACCCTTAAGGCGGGTTGTGGCATTGGTTATGAGTTTTCCACCTTGCGTCCAAAGGGAGCTTTTGTGGCTGGGGCAGGCGCTTACACCTCAGGCCCCCTCTCCTTCATGGATATCTATGACAAGATGTGTTTTACGGTCTCCTCCGCGGGTGGGCGCCGAGGAGCACAAATGGCGACCTTTGATATTTCTCATCCTGATGTCATTGACTTTATAAAAGCCAAACGTGAAGCAGGACGATTAAGACAATTTAACCTCTCTTGTCTCATTACAAAAGAATTCATGGAGGCCGTGAAAGAGGACAGGGACTGGCTACTCGCCTTTCCTATGACGGAAAGCGAAGCCCATGTGGACAGTGTTAACATTCCTTTGTCGCCGGACGTTATTTGGAGAGAGTGGCCGGTACAGAATAAATATATTACACGCGAGGATGGTAAAGTGGCCTGTCGTGTCTATAAAACCATCAAAGCCAAACGATTATGGGACATCATTATGTCCTCCACCTATGATTATGCAGAACCTGGTTTTATATTAATTGATCGGGTTAATGAAATGAATAACAACTGGTGGTGTGAAAACATTCGCGCCACCAACCCTTGTGGCGAGCAACCTCTACCGCCTTACGGCGCGTGCTTATTAGGGTCAGTTAACCTAACAAAATTTGTCAAAAAACCTTTCACTGATCACGCTTTTTTTGATTGGGAAGAATATCGCGAGGTAATTCGTATTTTTACACGAATGCTTGACAATGTGGTTGATGTGAATGGACTACCCTTGCCTCAACAACAGAACGAGATTATTCGTAAACGTCGCCATGGCATGGGCTACTTAGGTTTAGGCTCTACTCTGACATTACTTAAAATGACCTATGGCAGTGAAGATTCTCTGGTGTTTACCGATGCCGTGACACGCATCATGGCTGAGGAGGGTTGGCATGTTGGCGTCCAGCTAGCCGAAGAGAAGGGGCCAGCTCCCATCATGGAAGAATTATTCGACGTCACCACAGAAATGTTGAGTAAGCGTCCTGAAATGGTTCAAGATGGTATTAAGTTGGGTGACAAGCTGGCGGGTAAAGTACTACTGGGAAAATATAGCCGTTACATGCAGCAGTTTTCAACAGAATTGCAACAGGAAATTGCTGTAAAAGGGGTGCGCTTTACTCATCACACCTCGATTGCGCCCACAGGAACCATCTCTTTGTCTCTTGGGAATAATGCGAGCAATGGGATCGAACCCTCTTTCGCCCACCACTATAGCCGTAACGTCATTCGTGAGGGGAAAAAATCCAAAGAAAAAGTCGATGTATTTTCTTATGAATTGTTAGCCTATCGAGAATTTGTGAACCCACAGGCGATACCCTTTGCTGAGACACAGGAAGCAACACTACCAGACTACTTTGTTGATTCCTCTTCTATTGCTGCAACAGCACACGTAGATATTCAAGCTGCAGCACAAAAATGGATTGATAGCTCTATCTCGAAAACCATTAACGTTCCCACTGACTATCCTTATGAGGATTTCAAGGATATTTATTTTTATGCCTATGAAAAAGGATTAAAAGGATGCACGACTTTTCGCTTTAATCCTGAGGCTTTCCAAGGCGTTTTGGTGACCGAGAAAGATCTAGAAAACACCACTTATCGTTTCACACTTGAGGATGGATCCACGGTAGAAGTAAAAGGTAATGAAGACATTGTCTATGATGGTGAAACCCATACCGCAGCTAATTTATACGATGCCCTTAAAGAAGGCTATTACGGTAAGTTTTAATTAAGCCTCTTTTGGAGAATAACAATGACTATATCGATTAATAAAAAAATTACTGGCTACGCAGTCGTCACCGAATCCGAGCACAAAGAGCTCACCCAACAAAGTGCTGATATCCACTTGCTAGGAGAACCCTTATCACGGCCTGACAAGCTGGTGGGTAATACCTACAAAATTAAAACCCCTGCTAGTGAACATGCCCTGTATATCACCATCAACGATATACTGATGAATGAAGGAACCGCTCAGGAACACCGACGGCCTTTTGAAATATTCATTAACTCTAAGAATATGGAGCATTTTCAGTGGATAGTCGCCTTGACTCGGGTGATGTCAGCGGTATTTCGCAAAGGGGGAGACATTACCTTCCTGGTTGAGGAATTACAAAGTGTCTTCGACCCCAAGGGAGGGTACTTCAAAAAAGGCGGTAAATACACGCCGAGCTTGGTGGCTGAAATTGGAGAAGTATTACAGGAGCATTTACATGAAATTGGGATGCTCAAAAGAAATGAACCTGAAGCCCATCAACGGGCCTTTATGGAAGCTAAACGTAAAGAATATACAGAACAACAGAACACGTCAGGGTCGCACACCGCGTCAGGTTTTCCAGAGGGATCGCAATTGTGTACCAAATGTTCGACTAAAGCCGTGATTATTATGGATAACTGTTTGACCTGCTTAAATTGTGGCGACAGTAAGTGTAGCTAAACTCAAGCGAATAGCCTGTTGACAAAAGCTCCCTTTATTGCGGCAATGATTACTTACTTATTCATGATTGTTGCTTTCAGATACCCTCACCATCGCTGGTTTCATATTCCGGTGATGGTGAGTTGTATAGTGTTTGATGTGTTAATGCCCGTTTATTTAGTCACCCATCGCAACTGGTGGCACCGACTCATTGAACAGGGAGATATTACCTCCTTTGGCATTTGGATGCATATTGGACTGTTGGTGGCACTCTATGCTTTAGAGTTTGTACAGATACAAACCGCCATAAAAATCCTGAAGGGTAATGAGGAGGTTCGACAAACCCATCGCAGTCAAGCCAAAGCACTCCTTATCATACGGGCCATTGTTATTTTGACTGGTGGAATCTTAGCCTGATGCCGCGGTTTTGTGCAAATCTCTCTTGGCTGTATCAGGAATTGCCTTTTTTAGAACGTTTCAAACAGGCCAGTTTAGATGGGTTCACGGCAGTGGAGCACCTTTTCCCTTATGAATTTGAACCCCAACAGATTGCTTATCAACTACAACAATACCAATTATCCATGCAACTCATTAATGCTCCGGCGGGTAACTGGCATGAAGGAGATCGCGGTATTGCTATAGATCCCCAACGGCAGCGTTTATTTAGAGAGCTCTTTGAAGGCCAAGCCATCCCCACCGCCTTAGCATTAAATTGCCCCTTTATTCATGTGATGTCTGGGGTAATGCCTCCCACTCAAGAGCAATCTGTGGCTGAGAAGACTTTTCTAAATAATCTGGAATGGGCCTTAAACAAAATTGCGTCCCTTGAGCTTACCTTACTAATAGAACCCATTAGTCAGCAGACCATTAACAATTATTATTTAACCCGTCAAGCTCAAGCCCTCGCCATTATTGATCAATTTAGTAGCTCTCAACTCAAACTTCAATTGGATATTTTCCATTGCCAATTAACTGAGGGCTCATTAACTGAGCATATTCAACACGCTCTTCAGCGTCAATGTTTAGGCCATATTCAAATTGCAGGGGTGCCGCTGCGTCAGGAGCCCAATGATGGTGAAGTGAACTATTCTTATCTCTTTAAGTTACTGGACCAGTATCCCTATCAAGGTTATGTTGGCTGCGAATATAGTCCCAGAGGCAATACAACCGCAGGATTAGACTGGTATTTCCCCTATCGCCCATAAGGTGTCTTCAAAATGTCATTAAAATTGATTATTGTAAGATGCTATCACTCAATTTAGGATAAACAATGCATCGATTATTATGGGTCTTCTTTCTTGTTACTAACGCCGCTGTGGCAGCGGAGCCACATAATCTTATTTTATTTGTTCCCGATGGTCTCAGAGCACTCATGGTCAATGCAACGACTACTCCCACCATGAACGAGATGAAAGGCAACGGCGTTTACTTTGAAAATAATCACTCCGCCTATCCGACACTTACTATGCCCAACGCATCCGTGTTTTCAACGGGTCATGTGTTAGGGGATACGGGTATTTTTAGTAATTCCATTTATACTAAGGAGGTAGTTCATCAGGCCCATGACACCACCACTCCTTTTTTAGAGAATGATGACATTATTGATGAATTAGAAAATCAATATGACGGACATTTAATGCGATTTTCTGCCTTGTTAGAGGAGGCTCAACATCATGGTTTTAATACCGCCGTCATTGGTAAAGTGGGTCCCACCAAACTATTTCACCCAACCATCACACAGGGTATGTTTCCCATACTCATCGATGATATGACTGGGCATAACACATCAACTCTGCCGCAACCGCTCATCGATTTATTGAATCAGAATCAATTGCCTCTAATCACCCCAGGTCGGGGGAGTAATGGTCAGTCGGGCAATGCCATGACGCCGGGGACACTGACCAACAATAGGGATCAACAACAATACTTTGTGGATGTTGCGACCAAAGTGATTCTTCCTTACCTTAACCATCAACACAAGCCCTTTGTGTTGGTTTACTGGTCGAGAGACCCCGATGGGACTCAACATAATCAGGGTGATAGTTTGCAACAAGTGGTGCCAGGTATTAACGGGCCGACCTCGTTGTCTGCCATAACCAATGCCGACAATAATTTACATCAATTGATGAATGCATTAATTACTTTGGGTCTCGATAAAAATACCAATATAGTCGTTGCTGCTGATCACGGCTTCTCAACCATTTGGAAAGAGAGTCAAACGAGCTATAGCGCCAGTCAATCCTATACCGATGTTGCCACGCATCAACTCCCTCCGGGCTTTCTGGCGATCGACTTGAGTCATGGATTAGGTTTGCCTCTGTATGATGCCAATCAAACCGATCATCTCGTGGTCGCCCATGAACATCCCATTGCCGGCAACGGGTTAATTGGGGAGGACAGTTCCCATCCATGGATTAGAGTGGTGGCCAATGGTGGCTCTGATCTGATTTATGTTGATCACCCCGCCTCTAAGAAGGAGATTGAAAAAATAATCACCCTTTTATTCCATGAAGACTATGTTAGCGGAGTATTTGTTGATGACAAACTTGGGCGCTATCCAGGCACTTTAACCTTGTCTGATATTGGTCTTGATGGACAGGCGAATACGCCACGGCCGGCCATGGTGGTTAACTTTAGAAGTTCCTACAGCGCCTGTCGTCAACCCATCACTTGCAGCGTTGAGATCGCTGATACGGTACTCCAACAAGGGCAAGGCATGCATGGGAATTTTAATCGTGCCGATACCTATCCTTTCATGGCGGCTATTGGACCTGATTTCAAAACTCACTATACGGATCTTATTCCCTCAAGTAATGTAGACATGGGGATGACATTGCGGGCTCTATTAGGTCTTACTGGCTCGTCAAACAATAACCATGTTGGACGAGTGCTTGAAGAAGCCTTACTGGGAGGAAAAGAGCCTCTGTTTAATCATGTGAAAAAAGTCTCTGACCCTGGGTTAGGGGGTAAACAAACGGTATTAAACATACAAAAAGTGGGCTCTCACAGTTATTTGGATAGCGGTGGTTTCCCTGGCAACACTTTGGGATTATATTAGAGGTAGGGACACGTGTGATCAGTGTTCTTGTCCAACACGATCTTATAAGGGGCATCATGACAAAACTGAATAAGCAAGAGCAAGCTCAATTTTTACTCGACGCCGTTGATCATCTGAAATCTGAAACCGATAAACATGAACACATTAACGGTGCTTTCAGAGGCTTAGTATACAGTGTGGTTGAAACACTGGGACAATTGGTGGGAGATCCTGAACTACCCCAACATATGAAATCTGGTATAGAAGGAGCACTAGAAGTGGCGAGGGAAATTCAACACACCATCAGTCACCATTAAGTGCATTCTGTTGCCATGGTAGTCAAAGCCTACTTTGTGTGGGCAACAAAAAATTTAAGGGGATTAGCGTGTTTCTGCCTAGCCCTAGGGGGAGAGCCAGAAAATCATAACCCCCCAACCCAGTAGAAGGGTTTGTTAGCATCATTACTGACGGCTTTACCGTTGAGCTTTAAGGAGGCACTCACCCATCTTATCAAAATAGTGATTGGTTATTTTAGTGGGAACGATGTATTTAATGCGTTTATCATGTTCGTCAATTTCTACAGCAATCATGCCCTTCTCTTTCAGATCTTTGATTCGTCCATGAACTGTAGAATAGGAAACATCGGAAATCATGTTGATGGCATCTAATATGCTGACTTTTGTATTCTGCTGCCAAGCTAAGGCTAAAACATTGATAAGTCGTTCTTCCAAAGCATCAAGAGTTGGAAAACTCGGGATATCCTGCAAGGTGTTAACCAGATTTATGTATTTTAAATAGGCAGAAGATGTTTTCGCTATACGAATCATGATAAATTTACTTATTAATTAAAGTTAATGTTTAATGGTTAATATATTAACATTTAAAATAGATAACAGATACATTATATAATTTATGCTAGCCATTCAAGAAGCCTATCGATCCGGTTTGTTTCATAAAAAAAACTGGCTCAACAATGTGTTGGCCGGCGTCATTGTAGGGATCGTTGCCCTTCCTCTAGCCATGGCCTTTGCCATAGCCTCGGGAGCCAAACCTGAACAAGGGCTGTACACGTCTATCGTGGCCGGACTCGCCGTCTCGTTGTTAGGTGGTAGCCGACTACAAATAGCGGGGCCCACTGGCGCCTTTATTGCGATTCTCTCGGGGATTACCGCCAAATATGGCTTTGGTGGTTTACAAATCGCAACCTTAATGGCCGGGTGTATTTTAATTGCCATGGGTGCCGCCAAATTGGGTGGCGTCATTAAATATATTCCCGACCCTGTCATCACAGGGTTTACCTCTGGGATCGCTATCATTATTTTTGTGGGTCAGTGGAAATATTTTCTTGGGCTAAATCATGTAGATAATCCAGAGTTATTTCATCAAAAACTGGTAGCCATTTTTCATGCACTACCCCAATTGAGTCCTGAAACCACTCTACTCTCTTGCGCTACTTTATTTATTTTAATAGTCACGCCATATGTCTCAAAAACAATTCCTGCCCCTTTTGTGGCGATGGTGTTTGCCACCACTATTCAATGGTCTTTTGGTTTAAATCATATAGCAACCCTTGGCAGTACCTTTGGTGGCATTCCACAAAGTTTACCCAGCTTTAAACTCCTTCCTTTAACCTATAATGAAGTCATTCGTTTAATTGGCCCAGCTTTTACTATTGCCCTCTTGGGGGCAATAGAATCTCTTTTGTCTGCGGTGGTGGCCGATAGCATGTCCAATAGCCGCCACGACTCCAATCAAGAGTTGATTGGCCAAGGAATAGCCAACGTATTAAGTCCTTTATTCGGTGGGTTTGCCGCCACAGGAGCCATTGCACGCACGGCAACCAATGTTAAAAACGGTGGCAACTCTCCTCTCTCAGGCATCATTCATGCGCTATCTCTGGTTGCCATTATCGTGATTTTTGCGCCTCTCGCCTCCCACATTCCACTGTGTGCACTGGCCGCTATACTGTTTGTTGTGGCGTACAACATGAGTGAAATAAAAACCTTTAGCTACATGTTGTGCAATGCCCCGATATCAGATCGATTAATCTTGTTAACAACCTGTTTTTTAACGGTGTTTGTGGATTTGGTTATCGCCGTTAATATAGGCGTTGTGATGGCCGCCTTATTGTTTATGAAAAACATGTCAGACAGTGTTGCCATTGAGTCTATCGCTCCTGAAACCCTCAACGCAGAAATGAACGATGACAGTGAATCACTACCCAAGAACACAGTGATTTATGCCCTTGAAGGACCCTTCTTTTTTGGTGTAGCCGCTCGCTTAGAGCATTCTCTAAGTAGCGCTCATATTCATGCCGACGCATTGATTCTCAGAATGGGTAAAGTCCCTTTAATTGACGCCACTGGCATAAAAACCCTATTTAATTTGGCTGACAAGTGCCTTCGTCATCACACACAATTGGTGCTCTGTGGGGCCAACTCAAGGGTGATGACACAACTTGTACAATCCGGCATTACCGACAAAATCGGTCAACACAATCTTATTCAACATATCAGCCAATGGCAGCTGACGGGTCACGGAACAACCCCGCAACCCACACAGCATGGATTATAAGGTAGGATAATCCGTATAGCCTTTCTCTGTCCCCCCGTAGAATGTTGCGCGATCATAAGGAGTAAGGGGAGCCCCGGCTGCGAACCGTGCCACCAAATCCGGATTAGAAATATAGAGACGACCGAAGGCCACTGCGTCCGCATGCCCTGACGTCACCGCCTCTTCCGCGTTGTCCTTATTGTATCCCCCGGCCATTAATACTTTGCCCTCAAAGCGTTCACTAAATAAGGTGGCTGTGCTCGGCATATCTTGAACCACTTGATCACTGCCGCCAGCCATGGTGGAACGCGGTTCAATCAGATGCAAATAGGCGAGATGTAATGGATTAAGGCGATCAATCACACCATTAAACAGTACAACGGGATCGCTATCTGACATATCATTAAAGCTGCCATAGGGAGAGAGGCGAACTCCAACGCGATCACTGCCCCACACGCCAATGACTGCCTCCAATACTTGCATTAATACACGACAACGGTTTTCAATGGAGCCACCGTATTCATCCGTGCGATGATTAGTGCCATTTTGTAAAAACTGGTCTAACAAATAACCATTCGCCGCATGAACTTCCACCCCATCAAACCCCGCCCGTAGAGCATTTTCTGCCGCGCATTGGTAGTCATGAATCAGAGCCAGAATATCCTCTTGTGTCATGGCACGAGGCGTTTCATAGGCCGCTTGTCCCCATTGTGCCGTGAATACTTGACCAGAAGGAGCTATGGCTGAGGGAGCAACAGGTAAGCCCTGCTCGGGATGATGCGAAGTATGTGAGATACGTCCCACGTGCCATAGTTGCATGACGACTTTTCCACCCTTAGCGTGAATCTCTGAGGTCACTGTTTGCCAACCTTTAATTTGTTCTTCACTATAAATCCCTGGGGTTCCTGGATAACCTTTGCCTAAGGGACTAATTTGAGTGGCCTCAGTGATAATCAGTCCAGCGCTAGCTCGCTGAGCATAATACTGAGCGGCGAGTTGCCCTGGAACGTCCCCTTGCGCTGCGCGCATTCTAGTTAGGGGGGCCATGACTACGCGATTATTTAGATCTATTGCGCCGAACTTAGTTGGAGTGAGTAATTTCATCATTCTATTTCCCTTATTTGAAATAATACCTAATTTAGACTGCCTCAGTTAGATAGTACCGATCCGAACTAATTCAAGGGGAATTGTAAAAAAATATGAAATTAACCCTAAATTCTGTAAATATGTT
>VFSW01006766.1_pt1 | contig 16794 bp, 18 predicted proteins | sample 5358111 | NCBI WGS metagenome assembly VFSW01 (sample SAMN11554181, study PRJNA540505) | mine drainage metagenome | isolation source: sediment from site ElyBrook_90M | place: USA: Ely Copper Mine, Vershire, VT | collected 2017
TGTTAATCAGGTTCAGCGTTGTCTGAATCGCAAGCAGAAACATCGCGCCCAGAACTGAAGGCAGCGGATGCCCTCCCTGAACTGTGTCGAGGATCGCTCGCAACACAAAGAACGCGGCAAAGGAGGTGGCGAGCCTGGTCAGTACAAAATTCTGCACAAAGTTCGCGAGGTCGCTTTGAAGGGTGGCCATCCACCCGGTACCGATGCCGCCGCCAGGCAAAGACGCTGGCACTCCGAACGACGGGAACCAGCTGATGAGCTGGGGCAGAGTTAGAAAGACGATCGCCCAGAACATCCATTTCGCGAAATTCCCACCGATCAACGCGTCGGGAACAGATCCCTGCCGCAGACTGAGTCCTGACAGCACCAGGCAGATGACAGCGGCGGAAGGCGCAAGCAACAGCATCAATCTCATGAAATCTGTAATCAGCGGTGGAGGGGCCATAGTCGTTTCCTTTCAAATCGAAACCGACGGGCGCCGTCGTGTCTCCCCGGCGGCGCTCGCCGAATGCAGGTCTATGTGACTCCGGCGGTCCCTTGGGAAATCCAGTATTCGAGCAGTCGTGTGACTCCTGAAACCATCAGGAGACCGATTGCCGTGAACACCCATTTGGCGAATCCGCGGCCCATGGCGAACGATCCGATCGCCATAAGGGCAGCGCCGCCGGCGCCGACCGGCGCGATTACGTTTCCGATCCAGTTGATCAGGTTCAGGAAGGTTCCTTCTGGCTGCGTGGCCTGTTGACCCTGAACGGCTACGTTGACCTGAGGGGCCGTTCCGAGATTCTGGGCCATCAAGCTCGCTTGCACAGCGAAAACGAACAGAACGAGAACGACTGCGATCATGACCTCTCGCTGCCGAGAATTTTGCATCATCGGGATTAGTTGCTCCTTTCTTCCCCGTGTGGGGATGGAAGAAAAGTAACCCGATTTGAAAACTCGCGCAAACGGATTTTACGCTGTGGGATCTCACTGGATGTGGATAAAGGAGGTCAGGTCGGCGAGAAACATGCTACGGGGGCAATTCCTCTGGAACCCGCTCGGAACTTCGATTGGTCACCCGAAGATTAGGGTAGTTGTTGTTTACTTGGGGTTGAAAAAATAGTAAAAGAGAATCCAGTCGGTCAACGTGAAGCGGCGCCCAGTCTTCTTGGGATTCTCAAGGGCACGTGAACGGGCAGCAGAGATTGGGAGCCCCCGAAGCAAGATTCGTAGTGTCACAATCAGCCAGACGAGCGTCGATATCAGAATCAGAAAACCTTCTGTCTTGGTTCGGTCCAACCCGGTTGCCGGCATCACCCGCCAGAACGTAGTCCATTTCAAGAGATATAAGAACCCGCCGTACAGGAAGAACGCCATCGCGGCGTGGCAGGCTTTTTGGACCCAGATAGGAGTCTCGGCTGCTGGCCCCCGGAGGAGGAGCCAAATCACAAACGCGGCACCGAAGAACGCAGGCCACGAGAACATACAACTCTCCTCGCCACCACTTTAACCCAATTCGTTGGTGGGGCAAAAGCAAAAACGGACGGTTCCCCTTCCCCGTGTGATCCTACTGTTGTGCAGCCGAAGTCTGTGTGATTTGTGCCTTCTGTTGCTGCTGGTACATTTGATTCAGTTCCTGCTTCAGCTCGAGCAATTCCCGCAGTTCCTGTACGCTCGGCGCGGGAGCCGAAGCGTAGCTCGAAATAGCACCACCGGAATTGCTGGCTGGAACCGATCCTGCCCGCGTCGCGCCACCGCCTTCAGCGCCCGCGGGCTTCGCCAACACGATGTAAAACCGCGTGTTGCCCGGCACCGTCACGACAATGTTCTGGTGATAGGCGAGATCGTTCAATTGCTGCTCTCCGGCGACGGCGACGTTGTCGGCGACACGCTCGCGCAGCAAGACGTTATTTGAGAGGGAGTTCGTAACTCCAGTGCCGCTTTGAACCCCGACTGTCGCCGCGAGAATTGTGCCAACGCCCGTCAGGCTGCGAACCAGAAATTTTGTACCGGTGTTCCGGCCCGTCACCTCGCCGCGCAGCGGCTGAAATTGTAATCCAACCGCGTGCCCCTCAATCTTCTGCGTCGTCTCGTCCGGCATCTGGATCGTATGGAACTGGATGCCGACATAGCCGTGTTCGTTCGCCTGAACAAGCTCACCAAAGGCCTTTGATCCCGCCGGTATTACAGTTTCGCCATCCCGTTCGTAGTTGTATTCGATGGCAGCCACAACCGGAGTCTTGACCGCGGAACTCACAGGAGTTTGCAATCGCGCAACAAGTCGTGTGCCGGCGGGAAGAGCCGAAAATTCCGGCTCCCGCTCGATCACGGCCGGCTGAATATTGCTTCTGGCGGGATTAGCCCCACGAGTCCCGGTTGTCGCACTCACGAACACCAGCGACGCCTTCGTTAGCTTCGCAACGTTCGGGTCAGGTGGGGGCACTGGTGCTGCCGGGGTCTCCGCCGGAAACTGAATTCTGTTCAAAGCATAGTCCGTCGGGGCGGGTGAGGGCGCTGGTGGCTCCGCCGAAGTTCCAAACGATGGCCGGGCTTGAGCCAACGTCCGCTGCTTCGCCGTATTGTGGATGTCCTCGGGGCTGACGTTACCGCCGCCCTCGTCCGGGCGCCGGGTGTCGGCGTTCAGCAGTGGCGTCACAGAGCGGCTTGTGTCTGTGGCCGCTCCGCTTTGTCCGCGGCCGAGGTTCGGATGGTCTACTCTCGCGGTGTCCTTTCGGCCCGTGTTCGGTGTGGAGAACATCGCAAAGAAAGCGAGCGAAAGCACGACGGTAAGCCCGGCCAGCAACAAAAAGCTTTTTGTCCGGTCCTCTTTGAGTTGCTGACGTTTGATGTTGGTCCTGACCGCGCCGTGGGTAGAACGCTGCATCGCTCGCCGCAACAAGCCGACCCATCCCGTGGGCTGGTTTTCTTGTGCCTCTGCCGCATTAACTTCGGGATCGGATTCGATCCTGGTGGCTTCTCCGCGATCTTCTAAGGGTTCAATTCGTCTGGTTTTGTCATCGGGTTTCATGGGCGGAACCTCCTCGAAAGCTGCTGATTCCGAAACCGATCGGGGCCAGGGCCGGCAGATCGACGGCACCCGAATCGGCGACTTGCAAAAACAGGGTTTCGTTTGATTCTTTGAAACCCGGTCGCTCAAAAACCACAACGCCATCCGCTCTCTGGCCCGCGCCCAGACGTCTTGTGCTCAGACGGAAGTCGATTACGTGCAACTGCTCGGCGGTAGTCCATTTTTTCTTGACCTTGCCTCCGAGTTGCACTTGCGGGGGCAGAATCTCAATCGCATGGTTTGCCGGGTTCACAATGGAAAACAGGACAACGACGTCCTCTCCCTCGTCGAGAACCTCGCTGACACCGGCTTTGACTCGCGGACCAGCCTCGATCTGTCCGGGATGCTGTCCATACAAGACCGGAAGCGCTGCTTGTTTCTGCCTGTCGAGCAGCTTGTCCAGCACCGGCGTGGATTTCTCGTCGATGCCGCCGGATCCACCGATGGACGCTGTTTTCGTCAATGCCACAAGCGAAGCCAATTGCGGGACGGGTAATGCCGAGTCGGGCGCCTTCGCCTGCATGTCGAGCCGATGGGTTTCGGCGATCAGCGACGCGGAAAAGGGATTCTCTTCGACAAGAAAGCTTCCCCCAGTGGGCTTGCCGTATGCCAGCAGCACATCTACTGTCTGAGTTCCTGCGGTTTGCTCCCCGGAACTGATCAGCAGGAGATTCACCTGGTGTCCGAGCGTGGTCGTGATCAGCAGGTTGGTCTGTGCCGGCCCGGCGGCAACCGGTTTCACGGTCACCAGTTCCGGCTCGTGTTCTGAATGCTCAGCCTGAAAGTTTTCCGGATCCCCCAGTACGACAGAATTGACGGATTCCGGCATTCGGATCGACGTCGCTACACGTGGAGTCAGACGAAGCGTGATGACCTTCTCGTCGAGACTGGCGCGCGTGAGTATCACCGGTTCGAGCTTCCTCATGCTAATTGCCGGTCCGATCGACACAGGAGGCGCTGCCGCCGGCGGAGCCTTTTTGTTTTGCCCCGAGGCGATACCCAGTAATCCCATCGCACAGAAGCAGGCTGTCAATCGGCGCATGTTAATTCCCTCCTGAGCGCCGTAATTCGGCGCGATACTGTTGTGCAATCCGCTGAACGTAGGCGTAGACCTCTTGGGAGGAGTAGCTCAACCCGCGTGGACGAATTTGCCGCTCGCCGGCGGCATAGGCGGCCATTACCAGGCGAAGGTCGCCATGAAAAAGTTGCTGAAGTTCAGCCAGATAGGCAACCCCGCCGCGCACATTTTCGTGAATGTAGAAAGGATGCACGACTCCGAAACGCTCAGCGGTTGCGGGCATCAGTTGCATAAGGCCCATCGCACCCTTCGAGGACACGGCTCCCGGCTGCCATGCTGACTCAACTTGAATGACCGCTCGCACAAGGGCAGCCGAAACTCCAAACTGCCGGGCGTAGTAGGCTACGCACCGTTCTGCGTATTCGTGCACGCCGGGCCCGTCCCCTGCGAATGCCGGAATCACCGCAACGGCGATGCTTAGTAACGTCGTCGCTCCGCGCATACTGGTTCCTGGCCTCCGCTCCCTGCACGGCCGAAATCTCTGCTGTACCGCTGCGTGTCATAGACGAGGCTTTCGAATCCATCCCTCAGCAGTAGACGTTTCCGATCATTCTGTGTCTTCGCAATCAGTGGCAGCAGCACATCGCGCAAGTCGGCCCGAATTTCGTCAGCGCCAAGGAGTTGCAGTGCCTGCGCCAAATCCAGCATTTCCGCGATCGAGGGCGGTTTCTCCAGTGTGTAGCCGCGCAGCGCCTGTGCGAATCCGGCGAGTTGGCCGTGTAATTCCGTGTGTGTCCCGGCCGTTCGCTTCTCCAGGATTCGTGTCTCCCGCTCGATCGTTGGGTGCTCGAAACGCAGGTATAAACTCCGGCGCCGTAGCGGGTCGCCGATACGGCGGACCTCGTTCGAAGTCAGCACGACAAAGGGTCTGCTCTTCGCTGTGATCGTGCCGATCTTGGGGATGGAGATTTGCCAGTCGCTCAGGATTTCGAGGAGTTCCGCTTCGAACTCCTCACCCACCTTGTCTATTTCGTCGATCAGAAGAACACACGGCTTTTCGTATAGAAGCGCCCTGAGCAGCGGGCCTTCCTGGAAGAACTCGAGTGTGTGGAGTTCGCGGCGCAGAGATGCCCAACCCGCATCTGAAGCGTTCCCCTGCGCGTTCAGGTAGAGGCGCTGCAAAGACTCGTCAAACTTGCCAATGGCCTTCTCCTCATTGATGCCCTCGTAGCATTGAAGGCGCTCAATCGTGGTGTCCGCCGCGAGAGCGACTACTTTGGCGAGTTCGGTCTTCCCGGAGCCAGGCGGTCCCTCCGCGAGGACCGGCTTGTGCATTTGCGCGGCCAGGTAGATGATTTTCAGTGTCACGGGATCGGCCACGTACCTCGCGGCATCGAGTCTTTCGGACAGCTCTTCGATCGAAGCGAACACGTTTTTCCGCTCCTTGAAGCCCCATGTTAGAGCGGAATCGCTGCAGAGCTTCCAAAAGATTGTGTGTCCCGGCGCTCAACCAACCGCGGGCGCCAGGATTCAAGCTCTTCGGATTCAGCATCAGCGACGATCACGTCGGCTTCTTTTGACTGGACCCACTTTTACTCATACTTTCTCTTCAAGTAACCAGCCCAGGCTGAGCCCAAATCGTAGTCGTGGCGCCTGCGCCTGAATTCTTCGAGTGGACCCACTTTTGCTCAATCCTCTTTTTTTCAGTCGAACTGGCGGACGAAAATAGTTTTCTTTATCGAGCGGACCCAGTTTTACTCATTCCTCGCGGTGCGGTCGAGACCCTGAGTGCCATCCAGGCGGTAGCGGTTCAATTCATCATGGTGGACCCACTTTTCCTCATTCCGTGTGGCCACGTGCGTAATGCGGTCGCCGTATGAGCGTTCTAGCGTGTGGGGGCAACGAGGTATTCGAAGTCGGGGAGTACTGAAAAGGGTCGCGCTGGGGGTTCGGCTCGCTCGCCCAACATTGTGATCCGGTTGGCGTTCAGATTGCCGAGGAAACGCCCCCCATCTGACAGGTGCTGGACCCGGAGCGGATCAAGCCCCATCAAACGTGCGCAGATTGCGTCCGCGGCTACCGGATCGTCGGCGACCACGATTTTCCCAAGGTCACGCGCGGTTCCCTGCAACGGGCCGTTGCCTTCCATGGCCGTGATGCCGTCTGCGATCACGAAATGGATCGGAACCGTCACACAAATATCGAGAATGCATTCGTGGATTCCGTGCCAGTGGAGCAGATTTTTCGGCCAGCCATACTTCATCCCGGGCACGATGCCGAACATATTCTTCAGGCTCAGAGTCACGCCAGTCCAGTGATGAGTCTTCACCTTGGGCATTGAGACGACGAAATCGGAATCGAGAACAGTGCGCGGCAACCACAGCTCTCCGAGACCGCTATAGTCAGCCTTCAGCTTCACTCGCGCGAGTTCGTCGCGGTTGAGGTCGACGAAGTCAATCCGCCGGTCCGCGAGATGAGGTTTCAGGTTCGCAGCCTGTACTACGAGCTCGGTGTCGCGTTGATGGCCCGGACCTTCACCGACAACGACTCTGGCAGCGCCCAGACGAAGGAAACAACGGGCGGCAGCGCCGATGATGTTCGCGTTCGTATTTACCGGACCCGGCAGGTCCTCCACCAGATTTGGCTTGAGGAGAACCCTCCTGCCAGCCACGTTTAAACGGAACAGCCGCAACCCGTCCATGAGCAGCGCCTCAACCTTTTCGGAGTATTCGGTCGCGTTCAGAATCGCTACAAATGATCGACCCCTTCGATAGGACACCGAATGCTTCGGCCAAAACCAGTCGGCTGCCACGCCTGTTGTCGCCGCCATGCCCGCCGCCGAGCCGACGAAGCGTCGCCGATCGATATTCATCGCAGCACCACGAACGGATGAATCATCTCCCCACACCTCAGCGCCAGAATCGCGGCGGCGAGCGTGGCATTGTTCCGAATGTCGCGGCCGTCTCCGACGAGCGTCGCCAGTCCGGCCTTGAGATGGTCGACCGGTTCTTGATACACGAACAGGCAAAGGATGCACCAGGCGAGACTCTCCACAGACTCGATGGCGGCGGATTTCTGTTTAAGCCAGGCAAGGCTCGCGCGAATCACCGACGTCCGTTCCTCGTCCTGCAGCGCCAACAGAGCAATGGCGGTGGCCTCCGCATGAGCCGGAAGCGGCACTCCGTAAACGATGCTGTTTCCCGAATTCCAGCCGCCGCCGGCACAGGCTCGATCAAGAAGCATATCGACACCCAGTCGAATTCGTTTCTCCGACAGCTCAGAACGATTGCAGACCGTGAATTGTTTGAGGGCAATGACGCTGAATGCTGTGGGGATGACCCAACTCGCAGAACCCGAAATCCAGGGCCACCCGTACTTGTCGGGATCGAAGCTAACGTTGCGATCAGCCGTTTTGAATTTCCACCGCCAGAACCAATGCGCTTCTCGACCCCGCTCTTCGACGAGCCAGTGAGAGGCTTTCTCGCGGGCGCTCGCAAAATCAGTCATGCCGTTGAGGTAACAAAGAGAAAGGGCGGTTGTCCAGGAACCTTCGGAATCACCTTCAAATGCTGGCCAGCAACCATCCGCAAATTGCGATTTCAGGAGAAACTGAGTCGATGGACCAGCGTTTGCCTGCATTTCATCTGCAAGGGCGAACGCCGCCAAACAAGTGGCCTCGATGCTGGCCTGTTGCGATGCGGCGAAACTCCAGCCTCCCGACACCAACTGACGGCTCGCGAGAACGCTGTCCGCAACGGAAAAGTGGACCATCAAAGAAAGGCTGCCTTTTGTATAAGACACATTAAGATCCACCGCAAACCAATGCGGATCGCGAGTGCCGACTGGAACGACGCCGAGCATTATGCAGCCTCCGTTCCCAAAGGCCGTGACCGTTGATATACGCAGATTTGCGCTCTAGTATGCAATATTGCGTATAATAGATCGAGGAATGTTATGGCAAGCGTCGTAGTGTGTGCAGAACCCAACAGTTGGCAGCAGGCGGGTCGTTTCGCGACAAAAGTCCTCGGCGACGCGGAGTTAAGAAGTTTTGAGGATCTCGGACGACGAGCGCCGGTTCAGCCCGTACTCGTGTACCTGACCCATCCGGACTATGATCACCTCCGCTCGCTTCTGCAGATTCTGAAGCCCGGAAGTCCCGACGTGGTGATTTATTACGCGAGCCGTGTTGCGCCGGAGGATGCCGCACAACTCGGTAAACTAGTCGGCGAGACGCGTCCAAATCACACCAGCGTCGTGTTTGAGGCGAAGACCGCAGCCGCATCAATGTTGCAGCATTCGCGATCTTCCGCTAAAGAAAACGGCGCGTCGTCTTCAGTTGCTCGCGCCCGGCAGCTGCGCGAGCACTTTGGATTGACCCAAACCGAACTGGCTCACGCTCTCGGTGTCAGTCTGCGAACGGTACAAAACTGGGAGCGCAATGGTGTCGCCAGGAGTCCGCGGCAACTTCGAGACCTTGAAGAGTTGTGGACCATTCTGAAGGACTCGATTAAGGGCACGGACATTCCGGTCTGGCTGAGATCGGAAAGCGAGGCTTTTGCCGGAGCGCGCCCGATCGAACTTCTGAAAGAAGGGAAAGCCCGCGACATTATTGTCGAATTTCGGCGCCTGCAGGCTGGAGAGCCGACTTGAAGCTGGGACGCGCTGCACGAAAGCAGCTCGCGGAGCTGATCGCAGGCGCGACCTCACTCCAAGGCAATTTCTTCCGGTCCGTGGCGTTCCGGTATTTTCACCCCGACGACGTGATCAGCGGCGAAGGGACCCGATTGAACGGCGGTCGCTTTGTGCCGGCAGGCGTGAGGGCAGTCTATACGAGTCTCGAAGAAGAAACGGCTATGCGTGAAGTCACGACCCGCAAGACCGCTTTGAGCGGTCGAAATCAAATCGATGTCGGGGAATATCCCCGTATGACATACGTCCTGTCTGTGACCACGCACAGAAATCTTGATCTTGCGTCCACGCTTGAATCGGAATTGGCAAGTATTCTCGGGCTCTGTCTTGGTGGCCGCGGGTATTCTGCGTCCCAGGAGTTGGCTGGGATCTGGATTGCGAAGGGCGTCGAGAGTGTCGTTTTTCCGTCCGCGACAGGCGTCGGTCGAAACGTCGCAGTCTATCTTGCGAATGCCGGCGCTGGCAGCGTGGTGGTTCGCAATCGTAACGAAGTTCTGGCCGCCCTCCGCCGGCCACGCGCGCCGGGGGCGCGGTCGAAATAGCTAGAACTATCACCGGATCAACACGGCTCTTTGGCGGACCCACTTTTACTCATCCCCTGAAACTCTCGACCGCGAAACTGGTTCAGGCGGTGGCGACCCAATTGATCGCCGTGGGCCACTGTTGCCGAGGCCAAGGCTGACAAGGACACATCGACTGTCTTTGAATCCGTGAAGGCTCCCCGTTGAGGGGTATCCGGCAGACCTCAGGGGTCGCGCTTCCAGCCGCCAGGCAACGCCCTTCCGCCGTCATTGATCCACGCGATCAGGCGGCCTTCGTCCACGCGAATCTGTCTCCCCAGCCGCACCACTGGTAGGATGCCACCGCGGGCCAGTTCGTAAACCCTCGGGAGCGATAGGTCGAGTCTCTTGGCTACTTCTTTCACGTTAAGAAGCCGCAGACGAGTGCCGCCTTCAGATGAAAATGAACTGACACTGGGAGAGGACATACCAGATTTATAACCGCGTTGAATAATCTCATCAAACCAACTTCGCCCGGGCGCGGGCTTGACAAATGCGCGGACACTGCCGCGATAGGTTGTGTGCGGGTAGTGTGCGAACTCCGCCGAAATCGTCGGATATCATCAAAACTGAGCGGAGCAACGGAACGCCGCAAGTCCAATGTCTGCATAACTCTGGGCAACTCCGGCACCCTGCCCATAACTGACTTAAAATGAATGGTTTAGACTTAAAATCCGTTTTCCGGCAACGGGAGTGCGGGTTCAATTCCCGCCCCGGGCACCAATTTTTCACACGTAGAATCGGACAAAGAGTCTGGTCCCAGGGCTGCCGACGTTGTGGGCTTATACCTGAACCCGCCGCTGAACGCAGTGGTGCTGAGTGTGGATGAAAAACCGGGTATTCAGGCGATCGAGCAGCGCTTCGACCAGCGTGGAGGGTAAGCGGGGCATGGCGATCAGTACGCCATTCTCTCAGATCAACGCGAATCGCTGCGGAATTCCGGTTACTTGCGCTCCCGGATGGATGCTCTCTTCGAGCTTTGTTACCCGCGTGTCCAGATGCCCGAGCATGTTGATGATAGTGTCCAGCTTGCCTTCAAGCTTGATCATGCTGGTGTCCAGCTTGTTTTCGAGCACGGTCATATCAGCACGTATTTCGGCGCGTGACTGGCCGATCTCGGCCCGGAGCGTTTCCTTGGCCTCAGTGATGCGGCTGTTGCTGTAAATCAGCATCGACAGGGGGATGATGACCGCAAGCGCAAGCGTGATCAACTGTTCGTCGGTCATTTCTGTCGATATTAGCACGCCGTTTTCCTGTTGATTGCCAAATGGAAATCGGATATACTCCTGTAGGTTACCAAATGAAACCCGACCACGCAGTCAAAGCCGACGTTCTTCAGGGCACGCTCGTTCTCCTCGTGCTCCGGACTCTCGAAGCCCTCGGACCCCTGCACGGTTACGGGATCGCGCGCCGGATCGAACAGATCAGCAAAGATCTCCTGCAACTCAACCAGGGCACACTCTACCCCGCTCTTTTGCGCATGGAGCAGGAAGGATGGATTACCTCGCAGTGGGGGGCTTCCGAGAAGAATCGCAAGGCGAAGTTTTATTCGATCAGCGCGAGCGGGCGAAAACAACTCGCCAGCGAAACCAGGGACTGGAAGCGCATGCGCTCCACCATCGACCGCTTTCTCGGCTCCATTCCGGACAATCTGGGAAGCGAAGCTCAATGAGCTGGCCGAGAGTATTTTCCGCGCGCGTCCGCGGCCTGTTTGACCGAGGCCGGCTGGAGAGCCAGATGGAAGACGAACTCCGCTTCCACCTGGAGATGCAGGCCGAAGACAACCTCCGCATCGGCATGGATCCGGCGGAGGCCCGCTATGACGCCATGCGCCGGTTCGGGGCTATGCAATCCGTGAAGGAAGAGTATCGCGAAAACAGAACGTTCGCCGCGATCGAGACGCTCTTCCGGGATATCCGTTACGCACTGCGCACACTCATCGAAACTCCCGGCTTCACGGCGGTGGCCGTGATGACGCTGGCTCTCGGTATCGGGGCCAATGCCACTGTCTTCACGGTGACGAAAGCCGCGCTGTTCGCGGGCTTCCCGCTCGTCGACAGGAACGACCGCATCCTGTACATAACCAGCCGGGAGCAGGGGTGTTGCGTCTCGTATCCGGATTTTGAGGACTGGCGGGCGCAGGCGAAGTCGTTCGAGGGAATGGGCGTTGTCCACGGCGTGCGGAAAATCCTCGGCGATACGAGCGGCTTTACCGCCAGTTACGACGTGACGGAAGTCAGCGCCAATGCCTTCCAGCTGGTTGGCCGGAGACCGGCGATCGGGCGGGATTTTGCGCCATCGGATGAGATACCCGGAGCCGCTCCGGTCGCCATCCTGAGCTACGGCTTCTGGGAAAGCCGGTACGGAAAGGATCCGGCGATCGTGGGCCGGACCGTGCGCCTGAATGGCGCGCCAACCACCGTGATCGGAGTCATGCCCCAGGGCTTTTCCTTCCCGCAAAAGCAGGATCTCTGGATGCCTCTGACGCCGACCCCGGAAGTCCGGAAGCGAGATGCCCGCAACCTGTGGTTCGCCTTCGGACGCATGGCCGATGGCGTCACCGTCGAAAGCGCCCGCGCCGAAATGGCAACCATCGGCAGCCGGCTGGAAAGCGCGTATCCGCTTACCGATCGGGGCCAGCCGCCTGTCGTACAGAATTTCAACGGGTTTTTCATCGGCCCGAGCGAGAGCATAATATACGCGTCCATGTGGGGCGCCGTTGGTTTTGTGCTGCTGATCGCCTGCGCCAATCTGGCGAATCTCATGCTGGCGCGCGCGATCGGCAGGTCCCGCGAGATTTCCATCCGCATCGCACTCGGGGCAGGGCAGTGGCGGATCGTTCGGCAACTCCTTATTGAGAGCGGGATGCTCTCGGGCGTGGGCGCGGTCCTCGGCTGGTGGATCGCCAAATGGGGCGTGCGCGCCTGGTCGCTCGCGGAGAGGGGTCCCGGCAGATCGCCCTGGCGGATTCTCGACTATACAATGGATTATCGCGTGCTTTGGTACCTCATCGCGATTTCCATAGGAACGGCTTTACTGTTCGGGCTCGCGCCGGCGCGCAGGCTCTCGAAACTCGACGTCAACGGAACATTGAAGGATGGTGCGCGCGGCGCGACCGGCGGCGGGCGCGGAAAGCATTTGTCCTCTCTCCTTGTGACCGGAGAAATGGCGCTTGCCATAGTGCTGCTTGCGGGAGCCGGGATGACGATCCGCAGCTTTCTGAATATCTATACCGCGGACACAGGCGTTAAAACAGCCAACATCCTCACGATGAACCTGGAGCCGCCGGTTGCCAGATATCCCCGCGCGGAGGCGCGAATTTCCTTCTTCGACCGCCTCAAGACGCGTCTGGAAGCGATCCCCGGCGTGGAATCCGTGGCGATCGCGGATGTGCTCCCGACGTTCCGGACAAGGCGCTTCCCGTACGAACTTGCCGGCGTTCCACCCTCTTCCAGCCGGGAGGGCGAGCGCCGGCCCACGCTCTCGGCGCTGACAATCGGACCGGGTTACTTCCGGACACTGGGAGCGGCGCTGCTCTCAGGGCGCGAGTTCAACGATGCCGATGGAGTTTCCGGAGTTCCGATGGCGCTTGTGAACCAGCGGTTCGCGGCCAGGTTCTGGCCGGGGGAAGACCCGCTCGGCAAACGTTTCCGGCTGTTCGATGCAAAGACGCCGGGAGCATGGATGACCGTGGTTGGCGTTGTGCCGAACATCGTCCAGAATGACGCCACGCGGCAGAAGTTCGATCCTCTGGTCTACTTGCCGTACCGGCAAAACCCTGCAGGGAGCATGGATGTGATCGCACGCACCGGCGTGCCTCCAGGCGCCCTCGCAACGGCCTTCCGGCGTGAGGTCCAGGCGATGGATTCCGACCTGCCCATTTTCGGCCCCCTGCCTCTGGATGCGCGTCTGGAAGGAAACTATTGGAGCAGCGGGCTCTATGCCGTTCCGTTTCTGATTTTTGCCGCGATTGCGCTCCTGCTGGCTTCGGCCGGCCTGTATGCCGTGATCGCGTATTCGGTGAGCCGGCGCACGCAGGAGATTGGAATCCGGATGGCGCTGGGCGCGACGGCGCGCGATATTCTCAAGCCCGTGTTCCGGCAGGGAATGCTTCCGGTGGGAATCGGTCTGGCGATCGGGCTCGCCGCGTCGTTTGCGGTCAATCGCATCCTCAAAGCGGAACTGGTCGGGGCTTCAGCCTCGGACCCGGTCACGTCGCTCGTCGCATCGGCTGTGCGGGTTTTGTGCGCCGCGCTGGGTTGCTGGATGCCTGCGCGACGCGCGATGCGGGTCGATCCGGCTATCGCTCTGAGACACGATTAATGTTATAGCCTCGGCGATGGGTATGGCCGACAATCTTCGGTATCAGTTGCGCAGGAAGCGTACTTGAAACCGAAACGGACTCCCCTGGGGCCGCAGGACCCCGGCTCACATCGTAAGATCGGTTTGGCGGATGACGGTCGTGAATACGACATAGCAACTCCGGTCCGCGCGCTGCAGCATGGCGCCGATCGTGCTCCCGAGTTTCAGGACTTCTGCGAAACTGCCTTTTCGCTTTGGTAGTAGTCCGCGTTTCTCTTTGCAAAGCCGGCCCATTTTTCCGGCAGATCCTCCACTGCGAAAATGGCGGACACCGGGCAGACGGGGACACAGGCGCCGCAGTCGATGCACTCCACCGGATCAATGCAGAGCATTTCTTCGCCGGCGAATTCAGGCTCGTCTTTCCTTGGGTGAATGCAATCCACGGGACACGCGTCAACGCATGCCGTATCTTTGACGCCAATGCAGGGCTCTGCAATTATGTATGCCATGCCATTCGCTCTCCTCTCTTCTTAAATTCCCCGTTCAGGCTGGCGAAACGCTGTTTCTGGACTCGCCATCGCGTTCACCTGTGTGCGATCTCCACCCGCGGTCCAAAGATACATCGCGGCGTACGCCCTCCACGGTCGCCAGAGTTCGTTTATCGGGAAGCCGCCAGGCTCGTTCCCGCCCTCCAGTTGCCCGATTTCGTCGATCAGCTCCAGTTCGCCGACCGGGAAGGCATCCGGTTCTCCGAAAGCGCGCATGACAATGTACTGCGCCGTCTCCTCTGAAACCCCAGGCACTGCACATAGCTGTGAAATCGTGTCCTGCAATGGCTTTGAAGATTCGAAAGTAAGCTGTTTCGTCAGGACCAGACGCGCCAGTTCCCGAATCGACGCCGCGCGGTCATCGGCAATACCCGCGCGAGCGAAATCGGCGGCGGCCAGTTCACCGGGACCAGGAAACAGGTGCGTGAGCCCTTCAAGAGAAGTCTCGATCGATCGGCCAAAAGCACGCGCCAGTTGTCCCGCGAGCGCGTTGGACTCGGTGGCCGGCAGCCGATGGCCGAGAATTGCGCGCACTGCCAGCTCAAAGCCGTCCCAAACTCCGGGTACTCTGAGGCCTGGTTTTGCTTCCAGCAGGGGTTTCAATGCCGGATCGCGTGACAGGTGGGTTGCGATCTGCAGCGGATCGGCGCCCAAATCGAAAATGCGGCGCACGCGCTCGACGATGGGCATTAGACCGTCGTAGTTGGGCAGCTCGATTCGGACGGTGAGACGCGCGTGCTCCCGATCCGGTCTGACGTCGATCGCGCCGGCATATCCGCCGCTCCCGATCGTTCGTCGATAAGACCCCTCCTCGACCAACTCCACTCCAGGAGTGGCCCTCGATTGCAAAAACGAAATCAGCGCGGACCAATTAAGCGGCGGACGATAGGGGAGACGAATCACGAGCCCACTGTTGCGTGGCGCTGTATCGAAATTGTCGCGAGAACGGCGCAGTTCGCTCGGGGATTGTCCCGATGTTGTCCGGATAGCGTGATTGAACTGCCGGATACTTTTGAATCCGGCGTTAAGCGCCACCGTGCTCATCGGTAAATCCGTCTCCTCAATCAAATTACGAGCAAAGTGCACGCGGTGCGTGCCGGCGATCTTCGCCGGCGATGCGCCCAGATATTGAACGAACAGCCGCCGAAGCTGACGTGATCCGATGCCCAAACGTTCCGCAAGCGTGTCAACGTCACCATCGTTCAGCGCCCCCTCCCGGATCAGCCTGAGTGCGCGCGAAACTACTGCCGACGTCCCCAGCCAGGCGGGCGTGCCTGGGGAAGTCTCTGGCCGGCATCGGCGGCAAGGCCGGAACCCGGCAGCTTCAGCCGCCGCGGCACAAGGATAAAAAACGATATGGTTCGGTTTTGCGAAGGGTACCGGGCAAATCGGGCGGCAGTAGACACCGGTTGTCACTGCGGCGATGAAGAACCGGCCGTCGAAACGGCGGTCGCGGCTCTGAAGGGCCTGCCAGCAAATGTCGGATTCGAATTCCGTCTCGTCAATTTGTTGCGCGCCCGGCAAAACAAACTGACTAGCGGAATATTGCCCAAATAGCTCATTTCCAGGGAGCCCTGTCGCAGCGCCGGTGTGCATAACTGTAATCCTGGCACAGTCGCCCCGGTGGTACCGGCAATTTTCGGACATGATGCACAAGGCGGCTTGCCGGCGTGAAACATATTGAAATCTTTGGTACTTGTTTCAACGAATTGAGAGCGGCCGGGACCGGAAGGCTCGCTTCGGACACCCGACGATACGGGATTTGTAAACGGAAAACCGGGAGGTCCTCCTCTCCGGCGAACCGGCCGGAAGACTCGGGCGGGTCGCGACCGGTTTCCGCAACCAAGCGTCTTCCTGCCTTTCTTCCTGTCCGCTGTCACGAAGTTCTTGCTTGAGTCCCTTTCGGACTGGCATCTCGACGGTCGTTTTGCCCCCAAACTCACCGCGGTCCTCTGCTGCCGGCAAAGCGACGATGCCTCCCCACCCCTGACGGCATCGTCGCTTCATCTCGCGGACCAAATCAGAGCGCGGCTTCCCCGCGCTCGCCATTGCGGATGCGAACGATCTCTTCGATCGAAGAGACGACGATCTTGCCGTCGCCGATCTTTCCGGACCGCGCCGCGGTGCTCAGCACTTCTACAATCTGTTCCGCAAGCGAGTCCTGCACGAACAGTTCGAACTTGACCTTGGGCAGGAGATCGACGTTGTACTCCGCCCCGCGATATGTCTCAGTATGGCCCTTCTGACGTCCGTGCCCACGCACTTCGCAGATCGTCATGCCATTCACGCCAATGCCGATCAGGGCTGCCTTTACCTCGTCCAGCTTGTGGGGCTGGATAATCGCCTCGATTTTTTTCATATGGTTTCTCTTCTCGATTCGCTTAAGACCCGCTGGTGGCGTGCATGGCATCCTCGGGATAGGCCAGAAGTCCAAACTCAGGGACATCCAACCCTTCCAGTTCAACCTCTTTCGAGACGCGCATTGACTTGAACGCATTTACCGTTTTGAAGACGATGAAAGTGGCGCCGAACGCCCATGCCGCGCAGATCGCGGCGCCCATCGCCTGAACCAGAAACTGCCTGGTATCGCCATAGAACAACCCCGTGACGCCCATTCCCGCCCGTCCC
>VFSW01006767.1_pt1 | contig 16793 bp, 13 predicted proteins | sample 5358111 | NCBI WGS metagenome assembly VFSW01 (sample SAMN11554181, study PRJNA540505) | mine drainage metagenome | isolation source: sediment from site ElyBrook_90M | place: USA: Ely Copper Mine, Vershire, VT | collected 2017
GGACGAGGAGGAAAAGCAAGAGAAATCCGGAGACGAAGAAGTGCAGGGTGCGCGCCATGATCACCGGCCGCGTCGCGCTGCCGCCGGAGCGCCCATGAGCAACATCTCGCGCCGCAAGCTCATCACCTCCGGCCTCGCCGCCACCGCCGGCCTGGCCGGTCTGTCCGTGGCCTCCCGCGTGGCCCGGCGTTATGGACTTATCCCTCCCGATCACGGTGGACTCTACGGTCCTGGCGAGACACTGAACTACTCCGCCCAAAGGCTTATGACGCCCCGCTCATTGGCCCGCGAGTTTCCGCGCAGCATGATCTCGAAGGCGCCTTTCGCCAACCCAACCGACCCTCCCAACGATGCGTTCAAGCGCCTTCAGGCCGGTGGGTTCGCTGACTGGCGGCTCTCCGTGGATGGAATGGTCGCCCGCCCCGGACTGTTTTCGGTCTCCGATCTCAAGAGCCTTCCCATCCGCAGCCAGATCACCGAGGTTGCCTGCGAAGAGGGCTGGTCGTATATTGCCGAGTGGATTGGAACGCCTCTGATTGAAGTTCTGAACGAGGCCGGCCCGTTGCCCCAGGCCCGCTATGTCGCCTACTTCTCCTCCGACCCCGACTGGTGGGACAGCATCGATATGACCGACGCCCTCCACCCCCAGACGCTGCTCACCTGGGGCATGAACGACGGCGATCTTCCCGTAGGCTTCGGCGATCCGCTGCGCATGCGCGTGCCCCGCCAGCTCGGTTACAAGAGCGTCAAATACATAACCCGTCTCACGGTCACCGACTCGCTCAAGGGCCTTGGCAAGGGTCTGGGCTCTCCGGAACCGGATTTCGGTTATGCATGGTACGCCGGTATTTGACCATTCTTTGATTCGGCTGCGCCTGCCGCCCTGGCCAGCCTTCATGTAGTAATAGGCCGGGGTTTCAAAGGCTCCGCAAATGCTCGCTCCGGCGCAGATTCTCCATGACTTTGTATCGGGACACGAGTTGACTCGTGCCGCAGAGGCAACAGAATCGACGTCGGCCCCTGAGGTAGGCTTTGTGGGCATCTTGCTTGAGAGCAGACCGTTTCCCAAGCCTTTTCCCCTCATCCAAAGCCAAAGCGGCTAAGAATTTCCCCTATGGCCCCCCGGGGATTCGGAGCCGAAGATTTGATCGTCAGTCGTGGGCAACCGCGGCACCGGCTAGCCGCTTCCCTTTGATATCCCGCATCGGCGGCTGCCCGAAGAACCTGCTGTACTCCCGGTTGAACTGGCTCGCGCTTTCATAACCCACCTCGAAAGCCGCGCTCGCCGCATCCAGGCCCTCCGTCATCATGCGGACGCGTGCCACGTGCAGCCGCAGCCGCTTCTGGTATTGCAGCGGGCTCATCGCCGTCAGCGAGCGGAAATGATGGTGCAAGGTAGAGACGCCCATCTGCGCCACCTGGGCCAGGTCATCCACGCGCAGCGGCTTCGTGTAATTTGCCTTGAGCCAGGCTACGGCCTTCGAGGTGCGGTTGCTCTGTTCGCCCAGCGTGGCAATGGCGCGCAAATGCTTGCCCAGCGGCCCGCGCAGCACCCGGTAGAGGATCTCCCGCTGCATCAGGCTGCCGAGGAAGGGAATATCTTCTGGCGCATCCAACAGGTCCAGCAGCCGGCAGCAGGCGTTTAGCATCTCCACTGTGGTGTTGCCGACCGCCATGCCCCGCGTCCTGGTGGCAACATCGGTGACCCAGAACTCGTCCTGGCTGAGAATCTCGCGCACCACGGACATCTCCAGCTTGAGGACCAGAGCCAGAAACGGCTCGCTCTTTGATGCCTTGGTTATCTGGCTCACCACCGGCAGATCGATCGAGGTCAGCAGGAAGTTGGCCCCGTCGCACACGTGCGTTGTGCCGCCGACATTGATCTGCTTGTCTCCTTGAGCGAAGACAACCAGTTCAGGCTCGTAAGCGGCGGAATAGCATTCACTGGGCGCACTTCTGCGGGAGAGGCCCAGGCCCGGCACGGCGGTAGCCACCGGACCCTCCACATGTATGTGGGCGGCAATCTTGCGCGCCAGCGATGCCCGCATCTCAGCCACGCTCTTATCGACGCTCGCGTCCTTGTATTTCGCTACTTTCACCTGCTTGACTCCTTCAAAACCAAGTTAACCCTGAACGCGGCATCCTGCGCAAAAAATCCGCGCATCGACAGAATTAGGCAATAGATTGGCAGAATCGGGATACCGCTCAAAGGATACTCTTTCGTAGTCTGATTCACGGGCGAGCTGTTCAGCATCTGCCCAGGAGGCTGAGGGTTCTTCATGTACAAGGCAAAAGCTTACTCCGTTTCAAGCGCGACATCGCCGTTTGCTTCCACCACCATCGCAAGGCGCGATCCCGCCGGACACGATGTCCAGATCGAGATCCTTTTCTGCGGCATCTGCCACTCCGATCTTCACCAGGCCCGCAACGAGTGGAAAGAAGTGATGCCCACTGTTTATCCCTGTGTGCCCGGCCATGAGATTGTCGGCCGCGTCACAAAGGTCGGCTCCGATGTGACCAGGTTCAAGCCCGGCGACCTGGCCGCGGTCGGTTGCATGGTCGACTCCGATGGAACCTGCCCCGAGTGCCAGGCCGGCTTCGAGCAGTTCTGCCACAACATGACCCTGACGTACAACTTCCCCGACAAGCACACCGGGGGCGTCACGTACGGCGGCTACTCTGACAGCATCGTCGTCACCGAGCGCTTCGCGCTCCGCGTCCCGCCGAATCTCGATCTGGCCGGAACCGCGCCGCTCCTCTGCGCCGGAATCACCACCTACTCGCCCATGCGTCACTGGGGTGTAACCATGGGCAAAAAGGTCGGCGTCGTCGGCCTCGGCGGACTCGGCCACATGGGCGTCAAGTTCGCGCACGCCCTCGGAGCGCACACGGTCGTGTTCACCACGTCTGCCAGCAAAAAGGACGACGCCCTCCGCCTCGGCGCCGATGAGGTTGTCCTCTCCCGCAATGCCGACGAGATGGCCGGGCACGCCGGCAGCTTCGACTTCATCCTCGACGCCGTCTCCGCCAACCACGACATCAATGCCTATATCAACCTTCTCCGCCGCGACGGCAATATCACTCTTGTCGGCGCGCCGGAAAAGCCGCTGGCCCTCTCGGCCTTTGGGCTCATTATGGCGCGTCGCAGTCTCTCCGGCTCTCCCATCGGCGGCCTCCCCGAGACCCAGGAGATGCTCGACTTCTGCGGCCAGCACGACATCACGTCCGACGTCGAAGTAATCCCCATCCAGAAGGTCAACGAAGCCTACGAGCGGCTGCTCAAGTCGGACGTAAAATACCGATTCTCCATCGACATGGCCTCGCTCAAATCGGAGTAGCTCACGGCTTCGTTCGGAGCCTGAGTTCGTACAGGTTCTTGAAATGAGAGGCACACAATCCAGAAACGCAAATCTGGAGCGAGATCGACAGCATCGTCGCAAGAATTACCGTGCAGGGAGACCGCTATCCGGAAGCGCTGGAGCGAATGACGAATCGTTAGCGGATCGACCAGCCGGCTCAAGGAAAGGGAAATGTCTCCCATAAGGAGCTCACTATGAACATCTCTTTTGAAAACCAAGTGGCACTCGTTACTGGCGCCGCATCTGGACTGGGTTTTGCGACAGCGAAGGCTTTTGCTGAGGCAGGGGCCTCAGTGGTGTTAGCCGACTGGAATGAGAAGGAAGTGCAGGCCGCGGCGAAGGCGCTCGCCAACAAAGGTCACGTGACACTGGCCGTCCGGTGTGACGTTTCAGATGACGAGCAGGTAGAAGCAATGGTGAAGCAGACTGTCGGCGCCTTCGGAAGGCTCGATGCTGCGTATAACAATGCCGGTATTCAGAATGTTCTGGCAGAAACCGCCGACTCCCCCCGCAATGATTATGACCGGGTAATGGCGGTCAATCTCCGCGGGGTCTGGAGCTGCATGAAGTTTGAGCTGCGACAAATGCGCAAGCAAGGAAGTGGCGCCATCGTCAATTGCTCGTCGCTTGGAGGGCTTATCGGTGGCAACCAGCGCGGGACGTACCATGCTGCAAAACATGGAGTGATTGGATTCACCAAGAGTGCTGCTCTCGAATACGCGACCCGTGGCATTCGCGTGAACGATGTGTGTCCGGGCATGATTCAAACGCCCATGTTCGACAAGATGATTGCTGAGGGGCAGGGAGAAGAGTTGAATGCGATGTTGAAGTCGTTGGTGCCGATGGGACGGATGGGGCGGCCCGAAGAAATTGCCGATGCTGTCCTCTGGCTGTGCAGCTCGGCCGCCAGTTACATTACCGGGCAGTCGATCTCCGTCGACGGCGGCTACGTCATGCGATAGACGAAGAAGCCAGGAGCGGAACCTGACGCCCCGGGCGACACGCATTCTTGGGGAGATTGCGACACCGAGACGCCTGAGAAGATGGAGAGATCACCAAATGGCTGCATGGTCAAAAGTTGAACTACGCAAGATCGCCGACGCCGATGATCTGCACATCTCACCGCTCCGTGACGATGGAGGAACATACGGCACTCCGACGTGGATCTGGTCCGTCGCAGTCGACGACGCGCTCTACGTACGCGGTTATAACGGACAGACATCTCGCTGGTACCAGGCTGCGGTGAGGAAGAGAGCAGGACGGATCATTGCGGCCGGCTTGACGAGAGTGGTCTCGTTCGAGCCGGCGGATGGACGAATCAATGACCGCATCGACGATGCCTATCGGGCGAAGTACCGTGGCAGCCCATATCTCGATCCGATGATCGGCAAGCGCGCTCGCTCTGCGACAGTCAGAATCATGCCTCAAGTCCACAAGAGCTAACGATCTTCACATCCAAAGAGGAGAAACCAATGCAAAAGCGCAAATTGGGGAACAGCAATCTTGAAGTATCGGCCCTCGGCCTCGGCTGCATGGGCATGAGCTTTTCGTATGGAGTGGTTCACGACAAGCAGGAGATGATCGGAGTTCTGCGAGCGGCGGTGGACAGGGGCATCACCTTCTTCGACACGGCCGAGGTCTATGGTCCGTTCACCAACGAGGAGTTGCTCGGCGAGGCGCTCTCGCCGGTGCGCGACAAGGTGGTCATCGCCACCAAGTTCGGCTTCAACCTCAATCCGGATGGAAGCCCTGGCTGGCAAGGCCTGAACAGCCGGCCCGAACACATCAAGCAGGTCGTCGAGGCCTCGCTCACGCGCCTCAAGACCGAAGTGATCGATCTCTACTATCAGCACCGCGTTGATCCGGCCGTGCCGATCCAGGATGTGGCTGGAGCGGTGAAGGAACTGATCCAGGCGGGCAAAGTCAAGCACTTCGGCCTTTCCGAAGCTGGTGTCGGGACCATCCGCCGTGCGCACGCGGTGCAGCCTGTGACCGCGCTGCAGAGCGAGTACTCGCTCTGGTGGCGCAAGCCGGAGGCAGAGGTGATCCCCACGCTCCAGGAACTCGGAATCGGCTTTGTGCCGTATAGCCCGCTGGGCAAGGGCTTCCTGACGGGGAAGATGGACGAGAGGACCGAACTTGGCAAGGGCGATTTCCGCAGCACTCTGCCTCGCTTTACGCCGGAGGCCCGCAAGGCCAATCAGGCGGTCGTCGATCTGCTGACCACTATTGGCAAGCAGAAAGGGGCAACGCCTGCCCAGATCGCGCTTGCGTGGCTGCTGGCCCAGAAGCCGTGGATCGCTCCCATCCCGGGAACGACGAAGCTCCATCGCCTTGACGAGAACATCGGCGCACTGGCGCTCGAACTCCCCGCCGGCGATCTGCGCCAGATCGACGAAGCCGCCGCAAAAATCACGGTGGAAGGCGATCGCTATCCGGAGCACATCGAGAAGATGACCGGCCTCTAAACTGATTCAACCGCTCATCTCAAGGATGCGAGGAGGTGAACTCTTCGCATCCTGCTTTTACCTCGCCGGGCTTCACCGGCGTCGATCAAGGAGAAACAACCCATGGAAATCAAGCGCAACGGTTCAGAGCCTTCCGGCAAGGGTCCCGCCGATTACTTCACCGGCACGGTGCGGGTGGACATGTTGTTTAACGCGCCCGATCCCGCTCGCGCCGTCGGCGCCTGCGTCACCTTCGAGCCCGGCGCCCGCACCGCCTGGCATACGCACCCGGGCGGTCAGACGCTCGTTGTCACCTCCGGCTGCGGCCGCGCCCAGCGCTGGGGCGGCCCAATCGAGGAGATTCGGCCCGGCGATGTAATCTGGTTTGCGCCGGGAGAGAAGCACTGGCATGGCGCGGCGCCCTCCACGGCGATGGCCCACATCGCTATCCAGGAAAAGCTCGATGGCAAAACCGTTGATTGGATGGAGCACGTAAGCGACGAGCAATACAGAGCATAGTCCTGCGGACAGGACGACGCTTTCTGCCGCATAGCAACTGCTGCGCTCCGATTGGCCATAGCTCGTGCGTGCCCAGTATGATGGTCCCGCCGCCCTCGAGCGGAACAGGAGTATGACGTGGTGACTTCCAGGCATGAATCTGCACGCGCCTTGCGCGCTTTTGTGATTGTGGCGCTCCTGATGGTGTCCTTGCACCTCCTCGCGAAGACAGCGCCGCAACCGCGCACGCAACTATCGGCCGATGCGGACTGGAAGTTCTTCCTGGGTGACCCCGCCGGCGCCGAGACACCCGCGTTCGACGATCACTCGTGGCGCACGGTGACTGTTCCGCAGGACTGGAGCATCGAGGGAACAACCAACGAGAAGAACCCCACCGGATCGGGCGGCGGCTATTTTCCCGCCGGCGTCGGCTGGTACCGAAAGACGTTCACCGCTCCGGCAGGCTGGCGGGGCAAGCAGGTAAGCGTGGAATTCGACGGCGTATCGATGGACGCAACCGTCTATCTCAACGGCCACAGACTTGGCAATCATCTCTACGCCTATACCAGTTTTCGCTTCGACCTCACGCCCCAGCTGAATCTTTCCGCCGCCAACGTTCTGGCCGTGCGGGTTGATAACTCGAAGCAGCCCAGCAGCCGCTGGTACACCGGCTCGGGCATCTACCGGCATGTGCGCGTCGTGGTCACCGGGCCAATTCACGTTGCCCCCTGGGGCGTCTTTGCCAGCACGCCCGAGGCTTCCGCCGAGTCGGCCAGAGTGCTGCTCAAGACCAAGGTGCGGAACGACTCTGCGGAAGCCGGTGAAGTCAACGTCAAAACTGTCCTGGTCGATCCGTCGGGCAAGCAATCTGGCGCAGCGGAAGGCGTGATCAACCTACAGGCAGGCCAGTCAGCGGAGACCGCGCAGGAGATCGCTCTTGATCGTCCGGCGCTTTGGTCGCCCGCCACCCCCAGTCTCTACCGGGCAATCACACGGGTGGAGAAGAACGGAAAGGCCCTCGACCAGGTTGAGACTCCCTTCGGTGTCCGCTCCCTTGCTTGGTCCGTCGAAAAAGGCTTGCTGCTGAACGGCGCGTCAATCAAGCTTGCCGGCGGCAGCGTTCACCACGACAACGGACCCCTCGGCGCCGCGGCCTTCGATCGCGCGGAAGTGCGCCGGGTCGAACTGCTCAAGGCCGCCGGCTTTAACGCCGTCCGCACTGCCCACAATCCACCTTCCCCCGCGTTTCTCGATGCATGCGACCGCCTGGGCCTCCTCGTTCTCGACGAGCCGTTCGACGTCTGGACAAAGAGCAAGGCAAAGTACGACTATGCCCGCTTCTTCAACGACTCGTGGCAGCAGGACATCGACGCCATGGTGCTGCGCGATCGCAACCACCCATCGATTATCTTCTGGGGCATCGGCAACGAGATTCCCGAAGTCTGGACCAGGGACGGGGCTCCCATCGCGCAGCGGCTTGCCGCCCGCGTGCGCTCGCTCGATTCCACGCGCCCGCTCACTGAGGCCTTCCCCGGCGCCACTTACGGCACGAATGCGGACGCCGTGTTTTCCGTGCTCGATGTCGGCGGCTACAACTACAACCTGGTGCAGAACCAGGCCAAGGATCACGCCCGCGTGCCATCCCGCATCATGATGACAACCGAGTCGATGGCTGCCACCGCATTCGATCAATGGCAGACTGTGCAGGATCACTCCTACATCCTCGGCGAGTTCGTGTGGACGGCAATGGACTACCTTGGCGAGTCGGGCATCGGCTCCTGGACCTACGCCACCCCCGAAGAGGCGGCCATGGCCGACCAGATCACAAAAATGATGGCGCCGATGATGGCCAATATGGGAGCTGAGGGAACGAGCCCATTCGATGCCGCGGCCGACCAGAAAGCGAAGCCGAATCCCATGATGAAGATTATGTTTCCCGGCTACCCGTGGCACGCCGCCTACTCCGGCGACCTCGACCTCACCGGCTTCCGCAAGCCTTCTTCCTACTATCGCGACATCCTCTGGAACGGAGGCGATCGCGTCTTTGCCACCGTCCGCCTGCCGGAGCCCGAAGGCAAGAAGATCATAGCCCTGGGATGGAGCGTATATCCCTCGCTGCCCAGTTGGACATGGCCCGGCCAGGAGGGCAAGCCCCTCACCGTTGAGGTCTACTCCGGCGCGGAAACCGTCCGCCTGTTCCTCGATGGCAAGCCCCTCGGCGAAAAGCCAACGGGCCGCGATCAGGCTTTTAAAGCCTCATTCGATGTTCCCTACGCCCCTGGAACGCTCAAGGCCGAAGGCGTTCGCGCCGGCAAGGTAGTGGCCGAAAGCACACTGGAAACGCTCGGCGCTCCCGTTCGCATCCGGCTCACTGCCGACAGAACCGCCCTCGACGCGGACGGACAGGACCTCGCGTTTGTCACCGTTGAAGCCGTCGATGAAAAGGGCCGCCTCCAGATCAACGCCGACCGGAAGGTTCGTTTCGCCGTCAGCGGGGCTGGCGCGCTTGCCGCGGTCGGCAACGGAGATGGAAAGTCCCTGGACCCATACTCTGGAGAAACCTGCAGTCTCTTCCATGGAAGGGCGCTCGTTGTGTTGCGCACCTCGCGCACCGCCGGCCAAATCAAGCTCTCGGCGAATGCGGACGGTCTAAGTGCCTCATCGCTCGTTGTTGAGTCGCGGCCGGCAAAGTCCAAACCCGAGCTTCAATAGCCTTCTTCGGCGACTTAAGGAGGGCTTGCTTAACCCAGTCCCAGCCGCTGCATTGCCACCTTCGGCAGAGCCGAGCCGGTCTTCTGCAGAACCCAGCGGGCAACGACAACCCAAACTGCGCAGCCTACCAGCAGAAGGGCGAAATCAATCCAGCGAATCTGCGCGGCCAGATGCGGATGGAGCAATTGGCCAGGCAGGTGGGTGAGGCTCCAGAGAACGGCCCACACCGCGCCCCCGCCGGCAATTGCGGCAGCCAGGCAGCGGCCAAGCTCAGGATAGTCCAGGCTTGCCAGCGAGACCATGCGCCGCTGGTGCAGCAGGACGGCGAGTGTGATGGCCTGGAGTGCTATGCCATCGTCTGAGGCCAGCGCCAGGCCGGCAGTGCCCAACCAGCCGTTGCCCATGCGGTAGAGGGGGAATGCTACAAACACGATGATGGTGCTGGCCAGCATGGGCAGCCAAGTGATTCCAGCGGCATAAAAGGCGCGCGCATAGATGGCCTGCGCCGACCATAAGAATAGCGAAACCGTGTAGAGAGCGAAGAAGAGAGCGGTCAGGCTCACATCGTTGGGAGTGAAGCGTCCTCCACCAAAGATAAACCCCACAATGGGATGAGCCAGCGCGATCATCGCCGAGCTTGCCAGCAGGCACAGGGCGATCACGCGAGAGACGGCGTCGGCCACGCCCACTGCAAACTCAAACCGCTTTCCTTTCGCCCAAAGCTGGGAGAAAAAGGGCAGCGAGGCAGCGCCGGCAGCCTGCGCGAGCATGCTCATGGGAGCTGCGAAGAGTTGTTTGGCGTTGTTCAGGCGGGTGATGTCGCCCCTGGTCCCCGAAGCGTAATAGCCCGCGAAGTACTGATCGAGAAAAGGCAGCCCAAAGCCCAGCATGAGCGGCAGAGTCATCTGCAGCCAGATGCGCAGTCCCGGATGGTGCAGGTCGATGCCCCAGCGGTAGTGTACCCCGTTGCGGGCGGCCCCCCATGCATTCAGAGCAAAGGAACCCAAAAGGAACCCCGCCGTTGCACCGATGGCCAGTCCGGAGACTCCCAGGTAGCCAAGAAAGATGCCGCCTGCAATGATGCAGAGGTTATAAACGATCGGCTGCAGTGCCTGGTACAGGAACTGCTTGCGCACCAGTAGCGTTGCCCCGATCACGCTCCCCGCAAACAGAAATATCTGCGCCGGCAGCAGGATGCGCGTCATGTGCGTGCAAAGTGCCACCTGCTCCGCAGTGAAGCCTTTGTTGGTGAAGTGGATGAACGGACCGGCCAGAAACATCAGCACGATGGAGGCCGCGGTCAGCACCAATACCATCAGGTTCAACACAGTGAAAAGCAGACGCTCTCCTTCCGCCTCGTCCTCGCGCTCGCGGTAGCGGTCGAGAATGGCGACAAAGGTGATGGCGACAGCACCCCCGACCAGGAAATTGTTCATCAGGTCGGGCAGGCGGAAGGCCGCCACGTAGGCATCCGTCTGCGGACCCGCGCCAAATCGCCATGCGATGAACTTGCCCCGCGCTAGGCCGATGACGCTTGACATCAGGGAAGAGGCCGCCAGCAGGATGGAGGCCGTATAGACGCTATGTGTATGCGAAGGCCGCAGCAATCCCAGGCCGCGGGCCCATCGGGACCTCGCGGGCGTGGAGGATTGAGTTGGAGGCGAACCGGCCACTGGAGTTGATTCTATCGGGGTTACATCCTTTCCCGGTCCAGATATTGACCGGGCGGCCATGGCAGGTATCTGTTCGTTCCACCCCTCCATCCCGGTGGAATCAGGTGCAAACCTCCGGCTTGGCCGCGTATCCTCTCCCCATGAAGCATTGCATGCAGAGGGCTTTCTGGCTGGGATTTGTGTTCTGGATTGGGTCCGGAGCCGGTGCGGTCGCTCAGGCCACTCATGGCCGCGAGGGCATTTCGCTGCCCGCGCCGCCGGTCGTCGATGCAGATCCTGTCACAGACAACTACTTCGGCACAAAGATCGCCGACAGCTATCGCTGGCTTGAAGACGCGAAGAGCGCCGAGACGCGTGCCTTCATCGACGCCGAAAATGCTTACACCACCCGCTACATGAAGCAGGTGACGATCCGCTCGCAGGCGGAGGACGAACTGGATGCGCTGGAGAACGTCTCGGAAGCGGGCGCGCCGATGGAGCGCGCAGGCAGCTATTTTTTCCGCAAACGGCTGGCCGGCGAGCAGCAATTCTCCATCTATGTGCGGCACGGCTGGGCCGGTTCGCCTGAGAAGGGCGCGTCTGCGAAGAGCCCCGCGGCCGCCAATGCCGCTGCCGTGAAGCCGGATGAGCGGATGGTGGATCCGGCGAAGTTGACCCGCGACCCGAACACATCCGTAGGAATCGACGATGTGGCGCGCGATGGCTCCCTGCTGGCATATTGGATGCGCCAGGGCGGCGCGGACGAGTCCAGCGTTCACCTGCTGGATGTAAAGACCGGCAAGCTGCTGGAGGATCAGCTGCCCGCGGCGCGCTACTCCGGCGTCGTATTCGCGCCGGACGGCAAAAGCCTCTACTATGCGCGCAACGACAGGCAGGGCACTCTGCTCTACCAGCACCTGCTGGGGACGCGCAACGAACGCGACACGCTTGTCTTCGGCCACGAGTTCCGCGGGGAGCCGCTGGAGGGCAACGATCTGTTCTCGGGCACAATCACCGACGATGGCCGCTACCTGGTGGTCGAGATCAGCCGCGGCGTCCCGGCCCGCCGCGAGGACATCGTCTTCCGCGACCTGAGCAAGCCGCACTCGCCGTTCAATGTGCTGGTGTGTGGCCTCGACTCGCGTTTTCACGCCATTTGGGCCAGGGGCGCGTGGTACGTGAAGACCGACTACCAGTCGCCCAAGGGGAGAATCCTCAAGGCCGATCCCGGCATTCTGCCCGAGGTGTGGAAGACGATTGTCGCGGAAGGACCGGACGTGATCGACGCGTGGTCGATTGTGGGCGGCAAGCTATACGTCAACCGGTTGAAAGATGTGAAGACCGCGACAAGCGTGTACACGCTCGATGGGAAGCCGGCCGGGACCCTGGACTACGACGGGATCGGGTCGCCTTCCGCCATTGGCGGGCGGACCACGGACCGCTACGGCTATTTTTCCTTCTCTTCTTACATTGTGCCGCCAACCATCTTCCGGCTGGATACGATGACAGGCAAGCGCGAGGTGTTTTTCCAGTCGAGGGCGCCGTTCGAATCCAGCGAATATGTGCTGAAGCAGGTGTTTTTTCAGTCGAAAGATGGGACGCGGGTTCCCATGTTCATCGCCGGCAAAAAAAAGCTCAAAATGGACGGGAGCGAGCGGCTGTTGATGACCGGCTATGGCGGCTTCAACCTCAGCATGACTCCGCACTGGAGCCCGGCCTGGGCGTGGTGGCTCCAGCACGGCGGATGGTTTGCCGTGCCCAACCTGCGCGGCGGCGGAGAGTATGGCGAAGCCTGGCACGAGGCGGGGATGTTTGAAAAGAAGCAGAACGTCTTCGACGACTGGTTTGCGGCGGCCGAGTTCCTCATCGGCGGCAAGTACACTTCGCCGGAGCACTTCGCCATTTCCGGCCGGTCGAACGGCGGCCTGCTGATGGGCGCGTCGATCGTGCAGCGTCCGGAGCTGTTCTCGGCGGTGTGGTGCGGCTATCCGCTGCTCGACATGCTGCGCTACCAGAAGTTCAAGGTGGGCGCCTACTGGATGACCGAGTACGGAACCGCAGAGAACGAGAAGCAGTTCCCGTACCTGCGCAGGTACTCGCCCTACCAGAACGTAAAGGCGGGCACAGCCTATCCGGCAGTGATGTTCTTCACCGGCGACAGCGATACACGGGTCGATCCGCTGCACGCGCGCAAGATGACCGCACTGCTCCAGTCGGCGTCCTCCAGCGGTCGTCCCATCCTGCTGCACTACAGCCTTGCCGGCGGCCACTCGGCCGGCGTTAGCGTCGATCAGCAGGTGCAGGACGATGCCGATCAGCTCAGCTTCCTGTGGACGGAAACGGGACAATCGAGCGGGCGAAATGCGCATCCGTAGACTCGATCCGCACAATGGGACCGCGCATGCGTGCTTTCGCAGGGAGTGCTGCGACGCAGCGGACAGCGGGACCCCGCAGCCCGTGAAGAACCGCGGCCGCTTGTAACCTGGACGCACAAGGAGAGGTACCGCGAAGAATAGCCCTCGCGTAACCTCATGCCCTTCGTAATCCATTCCGATAAGGCAGATGTGGGACCTGAGCAGGCGCTGGGTGGACGAAAATCCTGCTCATTCCGCAAAGACTGAGCGCGGAGAGATCGTGGAGCCGCCCTGAGCACCATCCCGGCCGGTAAGGACGGGACGGCGAGCATTTTCTGCAGTTTTTGCTTCCGAGATGAACTCCGGGCCGGAGTAGACATGCCTCCTGTATGGATGGAGACCGACATAATCGAGCCAGAGCAGGAAGCTGCGCGGCTAGCCGCCCTGGCCTCGACGGGGATTCTCGACAGTGAGCCGGAAGCCAGCTACGATGCAATCACGCGCCTCAGTGCGGAGTACTTTCAGGCCGATGCGGTGCTGCTCGGGTTTGCCGACGAGAGCCGCTTCTGGATCAAATCGTCCGCGGGCCAGTCGGTGCGCGAGCTCCCTCGCCAGAACTCGGTCTTCGAAATGGTGCTGGCCGAAGACGGTCCGGTGGTCATTCCCGACGTATCTAGACATCCACACCTGCAGGGGGCGCATTTGATTCACACGCGCCAGGAACTGGGCTTCCTGGCCAGCGCTCCAGTGCGCTCGATCGAGAGCCGTATCCTTGGGGCGCTGACCATCTTTTGCCGCAAGCCGCGCGAGCGAATGGAACCCCACGAGCTCAGCATGCTGGAGAACCTGGCGGACATGGTGGCCAGCCAGTTGGAACTGCGCCGGCTGCGCCAGGCGTTTGCCCTCCAGAGCCCGCGGCGGGTTCGCACTGCCGGCGTCCCGGTGAGCCTTGACCAGACCTGGCCGCAGGAGCAGGACCTTCGCCGGGCGCTCGATCAGCGCCAGTTTGTTCTCTACTACCAGCCCGAGGTCGAGTTGACGACGCGCAAGATCGTAGGCGCTGAGGCGCTCATCCGCTGGGAACATCCGCAACGCGGACTGATTTTCCCCATGGAATTCATCCCACTGGCTGAGGAAAGCGGGCTCATTCTGCCCATCGGCGACTGGGGGCTCGCCGAGGCCTGCAGTCAGATTCAGAAGTGGTGCCGCGAGGATGCCCGCCACCGCTCTCTGCGGGTGTGCGTCAACCTGTCCGCGCGCCAGTTTTCCCGCCACGGGCTGTCCGACCACGTCGAGGCTTTGCTGGTTCAGTTCGGCATCTCCAGCCGCCAGTTGGGCCTGGAGATGACCGAGTCCAGCCTCATTCCCAACATGCGCATCGCCCTCGAGGTGCTGGGCAGCCTGCGCCGCCTCGGCGTCTCGCTGCTGATGGACGACTTCGGCACCGGCTACAGCTCGCTGAACCACCTGCATTCGTTCCCCTTCGACGTGCTCAAAATCGACCGCTCCTTTGTGGGCCGGATGACGGACGGCGACCAGCCGCTCCAGATCGTGCGTACCATCATCGAGCTGGCCAGGGTGCTGGGTATGGACGTGGTAGCGGAGGGCATTGAGACCTGCGAGCAGTACCGGCTCCTCCGCCAGTTGGGCTGCCGCTTCGGACAGGGCTACCTCTTTGCGCGGCCATTGACGGCGGAAGCCGTGACACGTCTGCTGCGGCTGCCGGGCAGGGTGCTGCCGGACCCCGAGGCGGTGGAAGCGGCCGCGAGCTGATCGAGTCGTTCCGATTTGGGAACCCAGCCGGCGCATTCCATAACCGGAATCAGTGCGCCAGGAGACCAGAGATTCTGCTCATGCGGGCGAGCCACGCACCGGTATCCTGCAAGGCATGCAGCAGGCAGCCAGCCCGGCCCCCTCCCCCGCATCTTCCACCTTTGCCGGGCTGATGGCTGCCCTCTCCGCACGGCCGTTCGGCGGGGTGGAGCCCTTGCCGGCCTGGAAAGACGATGGCCTTGCCGACGACGTGGCGACCCTGAGCTACGAGCGCGCCCTGCGCGCCCATGCGCGCTACCGGGCTCCCGACCTGGACGACCGGGCGCTCACCCAGGCTGGGGATGCGGGGAGTGTTCGCCTCTTTGAGGCGCTTCCGGCTAATGCGGACTCTCCTGCGCCAACTGTGGAGCCCCATGCTCCACCAACAGCCTCCGCGGCAAAAGATCGCAACCTCAAATGCGCCAGCATCACCATCCGCCTCAGCAGGGCGGAGTGCGACCAGCTTCGCCAGCGGGCCGCCGAGGCCGGGCTCACGGTTTCGGCCTACCTGCGCTCCTGCACCTTTGAGGCGGAGCGCTTGCGCGCGCTGGTCAAGGACACGCTGGCGGAGTTGCGGTCAGAGCCCGCAAAAGCAAGCGCGGCCCAGCCTTTGCCGAACCGGCGAAGCTGGCGCCTATGGCTGTGCCGTTTGCGGCCGCACAGTCGCCCAGGTCAGCCGCTCGAAAAGGGCTGACTACTCCACCTCCAGCAGCAGGCACTTCAGGTATTCGGTCTCCGGCAGGTTCAGCACCACGGGATGATCTAATGCCGCACCGCGCCGCGCCAGCAGGCGTACGCGCCGGCCGGCATCGACCGCCGCAGAGGCCACTGCGGCTTCCAGTTCGCCCCAGCCCACGTGATGCGAGCAGGAGCAGGTGACCAGCAGCCCGCCGGGGCGGAGCATCTTCAGTGCGCGCAAGTTCAGCTCCTTGTAGCCCCGCAGGGCTCCCTCGACGGCGCGGCTGGTTTTGGCAAAGGCCGGCGGGTCGAGAACGATGGTGTCGAACTTCTCCCCGGCGTCAGACCAGTCGCGCAGGATTTGAAAGGCGTCGCCTTCGACCCAATCGACCTCGGCGCCCAGTTGATTGCGATTGGCTTCCAGGTTGCGCTCGGCCACTTCGAGCGATGCGCGGGAACTGTCGATGCCTGTCACGCGCTTGCAGACCCGCGCCAGGTGCAGGGCAAACCCGCCCTGGTAGGTGCAGACATCGAGTGCGCGCCCGTCCGGAGTCAGCAGCCAGGCATATTGCTGGGTCACGGAGTAGTTGGCGGACTGGTCGAGGAAGGCGCCGGTCTTCTGGCCGGAGTTGGCGTCATAGTGGAACACCAGGCCATTGAGGCGGAACTGTGTGCCGGTCAGGGGTTCGGCAGGGTTTTCGGCCCAGAGAGGGGCAGGATCGGGCGCGGGCAAGCCTTCGAGTTCGCGGATGCGCGGGTCGGGGCGCTCCAGAATTGTTGCGGGTTCCAGCAGGTCGCGCAAAACTCGCACGCAGACTTCGCTCACGCCGGGCGTGTACAGGCCCCTGGCTAGGCGCTGGACGATGATCAGCGGCCCGTACTTGTCGATGACGAGGCCGGGGAGTTCGTCGGCTTCGCTGAAGCAGAGGCGGCAGGAGTCGCTTTTTGCATCCTTGGCCTTGATATGGTGCAGCCGCCGAATGATCGATGCGCGCAGGCGAGACGCCAGAATTTCGAGAAAGGCGGGTTCGTCGACGACCTCGCGCGAAACCAGCCGCAGTGCAATTTGCGACGAAGGGCTGTAGAGCGCCGTGCCCAGCAGCAGCCCGCGGGAGTCCGCCACCGGCACCAGCACGCCAGCGGAATCGGGCAGCTCGATCGATTCGATGTCGGATGCGTATACCCAAAGATGGCCTGCCCGCAGGCGATCGGCGGCGCGCCGGTTGACCATCGCGCCCATCCCGGCCCTGGGCCGGGGCGTGGATTCCTTTGCCCTTGGGC
>VFSW01006768.1_pt1 | contig 16792 bp, 13 predicted proteins | sample 5358111 | NCBI WGS metagenome assembly VFSW01 (sample SAMN11554181, study PRJNA540505) | mine drainage metagenome | isolation source: sediment from site ElyBrook_90M | place: USA: Ely Copper Mine, Vershire, VT | collected 2017
AAATCAATGGTCGGGGTGACAGGATTTGAACCTGCGACTCCTACGTCCCGAACGTAGTGCTCTACCAGGCTGAGCTACACCCCGAAATCGGCAGACTCAATGAACCGGCCCTAGTGCTTGCGGGCCACTGCGAACCTTGCCAACGCGCTCAATCCTTCCTTGAACGAGGACTCCGGCAGGGGTGCCAGGGCCTGGAGCGCCTGATCGGCCTCGTGTTGAGCCAGTCGCGCAGTGTACGCAAGGCCCCCGAGGCTTGCAACGGCGCGCGTGATCTCCGGGAGTTGTTCCAGGCCGCCTTGCTCGATGGCCTGGCGGATCATTTCGCGCTGGGTCTCATTGCCGTGCTGCATTGCGTAGATGAGCGGCAGCGTGGGTTTGCCCTCGGCCAGGTCATCCCCCAGGTGCTTGCCCAGGGTGGCCTCGTCGGCCTGATAGTCCAGCGCATCATCGACCAGTTGGAAGGCGGTGCCGATATGGCGGCCGTAACGGGCGAGCGAATCCTCGATCTCGCGCGGCGCGTCGCTGATCACCGCCCCGATTTGCGCCGCGGCCTGGAACAGGCGGGCCGTCTTGCGGTGAATCACGTCCAGGTAGCGCTCCTCGGTGGTGCTCGCATCATGGGCGTTCATCAGTTGCAGCACCTCGCCCTCGGCGATGGCGTTGGTGGCATCGCCCATGATGTGCATCACCGGCATGCGATCCAGCGCCACCATCATCTGAAAGGCGCGTGAATACAGAAAATCCCCGACCAGCACGCTGGTGGCGTTGCCAAACACCTCATTGGCGGTCTCCCGGCCGCGGCGCAGCGAGGAGCCGTCGACCACGTCGTCGTGCAGCAGCGTGGCGGTATGGATGAACTCGATCACGGCCGCGGCGTCGATATGCCGGTCGCCGCGGTGGCCGCAGGCACGCGCCGCCAGCAGCACCAAAAGAGGGCGCAGCCGCTTGCCGCCGGCATAGATGATGTAGCTCGCCACCTGGTCGCCTAGCGCCACCTGGCTATGCAAACGGTGTTTGATCACCCGGTCGACGGCTTCGAAGTCGGCCGTGACCAGGTCGCGAATGGGTTGTATTTTCATGCGGCGCTCGATGGAATGCGGCATGGTACCTGAATAGCGTGGCATCGCGCGTCGGGCTGCGCTCGGTTCCAAGCCACGGTGGGTCCGGGCCTCGCAGGGTGCGGCGGGCCGGCGGGCGCGGCCTTGAAGTTTGCCCTTGAGTTTGACCTTCGCCGCCGATCGCCTTACAATTCGCGGCTCTTTGCGGTCCGACCGGGCCCTTGCTGCTGGAGTTTCAAAATGTATGCCGTGATCGCCACGGGCGGTAAACAGTACCGCGTTCAAGAAGGTGCGGTGTTGCGCGTCGAGAAACTCGAAGCCATCGCCGGTTCCCTCGTCGAGTTCGACAAGGTGTTGCTGGTGGGCGCGGGCGCCTCGGTGACCATCGGCACGCCGTTCGTCGGCACTGCCAAGGTGATTGCCACCGTGCAAGCCCACGGCAAGGGCGACAAGGTGCGCATCGTCAAATTCCGTCGCCGTAAGCATTACAAGCGCGAAGGCACGCATCGTCAGCCCTACACCGACGTCAAGATCACGCAGATCGTCGCTTAACGACCTTCGGAGACCGTTGTAAATGGCACATAAAAAAGCAGGCGGCAGCACCCGTAACGGCCGCGATTCCCATTCCAAGCGCCTCGGCGTCAAGAAGTACGGCGGCGAGGAAGTGTTGGCCGGCAATATTCTCGTGCGGCAGCGCGGCACCCAGTACCGGCCGGGCTTGAACTGCGGCATCGGCACCGACCATACCCTGTTCGCCAAGTCACCCGGCGTGGTGGAGTTTCGCGTCCGCGGCGCGGAACAGCACACCTACGTCAACATCGTCGCGAAATAGCGCCTGCGGCGGCCCTCGCGGGCCGGCGGGGCAGACAAGCGGATAAGGGGGTCAGGCGTCGCCTGTCCCCCTTTTTTTCATTCAACGGCCGGCTGATCACCCATGAAATTCATCGACGAAGCCACGCTCAAGGTCCAGGCCGGCAACGGCGGGCGGGGCTGCGTGAGCTTTCGGCGCGAGAAATTCGTGCCCTTCGGCGGTCCCGATGGCGGTGACGGCGGCCTCGGCGGCAGTGTTTATCTGCGCGCGGTGGAGGGCATGAACACGCTTGCCGACTACCGCATCGCGCGCACCTTCCGCGGTCAGAACGGCGAGGGCGGCAGCGGCAACGACTGCACCGGCCATGGGGGCGATGACATCTATGTGCCGGTGCCCATCGGCACGGTGGTCACCGATGTGCAAACCGGCGAGCTGCTCGGCGATCTCACCGTCGAGGGCCAGACCCTGCGGGTCGCCCAGGGCGGCAAGGGCGGCTGGGGCAACACGCGCTTCAAGTCGAGCACCAACCGCACCCCGCGCAAGGCCGGTCTGGGATTGCCGGGCGAGAAGCGCGAGCTCGCGCTCGAGATGAAGCTGATCGCCGACGTGGGGCTGCTCGGTTTGCCGAATGCCGGCAAATCCACGCTGATCCGCGCCGTATCGGCGGCTCGGCCGAAGGTGGCGGATTATCCGTTCACCACCCTGCATCCGAATCTGGGGGTGGTCACCGCCGGCCCCGGCCGGAGCTTCGTCATGGCGGATATTCCCGGGCTGATCGAGGGGGCGGCGGACGGCGCGGGCCTCGGGATCCGCTTCCTGAAGCATCTGCAGCGCACCCGGGTGCTGCTGCATCTCATCGACATCGCGCCGCTCGATCCGGATGCCGATCCGGTCCGGGATGCGCGCACCATCGTCGCCGAGTTGAAGAAATTCGCCGCCGAACTGGGCGCCAAGGAGCGCTGGCTGGTCATCAACAAGATCGACCTGGTGGAGCCGCGGGAGGCCGAGCGCCGCACCAAGGACATCGTGCGGCGGCTGCGCTGGAAGGGGCCGGTGTTGCGGATCTCCGGCGCCACCGGCGCCGGCACGGAAGAATTGAAGCAGGCCGTGATGCGCCACTTGGAGGCGCATCCGCGCAATGCGGGGGCGCAGGCCCCCGCCCCGACCTAGGCCTTCGCCAGGGCGCGCACCTGGCGGGTGAGACGGCTCTTATGCCGCGCCGCCTTGTTGCGGTGAATGATGCCCTTGTTGACCATGCCGTCGATGATGGGCGTCGCCTGGGCGAGCGCGGCGGCCGCGTCGTCCTGCTTGCCGGCCTTCAGCGCCAGCGTCGCCTTCCGGACGGCGCTGCGCAACTGGGAGGTGAGCGCGTCGTTGCGGGCGCGATGCTTCGTCGATTGTCGGGCCGCCTTTTCAGCGGATTTCGTATTCGCCACGCTCGAGACTCCTTAGGAAGCCGATTCTTCAAGATGCGGGTCCGGATGGATCCCGAAAGAGCCGAACATTTTCCGCATCGGGGCGGCCATTGTCAACGTGGAGCCGTCACCGGCGGCGGCTTTTCGGGCCTTCGGGCGGTGAAAATCGGCTAATATGCCGGGCTTTCGCCATGCAACTCGTCCGCGCCCTACACAATCTGCCGACCGCGGCCCGCGGGTGCGTACTCACCGTCGGCAATTACGACGGGGTGCACCTCGGTCATCAGCGCATGCTCGGGGTGCTCAGGTCCCGGGCCGCCGAACTCGGCTGCCCCGCGACCGTGCTGGTGTTCGAGCCGAGTTCCAAGGAGTTCATCGATCCGGCCGGCGCGCCGCCGCGCCTGACGCGCTGGCGCGAGAAATACCTGTTGCTGCGCGCCCTGGGGATCGAACGGCTGGTGGTGCTGCCCTTCGATGAGCGCCTGCGGGCCATGTCGCCGCAGCGCTTCGTCGCCGAGCTGCTGGTCACCGGCCTGGGGGCGCGGCTGCTGGTGGTGGGGGATGATTTTCGCTACGGTGCCCGCGCCGCCGGCGACATCGACGGCCTGCGGGCGGCCGGCGCGGTGCATGGGTTCGCGGTCGAGCAGATCCCGCCCTTCATCGCCGACGGCGTGCGGGTGAGCAGCACGGCGGTACGCGAGCGGCTGGCACGGGGCGACTACGACGGCGCCGCGCGCCTGTTGGGTCGACGCTATCGTATGATGGGACGGGTGGTGCATGGCCGCAAGCTCGGCCGCACGCTCGGTTTTCCAACCGCGAATCTGCGGCTGATGCGGCGCAAATCCCCGCTGTGGGGCGTGCTCGCGGTGCGTGTGCACGGCATCGAGGGCGGGGTGCATGCGGCGGTGGCCAGCCTCGGGACGCGGCCCACCGTGGACGGTGTGGAGCCGCTGCTCGAGGTGCATGTGTTCGATTTCGCGGGCGACCTCTACGGACGCACGCTCGAGGTCGAGTTCGTCGCGAAGCTGCGCGATGAGGTCAAATTCGATTCCGTGGATTCCATGGTGGTTCAGATGCAGCTCGATGCCGCCCGCGCGCGCGAACTGCTGTCGAGGGCGCAGAGTGGCTGACTACAAGAATACGATCAATCTGCCGAGCACCGGCTTTCCGATGAAGGCGGACCTCGCGCATGCGGAGCCGAAGATGCTCGAGGCCTGGGAGCGGCATGACCTGTACGGCCGCATCCGCCGGGCCGCGCGCGGGCGGCCGTCCTTCGTGCTCACCGACGGCCCGCCGTATGCGAACGGCAGCATCCACCTCGGGCACGCGGTCAACAAGATCCTCAAGGACATCATCGTCAAGTCGCGCACCCTCGACGGCTACGATGCGCCCTATGTGCCGGGCTGGGATTGTCACGGCCTGCCCATCGAGATGCAGGTGGAGAAGACCCATGGGCGGGTGGGGCAGAAGATCGACGCCCGCGCCTTTCGCGCCGCCTGCCGTGAATACGCGCTCAAGCAGGTGGACGGGCAGCGCGCCGATTTCAAGCGCCTCGGGGTGCTGGGCGACTGGGAGCGGCCGTATCTGACCATGATGCCGCGCTTCGAGGCCGAGCAGCTGCGCGCCTTCGCCACCATCATCGCCAACGGCCATGTCTACAAGGGCTACAAGCCGGTGCACTGGTGCCTGAACTGCCGCTCGGCGCTCGCCGAGGCGGAGGTCGAGTACGAGGATCGGACCTCGCCGAGCATCTACGTGCGCTTCGCGCTGGACGATGGCGCCGCCCTCGCGCGCGCCTTCGGCTTCGATGCGGCGGATCCGCGCGCCGGCAGTCTCGCCGGCTCGCCGGCCGCGGTGGCGATCTGGACCACCACTCCCTGGACCCTGCCGGCGAACCGCGCGGTGAGCCTGCATCCGCGGTTCGACTACGCGCTGCTGGAGTTCGACCTCGGCGGCGGGCTGGAGCGCCTGGTGGTCGCGAGCGAACGGGTCGCGCCGCTCATGCAGATCCTCGGTGTCGCTCAGTGGAGCGTGATCGCCGAGACCAATGGCGCCGCCCTGGAGAACCTGCTCGTTCGCCATCCCTTCCTGGAGCGGCGCGTGCCGCTGATCCTCGGCGAGCATGTGACCCTGGATGCCGGCACCGGCGCGGTGCACACGGCGCCCGGACACGGCCTCGAGGACTACCTCGTCGGCCGCCGCTACGATCTGCAGGTCGACAATCCGGTGGGCGGCGACGGCCGATTCCTGCCCGGCACGCCCTTCTTCGCCGGCGAACAGGTGTTCGAGGCCAACGCCCATGTCATCGAGGTGCTCAAGGAGCACGGCGGGCTGCTCAAGGGCGAGCCCTACCACCACTCCTACCCGCATTGCTGGCGTCACAAGACCCCGGTGATCTTCCGCGCCACCCCGCAATGGTTCATCAGCATGGATCAGGCGGGACTGCGCAAGGCGGCGCTCGAGGCCATCGGTCACGTCGACTGGATGCCGCAATGGGGCGAGCAGCGCATCAGCGGCATGATCGCCGGCCGCCCCGACTGGTGCGTGTCGCGGCAGCGCACCTGGGGCGTGCCGCTGCCCTTGTTCGTGCACAAGACCAGCGGCGAGCTGCATCCGCGCACCCAGGAGCTGATCGAGCTGGTCGCCCGGCGGGTCGAGGTGGACGGGATCGATGCCTGGTTCGATCTGGAGGCCTCCTCCCTGCTCGGCGCCGAGGCGTCCGACTATGACAAGGCGGGCGATGTCATGGACGTGTGGTTCGATTCGGGGGTGGTGCATCACAGCGTCGCGCAGATGCGGCCGCAGATCAGCGCCCCCGCGGATCTGTACCTCGAGGGCTCGGATCAGCATCGCGGCTGGTTCCACAGCTCGCTGCTCACCTCGGTGGCCATGCATGGCCGCGCGCCCTATCGCGCGGTGCTGACGCACGGCTTCACGGTGGACGAGAAGGGCCGCAAGATGTCCAAGTCCATCGGCAACGTGCTGGTGCCGCAGAAGCTCACCAGCACCCTTGGCGCCGATGTGCTGCGCCTGTGGATCGCCGCCACCGATTACGCCAACGAGATGAGCGTGTCGGAGGAGATCTTGAAGCGCATGGCCGATTCGTATCGGCGCATGCGCAACACCCTGCGCTTCCTGCTCGGCAACCTGCACGGCTTCGACCCGGCGCGCGATGCCGTGCCCTGGCAGGAGCTGGTGGCGCTCGACCAATGGGCCATTTCCCAGGCCTTCGCGCTGCAAAATGACGTGATCACGGCCTATCGCAACTACGAATTCCACGACATCTATCAGCGGGTGCACAACTTCTGCGTGGTCGAACTCGGCGGCTTCTATCTGGACATCTTGAAGGACCGGCTGTACACCACCGGGGCGGCCAGCGCGCCGCGCCGCTCCGCGCAGACCGCGATGTATCATGTGGCCGAGGCCATGGTGCGCTGGCTCGCGCCCATTCTGAGCTTCACCGCCGAGGAGGCCTGGGCCTTCCTGCCGGGCACGCGCACCGACTCGGTGTTCCTCGAGACCTGGCACCGCTTCCACGCCGGGGCGGAGCGGGCCGCGGCCATCGACTGGCCGGCCTTCATCGCCCTGAAATCGGCGGTGGCGCGCGAATTGGAGAGGCTGCGCACCGCGGGGGCCATCGGCGCCCCGCTCGAGGCCGAGGTGCTGGTGCATGCCACGCCCGCGCAGGCCGGCCGCTTGGCCGCGCATGGCGATGAACTGCGCTTCTTGTTGATCACCAGCGAGGCGCGCGTGGTGGTGAGCGAGGATCCCGCCGCGCACGGCGTGCCCACCAGCGAGGAGGGCGTGTGGATCGAGGTCAATCCGAGCGCGCGGCCGAAATGCGTGCGCTGCTGGCACCTTCGCGAGGACGTCGGCGCCGATTCGCGTCATCCCGAATTGTGCGCCCGTTGCGTGAGCAACATCGAGGGACCTGGCGAGGAGCGGCGCTTCGCATGAACAACCCGACGCAACGGGGCGGGGCGGTGGCGTGGCTGTTGCTGTCCTTCGCCGTCATCATGGCCGACCAGATGAGCAAGGCCTACATCGTGGGCCATTTCGGCGAGTTCGAGTTCATCCGCGTGCTGCCCATCCTCGACATCACGCGCATGCACAATGTCGGCGCGGCCTTCAGCTTCCTCGCCTCGGCCTCGGGCTGGCAGCGCTGGCTGTTCATCGGCCTCGCCTCGGGCGTGAGCGCCGGCATCGTGGTCTGGCTGTACCGCCTGCCGCGCGGCGCCCCCCTGACGCTGGCCGCCGGGCTTGCCCTGGTGCTCGGGGGCGCGGTCGGCAACGTGATCGATCGCATCCGCCTCGGTCATGTCATCGATTTCATCCACTTTCACTGGGATGAGGCGTATTTTCCGGCATTCAACGTCGCCGACTCGGCGATCACCGTGGGCGCGGCATTGCTGTTGCTGGATGCCCTGCTCGAATCCAAACGCAAGCTCTGATCCTCAAAAGAGGGGAACTCATGCAAATACTCCTCGCCAATCCCCGCGGCTTTTGCGCCGGCGTCGACCGCGCCATCGACATCGTCGAGCGCGCCATCGACCTGTTCGGCGCGCCCATCTACGTGCGCCACGAGGTGGTGCACAACAAGTACGTGGTCGACCGCCTGCGCGGCATCGGCGCGGTGTTCGTGGAGGAGCTGCACGAGGTGCCGGACGGCGCGACCGTGATATTCAGCGCCCACGGCGTTCCCCGGGCGGTGCAGGAGGAGGCGGTGCGGCGCGGGCTGCAGGTCTTCGATGCCACCTGTCCGCTGGTCACCAAGGTGCACATGGAGGTCACGCGCTATGCGCGCGAGGCGCGCGAGGTCTTCCTCATCGGCCATGACGGGCATCCGGAGGTGGAGGGCACCATCGGCCAGTTCGACACCGGGTTCGGCGGCAGCATCTATCTGGTGGAGACCGTGGAGGACGTGGCCCGCCTGACGGTGCGCGATCCGCACCACCTCGCCTTCGTCACCCAGACCACGCTGTCGGTGGATGACACGGCCTCGATCGTTGACGCCCTGCGCGCCCGCTTCCCGGACCTGAAGGCGCCGGTGAAGGAGGATATCTGCTATGCCACCCAGAACCGTCAGGACGCGGTCAAGGAATTGATCGGGCGGGTGGGTCTGTTGGTGGTGGTGGGTTCGAAGTCCAGCTCCAACTCCAACCGCCTGCGGGAAATGGCCGACAAGGCGGGCATTCCGGGCTATCTGGTGGATGGGCCCCAGGATCTCGAGCGCCGCTGGTTCGAGGGCGTCGCCCGGGTGGGCGTCACCGCCGGGGCCTCGGCCCCGGCGGTGCTGGTGCAGGGGGTGATCACGCCACTGCGTCAATGGGGCGGCAGCATCGCCGAGGAAGTGCAGGGGCGGGAGGAGCATGTCATTTTCGCGCTGCCCCGGGCGCTGCGCGACGTGACCCGGCGCCAGGGCAGCCTTTCGTCGGACGTCAACGCGGGTTAGAATGCCGGCCCTTTCGAGTGGCAATGCCGCAATAGCTCAGTTGGTAGAGCAACGCATTCGTAATGCGTGGGTCAGGGGTTCGAATCCTCTTTGCGGCACCATCCCCTAGCGCCATGCTCAAGCTTCTGTCGCGTCTGCCCCTGCGGCTGCTCTACGGCCTGTCGGCGTTCCTGTACTTCCTCGCCTACTACGTGGTGCGCCATCGCCAGCGCGTGATTCGTGAGCAGATCGCCAAGGTCTTCCCCGCGTGGAGCGCGGCCGAAGTCGCCGCCCTGCACCGGCGCTTCCTGCGCAATTTCTGCGATGTGTTCATCGAGCTGCTCAAGTCCTCCACCATGAGTCCGGTCGCGCTCGGCGCGCGCGTGCGCATCCGCAACCTGGAGGTGGCGCGCGGCTATCTGGATGCCGGCCAGACGGTGCTGCTGGTCACCTCGCATCTGTGCAACTGGGAGTGGCTGTTGCAGGGGATGACCCTGCACCTGGGATTTCCGGTGGATGCGGCCTACAAGCCGCTGCACGATGCCTGGGCCGAGCGCCTGATGCTCGCCCTGCGCACCCGCTTCGGCGCCCGGCTGGTGCCGGCCAAGGAATTGCTCCCCGACTTTCTGCGGCGCCGCGGCGTGGTGCGCGCCGTGGCGATGAATGCCGACCAGGCGCCGATGTCCACCGACAAGCGGCACTGGACGGTGTTTCTCGGCCAGGACACCGCCTTTTACGTGGGCGCCGAGCAGATCGCGCGCGCCATGCGGCTGCCCGTGCTGTACACCGTGATGCGCCGCGTCGGCCGCGGTCACTACGAGGTGGAGCTGCGGCGTCTATGGGACGGGCGCGAAACCCTGGAGCCGGGCGAGCTCACCGAGCGCTATGCGCGCGCCTGCGAGCTCGACGTGCTCGCCAGCCCGGCCGACTGGCTCTGGTCCTATCGGCGCTGGCGCCTGAAGAAGCCCCTGTACGGCGCCGCTTGAGGGCGCGCGACCGGCCGCCGGCGCCGCCGGCGCCCGCCCCAGGCGCTGACCAGCGCCCGCGGACGGCACGGGCTCCTCAGGCGAGCTTGCCCTGCAGATGCTTGGCGAGCTCGGCGATGGTCGGGTGATCGAACAGTTCGGTCAGGTCGATGAGACCGGGAAAGTCGCGGTCGATGGTCTCGTGGATCTCGATTAATTTCAGCGAGCTGGCGCCGATCTCGAACAGATTGTCGTCGATGCGGATTCGCTTGCCGGGCAGCGCGGCCTCGCAGATGCTCTGCAGCCGGGCCTCGAGCTGCGAACCGGAGGCGCGCCCGCCGCCGCCGTCGGCGGCGCGCAGCGCCGCGAGCTGCGCCAGGTCGGCGTCGAACTCCCCGTCGATATGCGCCTGCTCGAGCAGGTGCCTTTGCACCTTGCCGCTGGTGGTCTTCGGGATGCGCTTCACCGGCACCACTTCGGCGACCTCCAGTCCGGTGTGTTCGTTGATCAGCCGGCCGACCGCCGCCGCGGTGGGCAGAAACTGCGCCATGTCGCCCCGATGCAGCACGAACATCACCAGCGACTCGCCCTGCGCGCCCGGCTTGGCCACGCCCGCGGCCACCACCTTGTTCAGGTCGAGGCCGGGGGCGCGCTGCGCGATGTTCTCCAGGTCGTAGGGGTAGAAATTCTGCCCGTTGATGAAGATGATCTCCTTCGCGCGCCCGGCGATGTACAGCGAGCCCTCGTGCAGGAAGCCCAGGTCCCCGGTGTCCACCCAGCCATCGGCGCCGACGGCCGCCGCGGTGGCCTGGGCATCGCCGAAGTAGCCATGGGTGACGCTCGGGCCGCGGATGAGGATATGGCCGACGGTGCCGGCGGGCAGCGCCGCGCGGGCCGCGTCGGTGATGGCCACTTCCATGTTCGGCAGGGCCGGTCCGACGCACATCAGTTCGATGGCGTCGCGCGGCTCCGCGGGGTTCAACTGCACCTGCGCGCCGACGCCGAGCAGGCGGCGGTTCACGCGCAGCCAGCGGTATTCGGTCCCGGGCGCCGGCAGCGTCACCGCGAGCGAGGCCTCGGCCAGGCCGTAGACCGGGTACATCGCCGAGCGCTTCAGGCCCGTGTAGTCGAGCTTCGACATGAACTCATTGGCGAGTTCCACCGAGATCGGTTCCGCGCCGTTGTACATCAGTCGCACCGCCGACAGATCCAGGTCCTCGAGGCGCCGCTCACCGAGCACCTTGAGCAGGTGGCGGTAGCCGAAATTCGGCGAACAGGTGATGGTCACCCGCTTGCGCGCGGCCACCTGCAGCCACAGCAGCGGCCGGCGCACGAACAATTCGGTGGGCATCAGGTTGATGTGCACCCGGTTGGCGAACTGCATGATGAAAAAGCCGATCAGCCCCATGTCGTGGGTGAGCGGCATCCAGCTCAGGGACACATCCTGGTCGCTGAAGTGGTGGGCCCCGGGGGGCCCCCCCGGGGTGGGGGGCAGAATTGCCAGGGGGGGGATAACCCCCCACCCCCTGGTCGCTGACGTGGGCGCCCGCGGCCGACCCCAGCGTGTTGGCGATCAGATTGCCGTGGGTGAGCATCACCCCCTTCGGCTCGCTGGTGGAGCCGGAGGAGAACTGGATGAACGCCAGGTCCCGCGGGGTGGGGCGGTACAGGGTGCCGGGGCGCGCGATGTCGCTGATCGATTCGACCAGGAAGCAACGGGCCTTCAACTCCTCGAACAGCGCGCTCTCGCCCGCCTCCAAGGCGAGCGCCTGCAGCCGCTGCAGGTTCTTCGCGTCGGTGTAGAGCAGCGGACGGCCGAGCTTGCGCGCCACGCGCAGCAGCTTCAGGCGGTGCTCATCGCTGATCCCCACCGCCAACGGCACCGGCACGATGCCGCCGCAGACCGCCGCCCAGAAGCCGTCGAGGAACTGCTCGTTGTCGCTCAGGAACAGGATCATCTTGTCGCCGCGTTCGGCGCCCATCGCCTGCAGGTGGTGGAGGATGCCGAGGGCGCGCGAGTACAGGTCCGCGTAGGGCACGCGCCGCTCGGCGCTCTCCCCGTCGATGTGCGTGATGCTGCGCTCGACGCCGCGGTTGTTCTCGAGTATCTCCACCAGGGTGCTGTAGGTCATCGTGTCTTTACCGTCATCATGAGATTGGATCGGGGCCGCAAATTGATCTGAGCCTCCAGCTCGATGGGCTTGTCGTCCGTGCGGGTGAGGACGAAGCGCCGCGACATGTGGTTGACGTGCACCAGCATCTCGAACATCGCCATGTTCTCGCCGATGCAGTGCCGCGGCCCCACCGCGAACGGCAGGTAGGAGAAGCGGTGTCGCTCGGCGACGTCGAGGCCGGCAAAGCGCTCGGGCTTGAATTGCTCCGGCTCGCTCCAGAAGGCCGGGTGCCGGTGCAGCAGGTAGGGGCTGATGAATACATCGGTGCGCGCCGGCACCGCGAAGCCGCCGAGTTCGTCCGCCTCGATGCTGCGCCGCGTGATCAGCCAGCCGGGCGGATACAGCCGCAGCGCCTCCTGCAGCGTCTGGTGGGCGAGCGGCAGCGCCTCGGCCGCATCCAGGCCGAGGGTGCCGGGGGCGGTGCGGTCGGCCTCGGCGCGCAGTCCCGCGGCGACCTCGGGGTGGCCGCTGAGCAGGTACCAGGTCCAGGTCAGGGCCGCCGCGGTGGTCTCGTGCCCGGCGACGATCAGGGTCAGCACCTCGTCGATCAACTCCCGATCGCTCATCGGCGCGCCGCTCTCGCGGTCGCGGGCCGCCATCAGCATGGCGAGGAAGTCGAAGTGCTCGGCGGGCTCGACCCGGCGGCGCTCGATCAGTTGCGCCACCAGCTTGGTGAGCGAGCGGAAGCGGAAGGCGAATTTCAGGTCGCGGTTGGCCTCCTTGGCCACCACCTCGAAGGGGTTGGCGCCGAGGGAGTGCTCCAGCCGCGCCAGGTCCTCGCCGAAGATCGACTGCAGCACGATCTGCAGGGTCAATTCGCTCACATCGTCGGTCAGATTGATGGGCGTGCCCTGCGCCGCCGCGGCCGCCCAGCGCGCCGCGAATTTTTCATTGACCGTGCGGATCAGCTCGCCGAAGCGGTCGATGACCCGGCGGTGGAAGGCCGGTTGCATCATGCGCCGCTGCCGGCGCCAAAAATCGCCCTCGCTGGTCATGATGCCGTTGCCGAGCAGGATCTTGACCCGATCCATGCCCTCGCCCTTGGTGTAATTGCGGTGATTGGTCAGCAGCACCCGCTTGATGTCGTCCGGATGGTTGATCACATAGTGGTAGAGGCCGCGGGCCGGGGCGAACACCCGGTAGGTGTCCCCGAAGCGCGCGAAGCACGCGCATAAAAACGACAAAGATTCATCGCTCCCGCCAAGGTTGAATCCTTCGGCGGGGCCTGGAACGGGCGCCGTGTGCTGCATCCGCCCATTGTAACCGACGCGCGGCGGGGCGCCGCACCGCCCCGTTCCGTCCGCGCCTTGCGTGGCGCGCCGCCCTTCCCGACAATGCTCGCCGTGGCACACGAACCCGACGGCGGCCTGCGCAACACCCTCTACGATCAGCAAACCCGTTCCCACCGGCGCCTGACGCCGGCCCGGCGACTGCTGTATGCGCTGCTGCTGCCCCTCGGACGGGCGCTGATCCGCCTGGTGTGGGGCTGGTCGCGGGTGGTCAGCGTCTGCGGCACCGAGCATCTGGCGGCGGCGCTGGCCCGCGCGCCCTCCTTCATCCCGGTGTACTGGCATCAGCAGCAGCTGTTCTGCATCAAGGTGCTGCTCGATGAGCGCCGGCGCGGCGTCAAACTCGGCTTCCTGATCAGTCCGTCGGTGGATGGCGAAATCGGCGCGCGCCTGGTGCGCAGCCTCGGGGCGGCGGTGATTCGCGGCTCCTCCTCGTACACCGGCGCGCGGGTGTTGCGTGATTACTACGTGGCGCTCACGCGCGACGGCGTGTCGCCGGCCATCACCCCGGATGGTCCGCGAGGACCGAAGTTCGGCTTCAAGCCCGGGGCGGTGCTGCTCTCGCAGCTGGCGCAGCGGCCCATCCTCCCCATGGCCTATGCCGCCTCGCGTGCCTGGTCGATCCAATGGGATGGCTTCCTCATTCCGAAGCCATTCGCCCGGGTGGCGGTGGTGATCGGCGAGCCCGTGGACATCCCCAAGGGGCTGACGGCCGAGGCGCTGCAGCGGCAGCAGCAGGCCATGGAGCAATGCCTGGCGCGGCTCCAGCAGCGGGCCCAGGCGGCCCTCGGCCAGCCCCGCGCGGATGGCGGGCGGCCACCGCCCTAGGGTCAATCCTTAAACTCCATCAATACAATTGCTTAGCTTGTAATCTTTATCGCTTGTGAGAGAATTCGGGCCTAAGTACTAAAACAGTGACCCTCGGGATCTTCCGGGAAGTGTGTGACGCATTCGATTTTTCGTGGAAATCGAGTGGCAAACTGTTCATTGAGGAATGCCTAAATCATCATCTGGGGCCTCATAGGCGCATGGCAATAGCACCGACCGAACTCGGGACCCCGGATTTCGCCGCCTCCGACGTGCTTTCCCCCACCGCCTGGCCGCGGCGCGGAGCGCGTTCCGCCGTCGGCGCCGATGTGATCTGCACCAAGATCGCGGTGGATTTCCAGAACATAGCGGCCGACGGCATCGCCGGCTGCGTGGCGCAGAACCTCGAACTGCTGCGCGAGGCGACGCATACGGATGTGGCCTTCCATCTGGCCATCGGCGAGGACGGTCAGTCCTTCGCCGAGGTGCAGGCGGCGCGCGCCATGCTCGCCATCGGCAATCCCGAGCAGCTGCGCGGCCATGACCTGCTGGCGCTGCCGTGGCTGCGCTCGCGGCTCGCGCCGCTGCGCATCTCGGAACTGCGCGACACCTCCCAGCCGCGCGCCGCCCAGACCGAGGATGCGGCGCTGTGGAGCGATCTCGGCCTCGGCTGCGTGCTGCTGATCCCCTACTTCATCGGCAAGCGCGCGGCGGGCCTGCTCGGCATCGCCGGCACCCGGCCGCGCGAGACCTGGGAGGTGCAGATGCACCTGCTGATGAAACTCATCGGCAGCAGTCTCGCCACCGGCTTGGAGCGCATCGAAATCCGCCACCAGCTGCGCGACCTGGAGGAGCGCAACGAACTCGCGCTGTACAGCGCCAACGACGGGCTGTGGGACTTCGACACGCTCAACAACAGCATGTATCTGTCGCCACGCTGGAAGTCGATGCTCGGCTACGACGAGGTGGACGTCGGCCGCACCCCCGACTGGCGCACGCTGGTGCATCCGGACGACATGTCGCGGGTGCAGGCCGCCATCCGCGACCATGTGGCCGGCAAGACGCCGATCTTCGAGAGCCTGCACCGCATGCGCCATGCCACCGGCGAGTGGCGCTGGGTGATCAGCCGCGCCAAGGCGCGGGTGGACGGCAAGGGGCGCCTGCTGCGCCTGGTGGGCGTGGAGCTCGACATCACCGAGCGCAAGCTGTACGAGGAGGCGCTGTTCCGCGAGAAGGAGAGCGCGCAGATCACGCTGCAGAGCATCGGCGACGGCGTGATCACCACCGATGCGAAGGGCGTGATCGACTATCTGAATCCGGTGGCCGAGTCGCTCACCGGCTGGCGCCTGGAGGACAGCCAGGGCCGGGCCATCGAGGAGATCTTCCGCGCCTTCCACGAGGAGACCTGCGAGCCCCTGGAGAATCCGCTCGCGGTGGCCATCCGCCGCACCCGCTCCATCAAGTCGGTGCGGCCGATGCTGTTGATCCGCCGCGACGGCAATGAAATCTACGTCGAGAGCACCGCCTCGCCCAGCCGCGCCGGCAGCGGCGCGGTCTCCGGCGGGGTGCTGGTGTTTCATGACGTGAGCGAGGCGCGCGAGCTGAACCGGCGCCTCTCCTACCATGCCAGCCACGACGTGCTGACCGGCCTGGTGAACCGCCGCGAGTTCGAGAACCGCATGGAGCGGGCCTTGAAGAGCGCCAAGGCGCGCGAGACATCCTATGCGCTGTGCGTGCTCGACCTCGACCAGTTCAAGATCGTCAACGACACCTGCGGACACAGCGCGGGTGATGCCCTTCTCGGCCAGGTCGGCGCGCTGCTGAAGTCGAAGGTGCGCTGGCGCGACACGCTCGCGCGCCTCGGCGGCGATGAGTTCGGCATACTGCTCGAGAGCTGCTCGCTCGACGAGGCCATGCGCACCGCCGAGGCGCTGCGCGAGGCGGTGCGCAATTTCAAGTTCACCTGGGAGGAGCGCACCTTTCGCCTCGGTGCGAGCATCGGCGTGGTGCCGATCTCGGTGGACAACGCCGACGTCGCCTCGGTGCTCTCGGCCGCCGACAGCGCCTGTCAGGCGGCCAAGGAGGCTGGCCGCAACCGCGTGCACAGCTTCGAGGAAAACGACATCGATCTGATGCGCCGGCGGCGCGAGATGCAGTGGGCGGCGCGCATCAACGCGGCGCTCGAGGAGGGCCGCTTCGAGCTGTTCCGCCAGACCATATTGCCGCTGCAGCAGGCGGAGAACGGCACCCACTACGAGTTGCTGCTGCGCATGCGCGATGAGACCGGCAAGATCGTCTCGCCCGACAATTTCATGGCCGCCGCGGAGCGCTACGGCATCACCCCGTCGATCGACCGCTGGGTGATCGAGAACGCCTTCCGCTGGCTGGTGTCGGAGGCCGATGAGCGCGAGAAGCTCGCCATGTGCTCGATCAACCTGTCCGGTCAGAGCCTGGGGGACGACAAGTTCCTGCCCTACGTGATCGACCAGTTCCACCGCAGCGGGCTCGATGCGAGCAAGATCTGCTTCGAGATCACCGAGACCGCGGCCATCGCCAGCTTCTCGCAGGCCAATCGCTTCATCCAGGCGCTCAAGGAGCTCGGCTGCAAGTTCGCCCTGGATGATTTCGGCACCGGGCTGTCCTCGTTCGGCTACCTGAAGCATTTCCCGGTCGACTTCCTGAAGATCGACGGCAGTTTCGTCAAGGAGATCCTGCACGATCCCATCGACCGCGAAATGGTGCGCTCGATCAACGAGATCGGCCACCTGACCGGCAAGCAGACCATCGCGGAGTTCGCCGAGAATCAGGAGATCATCAACATGCTGCGCAGTCTCGGCGTCGA
>VFSW01006769.1_pt1 | contig 16788 bp, 12 predicted proteins | sample 5358111 | NCBI WGS metagenome assembly VFSW01 (sample SAMN11554181, study PRJNA540505) | mine drainage metagenome | isolation source: sediment from site ElyBrook_90M | place: USA: Ely Copper Mine, Vershire, VT | collected 2017
CAAATAGAGATGCCCTATTAAAACCACTTCAAGGCGTAATCGGTATTGTAGAGAAACGGCATACTCTTCCTATTCTTTCCAATATACTTATTGAAAAAAAAGGGGAAAATCTTTCAATAATTGCTACGGACCTGGAAATACAGATTACATCAACATCTATTTGTCAAGATGAACTCCCTGATTTTTCAATAACAACTTCAGCAAAAAAACTCCAGGATATTTGCCGTGCCTTTCCTGAGGGTTCCCAAATTTCTTTGGAAAAAGATGATGCACGACTACAAATAAAAGTAGGGAAAAGCCGGTTCAACCTTCAGACATTACCAGTAAATGATTTTCCTAAATTAGTGCCTTCCGGAGAAAATCGATCTTATTTAAAAACGACCCAGAAAACACTGAAAAATTTACTCAATCTCGTTCAGTATGCAATGGCTCAACAAGATATACGCTATTATCTGAATGGTTTGTTGCTAGTGGTAGAAAGTAATCTGATCCGGGTTGTGGCTACAGACGGCCATCGACTTGGTATGGCGTGCTCCCCGCTGAGAGATGCCGAAGATACCGTTGAGGAATTACTGCAGGAAGTGATATTACCGCGAAAGACGGTTATCGAATTAATCAAACTGCTCAGCGATAACGATGAAGAAATAACGATTGAAATTGGTCAAAACCAAACACGTTTCTCTTTTGCAAATATTATTTTGGTATCAAAAATAGTAGAAGGCAAGTTTCCTGATTTTAATCGGGTCATACCCGCTGATTATCAGAACCACATTCAAATTGATCGCATACTCTTACTACAATCTCTTCAACGTGCTTCCATTCTATCCAATGAGAAATTTCGTGGTGTCAGGTTGGTATTGACACAAAATAGCTTGCGTATAATTTGTAACAACAATGAACAGGAAGAAGCGCAAGAGGAAATTGAAGTTAGCTATACCGGAGAACCGTTGGATATTGGTTTCAACGTTAATTACTTGCTGGATGTGTTGAACAACCTGAATAACACTTCCATTACTCTTTCATTTGGTGATGCCAATAGTAGCGGGTTGTTCACCATTCCCGGTAATGAATGTTTTAAGTATGTTGTTATGCCAATGCGTATTTAAATTAAAATTGTTTCACGTGGAACCACAAATAATGTCTGAATATAACTCTGATAGCATCAAAATATTGAAGGGGCTAGAAGCAGTACGTAAACGGCCCGGTATGTACATTGGAGATACTGGCGACGGTTCAGGGTTGCACCACATGGCGTTTGAGGTGGTGGACAATGCCATAGATGAAGCGCTTGCCGGATATTGCAATGAAATAAAAGTTGTTGTTCATCCGGATAATTCTATTAGCGTACATGACAATGGACGGGGTATTCCTACCGGGATCAAGGAAGACGACGAATTTAGGCGATCCGCAGCAGAAATCGTGATGACCGAATTGCATGCTGGCGGGAAATTTGACAGTAATTCCTACAAAGTTTCCGGGGGATTGCATGGCGTAGGCGTATCCTGCGTAAACGCTCTTTCAAAATGGCTGAAATTAACCATACGTCGTGACGGACAGATGCATTCTATGGAATTTCGTTGCGGTGTTGCGGTCGAACCGCTTAAGTTTATTGGCCAGACAGAAAAACATGGTACCGATGTACATTTTCTAGCAGACAGCGAGATATTTGGTTTAGTCGAATTTCATTATGAGATTTTGGCAAAGCGTCTGCGCGAATTATCTTTCCTTAACAATGGGGTACACATTGAACTAGTCGACCAGCGTACAGGGAAAAGCGATAACTTTGCTTTCAGTGGTGGTGTAAAGGGGTTTGTAGAATATGTAAACCGCAGTAAAGCCGTACTGCATCCCAAGGTTTTTTATGCCTTGGGTGAAAAAGATGGTATGACTGTAGAAGTGGCAATGCAGTGGAATGATTCCTATCAGGAATCCGTTCAATGTTTTACTAATAATATTCCACAACGCGACGGAGGAAGTCATTTGACGGGACTTCGTAACGCAATGACACGGACATTAAATACGTATATAGAACAAAGTGAACAGGCAAAAAAAGCAAAAGTTGAAACTGCGGGCGATGACATGCGCGAGGGATTGACATGTGTATTATCGGTAAAAATACCTGACCCAAAATTTTCCTCACAGACCAAGGAAAAACTGGTTTCTTCCGAAGTAATGCCAATAGTTCAGGAAATCGTTTCTGCAAAACTAGCAGAATATATGCTGGAAAACCCGAATGATGCCAAAATTATCTGCGGCAAAATTGTTGATGCCGCACGTGCCCGTGAAGCGGCTCGCAAAGCACGTGAAATAACACGACGTAAAGGTGTGCTGGATGGCATGGGACTGCCGGGCAAGCTGGCCGACTGCCAGGAAAAAGACCCGGCACTATCCGAGATTTACCTGGTAGAAGGTGATTCTGCTGGGGGTTCGGCGAAACAGGGGCGGGACAGAAAATTCCAGGCAATTCTGCCCCTAAAGGGGAAAATTCTTAACGTCGAGCGAGCCCGTTTCGACCGACTGGTGTCTTCGCAGGAAATTGCGACTCTGATCGTTGCTCTGGGTACAGGCATCGGCAAGGATGAGTACTCGGCAGAAAAACTGCGCTATCACCGCATTATCATCATGACCGACGCAGACGTGGACGGTTCCCATATCCGCACTTTGCTGCTTACCTTTTTTTACCGTCAGATGCCGGAACTGGTGGAACGTGGTCACATTTTCATTGCCCAGCCCCCTCTGTACAAGGTCAAACAGGGAAAGCAGGAGCGCTACTTGAAGGACGACCATGAATTGAAGCAATACATGCTACAAATGGCGTTGAGCGAGGCCGAACTGGTTACCGAGGGCGGCAAAGAGCCGATCAGCAAGGCATCTCTTGAGGAAGTAGCCAAGGAATTTCTGCTGGCCGAAGCAATCATCGAACGCTTGAGTCGCATTATCGCGGAACCTATACTCTACGCCCTGCTTAAGAACATCGCGCTTGACCTAAGTGATCTTGCGTCCGCGAATGAGAGCGCGGAACAACTTAAAAAAGCTTTGGCTAACGATCAATACACTGTTTCAGCTTACTACGACGAGACGACAGAAAACTGTCGGTTGAAGATCAGCAAGATGGTGCATGGCAATTTGCAGATCAGTTACCTGGATCGGGATTTTCAGCTAAGCGGGGACTGCGCACAGTTGTCTAAAACAGGCCAAGTACTGCATGGTTTGCTTAGAGCAGGGGCAAGCATCAAGCGCGGAGAACGATCCCATCCTGTTAGCGAGTTTAAGGAAGCCATGGATTGGCTGCTGGAAGAAGTAAAACGCGGCTTGGGTATCCAGCGTTACAAGGGGTTGGGGGAAATGAACCCCGGACAGCTTTGGGAAACAACCATGGATCCTCAGGTAAGGCGGCTACTTAAGGTGCAGATTGACGACGTGATAGCCGCGGACGAAATTTTTACCACTTTGATGGGCGACCAGGTTGAACCGAGACGCGCTTTCATTGAAAAAAACGCACTTGGAGCAAAAAACCTCGACATCTGATGATCCCGCCCCAACTTGGGATATCTTCAGCGCCGTAATCGACAATTACGGCGATATTGGCGTCTGTTGGCGGCTAGCTCGGCAACTTGTCGCCGAGCATGACTTGAAGGTCCGTCTTTGGACGGACGATCTGATCAGCTTTCAAAAGATTAACCCGGAGATTGATCCCCTCTTGCCGAGACAAGTGTCCCGTGGTGTGGAAATAAGGCAATGGGCAGAAAATACCAACATGTCCGTTGAGCCGGCGGATGTGGTGATAGAAGCTTTCGCGTGCGAGCTGCCGGCGGTTTATGTGTCCACAATGGCGAAGAGTGGTCGTAGACACGTCTGGGTAAACCTGGAATATCTCAGCGCCGAGGCGTGGGTTGACAGCCATCACGGCCTTCCCTCCCCTCACCCCGGATTGCCTCTGATCAAGTACTTCTTTTTCCCCGGTTTTTCTCCAAGTACAGGGGGTTTGCTAGTTGAAAAAAACCGCTTGGAGCAACGCGCCATTTTCCAGGCAGACTTTCAATTATGTTCGGCTTTTTGGCGGGAACTGGGCATCCCTGCCCCCGAGAAAAAGGAAGTCCGTATTTCCTTATTCTGCTATGACAACAATTCAGCGATAAGTTTGTTCACCGACTGGGCGAAAGGCACGACACCGGTGGTGTGCCTGATTCCGGAAGGGGTGGCAACGACACAAATAGCCACTTTTTTTGAGGCACCCCACCCGAAAAAGGGTAACCTTTTTAAAAAGGGGAGTCTTATTGTCAGGGTTTTGCCTTTTCTGGAACAGGATAAATATGACAAGCTCTTGTGGGCGTGTAATTTCAATTTTGTACGGGGTGAGGATTCCTTTATCCGCGCCCAGTGGGCTGCGCGACCCATGGTGTGGCAAATATATCCTCAGGAAACCGGGGCGCACTGGCCAAAATTGAGGGCCTTTTTGGAACGGTATGGTGCCGATTTACCCCATACAACGGCAGTCGCGTTGACTACATTTTTTGAAGCATGGAACAATGGTGGTGCGCGTGATCCGGATTGGGAAAGCTTATGGACACATCGCGATACTCTGGAAAAGCATGCTCAGAAATGGGCAAACAGACTGATAAAAAACGAAGATTTGACGACAAACCTAGTAAACTTTTGTAATAATAAGTTAAAATAATCGGCTTTGATCCGCCTAACTTTTAATATTTTGCAGGAAGAGCCATGAAAACCGCACAAGAAGTTCGCCCAGGTAACGTAATCATGATCGGCAATGACCCTATGGTGGTACTTAAAGCCGACTACACTAAATCCGGCCGCAATGCGTCCGTGGTCAAGATGAAAATGAAGAATCTCCTGACAGACTCGCCCAGTGAGGCTATTTATCGGGCCGACGATAAATTTGAAGTGGTCCAACTGGAGCGTAAGGAAGTGAACTACTCATACTACGCCGACCCGATGTATGTCTTCATGGACGCTGATTACAACCAGCACGAAGTCGAACAGGAAAACCTGGGTGATGCCATTAATTACCTTGAGGAAAGCATGCCTTGTGAAGTGGTTTTCTATCAGGACAAAGCCATTTCCGTTGAATTGCCGACCACCGTGGTACGTGAGATCGTTTACACCGAACCCGCTGTACGTGGCGATTCGTCCGGTAAAGTCATGAAGCCGGCAAAGGTCGCTACCGGTTTTGAGTTGCCGGTTGCGCTGTTTTGCGAGATTGGCGACAAAATCGAAATTGATACACGAACCGGTGAGTTCAAGCGCCGAGTCGCAGCCTGAAATCTGGAAGACAGGGTTAGCGGAGTAAAAAGGGGCCTTGATGGCCCCTTTTATTTTGAAACTACGTGGCACGCTTTGCGCGTCCGGGCCTGCGGGAGTAAATATTAAGAGACTTTCTTCGCGCTCCGAGAGACGGTCTTGGCGGGTTTCTTAGCGGCCACTTTTTTTGGAGCAGGCTTCTTTTTCGTAGCCGGCCCTTTAGCGGCTCTGGCAGCAACGAGTTCTATGGCTTCGTCTAGGGTGATAGATTCTGAGTCCATGTCATTTGGCAAGGTGGCGTTAACCGAGCCGTGTTTTACATACCAGCCGTAGCGACCATTCAGAAGTGTCAGCGGTTTGCCGTCTTCGGGGTGATTGCCCAAGGGCTTGCCGGCGGCTTCTCCGTTTCCTCCGCGGGGCATCCTTTCCATGGCCAGCACTTCAAGCGCACGAGGAAGCTCAATGGTATAGGCGTCATCCGTTTTGGGAATGGATTTGAACTTCGAATCATGTAGCAAATATGGACCGAAACGCCCTATATTTGCCATGATGGGTTTTTTCGTTTCAGGATGTATGCCAACCTCTCGGGGTAAGGATAGTAGCTTTAAAGCGAAATCTAGCGAAGGGTTTTCAACAGGAACGGCCTTGGGCCAAGTTGCGCGACGCGGTTTGATTTTCTTGTCTTCGGATGTTTCGCCAATTTGCACATACCAACCATAGCGCCCGTTCATCAATAATATGTTTTGGCCGCTGGCGGGATCTTGTCCAAGCAAAGTCGGGCCTTCTTCGTTCCCCCCAGAAAGTGGCCGCGTGTAGTCACATTTCGGGTAAGCGGAGCAGCCGTAAAATACACCTCGCTTGCTGGCCTGCAAAAATATCTGCGCACCGCATTTAGGGCATTTTTCGTCCAAGGGAACGCCACGGCCTACGTCCTGTTTAGAAGCAAGATCGCTGGAAAAATCTTTCCAGAATTCGCCCAGCACGCGCGTCCACACCTGTTTACCATTGGAAACATCGTCCAGTCGATCTTCCAGTTTTGCGGTGAAATCATAATCCACGTAATGGGCGAAGTGACAGGTAAGAAAGCCGTTAACCACGCGCCCGGTGGGCGAGGGCATAAAACGCTTTTTTTCCAGCGCCACGTACTCGCGTTCTTGCAGCGTCGAGATAATGCTGGCGTAGGTAGACGGGCGGCCAATGCCGTATTCTTCCAGGGTTTTCACCAGACTGGCCTCGGTAAATCGCGGCGGCGGCTGGGTGAAATGTTGCTCACCGTAGAGCTTATTCACTGGCAGGGATTCGCCCTCAGCTAATGGCGGCACCTTGGTTTCATTTTCGTCGCTAGCCGCGTCTTCGCTCTCGGCTTCCTGGTACACCGCGAGAAAGCCTGGAAAAGCTAGAGTTTGACCGGTAGCGCGGAATACTCCTTCACCTACCGCAATATCGATGGCGACCGTGTCGAATTGCGCGGGCGACATTTGCGAGGCGACTGCCCGTTTCCAGATCAGTTCATATAGTCGGGCCTGGTCTTGGGTGAGAAACTCCTTCACCGACTGTGGTGTGCGTTCGACAGCGGTAGGGCGAATAGCCTCATGCGCTTCCTGGGCGTTTTTGGTTTTGGCCTTATATTGCTGCGGGCTAGTAGGCAGGTAGCTGTTGTCGAACTGCTGCGCTACATAATGGCGGATTTCCTCAATGGCTTCGTTGGCCAGATTCACCGAGTCGGTACGCATATACGTGATTAGACCCACTGCCCCGCCACCGATATCGATACCTTCATACAGTTGTTGTGCGGTGCGCATGACCCGCTCGGTGGTCATGCCTAATTGGCGCACACCAACCTGTTGCAGCGTAGAGGTGGTGAAAGGCGGCGCAGCGTTGCGAGCTTTGCGCTTCTTGTCCACTTTGGTGACTTTGGCGCTATTCCCTGAAAGTGCGGTGACTATTTTGTTCTGTTCAGCCTCATTTTCCACAGAAAACTGGGTCAGCTTGTTTCTTTTGAACTCGATTAGGCGCGCGGAAAATGTTAGTTTTTCTTTATGGCTGTCGAGATGTAAAGACCAGTATTCGCGCGGCTGAAATTTTTCGATTTCCTCTTCCCGCTCAACGATCATCCTAAGCGCCGGACTCTGCACCCGGCCAGCAGACAGCCCGGGGCTGATTTTCTTCCACAGCAACGGCGAGAGGTTAAAACCTACCAGATAATCCAGCGCGCGCCTTGCCTGCTGGGCGTTTACCAAGTCCATGGCAATATCGTGCGGGTTGGCAACCGCCGCCAGCACGGCGGATTGGGTGATCTCATGAAAGACGACGCGCTTTAGTTCCTTGTTTTTAAGTAGCTTTTTGTCTTTCAGAATTTCAGAAAGATGCCAGGCAATGGCTTCACCTTCGCGATCCGGGTCAGTTGCCAGATAGATATGGTCGGCGGCTTTGACGGCCTTGGCAATGGCGTCGACGTGTTTCGAATTGCGCTCGATCAGGGCGTACTTCATCTTGAAGTTATTCTCTGTGTCTATGGCTCCCGACTTAGGCACCAGATCGCGCACATGGCCATAAGAGGCGAGAATTTCAAAATCCTTGCCAAGGTACTTTTTAAGGGTTTTGGCTTTGGAGGGGGATTCGACGATCAGGAGGCTGGAGGACATGCGCTCTCGCTAAAATTAGTGGGTTTTGGCGCGGATGATATGAAGAACCGGCGGCAATGGCAAGAACCGGTTGCCCTGTCAGTGCATGGTGGGCTGGGTATCGCCGAACAGCAGATCCTCGATGAACATGAAGTCGCTTGCCTGGCCTTGGCTCCAGAGCACGATCAGTACAGTCCATTTAACCTGTTCAAGCGAAACCCCGTGTTCGTTGAGCGCCATGATCCGATCGATAACCCATTCGCGTTGAACAGGATTAAGGATGCCGGAAGTTTCAAGAAACAACAGGAAGCCATGGGATTCTATTCCGATCTTGTTTTCCTCTGTATCGGAATAGATTCGCTGCGCGCACGAGGTTGCCAGACTGGGTAGATAGCTTTGTTGCGTCAGCCGCTCCAAGCCATTGACCCAGGCCATGGCTTGGCTGATCTCATCCCGGTCGAAGCCTGCCGCGCTGAGCTCACGGGTCAATGTGCTCTCGTCGGGATAAATATTGACCTCGAAATAATTTTCGAACAGGTAGACTAAAATATCAAACATTGTGCTGGCTTCACCTGATTTTAATGTTAGGTAATTAATTGGTAAAGTCCACCGGGTAGGCCGGCGATTCGCCCTTCTAATTCCAATTGTAACAGCATGGCGCAAACGGTATCGCTCGTCAAGCCGCTGCGCGCCGTCAGCGCGTCGATCCCGACAGGGTCGAACCCGATGGCATCCAGCAATGGGTGACGGTCGTTCTCTGTGGCGCCCCCCTCGCCCACCGTGACAGGATTCCGCTGTGATGGCCACTTCAGCTCATCGAGAATATCGTTGGCGCACTCGACCAGCTTGGCGCCTTGCTTGATCAGGGCGTGGCAGCCTTTGGACAGGGGCGAGTGAATAGAGCCGGGAATGGCGAAAACCTCCCTTCCCTGCTCAACGGCCAAACGGGCGGTGATCAACGAACCGCTCCGAATTGCCGCTTCGATCACCAGGCAGCCTAAGGAAAGTCCGCAGATAATGCGATTGCGGCGCGGAAAGTTGTGCGCCATAGCCGCTGTGCCTAGCGGAAATTCGGAAACCAGTGTGCCGTGCTGTGCCAGATCGTGAGCCAAGGCGTGGTTGCGAGAAGGGTAAACGATATCCAGGCCGGTTCCGCCCACGGCGACGCTGCTGTACGCGCCTTCCAGCCCGCCGCGATGAGCGGCTGCGTCGATGCCCAACGCCATTCCGCTGACGATGCACAGCCCGCAGTCGCTTAGACTCCTGGAAAACAATTCGGCATTCATTTTCCCTTGTGGCGTCGCGTTACGGCTGCCGACAACAGCCATGGCCGGGTGATTCAGAAGATCGAGGCGGCCTTTGACATAAAGCAGGGGTGGGGGATCGGGAATTTGCAGCAGGGATTGAGGGTATTCGGCATCGGCCAGGGTAACGATATGGTTATGCTCATTACCGAGCCAGGCAAAGAGTGGTGCAAGCGTATCTGGGTTAACGCCGCGACGTATGCCCTCAACCACCCCTTTCCCGACAACGTCCGACAGGGATGTATAGGATGCGGCGTAAATATTTTTCGGTTCACCGAAGGCGCGCAGCAGCTTGCGGTACGACTCGTCACCCAGCCCTGGGATCAGGCTCAAGCCAACCCAGAATGCGATATCGTCATCGGGCGCGAGCAGATCAGAACAAGAGCCCTTCTCCTTCGCGCCTTCTCCCTCTGGAAGAAGGTTGGGATGAGGGCAGCTTTCTGGGGGCGAGGTAGGAGAGAAAACGGACATGGCGAGAAGGGGTGTCGCCTAGATGTGCCTATTCTTGTTCATGATTCGGGCGGCCTTTTTCGCCATGTCCGTTATGGTGTGCGCACGTCGTCCAGCAATTGCACCGGGCGCTCACTTTGCATTACCAGGGCATAGGACACTTTTTCGAAGACGCGAAAGACGAACACCAGACCATAGCGCTCGTCGGGCAGTTTGACGATTTCCGGCGAAGTGTCGTCGTGCGCGCCACGCGCGATGCTTCGTCCGTGGCGGTAAATCGCCAGCACATGGCCGACTTCGAGACCGTCGCGGCGTCCTTTGTTTAGTGTGACAATTGAGCCCTTTCCGACCTCTGCGACGCCGCCATAGGCAGAAATGATCCTGCCGAAGATCGGCTTATCCGGCGCGTGAGGTACATAAGAAATGGCGGCGTCTCCCTTCATTGCTACAAGCCGGTCACCGACATTGATTTCCTGGGTGGATTGGGTGATGTTTATCGTGGCAGGGGCGCCGAACCGGGTGATTCTGGCGTCTCCCAGATAGATCGCTTCATATCCCAGGGTTTCATTGGAATCGGGATCGACCAGCGCTTTGCCTGGGCGGTAAATCTGCCAGTTTAGCGCGCCGCCTTTCATGATGGATTGTACATAGGCGGAATTGCCCGCGCCTAGAATGACGCGGCCTTCCTCTGTGCCGATAATGTAGGGCGCCTTTTCGAGTTCTCCTTCTGTAATGACTAGCGGCTTACTGAGGAACGGTCCGATCTCCGCCTGCGGAATACTGGGAATGCCGCTTGTTTCTGTGGGCTCAACCCGGACGCGCGGACTCAGCTTAATGGTTTCGAGACCCTTGATCAGGCGTAATTCTGGTGAGCCGCCGGACATGTCCAGCACGACCGTGTCGCCCGGATAGATCCAGTGTGGGTTCTTGATCTGCTGCTTGTTCATTTTCCAGATTTCCGGCCAGTGCCAGGGCTGCTTGAGAAATTTTCCTGCAATGCCCCAAAGCGTGTCGCCCTTGACCACAACGTAGCGATCGGGATGGTTGTCTTGCAGTGCAATTTCGGTGGCGGTGGATAGCGAACTTAAGCCGAAAAGCAAAATCAGAGCTAAAATAGGCTTCTTCATAAGCGGGCCTCAAAGGGTGGGTTGTTCCTGGTCAGCATCAATGGAGCACCACAATCCTTGACGAATTCAGGGGTTGAGTTAAATTTTGCAGGTAATTGATTAAACAAGCAAGCACTTATGGCTATATTAAATATCATTCATTATCCCGATGAGCGGTTGCATACCGTGGCGACTCCCGTGGTCGAAGTGAATGAGGAAATCCGCTGCCTGGCGACCGACATGGCGGAAACCATGTATATTGCGCCCGGTATCGGTCTCGCCGCAACCCAGGTAAATGTCCATAAACAGGTCGTTGTGATGGATATTTCCGAGGAGCGGAACCGTCTGCAGGTCTTCATCAACCCCGAAATCATTGCCAGCGAGGGAAAAATTGAACATGAAGAAGGTTGTCTTTCCGTGCCGGGCATTTACGAAAATGTCACACGGGCGGAGAAGATCACCGTGAAAGCGCTGGATGCCGAGGGAAAACCTTTTACATTGAAGGCGGATGGGCTGCTGGCGATCTGCATTCAGCATGAAATCGATCATTTGAAAGGCAAGGTATTCGTCGAATACCTGTCGCGACTGAAGTTGAACCGCATTCGTCTGAAAATGAAGAAGCTGATGCGAGAAACGCTGTAATGCGGTTGATTTTCGCCGGTACGCCGGAATTTGCGTCTGCCGCGTTGGCTGCGCTGATTGGCGCGGGGCATGATGTTGCCCTGGTGCTGACTCAACCGGACCGCCCCGCCGGACGCGGCATGAAACTGACGCCCAGTGCGGTCAAGCAATTGGCGTTGCAGCATGGGTTGAATGTGCTGCAACCCGCTACGCTGAAGGAGGCCGAGGTTCAGGCGCGGCTAGCTGCGGTTAACGCCGACGCGATGATCGTTGCGGCCTATGGCTTGTTGCTGCCGCCTGCGGTGTTGACCGTTCCCCGCCTCGGCTGCCTGAACATCCACGCCTCGTTGTTGCCGCGCTGGCGCGGCGCGGCGCCGATCCCGCGCGCGATCCTGGCGGGCGACCCGGAAACCGGTATCACCATCATGCAAATGGACCGTGGGCTGGATACCGGCGGCATGCTGCTGCTAGCCGCGCTGCTGATCGCGGACCAGGATACGGCGCAAACCCTGCATGACAAGTTGGCGGTCCTGGGCGCATCGAGCATCGTCACCGCGCTACAGCGGTTGGAGCTCGGGACGTTGCAGGCCCAGCCCCAAGGCGACAGCACGGCAACCTACGCCGCGAAACTATCCAAAGTGGAGGGTTGGATCGATTGGCGCAAAAGCGCCGCCGAGATTGCCCTCGAGGTGCGTGCGTACAACCCTTTTCCGGTGGCGCAGGCCCGGCTTCAGGCTGAAACCTGGCGCATCTGGCAAGCGCAGGTGGCGCAGCGAAGTGAGGGTGTCCCCGGAGAGATACTGCAAGCGGACAAGGAAGGGATTCTGGTCCGATGTGGCGAAGGCGCTTTGCTGCTGAAAGAGCTTCAGAAGGCCGGCGGCAAGCGGTTGCCTGCGTCGAGTTTTCTGGTGGGAAACCCGGTGAAGAATGGCGACCGATTTGAAACCTGAATTTTGATAAGCAGTTTCCACCCAGAAATGCCATCCACCCTTTTCCCAATCCTCTCCCGTCTCGCCAGAGTGAGCCGCTTTGCTGCCGCTTCCGGCGGGGGCACTCTTCACGGGAGCAAGCGGGGCTGCTCTCCCCCCAATCCTTTCCCGCAAGCGGGAGAGGGGGCAAATGAGAAAGACATTTGTTTTGATTGAATCACAACGCCTCGCCAGCACAGCGGTTTCCCGGGTTCTGGCTGGGCGAAATCTCAACCAGGTTTTGCAAGGCCTGCTGCCCCGCCATTCTTCGCTCTCCCCGCAGCAGCGAGCCGCCGCCCAGGACATGAGCTATGGCACGCTACGCTTCTACGGTCAGCTGCGCGCCATTCTCGACCTTCTGTTGCAAAAGCCGGTACAGGATGCGGCGGTGCGTGCTCTCCTGCTGGTGGCGCTTTATCAGCTGCAATACAGCCGGGCGGCGGAGCACGCCGTGGTGGATCATGCCGTCAGGGCTGCCGAGGCCTTGAAAAAACCCTGGGCCAAGGGGCTGGTCAACGCCGTGCTGCGCAATTTCCTGCGTCAGCGCGTCAGCCTGCGCGAACAGGCTGATGCCAGCGAGGAAGGTCGTTACTCCCACCCGCAATGGTGGATAGAGAAGCTGCATCGGCAGTATCCGGATGACTGGGCAACCCTGCTGGAAACCAACAACCAGCATCCGCCGATGACGTTGCGGGTGAATTGCCGGGCGACATCGACCGAAGCCTATCTCGATTTGCTGCATCAGCAGGGTATCGAAGGGCAACAAGTTGGAGAAAATGCCGTATTGCTGGACCAACCGGTTGCTGTCGACAAGTTGCCAGGTTTTGGCGAGGGGATGGTGTCAGTGCAGGATGCGGGAGCGCAGTTCGCGGCCCGGCTGCTCGACGTCGCCGACGGGATGCGGGTGCTGGATGCCTGCGCCGCGCCGGGAGGAAAGGCGGCGCACCTGCTGGAATTGGCCAGGATAGCATTGACCGCCCTGGATTCGGACCCGGAACGGCTGAAAAAAATTGAACAGACCTTGCAGCGGCTCAAGCTCGAAGCGCATTGTCTGGCGGGGAATGCTGCCCGGCCTGATGAGTGGTGGGACGGCAAACCGTTTCAGCGGATTCTGGCGGATGTGCCGTGCAGCGCGTCGGGCGTGGTGCGGCGCCACCCGGACATCAAGTGGCTGCGACGCGAAGCGGACATTGCGGCATTCGCAGCTCAGCAGGCGGAAATACTCGATGCCCTGTGGTGTGTCCTGAGCGGCGGTGGTAAATTGTTGTATGCTACCTGTTCGGTGTTTGCCGAGGAAAACCAACAACAAATCGCCCAGTTTCTGGTGCGGCACAAGGATGCCCAATGTTTGCCACTTCCCCTGCCGTCAGCGAAGGACGGGCAGTTAACGCCCAACCTTCAGCATGATGGTTTTTATTATGCGCTATTGCTCAAAGCCTGAGCTTTTTGCCTCTGCCAGAGGTTTCCTTCTGGCTCTGTTCTTGGCGTCCTCTCTAATCGCCAAGGCGGATGGCATCGAGGTCAAATCCGCCGAGCTGGAAATGGTGAACGAAGCCCTGGTGCTGAAAGCGACCCTGGAAATCGGCCTCAGCCCGGCGCTTGAAGAGGCTTTGAACAAGGGCGTTCCGCTCAATTTTGTCGTCGAATTTGAACTCAAGAAGCCGCGCTGGTACTGGCTGGATGAATCCATTGCCGTAGCCCAACGACACTACCGCCTCAGCTACCACGCCCTGACCCGTCAATACCAGCTCAATCTCAACGATCAATATCAGAACTTTTCCACCTTGAACGAAGCCCTGCGCGAACTTGGACACCTTCAAGAATGGCATGTGGCCGAAAAAGCGCTGGTTGCGGAGAGGCCGCAGGCAGCCAGCAAGCCTCTGGTGGTGAACAAGGCGCTGGTGGTCGGCAAGCCTGATGGCAAAACGATGTTACCGGATAAATCTCCGCTGGTGAAAAAACGGGATGGTTATATCGCTGGCTTGCGCATGAAGTTGGATCTGGCGCAACTGCCCAAACCTTTGCAGGTGAATGCACTGGCGTCAAAAGACTGGAACCTGGATTCGGAATGGCACCGTTGGAACGTGACTCCTTGATATTGGCGGCCGCAGGAGGGGGGCAATGAAATATGTTCTTACCCTGTGCATCGGTCTTGGCGCCGTCGCGTTGTACTTGCTGTCCAACGCCAGCGGTAGCGCCGCAGCACTTTCCCAATATTACACGTTGCTGCTCGGCCTTAACGGCGCGCTGGTGGCGTGCCTGCTGGCTCTGGTTCTCTACCAGTTGAGGGATCTGCGGCGCAAGCTTAAGGCGCGCGTTTTCGGCGCGAAGCTGACGTTAAGGCTGCTCCTGATGTTTGCTTTGATGGCGGTGTTGCCCGGCGTATTGGTGTATGGAGTTTCGGTACAATTTTTGGGCAAGAGCATCGAGACCTGGTTCGACGTGCGCGTGGACAACGCCTTGGAAGGGGGGCTGAGCCTGGGTCGTAGCGCGCTCGATAACTTGTTGCGCGACCTCAATAAAAAAGCGGAATACATGGCGCTGGCTCTGGTGGATCAGCCCACCGGCGATCCTTTGACGCAGCTTAACAATCTGCGTGAACAAGCCGGGGTGCAAGAGGTGTCGCTATTTACTTCACGCGGCATGCTCATCGCCTTTTCCGGCAGCGAACGCGCCGGACTGCAACCGGATCGTCCTGCACCTTCATTGTTGCGCCAGGTGCGCCAGCAGCAACCCTATGCGGCAATCGAGTCGATTCCTGGGAAAGGCTTGTATTTGCGAGTGGTTGTTCCGGTCAATGTGCTCGGCCTGAATGAAAATATTCGGGTATTACAGCTGTTTCAGCCCGTTCCAGAGCGGCTGGCCAAGGACGCGGAGGCGGTACAGACGGTATACCGCGATTACCAGGAGCTGTCCGTGTCGCGGCTGGGAATTAAACGGATTTATGGCCTGACCTTGACGCTGGCTCTGCTGCTGGCCTTGCTTTCCTCGATCGCCGTGGCTTTCCTGCTGAGCGCGCGCCTTTCCGCTCCGCTGGGCCTGCTGGCGAAGGGAACGCAGGCCGTCGCTTCGGGGGATTTCAGCATCATGCCGGCGGTGCATAGCCGGGACGAGCTGGGTTCCCTGATGCAGTCGTTCAACGACATGACCCGGCAACTGGCGGAGGCGCGTGCGGTGGTCGAGCTCAACCAGCGCCAGTTGGAGACGGCAAAAGCCTACCTGGAAAGCATCCTGGCGCACTTGTCGAGTGGGGTGCTGGCGTTTGACGAAAACCTCAGCCTCAAGACTATGAATCCTGCCGCCGCAGAAATTCTGGGGGTGGATGTGTCCTCGCTGAGAAAGCGCCGTCTCTACAAATGGGCGCTTAATGACGAAGCGCTGAAAGCGCTGGCTATAGCGGTTGAAGTGCAATTTCGTCATAACGAAGGAAAAGAATGGCAAATTCAGATGGAATATGCCGGCAAGAACGGCAATCAGGTCTTGCTGGTGCGCGGCACACGATTGCCGGCGGCCGTGGGTAACGATTTCATTGTGGTATTCGACGACATCACCCATTTGCTCCAGGCCCAGCGTGATGCTGCATGGGGCGAGGTGGCGCGTCGCCTGGCGCACGAAATCAAAAATCCGCTCACCCCGATTCAGCTCTCGGCCGAACGGCTCGAGCATAAACTCGCGGACAAACTCAGCGCGCCGGATGCAGAGGTGCTGAAGCGGGCGACGCGAACCATCGTCAATCAGGTAACTGCGCTGAAGAGCATGGTGAACGCTTTTGGCGAATATGCCCGCGCCCCCAGCCTGAACTTGGCGGCGGTGGATATCAATCAGCTGGTGTGCGAAATCCTGACGCTGTACGAGCACTCCGGCGCGCAAATTTCGACCCGGCTTGCGCCGGCGTTGCCACCCGTAACGGGGGATCCGACCCTGTTGCGCCAGGTGGTGCATAATTTGCTGCAAAATGCCCAGGATGCCCTGGCCGAAACGGAAGAGCCCCAAATCATGGTGGAAACCGCCGCAGAAGAAAATGCGGTCAGGCTGACCGTCCGGGATAACGGTTGCGGTTTTCCCGAAGCGCTCATGGCGCGATTGTTTGAGCCTTATGTCACGACCAAGCCGAAAGGTACCGGGCTGGGCCTGGCGGTCGTCAAAAAAATCATCGAGGAGCATCATGGCAGGATGAAAATCGAAAACTTACAGCCCCACGGGGCAAGCGTCTGCATTTATTTACCCTGCGAGGAAGCGGTTTAGATGGCAGCTCATGAAATCCTGGTGGTGGACGATGAGGTTGGCATCCGCGAGCTGCTGAGGGAAATTCTGCATGACGAGGGCTATATTGTCGCGCTGGCGGAGAACGCCGGCGCGGCACGCATGTATCGCAGCCAGAAACGCCCTGATCTGGTGCTGCTCGACATCTGGATGCCGGACACCGACGGCATCACACTGCTCAAGGAGTGGG
>VFSW01006770.1_pt1 | contig 16784 bp, 10 predicted proteins | sample 5358111 | NCBI WGS metagenome assembly VFSW01 (sample SAMN11554181, study PRJNA540505) | mine drainage metagenome | isolation source: sediment from site ElyBrook_90M | place: USA: Ely Copper Mine, Vershire, VT | collected 2017
ATCTCCACGCAAGGCGTGAACGCGGCCTCGAACTCCGGCACGGCCAACCCGATGAAGCCCACGAACCCGCCCGTCTCGCGCAACTCCGCCGCATACAGCCCAAAACCGTGCCGCTCGAAATGCGCATCGATCCGATCCACCAGCGCGTCGCTCCGCGCCCGCGACATCTCGCCGCCCAGAAACTCCATCACCCGCGGATCCGCGTTCATCCGCGCGAACGGCTCGCGGTCGCCCTCGCGCCACCGCCGCAGCGCGATCCTCTCCGTCCTCAGCTCCGTCATCTCGAGGCCCCGCCGCACGCAAAAGTAAGCGGCAACGCCCGCCCGGCCGGCTCACCCCGCCGCGCCTCGTTGCCTGCGTCCTGGTAAATCGCTTCGTATTCCGCCCCGCGGCCGGTTGTCATACGCAAACCTGCTCTTGCCGCGATACCTGTCACCGCCGCAATCAAAAACCAGCGCGTCTCTGCTACACCGGCGCCAGACGATGGTCGAATGCCTCTCCGGCCCGAAACAGGCAAGCTGGGCAATTCGCCCCGCGCCGCTGACATCCCCTCCCTCTGCTCGACCCGGCAATTACCGAACACATGCACGTGCGGAGAAAAGATCCCGCCTTTCGATTGGGCACGGCGCCTCCTCCGCAAATAAAACGGCTCCCAGAGTATGGCGGCTCGCGTCAACCTGCCAAGGCCCCTGCCCAACCGTTGATGATTTAGCGCGTTGCGTCCACGGGTCGCTTTCCTGCACAGGATCGGCGCATAATTGTGGAAGGAACGGTCCGTATGACCATCACTTTGCCGTTACAGCCGGAGGAAGAAGCCCGCCTTGTGGCCGTGGCGCAGGCGAAGGGCCTTTCCACCGAGGCGCTGGTGCGCGAGGCCATCGACAAGATCATTGGCGAGGCGCCGGAGGCGACTGCCCGGAAAGAACCGACGCGCTCTCTGCGCGGGTTGCTCGCCAAGTACGGCCCCGCACGCTCGGCCGAGGAGATCGATCGGAACAGGGCGGAGGCGTTCGCGAATTTTCCGCGCTCCGATCTCTGATGATCGTCGCCATAGCCGGCGCCCACACGGCCATCTGGTATCTCTTCTTCGATCCGCGCCTGGGAAAAGCCGCGTGCGCCTTCATCGATGACGCCATCGCTAACGGCGACCATATCGGCGTCTCCGCCATCGGCATCGCCGAAATGGTCTACCTCATCGAGAAGGGACGAATTCCGGCCAACGCCTTGAACGACCTTCATGCAGCCACCGCCGGCCCGAAGGCTGTTCTGCGGCACGTTCCGCTCGACGAAAACATCGCCATGAAGATGGCCGAAGTCCCCCGCCAGGACCTTCCCGACCGGATCATTGCCGCCACGGCGCTCTACTACGGCATCCCTGTGTTGAGCCGTGATGGTCGAATCCGCGCGTCACCCATGCGAACCATCTGGTAGTTGCCGCTCCTTGCGGTGCATAGTTCTGAATTTCGGCCCGCATCTCGCCGTCCGCCCTGTGCTGAACCTCTTGCTCCATACAGGCGTCGCAACAGCGGGCGATTTCACAACCCGGCGCAAACACGGGTTCGGGAGACGGACTTTGGAGCGCACATCCGAGGGTGTCGCCGCTGATCCCTCCGATGTGTTTGGCCAGCGCCCTCTCGCGGCACTCCTCCTCGATCCGGAGCAGGCTGGGAATCCGCATCGCGTCGCCCAGAAAGACAGCCTCGCACACCTTCTTCCGCGCGTTCTGCGCAAACTGCCGGCCCTCGGGCAGAGCGTTTATCAAACCGGAAAAGCCGAACACCATGCCGGGATAAGCTTCGAACCGGGTTAAGTCTGGCGGCCTTCCTTCTCTTCGAGAAACCGCATCAGGTTGCTGCCGCCCCTCGCCCCCAGTATCGCACCCGGCGTTTCCATCACCGCCTAAGCCAGGGCGATTACGCCCCCCATCGCTTAACCGCTCGCCCCCGACACCAACGCGCCCCTGACCGCACCTCCCTCCCCGCCATTCTCCAGCGCCTTTGGGGGGATGACATCCGCCCCTTCGCCTCGATACACTGGAGCCAGGCCAAAACCGCATGCGTCCAGGCGCCAAAGGCAAATCGAAAACGCCGTTTCGTGCGATCCCCCTGTCCCTCCCGCCTCCTCAATGACGCCTCCCGAAACACCACCCGATATCCTCTGCCACTCCCGCGAGCCTCTCGCCGCCGGCATCCCATCCTTCTGTTGGATCACCGATCCTGAAGACCGCCTCACGTTCCTCGACCCAGCCGCGGCCGAATTCCTCGGCCCCTCCGAATCCCTCCTCGGTACTCCCTGGCTCGACTCAGTTCACCCCGCCGACCGCGCCGCCTGCCAAGCCGCCCTCGACGCCGCGCGCCAATCCCGCCAGCCCTTCGAGATCGAACACCGCCTCCGCCGCCGCGACGGCGTCTACCGCTGGGTTCTCAACCGCACCTCGGCCCACGCAAGTCCCGGCTTCATCGCCTTCTGCCTCGACCTCACTCAACTCCAGAAAATCGCCGCCCGCCTCCGCGAACTCTCTCTCGCCACCGAATACAGCCCCGTTACCGTGGTCGTCACCGACGCCGCCGGAAACATCGAATACGTCAACCCCAAGTTCACATCCCTCACCGGGTACACGCTCGCCGAGGTCATCGGAAAAAATTCGCGCATATTGAAGTCCGGCGAAACTTCGCCCGAAGCCTATCGCGGCCTCTGGGCCGCCATCACCTCCGGCCGCGAGTGGCGCGGCGAGTTCCACAACAAACGTAAGGATGGAACTTTGTTTTGGGAGTCCGCCGTCATCGCCCCCGTCCGCGACCCCGCCGGCAACATCGCCCACTTCGTCGCCGTCAAGGAGGACATCACCGAACGCAAACGCCTCGCCGCCGAATTCGCCGAATCCCAACGCCTCGCCCAGGCCGCCGCGCGCGCCAAAGCCGAATTCCTCGCCAACATGAGCCACGAGATCCGCACTCCTATGAACGGAATCCTCGGCATGGCCTACCTGTTGAGCGATGCCCCGGCCGGCCCGGAACGCGGTACTTACCTGCAAGTCCTCACCGAATCCGCCCAGTCCCTCCTCGATCTTCTCTCCCAGGTCCTCGAACTCGCCCGCGTCGCCCAAGACCAGCCGGGTCTCGTCGCGGCCCCGTTTTCGCTCGCCGAATGCCTCGCCCAATCCACCAGCCTCTTCTCCGCCGCCGCGTTAGGAAAAGGACTCCGTCTCACCACGCACATGGCGCCCGGCGTACCCGAAACCCTCACCGGCGATCTCCTCCGCCTCCGCCAGGTGCTCGCGAACCTGATCGGCAACGCCATCAAGTTCTCCGCCTCCGGCTCGATCATGATCGCCGTCCAGCCCGATCCGTCCGCCGCCAGCGCCGACCTCGCCTCCGTCGCCTTGCAATTCTCCGTCCGCGACCACGGCATCGGCATTCCCCCGGACAAACTCGCCCTCATCTTCGAACCCTTCGAACAGGCCGACAACTCCCCGACCCGCAAATACTCGGGCGCCGGCCTCGGCCTCACCCTCTCGCGAAAACTTGTCGAAGCCATGGGCGGCCGCATCTGGGCCGCCAGCGAACCCGGCCGAGGCTCGACCTTCTTCTTCACCGCCCGCTTCCCTCACCCGCTTGCCGAACCCCTCGCGTAAGCCGCCCCTCACTCGCCGTCCATCCTCACAATGTCCTTCGCCCGGCTCCCCGGCGTCACCCGCAGCCGCTCCATCCGCCCGTGTACGTACCGTCCCTCCACCCGCGTGTTCCCCGGCGCGTGCAGCTTGAAATCCACGTCCCAGTCCTTCGGCCACGCGGGCAGCAGGAGTAACTTGTCTCCCCGCGCCTGTAGTAACATCTCCTCGAGCGCAATCGAACCCGCGCCTCCGTTGTCCATGTCCGGCTCCGAATCGTGCCCCTCGCGCCAGAACCACCGGAACCGCTCCACGCCGTAAGCCGTGAAGTTCGCTGCCACCTGCCGCCGCGCCTCTTCCGTCAGGCCCAGAATCGCCGCGTCCATCCCGCCCTGCGTCCAGCAGGTCATCGCCGGGAACCGCCGCGCCGCGAACGTGTTCCGCGCCAGTTCCAGATCCGGCAACCCCACGCCAAACAGCCGGTAAGGAAACACCGCGTACAGCTCCGGGTTCTCGACGTTGCCCGGCTTGCCGTTCTTCGTCGGCGTCCAATGCGCGGCCGTCCACAGGATCGGCTTGCCGTTCGGATCGGCCCCCGTCTCCGGCTCCGGTTGCTTGCCCGCGCCGTTCGTCGTCCCGCGCGGAAGCGGCGGCAGATCGTCGAGCATCTTCCGCCACATCGCCCGCTGTTCGGCCGTTGTCAGCCTCTCGGGCAGCGCAAGCAAACGCGGCAGCGCGAACATCAGCCCGGCGATATCCGGCGCCGGATTCACCGAAGGCCGGTCCGTCTCGAGCGACTGCGATGGATCGAAGTGCAGCTTGCCATCCACCCGCTTCCAGTGCTGGTCGAAGTAAGTCGTCACCGCCCACGCCACCGGAACCAGGGTAGTCCTGGCGAACGCTTCGTCCCGTGTGTAATCCCACGCATCCAGCATCATCGCCGTAAGCTCCAGGTTCCCGTCGATGTGAAGCCGGATGTACGGGTTCACCATCGTAACATCCGGGTTGCCCCAGCCGAAGTCCGTGTTACTCGGCGTGCCCCAGAAGTAAATCGTCTCGGCGAACGCCGCGCCCGCATGATGATAATACAGCCGGTTCCGATCGAGCGCCAGCGGCAGCGCGTCGCGGAACATCGCGAAGAACGGCTGTAACACGTCTTCGTCGCCCGCCGCGATCGCCGGCCAATAGAGCAGCCGCTGGTTTTGAAACCAGTACCCGGCGCCCCAGCGGCGGAAGTCTGCCGTCAGTTCTCCCTTCGCCGGATCGTACGGCCCCGCGGCGGGCGCCCCGTCCGACCGGTAGTCGCCGATGCTGAACAGCGACCCGTTGAATTTCGCGGGCATCGCCCCGCGTCCCGCGCAGGCCATCATCCACCGCTGCATCGCGTAGCCCTGGCTTACCGCATCGGCCTCCTCCGATCCGCTCACCCGAATCCAGCTTCGATTCCAGAACGCACTCCACCATGCCTCGTGCTCGCGCCGCGCCTCGCCGATGCTTACGCGGCTTACCCGCTCGATCGTCCGGCCGAGATCCTCGCTCCAGGCCCGCGCCGTCTTCGCGCGCTCGGTCAGCACGAAGATATCCACGCGCCCCGCGCGCATCGGCCGCGCGGACTTGAGCGCCAGGTCTCCCGCCGCGATAAGCCCCGGCCCCTCCATCGCCGCGCCAAACGTCCGGTCCAGCAGCGGGTCCGGATACTTCGCGAGCAGCGCGGATAGGTGCTGGTTTTCCAGCACCTCGGGATAGACGCTCCGCGCGTTGCGATGCAGCCACTCCACCCGCCCGCCCCGCGCCGGAAGCGCGGTGTCCGGCTCGATCGTCACCACCCCGCCCGGAACGCCCTCGAGCTCGCGCAGCCCTCGCTGGAACTCGACGCTCGTCGCGCGCACCTCGCGCGGCGCAAGCCGCCACAGCTCAGCCTTCGCCGCCGCCTCCACCGGAGCGGGGCTCGCGAACTCCGCGTGAATCGCCGGCCGGTTCGCATCCACCCAGATCTCCACCCGCGCGCCGGCCCCGTTTCCGATTTCGATCGCCCCGCGCTGTACGTCCAGCGTCTGCCGGAACCCCGCCGCCCCCGCGAACGGATTCGGCTTGAAACTCAGCCGCACCGCGCCGATCTTAAGCAGCTCGCCGTTCTCGCTCCAGGCGTCCGTCTTGGCGATCAACAACAGCACGTCGCCGTTCGGCTCCGTCCAGACATTCAGCCCGATGTCGCCGTTGCCGATAGGCATCGAGTCCCGATGATCCCGGCCCAGCGCCGTCCATGTAACTCCAGAATCCGGCCCCGCCGCGCCGAACATACTCGCCGCGCATGTTACTAACAGCGCGCTCCGTACGGCAAGCAACTTCGTAACCCGGCCTCCCGGCCACTCGAACCCTGTCCCGCTCAAATCGCGCTTGGCCATCGTAACCCCCAAGTATTGTATCCGCACTTGCCCCCGCCGTTCCGCACCGCGCTGTTGTACAATTTGGCCCAATAGCTATGCGGCGCTTCGGCTTCTTCGGCGGGCTCTTGCTCCTCGGCGCTTTCCTGCGCCCGGCCGCTACCCCCGGCCCGCCCGTCGCCGGCCATGCCGCCCGGAACCCATCTTCCCCTCCGTGGTCTCCAAACTGCTGCGCTCCAGCCCTGCCTCCCGAGTCCGATCCCGGCTCAGCCTGGACTGCCATCTGCCGCGCCGCCGCTTCGTCTTCGCTCCCTGCGTCCCCGGCGCAGCCCGGCGCTCCCGCCCGCCAGTCGCCGTCGCCAGCCCCCTCCCAATGCATATCCAAAGGAACCAAGCTCGAATTCCTCCTCGCCTCCGTCCCCGATCCAATCCACACACACCTGCTCCTCTACTTCGATCGTTCGATCGAAAGCCTCCAATGGGCCATCGGCGATGCCGGTTATTCTTTCGAGACTTACTGGCTGCCTTGGTCCGCCTATCCCGAAAAGCAACTCCTCACCCTCGCCGACCGGCGCCAGCGCCAACTGGAACTCGACCCCCAATCCGCCCACCCCGGCGTCCTCATCTTCGGGCGTCACCCACTCGACCTCGCCGCCGCGGCGGCCGGCCCCGATCCTCTGCTGATCGTCTTCCTCGTGGCCGAAACCCCCACCGGCGGCGTCCGAACACCGGCCCTTATGAGCGCGCTCGCCGCCGTGGGCCAGGCCTCCCAAGCGGCCGGCCAGCCCGTGCCGGAAATCCGTTTCGTCGGGCCTGACTTCTCCGGATCGCTCCGTCCGCTCGCCGCCCTCGCCCAGGACCTGCTTCGCCGCGACCCCCTCCTCCGCCTCCGCTTTGTCTCCGGCTTCGTAACCAGCCGCGAGGCCGCCAGCTCTTTCCAAGGCTCCCTCGCCGCCTTCCAGGATCGCGCATCGTTCGCCGTCACGCTCGAAAACGACGACCGCGCAAGCCGCCTCTTCCGCCGTTATGTCCAGTCGAAACTCGCTTGGTTCCTCGAGCCCAAGGTAGCCCTGCTCTCCGAAGACGAAACGCTTTACGGCGCCGCCGCCCCGGCCATCCAAGCCGAAGACGACGACCACCGATGGCTCCTCATCCGCTACCCGCGCCAGATCGCCCGCTTGCGCAACGCGGCCGCCGAGTCCGCGGCCGGCGAGTCCTCCGAGCCCTCCAACTCCAGCGTCCAGTTCACCTTGAAAGACGCCGCCGAAGAGGACGGCGAACGAAGCGAAAAGGACAGCCCTTCCGTCTTCTCCCGGCTCCAAAGCCCCGCCTCCCAACAGGCCGCCCTGCTCGAAATCGCCTCCGTCGTGCGCTCCGAACATGTGGATTACGCCGGCGTCCTGTCGACCGACGTCCTCGACGAACTCTTCCTCAGCCGCTTCTTACGCGACGCCTGTTCCGCTACGCGTGTTTTCACGCTCGACGCCGACCTGCTGTTCACCACCGAGACGCAGGACCACTCGCTCGCCGGCCTGCTCGCCGTAACCAACTATCCCCTCATCTCCCGTAATCAACACTGGACCGGCGCATCCCTGAAGAACGGCGTTCCCCGGCGCGTGGTCTTCTCGAGCCGCTACGCCGAAGCCACTTACAACGCCGCCCGGATCTTGCTCCAGCGCGATGTTACTCCCTGGAACTTCAACGCGCGTGGAGACTACCTCCTCGAATACTCGATGCCTCTGCGGCCGCCGGAAAACCACCCGCCCCTCTGGCTCACCGTTCTTGGACGCGACGCCTACTGGCCTGTCGCCCTCCTCGACGCCGAAGAACACCCGCCCGCCTCCACCCTGTTCCCGTCACCTTATCCGCCCCCTCTCGTCGAAGATCTTCACCCCGAAACCCCATCGCGCGGCTGGTATCTCGCCCTCTGGCTCGTCTCCGGGCTCGCGCTCCTCCACTGCGTCTACGTCTTCTATCTCCTCTGCCTTCCCGCCCGCCAGGCCCCGGACGTTAAGGTGGGCCAGGGCAATCAACCTCCACGCATCGTCCACGCGCTGCGCTTCGTGTTCCCCGCCTACGTCGAAGAGGGCGATCGCCCCAGCGGCCATCAGGTCCCCTATCTGCTCGCCATTACGTGCGTCCTCTTCTGCCTCCAATTCACCCTCTTCATCGGGACGTGGCCGCTCTATGCGAGTCACTTGTCTTTCTCGAGCCCGGCCCAGGCCGCGCAGACCCTCGGCGTCGTGATCCTGCTCGCCTTAGCCTTCGTCGCCTCCGCCCTCATCGCGCGCGGCTTTAGGCAAAGCGTCCAAAGCCGGGCTAAGTCGAGCGTCGGCGGGAATGCGGTTACTAACACCGTCGCTGCTTGGAATGAGTACTGGTATATTCCCGTCACGGCCGTGCCGCTGGCGGCCGTCTACTGCATCGTCCTTTCGCTACTCGCCTGTCAGAAGCGATATGAAGCGGGTTACTTCTTCGCTTACAGGTCCCTCCACCTCTCGAGCGGCGTCTCGCCCGTCATGCCCCTCTTGCTGCTCGCCGTCGCCTATTTCCACTGGTGCTGGATACAACTCCGCCGCGAGCAACTCCTCCATCCGAGGGAAATCCTGAGGGATCTTCGCCGCCAGGACAACTCCACCAAAGCCACGCCGCCGGCGGGCATCTCGGCGCATATGGAAAGCGCGGAGGAAATCATCCAGAACGTCTTCGCGAACCAGGTCTGGATGCCGGCCGCCGCGTGCCTGGCAGTCTGGGTGTTCGCGCTGCTCCAGCCCTGGATCACGCTCCAGTCCGTCGAGTGGCCCTCCTACGACGCCGTGTACTCACTCGTGCTCGCTGGTCTCTATTGGCTCGTCGCCGTCTGTTGGACCCAGTTCCTCTGGAGCTGGCGCGCCTTCCGCGTCGTCCTTCAACGCCTCGAAACCGATCCCTGCCGCAATGCGTTTTCGCGCCTGCGAAAGGAAATCGCCTCGGTGCCGCTGGTCAACAAGCCGCGCGAACATCAGTTCTTCTTCACCGCCCGCTGCGGAGACACTCTCACCGCGATCCAGTCGTTCGAACAAGCGTCCCTGACGCCGGAGGACCGGACGGCCCTTCGCGCTTTGAAAGACCGCGTCAAAGCCCTGGCCCAGGATGTGCATGACACCATCAAAAAATTCGTGACGGAGCCCGAATCCTCGTTGTGGGAAGACGAGAACGTATACCCGAGGCTGCAGCTCCATCTGGATCAGATCGGCGAAATAATCTGCGATCACCTGAACGAAACCGCCTGGAAGGACGGCGATTCCGACAGCTTGCGTCGCGAGAGCGAACCGCCCGCCGTTCGGCCGCGGCGCCTCACCGCGGCCGAGCGGCTCCGCATCCTCGAGGAGGAGTTCGTCGCGATGCGCTATCTCATTTACATGCGCAGCGTCTTTCGCCACCTCCGCAATTTCCTGGGCTTCGTCGTCGGCGGTTTCGTCTTCATCGTGCTCTCGCTCTACTCGTATCCGTTCGAAGGCCGGCGCTGGATCGGCTATGTCTGCATGTTGACCCTGCTGCAGTTCGGCATCGGCATCGGCATCGTGTTCGCCCAAATGGACAAGGACGCGATCCTCAGCCGGATTACCGACACCAGGGAAAACCAGCTCGGCCGCACCTTCTTTCTTCGCATGGCCCAGTTCGGCGCCCTGCCGTTACTCGCCCTGCTCACGGCCCAGTTCCCGGCTATCAACCGGCTTGTCCTTCCCTGGCTCAGGCCGGCGCTCGAAGCGCTCAAGTAAACGCGCCGCTCGCGCAACCGCTCAGAACAGCAGCTTCAGCGAAAGTTGTAACTGCCGCGACGAGCCCGAGTCGCCCACCGGGAACCGCGTGTTGACGATCTCGCCGAACGTGCTCGTCGCCGCGGTCGTGATCGTGTGCAGCGGCTGGCCGAAGTTCGGGTGATTGAGCATGTCGAAGGCGTCGGCGCGGAACTCGAGCGTGTAGCGCTCGAGGAAATGGAACGCCTTGGTCATCGAGAAATCGATAGTCTCGAAGCCCGGCCCGATGAGCGCGTTACGGCCCAGGTCGCCGAACTGGTTCGCAATCAGCAGCGAGCAGCCCGGCGTGGGCGTCGTGCAAGGCGTCGCGAAGATGTACTGCGGGTTGCCGTTGGCGGCCGAGCCAAGGGTAGTGACGATCGGCCCGAGCACCGTGGGCCGCGTGTTGAACAGCCCGCTCAGCGCGCCATTGGTCGTGTAAATCGAGAACGGATTGCCGCTCTGGAACTGCATGATCGTCGAGAAGCGCCAGCCGCGCACGATCGGGTTCGCGTTGAACGGCAGCTCGTACGTCCCGTCGAGCACCAAGCGGTTCGTGGCGTTGAAGTCCGACAACCCCCAATCGCCGGCCAGGTTGTAACTGTTCTGCACCACCGTTCCCTGGCTGCTTAGCGAGTTGTTATCCATGCTCTTCGACCAGGTGTAAGTCGCGTCGAACTGCAGCCCGTTCGAGTAGCGCTTCGTCGCCGTCACCCACAGCGCGTTGTAGTCGCTCTTGCCGTTGCTCGTTCCCTCGTTGATATTACCGAGCAGCGCGCCAGGATCGATCGGGCTCGATCCCGCGAGCGCATGGTAGGGACGCACGCCGTTGATGGGCTGGTTGATGTTCTCGCTGATGCGCAGGTGCGTGGCGTGCATGCCGACGTAGCCGACCGAGAGCACGGTCGATTGCGAAAGCTGCCGCGACAGCGTGATGTTGCGGTCCTGCACCATGGGGTCCGTGAAGTTCTGCGCCACCGATCCGGGCGACAGCGAGCCGGCCGCTTTCGCCGCCGCCAGCGCGTTCCCGAACGCCACCGTACCCGGCCCGGCGAACGCGACGGGGTTCGAGAACGGCGGATTCGAGGCCAGGCCCGAGACGAGGTTCGTCACCGGCTGATCCGTCAGTATCGCGTAGTCGGCGCGCAGGATCGTCTTTCCGTCGTGCGTGATGTCCCAGGCGATGCCCACCCGCGGCTGGATCAGCTTGTCGTTCTGTTGGTAAACGGCCGGGTTACCGCCGAGTCCAGCCTGAAAGAGAGTAGGTCCCTGTTGGAAGCCACCCGAGTTGGCGCCCGTAAATCCAGCCTGGATGGCGGCGCCCGTGCCCGGGCTGAAGACGACGAATCGGTTCTGAGCCTCGACCGGAGTCCCGTTCCAGTCGTAGCGCAGGCCGAGGTTGATGGTCAGGTAGGGCCGCAGCTTCCAGCTATCCTGCACGAAGCCGCCGCCGGCGTTGACGCCGATGCGGCTCGCCGAGGGCAGCGTGTTCACCGTGAAGCCGGCCGCGTTGCCGTTGATGAAGTCGTTCACCGTGCTGAAGGTGAACGTGCCGGGGTCGTTGCCGTAGTTGTCGTTGATGAAGCGGCGGAACTCGAAGCCGAAAGCGATCGAATGTTTACCCACCAGCCAGGAGACGGTGTCCGAGAGCACTCCGCTCGAATCGCCGCGGCCCTGCGGGAAGCCCGAGGGCCCGCCAAAGTTCAGTCCGATCTGGCTCACGCCGATCTGCGGCAGCCCGATCGCCGTATCGACGCCGTTGCCGATGCCGAACGTCGCCGGGTTGAGCGCCTGGTTCGGCGCGAAGGTGATGTGAATGTAGTTGATGCCGAACCGCGCCTCGTTGGTGAGCGTGGGGCCGAAGACGTGCGTTTCGTTCAGCGTCCCCAGCTCGCGCCAGCCGTCGCGCGTGTCGCCGAAGTTCGGGATCGTGTTGCCCTGCAGCGACGGCTCCTGGCGGTGATCGAACTGACCGGCGTAATAAAAATTGAGCTGGTCCTTCTCGCTGAACTGATGGCTGATGTTGGCCGTGCCCTGATCGATGTTCACGGGCGCGGTGGCCGAGCCGAGAAACAGGCCCGTGCCCGAGTTAGGCTGCGGGATGTAGGGCAGCAGCTTGAGGACCGTCGGGTTGCCGATCGCCTGCGCCTGCGCACGCTGGGCCTCGGTCAGCACGCCCGAGTCGAGCGTGAGTCCCTGCCGCTGGCGCAGTCCTTCGTAGCTCAGGAAGTAGAACGTGTGGTTCTTCCAGACCGGTCCGCCCACGTCGCCTCCGAACTGGTTGCGCTTGAACGGCGACTGCGGCGTGCCCACGCGGTTGAAGAAGTTGCGCGCGTCCATGTCGTTGTTGCGGAGGTAGTCGTAGGCTTCCCCGTGGATGTCGTTGGTGCCCGCGCGTGTCGCGATGTTGACGATGGCGCCCGAGTTGCGCCCGTACTGCGCTTCATAGGTCGAGTTATCCACCTTGAACTCGCCCACCGTGTTGATCGTCGGCTGGAAGGTGATCTGGTTCTGCACCATGTCGTTCAGGTTGACGCCGTTGATCATGAAGTTGACGGTGTCCTCGCGGCTGCCGGCGGTGTTGAACGACAGCGACCCCTGGCCGCGGATCGGCGCGGTGAGGAAGCCGCTCTGCGGCGGCGTGACCGAGCCGGGAATGAGCAGGCCGAGGTCGACGAAGTGCCGTCCGTTGAGCGGGAGCTGCTGCACCTCGCGCTGGTCGACCACGGTGCCGAGGGAGGTGGTCGCCGTGTCGACGAGCGGCGCGACGGCGGCGACCTCGAGCGTCTGCGACGTGGCGCCGACAGCGAGGTGGAAGTCCTGCGGGACCTTGGCGTCGACGCTAAGCACGAGGCCCGTGGCCGTTGTAGTTTGAAAGCCGGGCGCCTCGGCCTGAACGTTGTAAGTTCCGGGTATGAGCGACGGGACCAGATACTCGCCCGCGTCGTCGGTGACCGTGGTGCGGGCCTCGCCCGTCGCGGTGTTGGTGACGGTGATCTTGGCGTGCGCGACCGCGGCGCCGGCGGGGTCGAACGCCGTGCCCTGAATCGAGCCCGTGGATTGGCCGAGCGCGCGCGGCGCGAGCGCGGTCGCGAGCAGCAGCGCCGCGGCGGCCGCCAAGCGGCCCGGGAATCGGGAAATGACAGCAGACATATGAAGCTCCTCCCAACGATGCAAATACAGTACACTATCCAGCCCGCCCGCGGGCGAGGCCCTTCGCGCCCGACCTTGCCGCCCGGCCGCTGGCTCGGCGGCCCGCGCGGCCCTTGCCGTCGGCCGCGGCGTGGCGGCCCGCGGTTTGGCGGCCGGCGCGGGCCGGGCCGTCGGTCGCGGGCTTGGCGGCCGGCGCGGCAACCGGCCGCGGGCCGCGCGCGGGGGCGTTTCGACGGGGAAACGGGCGGATGAGCGGCGCCGCCCGCGAGGGCGCGAGGCCGGGGTAACTTACTTACTACTTACTCGCAACTTACTAACTCCCGGTCGGCTGAGGGACCGGTTCGTCCGAAGCTACCGCCGCGAGCCGGCTGTGGCCGCGGCTGTAGAGAAAGTATACCAGGAAGCCGGTAAGCATCCAGCCGAGCGCGGTCAACTGCGTGCGGCGGTCGAGCGAGACGATCATGCCGGAGCAGACGACGACGCCGAGGATCGGCACCAGCGGCACGAACGGCGTGCGGAACGGGCGCGGGATCTCGGGCTGGCGGCGGCGAAGAATCCACACCCCGATCGAGACGAGCACGAACGCGAACAGCGTGCCAATGGACGTCAGGTCTCCGGCCAGCGACTCGGGCAGCAGGCCGGCGAAGAGGCCGACGAAGAGGAACAGCACCATGTTGCTCTTGTACGGCGTGCGGAACGCCGGGTGCAGATCGGAGAACAGCTTCGGCAACAGGCCGTCGGTGGACATCGAATAGAAGACGCGGCTCTGCCCGAGCAGCATGACCAGGATCACCGAGGAGAAGCCCAGAAGGATGGCGACGGTGACGAGCGTGGCGAGCCACCCGAAGCCGGGCATGTGATGCTGAATCGCGTAAGCGACGGACGCCTCCTTGCCGGCGGCGAGGAACTCGCGCCAGTTGGCGACGCCGGTGAGGACGTAGCTGAAGGTCACGTAGAGGATGGTGCAGACGGCGAGCGAGCCGAGGATGCCGATGGGCATGTCGCGCGTGGGGTTCTTCGCCTCCTGCGCGGCGGTGGACACGGCGTCGAATCCGATGAAGGCGAAGAAGACGATGCCGGCGCCGCCGAGCACTCCGCCCAGGCCGTGATGGAACAGACCCTCGTGGCCGGGCTCGGTGGCGGGGATGAGGTACGGCGTGTGATTGGCGGGGTTGACGAAATGCCAGCCGACGGCGATGAAGACGATGACGATCGAGACCTTCAGCGCGACGATGATCGAGTTGACGGTGGCCGACTCCTGCGTACCCTTGATGAGCAGCAGGGTGAGCACGAACAGGATGACGAGCGCTGGGATGTTGAGGATGCCGTGTACGCCGGTGATCGTGACTTCGAGCGGCGAGTGGCACCATTCGAAGGGGATGCGGCCGCCGACGAGGTTATTCAGGTACTCGCTCCAGGAGATCGCGACGGTGGCGGCGCCGAGCGCGTATTCGAGCACCAGCGCCCAGCCGATGGTCCAGGCGACGAACTCGCCCATGGTCACGTAGGAGTAAGTATAGGCGCTGCCGGCGATGGGCATCATGGCGGCGAACTCGGCGTAGCAGATGCCGGCGAAGCAGCACCCGAAGGCGGCGATGAGGAACGAGCTGGTGACGGCCGGTCCGGCGTCCTGGCCGCTGGCGGCGGCGGTGCGGACGAAGAGTCCGGCGCCGATGATGGCGCCGACGCCCAGCGCGATGAGACCTTGCGCGGTGAGCGTGCGCTTCAACCCGTGGCCTTGGTCGTTAGCCTGCGCGAGAAGGACCGCGAGCGACTTGCGGCGGAAGAGCCCCATGGATCTTGAAAGTGTACCAGACATGGGTTCAGCCATTGAAGAAGGTCCTCCAGGTGGCGACGGCGAGCGCGTGGGTGACCATGGAGGCGCGGATGCCGCCGGTGCGCCAGTACGCGGCGCCGCAGGCGAGGCCGAGGAGCGCGGCGAGGGCGGACCAGCGCCAGTTCGGGAAGCCGCGGAAGGGCAGATGGGCGGCGCCGAAGACGAGCGAGGCGGCGACGAGCGCGGCGAGGTCGCTATGCCAGGAGCGGGCGAGGAGCTGCTGGAGGAAGCCGCGGAAGAAGAACTCTTCGGCGAGGGCGACGACCCAGAGGAAGGCGAAGAAGGTCGAGACGGCGACGGCGGGCGCTTTCCACCATTGCGGGCCGGCGACGGCGAAGCGGACGGCGTGGAGCATCCAGGCGAGGGCGCCGGCGGGCGGAAGGAAGAGCAGGTAGTGTTCGACGCCGACGCGCCAGTCGCGCGGCGAGGGAAGGAAGCCGAAGCGGACGTCCCAGCCGCGGATCGAGAGCACGGCGAGGATGCCGGTATGAATCCACATGAGGCGGCCGAGGGTGGCGAGCTGCGCGTGCGCGGGCCGCGGATAGATCTGGACGAAGGCGGGACTTAGGAAGACGGCGGCGGCGAAGGCGAGGAACAGCACGTCGGCGAGCGCGGAGGGCCGGGCCGCGAAGTACCAGAACGAGAGCATGGCGGCGAGCGCGGCGAGGAGGGCGAACTCGGGAAGCTGGAAGGCGCGGAGGCGGAGGGTAAGAAGAAGGTAAGGCGCGAGGGCGCTCGAGGCGAGGAGCGCGGCGCGGAGCGCGGGAGGCTGGAGGCGGGCGAAGGCGCGGCGCGGGGCGGCGAAGCCGGGGGCGAGGTAGAAGGCGGCTTCGGCGGAGAAGGCAGGCAGCGCGGCCCAAAACAAATTCATGGGCAAATGCTTTTGCGTCGCGTAGAGCCAGCCGCCGGCGGCGAGCGCGGCCGCGACGAGCGCGAGCGCGGCGAGATAGCCGCTCCAGCCCGCGCCGCCGGCCGGCGCCGCGGCGCGGCGCGGGGAGCGGGCGCTCATGCGAGCGGCTCCGGAGCGCGCGGCATGGTGAGGCCGCGGAGCAGGGCGATGCCGCGGGCGATGTCGCGGCGGCGGACGCTTTCGTCATCGGTTTCGCGCTCGACGTTGAGGGGTCCGGTGAAGCCGATGTGGGCGAGCGTGGCGGCGAAGACGGGGATGTTGACGGCGCCCTCGCCGAGCGCGACTTCGGAGCCGAGCGCGCCGGGCGGGGCCGAGGGCGGCCAGAGACCGTCCTTCAAATGCACCGAGAGCAGGCGCGGAGTCAGGAGGCGAAGCGCGGCGAGCGGCTGGCCGGCGCCGTAGAGGATCATGTTGGCGGGGTCGAAGTTGACGCCGAGGTTGGGGCGCGCGGCCTGGTCGAGGAACTCGAGGAGCGCGGCGGCGGGCTCCTGGCCGGTTTCGAGGGCGAAGGTCTGGCCGTGACGGGCGCAGCGATCGGCGACCTCGCGCACGGCTTCGAGCGTGGCGGCGTAGCGCGGGTCGCGATGCTCTTCGGGGACGCAGCCGCTGTGGCACGCGATGGAGGGAACGCCGAGGCGGGCGGCGAAGTCGCTGAGCGCTAGGGTGCGGCCGATGCGTTCGATGCGGGTTTCGGGCGGGACGAAGCCGACAGTTTGGGCGACGGCGGGAATGCTCGAGTAGCTTTCGCCGGCGTAGGCGGCGAACAGAGTGACGAGCGTGAACCCGAGGCGGTCGAGATCGGCGCGCCAGCGGGTGGCGGTTTCGGCGGTGAGCGGGTAGGCGGGGCCGAAGCCGAGCTGGCCGCAGCGGACGCCGAGCGCGGCGATGGAGTCGAGGGTATCGCGCTCGGCCCAAAACATAACGCCTGGTTCGCGTGGATTCAGATCAGACATGGAAGCTCCTGTCCGCCGAGCTGGCGGGACTGGGCGGCGAGCAGGGCGAGGCGCACGGCGCGGGCCGAGTCTTCGGGCGGGCAGCGGGTGGGCGCGGCGTGGGTGCGGCAGCAGTCGAGGAAGTAGGCGATTTCGTCCGAGTAGGGATTGGTTTTGGG
>VFSW01006771.1_pt1 | contig 16783 bp, 14 predicted proteins | sample 5358111 | NCBI WGS metagenome assembly VFSW01 (sample SAMN11554181, study PRJNA540505) | mine drainage metagenome | isolation source: sediment from site ElyBrook_90M | place: USA: Ely Copper Mine, Vershire, VT | collected 2017
GTTCCCCGTCCCGCTCGGCCTCGACGCCTACCGCCCCATCCCCGCCTCGGATCCGCTCACACCCGAAAAGGCCGCACTCGGCAAGCGCCTCTTCTTTGACAAGCGCCTCTCGCGCGATAGCTCCGTCGCCTGCGCAACCTGCCACCGCCCCGAACATTGCTTCACAGACACCCGCCCACTCGCCTCCGGCATCCAGGGCCGCACCGGCGCCCGCCGCGTCCCTCGTCTCGCGAACCGCGTGTACGGGCGTTCCTTTTTCTGGGACGGCCGCGCCGCCACCCTGGAAGACCAGGCTCTGCAGCCCATCTCGAACCCCGCCGAAATGGACTCGGCCCCCGCCGAAGCCGCCCGCCGCACCGGCCTTACCGTCGATGCCTTGCGCGACGCCCTCGCAAGCTACGTTCGCACCATCCTATCCGGCAACTCCCCCTATGACCGCTACCTCGCCGGCGACGCCTCCGCCTTAAGCTCGACCGAAACGCTCGGACTCACCCTCTTCAACGGCAAAGCCGGCTGCCTGAGCTGCCACGTCGGACCCAACCTCACCGACGAGCGCTTCCACAACACCGGCGCCGGCCAGACGGAAGATCCCGGCCGCGCCGCGGTCACGGGCAGCGAACAGGATCGCGGCGCTTTCAAAACCCCCAGCCTGCGCGATGTTGCCCGTACGCCTCCTTACATGCACGACGGCAGCAAACCCACGCTTTCTAGTGTCATCGAGTTCTATGACCAGGGCGGACGCCCGAGCCCCCACCTCGACCCCGACATCCGGCCCCTGCACCTCACGGCGAACGAGAAGCTCGCACTCGCCGCGTTCCTAACTGCCTTGAACGGCACCGTGCAGGATGGTTACTAACCTTCTATCGCTGCTCCTGCTGCAGCCGGATCCCGCCATGCTCCGCGCGCTCTTCGAGCGGGCCGTCGATCGCGCCCGCCAAGAATACGGCCCTTCCAGCCCCCGCACCGCCGATGCCGAGCGCGACCTCGGGCTCTTTCTTGCGAACCAGGGCGATCCATCGCGCGCACGCCAACCGCTCGCGGGCGCGCTCGCCATCGACGAGAGAGCGCTCGGAACAGCCGCCGCTCAAACGCTCGAAGACGCCGCCGCGCTCGCCGCCATTTCTCCGCCCGGCGCCGCCGTTCCACTCTGGCAGCGCGCCGCCGCGGCCCCCGACGACGCGCTTGCCGCCCGCGCCCTCGCCGCACTCGGGGAACTTCGCGAAGGCGCTGGCGACCAATCCGCCGCGGCCGCTCTCTACCGGGAGGCCCTCGATCGCGAACAGGCCGCCGCCGCCAATTCGGCCCGCGTCGCCGTGCGCCTGAACTCGCTCGCGCTCGTCACTGGGCCTGAGGAAGGTATCCCGCTCCTCGAACGAGCCCTCGCCATCGACCGCCGCCTATGGGGCGAGCGCCATCCCGAGACCGCCACCACCGAAGCCAACCTCTCCGGCCTCCTGCTCGCCGCCGGCCGCTCGTCCTCCGCCATCACCCTCGGCCGCGCCGCCCTCGCCGGTTTCGAATCCACCCTCGGCCCGGCCCACCCGCGCCCCGCCGCCGCCGCAAGCAACCTCGCCGACGCGCTTCGCGCCCGCAACCAGTTTGCCGAAGCCGAACGCCTCTACCGCCGCGCTCTCGCCATCGACGAGCTCGCCTACGGCCCCTCGAACGGCGAAACGCTCGACGACGTGCGCAACCTCGCGGGCTTCCTCCGCGAAAGGGGCCGCCTCCGCGAAGCCGCCGCGCTCGACCGCCGTCTCGCCGCTAACGGCGCGCGCTGACGGGCGTGAGCGCGTCCCCGCTCGCATACACCGCAATGCGATGGTTCGCGAACGCCAGTTCCGTCCCCAGCCGCACCGTGGGCATGTGGCACTCAACGCACGCCCCCATCGCAATACGGCTGGTCTGGTGCGCCCCCGCGTGGCACGCCTTGCACGCTCGATCGTAGGCCCCAAGCCCGCGATCGAGCGGTGCGTGCGGCCGATGGCAGGTCTCGCAGTTCAGTCGGCCGCCGCTCTGCCCAAAGCAGGCGCTCGCCGCCAGCATCAGCGGCTGATGGCGCGCATTCCACGGGTTCCGCAGATCCACCGAATCGTTCGCCGCCTCAGGCATTCGGTGGCAGGCCCCGCACAGCTCGTTGATCGCCTCCGCCGTCAGCCGCCCCGGGTTCGATATCCCTGCGTGCGCCGGATCGCGCGCGTGTGCCGCTCCCGGTCCGTGGCAGGCCTCGCACCGCACGCCCAACTCCCGCGGCATAATCGCGCCGTCGCGCGCCCACATCAGTGGCCCGGTCGAATGGCATGCGAAGCACCGCAGGATCGCCGCCGACGGATCGAATACCCGGTACCGCGTGTCCTCACCGCGCAGATGCCCCGGCGTGTTCGCGTAACCGCCTCGCGCGCGATACCAGCTCTGCCCCAGCTCGACGTAGTTGTCCGCATCGGCCCGCTTCACGAACGTGATCGCCTGCGCCCCCGCGCCGAACGCCCACTCGCCCGGCTGCGGCGCCCGCGCGGGCGCAAGCGCATGGGCGTGCGCGCTCGCAGCCTGCCCCGCGTACTCGGCCGCGTGGCACGCCTTGCACGCCTCGGAGCCCGCGTAATCCGCTCCCGCCCCCGCGCCCAGCCATGGCGCCCCCAGCGCAATCAGCATCGCGCACCGCGCCACGCGCCCGCGAGACCGCGGTAGTGGACCGATCGACGCCCGTTCTCGGCCGCGACCGGAAGGAGCGTCTTTTCTCACCTCTCCGCCACCTCGAAAACCGCTCCGAATTCATTCGGCTTGTCGACGACGCAGCGCATGGCCGGCGGGACATGCTTCGGTCCCCGCAGCCATCGCGTGCTTCCACGCCGGTCCCATTTCTTGCGATCAGGTTCGTCCCACTCCATCCTGTTGAGACACCGGCTCGCGCGGGACCTAGCGCCGCTCATAATCCCTCGGCCCGGGCATCGGCTTCGAGCATGCGGCAGCCCCGCGGGTTATGCCGCCGATCGGCGAAACCCGATGCAAGGCCGTGCATTTGACAATCGTAGCGGCCAACCGTACTCCGATAGGTCACAGCCGTGCCGCCGGCTCCGGTTCTGCCGCTCCTTGCCGCCGCGGCCCGGCCTCGCGCCCCTCATATGCGTTCGGATTCGAGTGTCTGGCCCTGGTCTCCGCCAAATTATCCCTTCCACGCCGCTCGCCCCCTCACTGCCGGCGCCGTCCCGACGCTCAGAAAATAAATCGACCGCTGTATTGGATTTGCCGCCCGTAAACTCCCGGCGCCTGGTCGATCACCTTGCCGAAGTTCGGCGATGTGATGGTCAGATCCGGCATTGCCGACATGAACGCATTCGTCACGTTGTACGCCTCGAACCGCAGTTCGAACTTCACCCGCTCGGTGATCGAGAAATCCTTCGCCAGCGTCATATCGAGGTTCATGAACCGCGGGCCGACCAGGTTCGAGTACTGTACCGGGTTGATCGACTCCGTAAACGGCGGCAGCACCTTCACGTCGCTCGTATTGAACCATTGGTTCCTGGTCGGACTCGAGAGCGCCGGATCGCCCGACACCAGCGCCGGGCCCAGCCGGATCGGCACACCCGAGTTGTAAGTGAACAATCCGCTTACCGTCCATCCGCCCAGCACGCCGTCCATGATCGAATTGGCGTTCGTCATGAACTTCCGGCCCCGCCCGAACGGCAGCTCGTAGATCGACGCGCCCGTAAGGCGCTGCCTCGACGTCATCGTCGGAACCCACGTAAAGTTATGAAGATACTGCGCTAAGTTGTCATAATACTCCTGGTCCGAGTCGCTATTGTAATTGTATCCGAGCATCAGGTTGAAGCCGCTGCTGAACGGCCGCCGCACCGAGATCTGCAGCGACCTGTAATTGTCCCCGCGCCCGCCGATGAGCGTCTCGTTCAGCGCGCTGTACTGCGGATAAGGGCTTAGCAGCGATTCCACCGATACGTTCTTCTGCGTTCGGAGTTGTCCAGGCATTTCGTTCGCGGGCAGTAAATTGTAGAAAGGGTTCGGCACCGATTGATTCACCGCATTCTGGGACTGATACGCGATCCGCGGATCCACCAGGTTCAGGTTTTGCGTGTAAGGCAGGTTATGGCTGATATTCGTGAAAAACGTTACGTCGGCCAGAAGCTGCCCCGGCAGCTCCCGTTGCAGGCTGATATTGAACCGGTCGTTCACGCCTGGCTGGAAGTTCTGGTTGTACCATGTCGTCGTATCGCCCAGGCCCGTGTATCTTCCGTCGGCCTTGCCGACCGGCAGCACCAAGCCGCCCGGAAACGGATTGGACAACGTCTCCTGCGGAACTCCGAGTAACGGAGCGATCGCTGTCGAGCTCGCCGCGTAGCCCGGATAAGGCACGCTGCCGAGGATGTTCAGCCCGTCGGTCAGCGTGGCCGGGATGATGAATCGGGCCCACCCGGCCCGGATCGCCGTCTTGTCGTCCACCCGGTACGCCAGACCCAGCCGCGGCTCGAACAGCGTCTGCGGCGCGTTCCACGATCCCGGGTTACTGCTGTTCGTGAACAGCCACGCCCCGTTATAAACCGGCGCCGAAGTCCGCAAAGCCGTCACCGCCGAAGGCAGCGTTGGCGCCCCGGCGCCCTGGAAGTTCGGAATCGGGTTCGTCAAATCGAGATAGCGGCTCAGCCGGTACTGCGGGTCTTCCATCGGAGAGTAATACTCGTCCCGCAGCCCAAGGTTCAGGGTCAGTCGCGGAGTAATGTGAAAATCGTCCTGGATAAATATCCCGTAGAAGTTATTCCGCGGCTGCTGGATCGGGATCGTGCTCGCCGTCGAAGTGTTATCCATCGCCCCCAGCAGAAACGCGGCCCACGCGTCCCCGCTCAGCGCTGTGTTCGGGCTCAGGAACGTATTCGCGGTCATCGCCGGATTGAACTGGAAATTGATGAACGACGGCCGCGCCGCCGTCGTGTTGTCCCGCCGGTATTCGCCGCCAAACTTGATATAGTGCCGCCCGATGTTCTTCGACAGCTTCGACTCGACATTGAACGAGTTTGGCGTCTGGTACCAGTAGCTGGGGATGCCCAACTGCGTCCCCGAACCCTGGTTGATCTTGATGCCCGGAAAGTAAATCTGTGGCAGGTTCGCCAGATACGGCTGATACCACGGATTCCCCGGCCACAGCTTGCCGAGCGCCGACGGTTGTAGTTCGCCGGGCGCATAGCCGAACGAATCGTTGATGCCGTTGTAAGCGCCGCGAAAGTCGAGCGCCGTCGTCGCGTTGATGACATAGATCGCATCCCCCGAAAACGTCGTCGCGTTGCGGAACGAGCCCGCATGCGGCGCATCGGGCGAGCCGCCCGTATAGTCCTGCGCCGCCTCCGTCGTGCGGAAGAGGTTGAACCGTCCAAATACGCGCCACTTACTCGATACATCGTAGTCGACGCGGTCCATGGCGTTCCAGTACTGATACGGATTCGCGTATCCGGCCACGAAATTATTCGTCTGCGTCGGCCCGTTGCCCGGCCGGTTCGGCTGCCACAGTCCATTCATGATGATCTGCGCCGTCGGATCGATCCGCGACGGCGGAATGACGTTATTCGGGAACGGCGTCCGCGTCACCGTGTTGCCGTTCACCTTCGTCGTCCACGGATCGTAAATCGTCCGCAAGGCGCCCTGTGTGTTCAACGCCTGCGAAAAATTCCCGGTCCGCTCGGCCGCCGTCGGCAGCGTGTCGATCACCGAGAGCGGGCTGCTGATGTCCATCCCCTCGTAGGCGAAAAAGTTGAACAGCTTGTTGTGCTTGATCGGATTGCCCAGCGTGGCGCCCCACGTGCTCTGCCGCGTCAGGTTCGGCGCCTGATTTACGCGATCCGCCATCGCGTTCAGATCCGGGTTCCGTCCCAGATAGTAAGCGGTGCCGTGAAACTCGTTCGTCCCCGACTTCATCTCCATGCTCACCACGCCGCCCGCGCTGTGTCCGAATTCCGCGTCCACCGAGTTCTGCTGCAGGTTCACCTCCTGCACCGCGTCCATCGGCGGCGTGTAACTCGACTTCTGCGTCACCATAGACGGCGAGCCGTCGAGAATAATATCGTTCTTCGTGTTGGTGTTCCCGCCCACGTCGAACTGCGACGCTGCCCCGTGGTGGAACGGCTCCTGCTCCGTGGTCGAATGAATCACCACCGCCGGATCCAGCTCGACGAGCAGGAACGGATTGCGGCTGATCAGCGGAAGGCTGTTCGCCATCCGCGTGTCGATCGTCGCCGACATCGTCGACGTATTGAACTGCACGGCCACCGGCGCCGCCTCGACCGTCACCGTGTCTCGCGTGTTGCCGATCTCGAGCTTCGCGTCCACGGTCACGTCGCCGCGAGTCTCCACCAGAACATTCTTTTGTATAAACGTTCGAAAGCCAGAGACCTCGACACTGACCGTGTAGTGCCCCGGCAGCACGAAGTCGAACAAGTACTCGCCGTTCCCGTTCGTCGTCTGCGCCGCCCGTACCCCGGTGCCGTCGTTAGTGAGTGCAACGTTCGCCCCCGCCACCACCGCCCCGGACGTATCCGCAACCGTGCCCTGAACCTTCGCCCGGGCGTCCTGCCCCGCGGCCAGGCTCGCCCCCATCACCGCGCACGCCAACAGCGCGGCAAAACGATGCCGTGTGTCCAACAAAGACATGTTTCCCCCTACGCGAGTGGCTCGCTCCCCACTCCGCCAAACCGGGCGCTCAAGGCGGATCGGGTACCCGAACGCCTAAGCTCGCTCCCTGATTCGGACGATCGAGTTCCCTCCACACCCATCCCTGCGGCAACACTCACTTCGTCCATCCGGGCGGCCCAACTTCGCCCGGTCCCAACACTCCAATCCCGCGGCGCACCAACAACCCAAACCCAGCCCCTGGCCCAACACGCGAACCCAGCCTGGCCCGCCGCTCCAGTCCCCGGCCCATTCCACGATCCCCGTCCCGCGGCGCGCGAGCATTCAACTCCTCTTCCCGGCCCAACGTTCCGGCCCGCGCACGTCCCAAGCCTTTCAATCCCCGATCGGATTTTGGGGCTTTGTGCAAGTATAGCCGGACGGTGGCTGAAGTCAAGGCGAAAAGTTGCATAATGCAACTTATTTCATGAAATACTCGAAGTTGGACTTGTATTTCACGGGGCTGACGGCAGCGCATCCAATTCGATGAATCCAACCCGCCGCAAAACCATCCTCGACGTCGCCGCCCGCGCGCGCGTCTCCGTCGGCACGGCCTCGCGCGTGCTCAACGTGCGCGAAGGCGTCGACCCCGCTCTCGTCGAGCGCGTCCGCAAGGCCGCCGCCGTGCTCCACTACGTCCGCTCCCCCAACGCTCGCCGCGCCGCGCGCCACCCGCGCCCCGTCATCAGCTTCATCCTCAGCAACCGCGACTTCCTGCACCCCGTTCACGCGCGCCTGCTGCAAGGCGCCGAGGCCTACTGCGAGGAGAACGGGTACTTCGTCGTCTTCAAGCGCCTCAGCTACCTTCCGTCCACGCCGGTCGCGGAGCTCACGCTGCCCGCCCTGCTCCGCGAACATAAGATCGCCCACTGCGTGATCCTCGCGGGAACCAATTACCCGAACCTCGTCGAGGCCACCGAGCTCTCCGGCGTCCCCTATGTGATCTATGGGAACAACCTCGTCGGCGGCCAGCGCTCGCGCGATACGGACCAGGTCCGCTCCGACGACACTCGCGGCGCCCTCGACGCCGTACGCTATCTCATCCAGCTCGGGCACTCGAACATCTGCTTCATCGGCGACACCTCGCTCACCTGGTTCAACGATCGCTACACGGGCTACATGCGCGCCATGGCCGAAGCCGGCCTCGAACCGATCGCGCAAACCGTCGCGCTGTCGCTCGATAACTTTCGCAACGGCTACTCCTGCGCCGAGGCCATGCTCACGCGGCGCCCTGAGCTCACCGCCATCTTCGCCGCCGGCGACGACGTGGCCTTCGGCGTCTGGGAGTTGCTGCGCCAGACCGGCCGGCGCGTGCCCGAAGACCTCGCCCTGATCGGCTTCGGCGACATCCCCGACGCGCGGCACGCCATCCCTCCGCTCACTACCGTGCGCATCGACTGGGTCGAGCTCGGCCGGCAGCTCGCGAAGATGGCCATGGAAAAGGTCAAGGCCCCGCGCGCGCCGCGGCCCGAAGTCGTCCAGCCCACCACGCTCATCCTCCGCGGCACGACCTGGCCGCCCGCCGCCCTGGCCGAAGCGCCGCTCGCCGGCTGAGGGCGCGCCGCGCGATGATGAAGTGCTGCCCGCATGAGTGGAACTCTGTTCATCGTCGCCACACCGATCGGCAACCTCGACGACATCACCTTCCGCGCCGTCGCCACGCTGCGCGACGCCGATGTCATCGCCTGCGAAGACACGCGCCACACGCGCACGCTGCTCGATCGCTACGGCATCGCGAAGCCGCTCGTGAGCTACCACGACCACAACGAGCGCGAGCGCACCGGTCGCCTGCTCGCGGAGCTGGAAAGCGGCCGCTCGGTCGCGCTTGTTTCCGACGCCGGCACGCCGCTCATCGCCGACCCCGGCTTCCGCCTCGTCAGCGCGGCCCGCGAGCGCGGCATACGCGTCACGCCCGTGCCCGGCCCTTCCGCCGTGCCCGCCGCCCTCTCCGCCTCCGGTCTCGCCACCGGGGCGTTCCTCTTCGCCGGCTTCCTTCCGCCCAAGGCCGCGCAGCGCCGCCGCGCGCTCGAGCGCTGGCGCGAAGTGCCCGCGACGCTGGTCTTCTATGAAGCGCCGCACCGCATCCTCGAAGCGCTCGAAGATATCGAGGCCGTCTACGCCGCGCGCCCGCTCGTCGTCGCGCGCGAGCTGACCAAGATCCACGAAGAGTTTCTCTCGGGCTCCGCGGCCGAATTGCGCGCGGCGCTCGGCGCCCGGCCCGTTGTGAAGGGCGAGTTCGTCGTGATGATCGCGTTCGCCGGGGAACACGCCGCGCCCACCGAAGCGCTGCCCGACGAGGTCGCGCGGCTCGAACGCGAGGGCGTGCCGCGCATGGAGGCGATCAAGCGCGCCGCTCGCGCGCGCGGCATTCCCAAACGCGAAGCCTACCGGCAGCTCGGCCCGCGCGCAACCGAATGAAGCTCAGCGCGCTGCGTGCGGACGCCGCGGCGCCGGGCAACAGTCCGCCGGACAAACATCGGGGTAAGGCCCCATCGTGCCGAGACTCAATCGTTCGCCCGCGCCCAGGCGCTCGCGCACCAGGTCCGCGATCATCGCGACGAACTTCGGATGCAGCCCCGCGGTGCCCGCGCGCGCCATGCGCACGCCGAGGCTCTTGCACAACTGGCGCGCCTCGGTGTCGAGATCGTAGAGCACCTCCATGTGATCGGAGACGAAGCCCACCGGCACAATCGCCAGCTCCGTCTCGCCCGCCTCCGCCAGCTCGCGTATCGCTTCGCTCACGTCGGGCCCGAGCCACGGCTGCGTGGGCGGGCCGCTGCGGCTCTGATAGACCAGCCGCCAGTTGCCGAGCCCCAGCTCGCCCGCGATCAGCCGGCAGGCTTCTTCCAACTGCGGAACGTAATTCGCTCCCGGCGCCATCGCCAGAGGAATGCTGTGCGCGGTGAACAGCACCGGTGCGTGGCCCGAAGACAAGCGCGCCAGCGCCTCCCGCGCGCGATCCACCATCGCCCCGACGAAGCCGGGATGATTGAAGAACACGCGGAGCTTCGCGACCTCGGGCGCGCTCTCGCCCGCCTCGGCCCGTGCGCGCTCGATGTCCTCGCGGTACTGCCGGCAGCCCGAGTACGAGCTGAACGCCGAGGTGGCCAGCGCGAGCGCGCGCCGCACACCGTCGCGCCGCATCTGGCGCAGCGTATCGGCGAGCAGCGGATGCCAGTTGCGGTTGCCCCAATACACGGCGAGCGCGATGCCGCGCGAGGCGAACTCGGCGCGCAGCGCGTCGAGCAGCGCGCGGTTGTGATCGTTGATCGGGCTGCGGCCTCCGAAGTGATCGTAGTGTTCGGCGACCTCCAGCATGCGCTCGCGCGGGACGTTCTTCCCGCGTAGCACGTTTTCGAGAAACGGCAGCACGTCGTCCGGGCCTTCCGGCCCGCCGAACGACAGCAGGAGAAACGCGTCAAACGCGGGCTGGTCCATCTTCGTCTTCCTCTTTCCCGATCGCATCCGCAATCACCGGCTCAGGTCCCACCCAGCTCGCGTATCTGGTCCGCGGTGAAGCGGCACCGCGCGGGCGGCGTGCGCGCGACGCCCAGCCGGCGCAGGTTCACGAGCGCGTTGAACTCGCAGGCGTCGAGCGAGAGCGCGCGTTCGAAATCGGCGCGCGCCGCATCGGGCTGGCCGAGCGCGGCGAGCGCGGCGCCGCGGTTGTTATACGCGAGCGGGTCCGCGGGCGCATCGGCGAGCGCTTCGCCAAACGCCGCGAGCGCGCGCGGCGCGTCGCCAAGCCCGAGATAGATCCGCCCTTCTTCGGCCGCGGGGCGCGGATCGCGCGGCGCGAGCCGGCGCGCAACTTCGAGCAACGGCAACGCGCGATCCGGCGGCAGCGCGCGCGCGAGCTGAATCTTCGGACGGATCTTCCGCGGCGCTTTCGCGGCCGCGTCGCTCCAGAGCCTCTCGTCGCTATGCCAGACGGCGGTGCGCGCGATCGCGAGCGCTGCGAGCACGGCGATGACAGCCGCCGGCACGCGCCAGCCGAGCCGCGCGGCGCACAACCCGATGCAGGCCGCGAAGCCGATCATCGGAAGATAGACGCGGCGGTCCGCGGCGAGGTCCGAAGCCGGGAACACGCTCGAGCTCGGAAGCAGGAGCACAATGCCGCCTACGAACCACCAGCCGGCGTCCCATCCGCGCCGCGCGGCCACCAGCGCGACGGCGACGAGCGCGGCGACGCCAACCCAGGCAAGGCAGGCGGCGGCGAGCCGCGGCACGGCGATATCCGGATCGACGGTGAAGCCCCACGGCAAGACAATCATCCTCAAATATCTCCAGATGACGGCGCCCTCGGCCGCGAAGTATTTTTCCCACGGGTACGCGGACGACGCGCCGGCGCCCGAACCCGCGAAGGCCCGGGCGGCGGCCATCGCGCGCAGGCCGGCCGCCAGCGCGAGGGCCATCATGGCGGCGATGGGCGCGGCCACGCGCGGTGGACCCAACTTACGAAAGTGCGGCAGGAGAAGAAACAGCGGGAACGCCACGCACTCTTCCTTAGCGGCCAGCGCCGCGGCGAACCAGGCGACCGCTTGCCACGGCGCGCCCGCGAACCATGCGCGCAGACTCGCAATGCACAGCAGCGCGGCGAGCAGCGTGGCGCGCTCGAAGATGTAGTTCACCGCCTCGGCCTGGATCGGATGCGCGGCGAACACGGCGGCGGCGATCCATGCGGCCGGCGCCGGAAGCGCGCGGCGCAACACAATCCAAAGCAGCAGCACCGCGGCGAGATGAAGCCCGACGCCGAAGACGGCATAACCGGCCGCGTTCGATCCTCCGAGCCGGTAATTCAGCCAGAAGGTCGAGTAAGTCAACGGCCGCGTGGCGAGCGGCGCCCAGATCCCAGCGAGTCCGCCGGGCGAAGTGACGTCCGGGTTCACGAACAACGACGCATCGTCGAGATGAAAGCCGCCGGCCGCGGCGCCGCCGTATGCGGCGAGCGCGACGAGGATCAGAAGAAGAAGAGCGGTTCGAGCCGGGATATTATCAAGTGTGGCAAAACCGGCGGCCCGCGGCGACCGCGTGCGGGAGATCCAACGAATCCTCGACGAGACGTATCCGAACCCGAAGTGCGCGCTCGAGCACAGGAACGCGTGGCAGCTTCTGGTGGCGACGATTCTTTCGGCGCAATGCACGGACAAGCGCGTGAACCTGGTGACGCCGGGGCTGTTCCGAAAGTACCCGTCGGTCGCCGACATGGCGGCGGCGAACCAGGACGAGCTTGCGCAGGACATTCGCTCGACCGGCTTCTTCAACAATAAGGCCAAGTCGCTGATCGGCGCGGCGCGCACGATTCGCGACAACTTTCGCGGCAAGGTTCCGCGCACGATGGACGAGTTGCTGAACGTGCCGGGCGCGGCGCGCAAGACGGCGAACGTGGTGCTCGGCGCGGCGTATGGCATTGCGAGCGGCGTGGTGGTGGACACGCACGTACAGCGCATCGCGCAGCGGCTCGGGCTGACGAAGAACAAAGATCCGAAGCGCATCGAGCAGGACCTGATGAAGACGCTGCCCGAGGAGAAGTGGATCGCGTTCTCGCACCAGATCATCCTGCATGGCCGCGCACTGTGCGTCGCGCGCAAGCCGAAGTGCGCCGAGTGCCCGCTCGAACGGCTGTGCAAGGCGAAGGACAAGACGGTTCATAACGAGCTGAGCTCGCGGAGGTCGAGGCGGCCGGTGTAGATGGCCATGCCGACGACCGAGTGGATGCCAAGCGCGGCGAGCGCGCGGATTTCATCGATGGTGGTGATGCCGCCGGCGGCGGAGAGTTCGAGGGAGGTCGCGTTGCGCAGCGAGCGGAACCAATCTAGGTTGGTGCCCTGCAGCATGCCTTCCTTGTCGACGAAGGTGCAGAGGAAGCCGGAGCAGAAGGGGGCGACGCGCTCCATCATCTCTTCGGCGCGGAAGGCGGTCGGCTCGCGCCAGCCCTGGATGACGACGCGGCCGCCGAGCGAATCGAGCGCGACGATGAGGCGGTCGCGGCCGGTGGCCGCGGAGATTTCGGCGAGGCGCGCGGAGTCGAAGGCGGCGGTGCCGACGATGACCTTGCGCGCGCCGCGCTCGATGAGAGTGCGGGCGCGCTCGGGCGTGCGGACGCCGCCGCCGGCGCGCGTCGCGGCGCGCGAGGCGAGCATCTCGACGATCGCGTCGTTCGAGCCCGCGCCGATGGCGGCGTCGAGGTCGATGACCTGGATCTCGGGGAAGGCTTCGAAGCGGCGCAACATTTCGAGAGGGCTATCGCCTTCGAGCGCTTTCTCGCGGCCCTGGACGAGCTGCACTACTTTGCCGCCCTGCAGATCGATGCACGGGATGACCATGGGTTAAGTCCCTGACGGCGCGGGCCGCATCGGCAGGCCACGCGAGGCAAGATATTCCTTCAAGTCCGCTACGGCATAAGTCCCGAAGTGAAAGATCGAGGCGGCGAGCGCGGCGGAGGCTTCGCCTTCGAGGAAGACCCGGGCGAAGTCTTCGGGGCGGCCGGCGCCGCCGCTGGCGATGACGGGGACGGTGACGGCGCGGCTGACGGCGCGCGTGAGATCGCAGTCGAAGCCGGACTGCACACCGTCGGTATCCATCGACGTCAAGAGAATTTCACCCGCGCCGAGGGAGACGCCGCGCTGGGCCCATGCCACGGCGTCGAGGTTCTCGTCGTCGCGGCCGCCGCGGGTGAAGACGTTCCATCCGCCGCGCGTATTCCGGCGGGCGTCAATGGCGAGCACGACGGCCTGCGCGCCGAACTCGGCGCTCAGCTCGGCGATGAGCTCGGGTCGGCGCACGGCGGCGGTGTTGACGCTGACCTTGTCGGCGCCGGAGGCGAGGATGCGGCGGGCATCGTCGACCGAGCGGATGCCGCCGCCGACGGTGAGCGGGATGAAGACCTCGCGGGCGGTGCGCTCGACGACGCCCGAGAGAATATCGCGCGCGTCGCTCGAGGCGGTGATATCGAGGAAGACGAGCTCGTCGGCGCCCTGGCGGTTGTAGCGGCGGGCGAGCTCGACGGGGTCGCCGGCGTCGCGTAGGCCGACGAAGTGGACGCCCTTCACGACGCGGCCGGCGGTGACGTCAAGGCAAGGAATGATGCGGCGGGCTAGCATGGCAGATCCACGAAATTGCGCAGGATGCGCAGGCCGAGCGGGCCGGATTTTTCGGGATGGAACTGCACGCCGAACAGGTTGGCGCGCTCGATGGCGGCGGTGTAGGGGAGCGTGTAGTCGCAGACGGCGGCGGTTGCGCCGACGAGGGGCGCGTAGAAGCTATGGGCGAAGTAGAGGTAGGGCGCGGGCGGCGCGCCGCGGAACAGGGTTGCGCCGGCGCGAGGCTCGACGGGGCTCCAGCCCATGTGCGGGACGCGCGCGCCGGCGGCGAAGCGGCGGACCGTGCCGGGGAGCAGCGCGAGGCCTTCGATCTCGGGCGCTTCTTCGCTGCGCTCGAACAGAGCCTGCAGGCCGAGGCAGATGCCGAGGAAGGGCGTGCCGGCCTCGATGGACGACTTGAGCGGCGCGCGCAGGCCAAGCGCGTCGAGCGAGCGGATCATCTGGCCAAAGTGGCCGACGCCGGGCAGGACGATCTTCGTGGCGGCGCGGAGCGAGGCGCGGTCGCGCGCGAGCCGGTAGGGCGCTCCGAAGCTGGCGAGCGCGTTCTCGACCGAGCGAAGATTGCCGGCGCCGTAGTCGAGGATGGCGATCATCTAAAGCAATCCTTTCGTCGAAGGAAGCTGGCCGCGCAGGCGCGAGTCCTTCGAGCAGGCGTAGCGCAGCGCGCGGGCGAAGCACTTGAAGACGGCTTCGATCTTGTGATGATTCGAGCGGCCGTATAAAACCCTGACGTGAAGATTTGCGCCGGCGTGATGGACGAAGCCCTCGAAGAAGTCCTGGACGAGCTCGGACTGGAGGTCGCCGACAAGGCGGGTTTTTACGAGGTCCTTGTAGACGAGGGCGGGGCGGCCGGCGAGGTCGATGGCGGCGACGGCGAGCGTTTCATCCATGGGCATGACGAAGTAGCCGGCGCGGTTGATGCCTTTGCGGTCGCCGAGCGCGGCGGAGACGAGCTGGCCGAGGACGATGCCCGAGTCCTCGACCGTGTGGTGCTGATCGACGTCGAGATCGCCCTCGGCGCGGAGCTTGAGATCGAAGGCGCCGTGTTTGGCGAACAGCTCGAGCATGTGATCGAGAAAGCGGATGCCGGTGGAGACGTCGTACGCGCCGCGGCCATCGAGGCGAAGCGAGCCGCGGATGCGCGTCTCGCCGGTGTTGCGTTCGAGGCTGGCCTTTCTCACAGGAGGGTCTCCAGTTGATTGACGTCATCGAGGACGGCGAAGGCGCCCTCGACGGCGAGGCAGCGGGCGAGCTCGTCGCGCCAGGGGCTTTCGGGGGAGGCGATGCCGGCAAAGGGGACCTGGGCGGCGCGGCCGGCGCGTGCGTCGTCGACGGTATCGCCGAGGTACAACATGCGGCCCGGGCCAAGCGCGTCGCGGAGGCGGAAGAGGCCGTCGGGATCGGGTTTTTCGCGCTCTACATCGTCGCTGGTGACGACGTGAAATGCGCCGAGCAGGCCTTCGCGGCGGAGGGTGATGCCGGCTTCGAGGCGCGAGCGGCCGGTGAAGATGGCGAGGCGGTGTTTCTCCCCCAGACGTTCGAGGAGAGCGGGGCTGGCGATCCAGCGTTCGCGATGAATGAGGCCCTCGTCGAGGAAGACGCGATTGAAGTAAGCGACGATTTCGGAGTAAGGCACTTCGACGCCGTGGTCGGAAGCGAGGCGCTGGCTGAGCAGCCAGTCGTTATTCCAGCCGCCGCTGTTTTTGTATTCCTGGATGCGGGAGGCGGCGACCCGTACGCCGGTGAAACGCTCGACGGTGAGGACGATGGAGGCGCGGTAGGAGGCCGTGACGTCGACGAGGACGCCGTCCATGTCAAAAACAATAATGTCGAATTTGTTTGGATCTGTCATGGCCGCCAGATGCGCTCCAGTTCGTCGAGGAAGCGGCGGGCCTGCTCGCGTGTGCCGGTGGTGACGCGGAGGCAGCCGGGGAGTTCGTAGCTGCGGTCGCGGACGAGGATGCCAGCGCCGCGCAGCCCGTCGCGGATGGAGATGGCGCGCGGGCCCACGTCGAAGAGGACGAAGTTGGCCTGGCTTTCGTAGTAGGGGATGCCCAGGTTTTCGAGGCCGAGGTAGATCGTTTCGCGCGCGGCGAGCGATTCGGCGACATAGCGCTCGACGAATTCGCGGTCGGCGACGGCGGCGGCGGCGGCGGCGGCGGCGAGCGCGTTGACGCTGTAGGGCGACTGGGCTTTGTGGAGGAACTCGACGTTCTGGCTTTGCGAGAACAGGCAGCCCACGCGGAGGGCGGCCATGCCGTAGACCTTCGAGAAAGTGCGGCTGACGAACAAGTTCGGATAATCCTCGATCAGCGGGAGCAGGGTGACGCCCGAGAATTCGTAGTAGGCTTCGTCGATGAGGACGGCGGCGCGCGAGGCTTTGGCGAGGACGCGTTCGAGCGCGGCTCGCGATGTGCCGGTGCCGGTCGGGTTGTTGGGGTTGGCGATGAGGATGGCGCGCGTGTTGGCGGTGATGCGATCGAGCAGCTCTTCGAGGGGGAAGGCCAGTTTTTCGGCGCGGTAGGGGACCTCGGCGACTTCGGCGCCCGAGAGTTCGGCGTAGAAGCGGAACATGGCGTAGGAGGGCGAGAGGGTGAGGACTTCGTCGCCGTCGTCGATGTAGGTGTTGACGAGGACCTGGATGGCTTCGTCGGTGCCGTTGGTGAGGAGGAAGCTGTCGGGATCGACGTCGAAGTGGCGGGCGAGGGCCAGGCGGGGGTCGTTGTATTCGGGATACACGGGGAGGCGGCCGGCATCGAGGGCCTGGCGGATACGCTCGACGACGCGCGGGGAGGCGCAGACGGTGTTCTCGTTGAAGTCGAGGCGAAGCTTGCCGGCGCGGCCGGCGGTGGGAGGCGAGTAAGGGCGCATGCGAAGGACGGAGGGGCGCGGCTCGAGCGCGCCGGGAGGGAGGGCGGCGCGGTTAGTCGGCAAGGCGCACCTCGACGGAGCGGGCATGGGCTTCGCGGCCTTCGGCGCGGGCGAGCGCGGCGATGGCGGGTGCGATGGCGGCG
>VFSW01006772.1_pt1 | contig 16781 bp, 20 predicted proteins | sample 5358111 | NCBI WGS metagenome assembly VFSW01 (sample SAMN11554181, study PRJNA540505) | mine drainage metagenome | isolation source: sediment from site ElyBrook_90M | place: USA: Ely Copper Mine, Vershire, VT | collected 2017
TGGTCAGTCAACCTCAAAAGGATACGCCGTTCGGGCTCGAGCCGAACGTCGCCGCAGGCCTTGCGTATCTGCTCACCTGGTTAGGCGGCGTTATCATGCTCGTTGGGGGCGGAACGAACAAGTTCGTTCGATGGGCGGCCGCGCAATCGATTACCTTATGGGTCGCATGGTGGGTCGTCGACGTCGCGGTGTTCTGGTTTATCTTTCCGATGCTGCATCTGTGGCTGCTCGCTGTGCCGCTCTCTCTCGTATGGGGGATCCTTGCGCTCATCGTGTGGCTCTGGACGTTTATCACAGCGTTCCAAGGCAAGGAGGTGCGCGTTCCGGTCGTCGCGGGTCTTACCGAGAGCATCTTCAAGTCTATGCTCTGAAGCCGCTGCCGTTCGGACTGCGGCCGAGCGTCGCAGCCGGACTGGCATCGCTCTTCTCGGCGGTGGGTGCCATCGCGATCTTGAGGGCCGGTGCGACGGATGGGTTCGTGCGCTGGTCCTTAAGCGGTCGTTCTCTGGTTCGCGTGGCTCGCGGCGTGGGTGATCGTCACGCTCGCGAGCTCCGCGGCAAGAACGTACGGTCGCCCGCGTTCGCCTTCGTGACGGATCGCATGCTCACGGGGACCATCCGCTAGCAGCCGGCACGGAGGGAGCGAGACCGCTCCAGACGCTCGCGGGCATCGCCGCGCCGCTGACCGCATTCTGGTAGACGACCTCGATGAGGCCGGCTGCGTCACCGGCGCCGCTCTCCGAATCATCGAGCGTGGCGTCGAGCGCGCCCGACGCAACGGCATACGGTGGCGCGCGCATCGTTCGAAAGACCACCGAGCCGTTGCGCGCCGCAATCGGCGCGCCTGAGGCAAGCGTGACCGTCGTGGCAATCGCTGCGACGACGCGGCCCTCCTCTACGGCATCGTTCTCTTGAAGATACGTGCTGCAGCCGGTGCGCGGACAAGGCGTCGGGACGGGCGTCGCGAGCGCCACGCTCGCGTGCGCGATCATCGTGCACGTTCCGGCGTCGCTCGCGACGCACGTTTGCACCGGCGGCAGCGATGCAGGCGGCGTTGCCCCGTCCGCCATGGCTGCGGCGAGGGTAGCTTGCGCGAGCTGCTCCGCATCGGCGAAGGCGTTTTGCGCAACCGTCACGCCGCGACGCTGCAGCGCAGCAACCGCCAAAGACGCCGCAGCTTGGAGCAGCGTTTCACCGAGTACGACGATGGCGCTGCAGAGAAACAGAACGCGCAGAAGCACGCCGATGCCTCAGGGAGCGCCGGTGGGTGCCGGTGCGAGCCCCGGCAGGGTGACGGATGATCCGGGAAGAGGTGCAGGCGGCGGAAGCGTGCTCGAAAGCGAGCGACGCTCGTTCGCGCCGCGCCACGTCGCGCTCGCCGAGATCGTCAGCGCGATGCCGCCTCCGGGCAGCTGCGTCACCTGTAGCTCGAGGTTCGCCGGAAGCGGCGACGCGTCAGCGAGCGGAACTGTCGTCTGAATGGAAGTCGGCGCTATCGTCGCGCCCTGATACTTTGCGAGGTTGCGCGCGGCGCTCATCTCTCGCGCGAGCGCGTCGTCGAGCGCCGTCCGCGCAGGGTCCGGACCGAAGTGGGCCGCTGAAGCGATCGTGCCCGCCAGGACCGCACCGGCGACGATCGTGAGAATGGCGACCGCGACGACCGTTTCGATCAGCGTTTGACCGCGTTGCCCCACGAACCGGGTAGTGCCCCAAACCTCGGCGGATCGGGCAGGCGCAGCAACGGTCGCTCGAAGAGGTACGTGATCAGCGCCGCGAGAGCGATCGATGCTGCAAACGCAACGACCGTGTAGAGCACTTGCCAATGGGCGTCGGCGTGCGGACTGCCGGCGTACCCCGGGACTCGCTCCCATAGCAGCTCGCGGGCGAGCATCTGATGGTAAAGGTAGAGATTGTAGGAGATCGCCCCGAGAAAGACCAGGAGCCGGTTGGCAAGCAGAGATTGCCAAGCTCGCGGGCTCCACAGCGCTCCGAGCGCGATGGCCGCGAACGCCACGCCGAACCATTCGCGTCGCCAGATTTGCCAGACCGACGCCCACTGGTCCTCGTGCCGGTACGCATAGAGTCCTTGCAAGAGAACGACGAGCGCGATCGTGCCTGCGAGCAGGAGTAGCGGCGCGAGCCTCCGGTAGGATTGCGCGACGTTGCCGCCTGAGCGGCAAAAGATCCACGCGGCGAGCATGCCGCAGGCGAAGATGCCGAGATAGCCGGGGAGATTCTCGCTGTACGGTGCGAAAAGCGTACTGTAGCAGCACGCGGCGAAGCCGGCGCGCCAGAGCATCGAAAACGCGATCATGCCGAGTGCGGTGAGCCACGGCACGCGCGCAAAAAACCACCACACGAGCGGAAAGAGGACGTAAAATTCGACCTCGACGGCAAGGGTCCAGAGGACGCCGTTGATCGAGCCGTACGTCGAAGGAAACCATGTGTGCACGAAGAGCAGGTGGGTCGCGATCGCCTGCCACGCGGGCACCGCATCCTGGCGCTGCGCGTATCCGATCGCATAGGCGAGTGCGATCGAGAGTACGTACGACGGCACGATCTTGATGAAACGCCGCCACGCGAAATGTCGCCACGCCGGCGCCTTCGCTTTGCGTGCGAGCGCGCGGAGGAACGGATACGTGATGACGAAGCCGCTCAGAAAGAAGAAGAGATGGACGCCGATGAAGCCCGTCTCGGGAACGAACTCGAGCCACGGGACGGGCGCGGGCAGCCAGGATATCTCCCAAACGTGATACCAGAGGACCAGGAGCACGGCGATGCCACGCAGCCCGTCGAGCGCGGTGAGGCGCGTTTCTTCGTACGGGGTGCCGCTCGCAGCCACGTTGGCACTATAACACTTGGGGGCCCACGCTGCGATGCCGGCGCGCTATTTTAAAGAGGGCATGACCTACCGCTTCCGTATTAACGAGTAATCGTGGGCATTGCGGTCTATCAAGGCGTCGACGGAGCGTACTCGCAGCTCGTTCTCGAACATTTCATACGAGAGCGCGGCATTTCCGCAAACACCCTCGGCGTGCCCAGCTATCGCGAGCTCGTGACCGCGCTCTCCAGCTTGCGTGCCGACTTCGGCGTGATTCCCATCGAGAATGCCATCGGAGGAACCGTGCGTGAAGCGTACGATTTGCTCGGCGAGTTCGACGTGGCGCCGGTGGCGGAGGTGTTGTGGCGCACGGACCACAGGCTGCTGGGCGTCCGTGGCGCGACGTTGCGCGACGTACGCGAAGTGCTCGCGCACCCGCTGGTGATCGCCGAGTGCGGCAAGTTCCTGAGCGGGTTGGAGAAAGCGCGCGCCATACCGTGCGAGGATACCGGCGTTGCGGCGCGCGAGGTCGCGCGCGGCGGCAGCCCCGAAGTCGCGGCACTCGCACCGGCGTCGGCAGCTGCCATCTACGATTTGGTTGAGCTGGCCGCGCACTGCGCCGACCATCCGGCAACGTATTCCCGATTTCTCATCGTTCGGCCGCGCCACGGCGCGCACGGCGAGGAGATCGGCGGCGAGCGCGCTCTCCGGCGCAAAACCTCGATTATTTTTTCCGTCGAAGAGCGCACGGGATCGCTCGCGCGCTGCTTGGGGATTCTCGCCGAAGCCGGAATCAACGGCGACAAGCTCGAGTCCAAGCCGTACCTCGGTCACGGCGCCGAGCGCATCTTCTACGTCGATTTCGACGGGGACGTGCGCGACGAGAACGTGCGACGGGCGCTCGTCGAATTGCGCGGCGCGTGCAAGACCCTCGCAGTTCTCGGGAGCTACGACGCGCACGTCGGCGAGCCGGTGGGGACGAGCGACGCTGCCGTCCGGCCTTCGCTCGAGCGCGTCCCCGAGCGGCGCTCCGTCGAACCGATCGTACCGCTGGTGGAGTCGCCGTTCCCGCGCGTCGCGCGACCGACGAAGCCCGGCGGGACGGTATTGCGCGTCGGTAACGTGCGCATCGGCGACGGCGAGTTCGTCATCATTGCAGGGCCGTGTTCGATCGAGTCGCGCGAGCAGATCCTCGAGACTGCCAGGGAAGTTCAGGCGCGCGGCGCCGTCATGCTGCGCGGTGGCGCGTTCAAGCCGCGCACGAGCCCGTACGCCTTTCAGGGATTGGGATGGGAAGGCGTCACCCTGCTCGCGGAAGCGGGCCGTGCGAGCGGGCTTCCGACGGTGAGCGAGGTGATGACGACCGACCAAGTTGCGCGGATGGCCGAGCACGTCGACGTGCTGCAAATCGGTGCTCGTAACATGCAGAACTTCGATCTCCTGAAAGCGGTCGGCCGGGCGGGTCGCCCCGTGCTCTTGAAGCGCGGTCTCTCGGCGACGCTCGACGAACTGCTCGCCGCGGCGGAGTACGTTCTCGCGGAGGGCAATCCGAACGTGATGCTCTGCGAGCGCGGCATTCGCACGTTCGAGCCGACCACGAGAAATACGCTCGACCTCTCTGCAGTACCCGTGCTGCGCGAGCGCTCGCATCTACCGGTGCTCGTCGATCCCAGTCACGGCGTGGGCGTTCGCCGATGGATTCGGCCGCTGTGCCGTGCGGCGAAAGCCGTCGGCGCGCACGGATTGCTCGTCGAGGTCCACCCGAACCCGGCGGAAGCAAAGAGCGACAAAGAACAGGCCCTAACCTTCGAAGACTTCAGCGCGATCGTTGCGGACTTGGAGCGGATTCCAGTTCCGGACGTCACCTTCGCGTGATCCGCGGGATCCGCGGGGCGATTACCGTCGACGCGGACGATCGCAACGCAATTCTCGCCGCGACGAAGCGCCTCTTGCGCGAGATGACGCAGCGTAACGATGTGGAGACCGACTCCATCGCGTCGATCCTGTTCAGTCTCACGCCCGATCTGCGCGCTGCGTTTCCCGCGCTCGGCGCGCGCGAGCTCGGCTGGGTTCAGGTGCCGATGCTGCATTTCAGCGAGATCGACGTTCCCAATGCGATGCCGCGCGTGATTCGCGTGCTGATGCACGTGAACACGCCTCGCGTGCAAGCCGAGGTGGAACACGTCTATCTCGAAGGCGCGGTTGCGTTGCGTCCGGACCTCGTACGGTGAGTAGCCTCGGCATTCTCGGAACCGGTTTGATCGGTGCGTCGATCGGGATGCGCGCTCGTCGTAATGGCGTTAGCGTTTTTGGCTACGACCTGGAAGAGGAGTTTGCGGCGCAGGCGCTCGAGCTCGGCGCGCTCGACGGGCGCGCGAGCCGTGAGGAGCTCTACACCCGGTGCGCCACGATCGTCATCGCCGCTCCATTAGCGACCACGTGCGCCGAGCTGATCGCGCTTCGAGGGAGCGAATCGAAATGGACGCTGCTCGTGGACGTCGCGTCGGTCAAGCGGCCGGTCGTGGACGCAGGGCGCGGCGTCCGTAACTTCGTCGCGACGCATCCGATGGCCGGAGGCGAAGGCAGCGGCCCGCTCGCGGCAAGAAGCGATCTTTTCGAGGGACGCACGTGGGCGTACGTTCCGAGCTCCGACGACGAGCTCGACGGCCGAGCGCGGGACTTCATCGCGTCGCTGGGTGCTCGCCCCATGGCAGTCGGGGCGGGTGTCCACGACGAGGCGGTCGCCGTTACCTCGCACCTTCCTCAGATACTTGCCTGGTTGCTCTCCTCGCGCATTCCTGCTGGCGGTGAGCTCTTCGAACGGCTCTGCGGGCCGGCGGGATTGGAGATTCTTCGGCTCGGACGCTCGTCGCGGGAACTCTGGCGCGACGTTCTCCATGAAAATGCCGATGCCGTCTGTCCCGCGGGGAGGACGCTCGCGCAGGAGCTTGCTGCGGCCTGCGACGCCGTTGACGCGGGCAATAGCCCCTGATATACTGCCGAAGTTCCGGCCCACCCGCGGGTGCGGCTAGCTTTGTGTGTGACTCAATATATTGCCAACAATCAATCAGTTAGTCCGAGCCGGTCGTGAAAAGACCGAGCGAAAGGTCAAGACCCGCGCGTTCCGGATGACTCTCACCGGACCGAAGCCGGGCCATCCGGATTTGCCGACGCGCAGTTTCGAGGTGCGGGGCAACCCGCAGCGTCGCGGCGTGTGCACGCAAGTCAAGACGGTCACACCAAAGAAGCCGAACTCGGCGCTTCGTAAGGTCGCACGCGTCCGGCTCACCAATGGTGAAGAGGTCACGGCGTACATTCCGGGCATCGGTCACAACTTGCAGGAGCACTCGGTCGTGCTCGTTCGCGGAGGCCGTGTGAAGGATCTGCCCGGCGTCCGCTATCACATCATCCGCGGTACGCTCGATACCGCCGGCACGGCCAACCGCAAGCAAGGCCGTTCCAAGTACGGCGCCAAGCGCGAGAAGAAGAAGTGAGCCTCTATGCCGCGTAAGGGCCCCGCTTCGAAGCGTCAGATTCTGCCCGATCCGCGGTACAATTCGCGGATCCTGGCACGCTTCATTAATAAGGTAATGCTGTGCGGCAAGAAGTCGACGGCGGAGCGCATCACCTATGGCGCGCTCGCGATCGTCGCCGAGAAGACCGGCCGCGATCCGTACGAGGTCTTCCAGCAGGCGCTCTCCAACGCAATGCCGCTGGTCGAAGTGCGCCCGCGCCGCGTCGGCGGCGCCACCTACCAAGTGCCGATGGAAGTGCGGCCGGACCGCCGGCCGGCGATGGCGATGCGGTGGCTGATCGGCTTCGCACGCGCCCGCAACGGTCGCTCGATGGAGGAGAAGCTCGCAAGCGAGCTACTCGACGCCGCCAATAATATGGGTGCGACCATCAAGAAGCGTGACGACACGCACAAGATGGCCGAAGCCAACAAAGCCTTCGCGCACTACCGCTGGTAGTCGCGAACTCCTAGAGCATCATGGCAACACGGGATTTCCCGCTCGAGCGCACGCGCAACATCGGCATCGCGGCACATATCGATGCGGGGAAGACGACGTGCACCGAGCGCATCCTGTTCTATACGGGGCGCCTGCACAAGCTTGGCGAGGTGCACGATGGTGCCGCAACGATGGACTGGATGGTCCAAGAGCAAGAGCGCGGCATCACGATTACGTCGGCGGCGACCGCCTGCGTCTGGCGCGAGACCCGGGTCAACATCATCGACACGCCGGGACACGTGGACTTCACGGTCGAGGTCGAGCGATCGCTGCGCGTTCTCGATGGCTTGGTCGCGATCTTCGACTCCGTGGCTGCCGTGCAGCCGCAATCCGAAACCGTGTGGCGGCAGGCGAACAAGTATCGCGTTCCGCGCATCGTCTTCGTGAACAAGATGGATCGCATGGGCGCCGATTTCTTCAACGTCGTTGCGAAGATTCGGGAGCGCCTCGGGGCGCGCGCCGTTCCGGTGCAGGTGCCGATCGGCGCCGAGGACGCGTTCACGGGGGTCGTGGATCTCTTCACGATGAGGAAGATCGTCTATGCCGACGACCTCGGCACGACGACTGCCGAAACGGACGTCGAGCCCGGCGAGCTGCGCGACCTCGCGCAGACGTGGCGGCGGGAGCTGGTCGAAGCGATTGCCGAGCAGGACGACGAGCTGCTCGAGATCTTCTTCGAGGGCAAGGAGCTGCCCGTCGATCGCATGAAGGCGGCGCTGCGCCGCGCGACGATCCAGGGGACGGTGCTTCCCATGCTGTGCGGTGCCGCCTTTAAGAACAAAGGCGTGCAACCGCTGCTCGACGCGATCGTCGAGTATTTGCCGTCGCCGCTCGACGCGCGTCCGATCGTCGGAACGAATCCGAAAACCGGTGCGGAAGTCTCGCGCAAGCCCGACGATGGCGAACCCTTCGCCGCGCTGGCGTTCAAGATCGCTACGGATCCGTATGGCAACCTGACGTACTTCCGCGTCTACTCCGGAACGTTGAACAAAGGCAGCTACGTCTTGAACTCGCGCTCGGGGCGCAAGGAGCGCATCGGGCGCATCCTGCGCATGCACGCAAACCATCGCGAAGACATCGATTCGATCGGTGCGGGCGACATCGCCGCGGCCGTCGGCCTGGGCGACACGCGCACCGGCGATACGCTCTGCGACGAGAAGGCGCCGATCGCGCTCGAGTCCATCACGTTCCCCGAGCCGGTCATCTCGCAAGCCATCGAGCCGAAATCCAAGGCGGACCAAGACAAGCTGGGGACCGCGCTCGCGCGCCTTGCGCAGGAGGATCCGACCTTCCGCATGCGCACGGACGAGGAGACGCAGCAGACGATCATCTCCGGGATGGGCGAGCTGCACCTGGAGATCATCCTAGACCGGCTGCGCCGGGAGTTCAAGGTCGAGGCGAACGTTGGAAAGCCGCAAGTCGCCTACAAAGAGGCGATTACCAAGCGCGTCGAGCGTCGCGGAAAGTTCATCCGCCAGACCGGAGGCAAGGGACAGTACGGCGACGTCACGCTCGTGGTCGAGCCGCTGCAGCCGCCGGCGAAGGGTTTCGTCTTTGAGTGGAAGATCGTCGGCGGCTCCATTCCCAAGGAGTACCAGAAGGCCGTGCAGGAAGGCATCGCTGAGGCCGCGCAGAGCGGAGTGCTCGCCGGTTACCCGGTGCTCGATTTCAAGGCGATGGCGATCGACGGGTCGTACCACGAGGTCGACTCCTCCGAGATCGCCTACAAGATCGCAGCGTCGATGGCGTTCAAGGAGGCAAATCGCGCTGCGGGGCCGGTGTTGCTCGAGCCGATCATGAAGGTCGAGGTGACGACGCCCAAGGATTTCATGGGGAACATCACGGGCGACCTCAACCGCCGTCGCGGGATGATTCAAACGACGGAGGATGCCCCGGGAGGGGCCCAAGTGATTACGGCGCACGTCCCGCTCTCGGAGATGTTCGGGTACGCGACCGACATGCGCTCCGCGACGCAAGGCAGGGCGACGTACACGATGGAGTTTTCGCACTACGAGCAGGCGCCGAAGTCCGTGACCGAGGAGATCATCGCGAAGTCCGGGCAACATAAGGGCAGCTCAGCAGCATAAGGAACGAGAAAGGACATTCATGGCGAAGGCAAAGTTCGAGCGGACGAAACCGCACGTCAACATCGGTACGACGGGTCATATCGACCACGGGAAGACCACGTTGACGGCGGCGATAACGCACTGCCTTGCAACCGAAGGACTCGCGACGGCGCGCGGCGTCGACGAGATTGACAACGCGCCCGAAGAGAAAGAACGCGGCATCACGATCGCGATCTCGCACCAAGAGTACGAGACCGCGAAGCGGCACTACGCGCACGTGGACTGCCCGGGCCATGCCGACTACATCAAGAACATGATTACGGGCGCGGCGCAGATGGATGGAGCGATCCTCGTTGTCGCCGCCACCGATGGCCCGATGCCGCAGACCCGCGAGCACATTCTGCTCATGCGCCAAGTAGGCGTGCCGCGCATCGTCGTGTTCTTGAACAAGGTGGATCTCGTCGATGACGAAGAGCTGCTCGAACTCGTCGAGCTCGAGGTACGCGAGCTGCTGAGCAAGTACCAGTTCCCCGGCGACGATACGCCGATCGTTCGCGGCTCGGCGCTGAAAGCGCTCAACTCGAGCGGCAAGCGCGGCGATCCGGACGCCGACCCGATCTTCACCCTGATGGACACGGTGGACTCATACATCCCCGAACCGCAGCGCGAAATCGACAAGCCGTTCCTCATGCCGGTGGAAGACGTCTTTACGATCACCGGACGCGGCACGGTCGGAACGGGGCGCGTCGAGCGCGGACAGGTGAAGGTGGGCGAAGAAGTCGAGATCGTCGGTCTCAAGGAGGAGACGAAGAAGACCGTCGTCACGGGCATCGAGATGTTTCGCAAGCTCTTGGACTTCGGCATCGCCGGCGACAACATCGGCGTTCTGTTGCGCGGCATCGACCGCAACGAAATCGAGCGCGGTCAAGTACTCGCGAAGCCGGGCTCCGTGAAACCCCACAAGAAATTCACCGCCGAGGTGTACGTGCTTTCGAAGGAAGAGGGCGGGCGGCACACGCCGTTCTTTGCGAACTATCGTCCGCAGTTCTACTTCCGCACGACCGACGTGACCGGCACGATCCAACTGCCGGAGGGCGTCGAGATGGTGATGCCGGGAGACAACGTGCAGATGGCCGTCGAGCTCATCACGCCGATCGCGTGCGAAGAGGGCCTGCGATTCGCGATTCGCGAGGGTGGCCGCACCGTCGGCGCCGGCGTCGTGACGAAAGTCCAGGACTAGACGTGAGTCGCTCGCCGTCCACGGCTCGCTCCCGCTGCGCGGCCTCCTCGCTCCCAACGTCCGTGTCTTCGCTCGTCGGTCCGAGCTTTCTCAACCGAACGAACCTCGCCTCTCCCTTTTCACGCAGCCTGAACGGAACGGCCGGATAACGTGGCTAAGCAGAAGATAAGAATCCGGCTCAAGGCGTACGACCATCGCGTGCTCGATCAGTCCGCCGAGCGCATCGTCGAGACTGCGAAGCGTACGGGCGCGTTCGTGAGCGGCCCGGTGCCGCTGCCGACGGAGATCAATCGTTTCTGCGTTCAGCGATCGACGAACAACGACAAGAAGTCGCGCGAGCACTTCGAGATGCGTACGCACAAGCGCCTGATCGATATCCTGCAAGCCTCGCCCAAGACGATGGACGCGCTGATGCACTTGGATTTGCCGGCCGGCGTGGATATTGAGCTAAAGGCCTGAAAGGCTGCCCCGGACCAGGGGCGAACGGGCAGCGTATGCCCATCGAGTTGCGCGAGTCGAGAGCTCGGACGTTCACCGGCACGAAGCGCCGCATCTTCCATCTGTTGGAAGAGATGGGCACGTCGGGCGATCAGATCTGGCCGTTCGCATCGCAGCCCTTCATGCGCTCGCCGGGGCCCATGTCGGTGGGAAAGACCGAAGAGTGGCATCTCGGTATCCACGGCGTGCTCGCGGAGATCGTGCCCGAGGAACGGATCGTTTGGCGGATTCTCAACGAAGGCGTTGACGGCCGCCACGGCTTCTATCTCTCCTCCGAAGGCAAAACGGCAACGCTGGAGTATCGCATCGAGGGAACGCTCTCCGACACGGACGGGCGTCTGCTCTGGCGGCGCTTCGAGGATCAATTCGAGCGGTCCACCGAGGCGCTCTTCGATAAACTGAACCGCGTTCTACGGAGGTAAGGGTCTGGCAGGCATGCAGCATCGACAGCTAGGCACCGCCGGGCCGACCGTCTCGGCGCTCGGCCTCGGTTGCATGGGGATGTCCGAGTTCTACGGACCCGCAGACGAAGCCGAGTCGGTGCGCACGATCCGGCGCGCGCTGGACCTGGGCGTGACGTTCCTGGACACGGCCGACATGTACGGCAATGGCGAGAACGAGCGGCTCGTCGGCAAGGCGATTCGACCGTTGCGCGACCGCGTCGTGCTGGCGACGAAGTTCGGAATCCAGCGCGATGCGGACCATCCCGGCGAACGCCGGATAAGCGGCAGACCGGAGTATGTGCGATCGGCCTGCGAGGCGTCCCTGGAGCGGCTGGGCGTCGATCACGTCGATCTCTACTATCAGCATCGCGTCGACACGAGCGTTCCGATCGAAGAAACGGTCGGGGCGATGGCGGAACTCGTCTTTGCGGGCAAAGTGCGCTTCCTCGGGCTCTCGGAGGCGAGCGCGGAGAACGTACGTCGCGCGCATCGCGTGCATCCCATTGCCGCAGTGCAGAACGAGTGGTCGTTGTGGTCGCGCGACCTCGAAACGAACGACCAGTTGGCAGCTGCGCGCGAGCTCGGAATCGGCATCGTCGCGTACAGCCCGCTCGGACGGGGATTCCTCACCGGAGCGATTAGCAGCCCCAGCGACTTCGTGGCGGACGATTTCCGCGCGCATTCGCCGCGCTTCCAAGGAGAGAACTTCGTCAAAAACCTTGCGCTCGTCCGAGAGGTGGAACGACTCGCACGGCGCCTCGGATGCACGCCGTCACAGCTTGCACTCGCCTGGCTGCTAGCGCGGGGAGACGACATCGTTCCGATCCCAGGGACCAAGCGCGTGAAGTATCTCGAAGAGAACCTCGGCGCGCTCGACGTCGAGTTAAGGGCGGGCGACCGTGCGGCGCTCGAGGCCGTGTTTCCGCCTGACGCCGCGAGCGGCGAGCGCTACGCCGACATGAGCTTCGTGAACCGGTAAGTGCCCGCGCCAGATCCGCTCGATTTCTTGGCGATCGACGCGCTGCTGTCCGACGAGGAGCTGCTCGTGCGAGGGGAGGTCGCGAAGTTCGTCGGCGATCGGGTGCTGCCGCACGCGGCGGAATGGTTCGAGGCAGGCGTCTTTCCGCACGAGCTCGTCTCGGAGCTCGGCAAGCTCGGCGTCTTGGGCATGCACTTGCGCGGGTACGGCTGTGCGGGAGCGAGTGCGGTCGCGTACGGCCTTGCGTGCCTCGAGCTGGAAGCCGGCGATACGGGAATACGCAGCTTTGTCTCCGTGCAGGGCTCCCTCGCGATGGACGCGATCTTGCGCTGGGGAAGCGAGGCGCAGCGCGACACGTGGCTGCCGCGCATGGCGCGCGGCGAGGTCGTGGGCTGTTTCGGTTTGACGGAGCCCGATTTCGGCAGCAATCCCGCCGGAATGCGAGCCTTCGCACGGCGCGACGGTAGCGACTGGATTCTACGTGGAACGAAGATGTGGATCAGCAACGGCTCGATCTCAGACGTCGCGATCGTATGGGCTCGCAGCGACGACGGGATTCGCGGCTTCCTCGTCCCGACGGACACGAGGGGGTTTTCCGCGCGGGACGTCGAGCACAAACTCTCGCTGCGCGCCAGCGTGACGAGCGAGCTCGTGCTGGACGATTGTCGTCTCCCCGCGGAAGCGGTGCTGCCTGAGGCGCGCGGTATACGGGCGCCGCTTACGACGCTCGACGAGGCCCGGTACGGCATCATCTGGGGTGCGATGGGCGCGGCACGTGCCTGCTATGCAACCGCCCTGGAGTACGCAAAGACCCGCGTTCAGTTCGATCGTCCTATTGGAGGCTTCCAATTGATTCAGGAGCGCTTGGTCGAGATGCTGATCGAGCTTCAAAAGGGAACACTGCTTGCCTTGCATCTCGGTCGTATGAAGGATGCGGGTAGGCTGCAATCGGCGCACGTTAGCTTCGGTAAGCTCAACAACGTGCGCGCGGCGCTGCAGATCGCTCGCAGCGCGCGCGGCGTACTCGGGGCCAACGGTGTGACGCTCGAGTATCCGGTGATCCGGCACATGAATAACCTGGAGTCGGTCTACACGTACGAGGGCACGAACGAGATTCACACGCTTGTCTTGGGCCGAGCGATAACGGGACTCTCTGCTTTTACCTAGAGTTTGTCGGACTTGGCCGTTTCCGGAGACGGGAATGCGCCTAGGTCCGGGTAAGCTTTGAAGAAGCCGCTGAAGCTGTGGGGTTGGACGCTCCGAGGGCTCATCTGCGTTGTCGCCTGTCCGGTCACAGACCGCTGAGGATACGCTTTCCCGCAGTCTCGTCGCGCCCCACCCTGCGAGCGTCATTCGCGTTGCGAGAAAAGTTGATGGGCCCGGGCGCTTGACGCGCGGGGGCCGCCTTGCTATAGTGCCGAGGTTGCGGTCCGGGCGATGCGAACAGTACGCCAGGATCAGTGTGTATTAAGGCGCCCCAAGTCGAGGGAGATTCATGAAGAGTATCCTTGGCCGCAAGGTGGGGATGACCAGCTACTTCACCGAGGACGGACGGTTCGTTCCGGTGACGGTGATCGAGGCTGGTCCCTGCACGGTCCTGGAACGGAGAACGAAGGAGCGGAATGGCTACGAGGCCGTCGCCCTCGGCTTCGGCACGATCAAACGGGCTCGCCTCACTAAAGCGCTAGCGGGCCACTATAAGAAGCAAGGCGTCGAGCCGGCACGCGTCGTGCGCGAGTTTCGCGACGACATCGAGGGGCTCGAGGTCGGGCAAACGGTCAGCGTCTCGGCGTTCGAGCCGGGCGACCGCGTCGACATCGTCGGCGTCTCGAAGGGTCACGGTTTCGCCGGCGGCATCAAGCGCCATAACTTCAGCGGCGGCGGTGCCAGTCACGGCTCGATGATCCATCGCCAGCCCGCCTCAAACGGCGACACGAACGCGGGGCGCACGACGCGCGGCAGCCGGCGACCCGGGCATTTCGGCGTCGACCGAACGACGCACCAGAATCTCGAAGTCGTGCGCGCAGACGCGGAGCGCAATCTCTTGCTCGTGCGCGGCCCGGTTCCCGGCGCGAAGAACGGGCTCGTGATCGTGCGCCTAAGCGTCAAGACCAAGGCCGGAGCGCGCGCGTAATGCCGAACGTCATCGACGGTACGGGCGCCGTGCTCCGAGAAGTCGCCGTTCACGACCTTTTCACGAACGCCGCCGCGCCGGGGCACGCGCTCTTTCGTGCGGTGCATCGCGAGTTTGCTAACGCCCGTGCGGGAACGGCGTCGACGAAGAAACGTGACGAGGTCGCAGGGGGCGGCAAGAAGCCGTGGCGGCAAAAGGGCACGGGCCGCGCTCGCCAAGGATCGATTCGCTCTCCGCAATGGCGGCACGGCGGCGTCGTCTTCGGACCGCAGCCCCGAAGCTACGCGGAGGATCTCAACAAGAAGGAGCGGCGCGCTGCGTTCGTCACCGCCCTCGCGGATCGCTTCCGCAACGGTGCGGTTACGCTGCTCGACGCCGCGACCTTCGCTCCCTCAAAGACGGCTGAGTGCCTGGCGCTGCTCTTCGGCGACCGTAAGCGTGCGGCACGTGGCCCGACGACGCTGATCGTTCATGCGCGCGGAGAGGAGAACGCCGCGGTCATTGCGCGCACCGTGCGCAATTTGCAGCGCGTCTCCATTACCGACGACGGCGCGCTCGACGTGAAGGACGTGCTGCGATTCGAGCGCCTCGTCTTCACGACGCTCGCACACGATGCGGTGGTCGAGCGACTCACGAGGAGCCGATAATGGAAGCACATGACGTGATCCTTTCCCCACGCATCACCGAGAAGGCGATGTCGAAGGCTCTGGAGACGCAGTACACGTTCACGGTTCGTCCCGATGCGACGAAGACGCAAATTCGGCATGCCGTCGAACAGATCTTCAGAGTCAACGTCGTAAGGGTGAACACCGTGAACGTGCGCGGCAAGGCTCGGACGTTCGCTCGCGGTCGCGTACGTACGAGCGGCCGGCGAAGCGATTATAAGAAAGCCATCGTGACGCTCAGGAGCGGTCAGAAGATCGAGCTGGGTGGCGTCAATTATTTCGAGCAATAAATGCCGGTAAAGAAATATCGTCCTACCAGCCCCGGGCGCCGATTCTTGACGACGATCGACTTCTCGGATCTCAGCAAGGTCGAGCCGGAGCGCTCGCTCGTCGAGGTTCGCAAGAAGCACGCCGGGAGGAACTTCAACGGTCACATCACCGTACGGCACAAAGGCGGTGGGACGCGCAAGCTCTATAGGCTGATCGACTTCAAGCGTTCCAAGGACGGCATTCCCGCGAAGGTCGCGACGATCGAGTACGATCCGAACCGCTCGGCGCGGATCGCGCTCTTGCACTATCGCGACGGCGAGAAGCGCTACATTCTCGCACCGCTCGGCTTGCAGGTGGGCGACGTCATCGAGTCGGGCCCGACTGCGGACATCAAGACCGGAAACGCGCTGCCGATCAAGAGCATTCCGGTCGGAACGGTGATCCACAATATCGAGCTTCGGCCGGGACAAGGCGGTAGGCTCGTGCGCTCCGCCGGCGTCGGCGCTCAGCTGATGGCGAAAGAAAGCGAGTACTCGCAGGTGCGCATGCCGTCGGGCGAGGTGCGGAAAATCCACATCGAGTGCCGCGCCACGATCGGCCAGCTCGGCAACATCGACCACGAGAATCAGATCATCGGCACGGCAGGGCGGATGCGCCACATGGGCAAGCGCCCGAGCGTACGCGGCATCGCGATGAACCCCGTCGATCATCCGCACGGCGGCGGAGAGGCGCGTTCGACGTCGGGCAGGCCTCCAACGACACCGTGGGGTCAGATGACGATGGGCAAAAAGACGCGACGCAACAAGCGCACGGCGCAGATGATCGTTCGGAAAAGGAAGTCGTGAGGAGATTTCTGAGTGAGTAGATCGCTCAAGAAGGGTCCGTACGTGGCGGAGCACCTGTTGAAGAAAGTCGAAAAACTGAACGAAACGCGCGAGCGGCGCGTCATTCGGACGTGGAGCCGCGCTTCGACGATCGTCCCGGCTATGGTGGGTCATACGATCGGCGTCCACAACGGGAAGGCGCACGTTCCGGTCTACGTCACCGAGAACATGGTCGGGCACAAGCTGGGCGAGTTCGCCCCCACGAGAACGTTCCGCGGACACGGCGGCGAAAAGGCCGCCGTGAAGCCGACAACGCCGTGACGGCCGAAAACGCGCAGCCCGTGCAGCAGGCGGTCGCGCATCTGCGCTTCGTGCGGATGGGACCGCGAAAGCTTCGCCGAATTGCGAACGCGATTCGTGGGAAGAGCGTGCGAGAGGCGCTCGTGTTGTTGAAATTTTCCGGCGTCTACGCATCCGAGCCGATCGAGCGTCTCGTGCGCAGCGCGGCGGCGAACGCGGGTGCGAATCACAACATGAACGTGGACGAGCTCTACATCGCTCGCATCACTGTCGACGGCGGCCCCGGAGGCCGGTTCACGAAACGGCTCGATCCGCGCGCACAAGGCCGCGCGTACTTCAAGCGCAAGCGGCTGTCGCACGTGACCGTCGTCGTCTCGGAGCAGCCTCCGAAACAGATTCCTCGCAACAGATCGGGCGCGGCCGTTGCCGCGACGGCGCAACCTCGCCGCGCAACCGCAGGCCGGCGCCAGCGTGCGGCCGCCGCGGCGGGCGCGGCCTCGTAAAGGACGTTCATGGGACATAAGATTCATC
>VFSW01006773.1_pt1 | contig 16781 bp, 20 predicted proteins | sample 5358111 | NCBI WGS metagenome assembly VFSW01 (sample SAMN11554181, study PRJNA540505) | mine drainage metagenome | isolation source: sediment from site ElyBrook_90M | place: USA: Ely Copper Mine, Vershire, VT | collected 2017
ACAATGTACAATAATTAGAAAATCCGAGCATAACAAATCAGATATGATCAAGAAAATGTACAAATAATCCAGTATGGAGGTGTACGTAACTATCTAGCACCATCAGAATGCATAAGCATCTCACTTTTGGCGACCTAAGTTCGGTGAGTTTAAGTCGCCCGAAACTGGGACTTAATTGCGATTTCGCTTAGAACGCTTTGTCTGAGGCTCGCATGATGTCGTGCTGCTGTAATATGCCACTACAAGTATCAGGACTATCAATCCCCAAAAGCCAAGTTGGCCGAATGGATGATACTCGAAATCGAGCACAAATGCGATTCCAAAGAGAGCCCATATCAGCCAACTGTGGAGCATATTTTCAATAAAAGACATCTAACCTATAAGTACTCTAGGTGCAAGTATATAACATAGCCATAGGAACCGGAAGCATGAAGATAATGATAAGCAGAGGGCGTAGAGGCGCTTTTACATCAATTATTCAAAACCATAGATCTTTTCAACAGGAGTGATTCCTTGGGCTCACTATTGTAAATGGCACGTGAACCTAAACTTTTAATATCGTAACTACCATAATCGTATTATGTTCAAGGAGATAGAAGACTTGAGGCATTTCAGGAATTTTTCCAAGGTGATACTGCCAATCTCTGTGGCCTTCTTCATCTATACTTTTGGATGGGGTGTGGTCTCCCCTATGTTCTCCATATTTGTCAATAATATAACAAAAAGCACCTTCCTTACCGGGGTGATCCTGTCTGCAACGACAATTTTCGGCATATTCCTGAACATCCCCTTCATGGTGATAGAATCGCGGATTAACATGAAACGGGTTCTACAGGTAGTGCTTTTATCGTACGTTGGTTTTGCCCTCTTGTATCCAATGGCAAATAGCACAGTTTCGTTGGTCCTGGTAAGCATGGGAAGAGGCATTGCGTCCTCCTTTCTTTGGCTAACTTCGTGGGCGTACGTATTTGATTTTGCGAATAGGAAGGCCCGTGGAGAGGAAAGCGGATTTTTCTCGAGCATGAATGATTTCGCTTCGGGAGTGGCGCCGCTTGTAGGCGGTTTTGCCACACTGGTGGCTTTCCTCTTCCCGTTCTACATCTTGGCGGCTACCAGCTTTACGGCGTTTATTATCGTATCTTTATTCGTGCATCACTCCCCGAAGTTAAAGAAGGTCCCAGCCCGCGACCAGTTTGCAACACTGCTTAGGAATATGAAAAAGTTGAACTTCATGAAGACGATGTTCCTCGTGGTACTATTCTACGCACTGATAAACATTTTTTACTCGTTTATCGCAATATTCTTAAATTCCGAAGGAATATCCGTTTTTTACATAGGGGTGATGCTGACTGTGACGCTCCTTCCTGCCGTCGCGTTGGAAGTTACTATAGGGAACCTTGTAGACAAGCACGGTGTCAGGAAGATACTTTCTTTGGCTGCGGTTCTTGCTGCGGCCACCGGAGTGATGTTTACACTGTCCAGTAATATATTTTACATTGCAGCCTTCATACTTGCATTTACGATCAGCTACACCGCGATATTCATAGCGCTCTATTCGCGCATGTCGGATTTAATCAAAAAGGAGGGCATAACGCTGATGGGCCCTATAGCCGCAATAAAGGACCTGGGATACACCATAGGGCCGCTGGTTGGGGGCTGGATGATAGGCGCAATAAGCATAGGCCCTGCGTTCATGGTTGCGGGAGCCGCATTCATCCTCCTCGTGCCTGTGGCGCTTGCGCTTAACGACTAATTCCCATACAGGTAGAGTAGATATCGAATACGTGGACTGTCCATTTTTGTTGTGTTGTGGATATGCAATATTTAAGTTAGTTCTATTTATTTAGACTAAAACCATTCGGGTAGAGATTACGTGTATCTAACATCATGACGCCATGTCCACTCCGTTATTTCATCATGACAAAGATAACTTTTATATCAGAAGCAGAGGGCATGGTGCCTGATAACATTATTTAGTTTGCTGCACCATTGGTTATCATGCAGTTTTCAATAAAGAAAAAAATGAGACTGATAGTACATGGTTATAGAATGGTTATTTTATGAAAAAAGGTGAAGGAAATTTCGCATTTGTGGTGCAGAAGCACAAGGCAACTTCACTACACTATGACTTCAGGCTCGAGATCGGAGGGGTGCTGCCGTCCTGGTCCATACCTCGCGGCCCCACGCTGGATAATCTGGTAAAGAGACTTGCGCTTCCCACAACGGACCATTCAATGGAGTACAGGAATTTTGAGGGTGTAATTCCGGAAGGCCAGTACGGAGCCGGGCCTGTGATGATATGGGATGAAGGAACATACAATCCGGAGATAGAGATGGGCAAGGGAATCAGAAAGGAGATAACGGATAAGGAGCATGCCAAGAGGGTTGCAGCAAAAAACTACAGGGATGGCAATTTCAAATTTACCCTTTACGGTAAAAAGCTTCAGGGCTCCTTTGCATTGGTACGCACCAACGGATTTGCAGGGAGGAAAGATTCCTGGCTGCTGATAAAGCATCTTGACAAGTTCTGCAAAAAAGGATATGATGCAAAGGATTATGATTTTTCCGCTGCCAGCGATAAATCCATAGCAGAAATAGAGGCAATAGGCAAGCGAGATGTATAATGGGTTAGATCATGGCTAAGATATTCGTATTCAGGCACGGGCAGACCGCATACAACAAGAACAAGATCTTTACTGGATGGAGCGATTCGGAACTTACGGAAGAGGGGATAGAGGAATGCAAGCAGGTGGCAGAGCAGCTAAGGGGAGAAATTCCGACAAAGGCGTACACTTCCGACCTGAAAAGGGCCCAGCAGACGCTTTATATCGTGCTTGGGGAGAAGAGGGGCAAGATGCCGATAGTCATAGACCCAAGGATAAAGGAGCGCAACTACGGCGATCTGAACGGAATGAGCAAGACTGAAACAGAGAAAAAATACCCGAAGGAATATCCATTATGGCACAGGTCCTATGATGTTCCTCCTCCAAATGGGGAGAGCATAAAGGATGTCGAAAAAAGGGTTCTTGCATTCCTAAATGACCTGCTTCCAACGCTCAAGAAGGACGATGTAGTGTTCATATCTGCGCACGGAAACTCTCTAAGGCCCATAAGGAGGTACTTTGAGAAAATCAGCATAGAGGAGATGTGCTCATTTGAGCATCCGCGTGCGAAAGTATATAGATACGAAGTCTGATTACTGAAATAGGTACATTCAATGGCAAATATAAGCTCGATGAAGATAAGGAAGATTATCGACTCCAGGGGCAATCCCACGGTCGAGGTGGATGTGTTCTCTGGCAGTGGGGCTGTGGGAAGGGCTGCAGCCCCAGGCGGCGCAAGCAAGGGCGCATTTGAGGTGAGCGACTATCCCAAGGAGGGGATAGATTACGGAATAAGGAGATTCAGGGAAATCGCAATGCGAAAGATGCTCATGTGTGACCTGCTCGATCAGAAAGGAGTGGACGAACTGCTTCATGAAATTGATGGCACGGACAACTTTTCAGGCATTGGGGGCAACATCGCCATAGCGACGTCCCTTGCGGTTGCAAAGGCAGCTGCAAAATCGGAAAATATGGAGCTTTACAGGAGACTTGCGGGCAAGGGAAAGGTATACCTGCCATATCCGGTGGGCAATATAATAGGAGGAGGCAGGCATGCAATAAACGGGACCGTAATGCAGGAGTTCCTCTCTGTGGCAATGGGAAACGATTACACAGCTTCATCATTCGCTAACGTTGCGGTGCATAAGATGGTCGGAGAGGCCCTGAGAAGGCGCTTTCCATCATACCCCATAGGGCTTGGGGACGAGAAGGCCTGGGTTGCGGCGATAGATGACTCGGATGCCGTGGACATGCTTCATGATGCGATAGGGAAAGTTGGACAGAAGGCCGGGATGAAGATGGGCCTTGCCATAGACCTTGCCGCATCGGAGTTCTATGACAATGGCACTTACAATTACAGGGACAGGAAGCTTGATTGTGGCCAGCAGATAGACTTCATATCGGATCTGGCCGGGAAGTTCTCGATAAAGATACTGGAGGATCCGCTTGAGGAGAACGACTTTGAGGGATTTGCAGAGCTTACCAAGAGGATAGGCAGGGATACAATGATAGTCGGCGACGACCTCTTCGTAACCAATAAGGAGAGGCTCAGGAAGGGAATTAAGATGAAGGCTGCAAACGCCATACTTATAAAGCCGAACCAGATAGGCACCCTCACTGACATGATTGACACGGTCAGGCTAGCAAAGAAGAGCGGCTATGAGATGGTGATATCGCACAGGAGCGGCGAGACGGAAGATGCCACTATAGCGCAGCTTGCCGTAGGCTTGGGGATAAGGTACATAAAGACAGGCACCATAGGCGGTGAGCGCACAGCGAAGCACAACGAGCTCATAAGGATACAGGAAGCAGAGGGCAAAAAGTAGGCCTTGATCTGTGGTATTCGATATAGGACGTGCTATATTTAAGCCTGATGCGTCAAATATACTTTAGTGTTCCGTAACCTGCAAGAGCAGTGGGACAGTTGATTGCTATGGATGAAAAAATAAATGTAAAAATCATATTGGGAAGCATAAGGCCAGGCAGATTCGGGGAGAGGCCGGCAAAATGGATGAATGATGAGATAAAGGCGTGGAATGAGATAGATGCCGAGATTTTAGACCTGAAGGATTATCCGATGCCGCTCTTCGATTCGCCTACTTCGCCTGCAGGGATGAAGATGCAGTACCCAAATGAGATAGTGCAGAAATGGTCTGGCAAGATAAACGAGGCGGATGCATTCATCATAGTGTCCCCAGAGTACAATCATGGCTATTCTAGCGTGATAAAGAATGCGCTGGATTGGCTTTCGCCCGAATGGTCAAGAAAGCCAGTGGGTTTCGTGAGCTATGGGAGCGCTAGCGGAGCTAGAGCAATAGAGCAGCTCAGGGGGGTTGCGATAGAACTAGGCATGATCCCAATAAAGAAATCGGTGCACCTAAACTGGGATTATATCATGAAGACGTTTGGCAACAAGGACATTTCGAATGCGGAGCTTTTTGCGACTGTAAGGAAAGGCACAGGCCCGGATCATCTCGCAGTGTTTGTAGAAGATTTGCTTTGGATGGCAAAAGTCTTGAAGAATGCAAGAAAGGCTGATTCTACTCTTTCCATGTGATGCGGGCCCACTTCTTCATCAAGGGAAGGCAACGGGCATTGTATACGTAATTAAGAATCTTTTGTGATGAATATATTCGTATTAGAGATTTGTTAGGTGCTTTTTGCTTGGACAATATCGAATCGTCAGCTGCAGGGGAAAGGGGAGCCGCAGGCACTGTGCTTGATGAGCGCTTTGTGAAGATGATAAGGGCTGAAATGAGGAATGTGGCTAAATACGACATATCGGAGATGAGGAGCACTTTCAAGAGGCCCCTGGTAATAGAGGCGATACACGGCAAGGTAAATGAGCAGACGCTCTCGCTTGCCTCTGCTGCGCTCGTGATAGGATTCATAAGCAGGGACATAGAGAGCGAGAGCATAAAGAAGCTGCTCGCTGCGGTAAACATACACAACAGCCCGATGGTTGACATGCTCCTTAGCGTCATAAACTTCATCAAGGTCAAGAACCACCATCCTTACCTGTTCGCATACTACGCCCTGGAGTTTGCGGGCAGGGAGACCAGCACGACAAATGTGCTGCATCTTGTCAGAGGGCTTGGCACCGTTGCCGCAGATGCAAAGATTGCGGAGCAGATGGTGAAATTCTGCGATGAGCGCAAGAATGAAGATGCCGAAATAGAATACGTGCCGCTGGGCAACGAGCAGCTTGAGCAGACATTCAAGAAGTTCCACGAGATAATAATAAACGTATATGACACCATAGGCGACTTTACAATAAAGGAGATCACAGAAGTAACCAACCGGAAGCTCGAGAACGGGATACCCAGTAACATGTATCCGTACATCTGCGCAATAACGACGCTTTCCGTATGCGGAAGGGATAGCGACATGATGAGCATAGAGCAGTTCATAGATGCGATGGGAATAAGACCTGACCAGAATGCGGTAAGGGCCATAGGATCCCTCAGGTTCAGGAACCAGCTTGCATATGTTGTGTCGCTCTACTATCTGCTCTCTCTTGGAATAGAACCCACGATTGACAACATGATAAGGGTGGTGGTTGCGCTTGATCTGCCTCCCGATGCAATAGTTGCGAACAAGGTCCTTACATACTACAACACAAACAGCGCGCACAGGCTTGCGTGAGCGCGGTGTTTTATCCCCTTGATTTTCCGGCAGGCATACCTAGACAGATATATGCCAAAATTAAAAAGATTAATAAAACATATTTTCTGTATTAGATTAGGCGATAAAATGGGACAAGAGAATACTTCCTCTTTAGAGTACACTGTGAGCAGGGCTGAAAACGACCTTCTGTTTGCTGACAGGAACGGCAGAACCGTTGCATTTATCAAGAAGCAGACCAACGCAGACAACTATTCCATTTTGACTCCAACAACACGCAGATAGGCTTTTTGACAGACTGGTCAAGGCCTTCGCTTGCAATATCGAATATGCCTTTGTATTCCTCTTCCTCCATAATAAAGCTCTATGCGCGTGAGGGCGGGGAGGAGATAGAGAGGATGGCAGTGACAGCTCAGTCGATAAGCTCAACGAAGACGAACCTGAGCCTTCTTGACAAGAGGGCCAACATAATCGCATTCCTCTACGAGACCCAACGCTCATACCTGATAAAGGATGCCCATGGCATACAGTTCGGGAACTTGGGAAGGGCGGACAGCTTGGGAAGCTACAAGATAAGGGCGAGCGTGCCTAACGGCCTGCCTGAGACCGTCGTGATAAAGCTTGCAGTGGGCCTTATCCTATTCAACGAAATGGCGCCCTCCGGCTAAGGTTAACCTGTGCGCCCTTAGCCCTATATAAATATGAAGAGGGCAATTAGCATTTTGTGGAAATTAGAACAGCGGTGGCGCAGGAGGATCCTCTTGGTTGTGCAATAGCCTGTTTTGCTTTCGTAAATCAGATCAGCTATAAAAAAGCAAAGGGCAGCTACTTTGATGGTGGCAAGAATGCAATTGCCTCAGGTTATCTATGCAGGGATTTGGTAAGGGCCCTTGCTGCAGGCGGAAAGGAGTATGACTATAAATACATAAAGAGAAAAATGGATTTTAAGGAGGATACCATAGTTTTCGTGAAAAGGTCCAGGCGTTATCCGAAAGGGCATTATCTTGTTAAATCAGCAAGTGGCTGGATGGACCCTTATATGAATTTTAATGTTGGGAAGATGGAGAAGGCACGCGCAGGATTTCGCATCAGGCTTCCTGGTAAGCCAATCTATGCAGTTTTTCCTATTAACAAAATTGGTCAATAATTGGGATTGCATGGCAGCTAAGATAAGTAGATGCGAGTGGTCTGCAAAGGATCCGCTCTACATAAGATACCACGACATGGAGTGGGGAGTACCTGTCCATGATGACAGGAAGATATTCGAGTTCCTTACCCTTGAGGGCGCGCAGGCGGGACTGAGCTGGTTCACCGTGCTAAAGAAGCGCGAGAACTACAGGAAGGCCTTTGACGGATTTGATCCAAGAAAGATATCCAGGTATGGCAGCGCTAAGGTAGAGCAGCTGCTGAAAAATCCCGGAATAATAAGGAACAGGCTGAAGGTGAATTCAACCGTAAGCAATGCAAAGGCGTTCATCAAGGTCCAGGAGGAGTTTGGCAGTTTCGATTCTTACATCTGGCAATTCGTGAAAGGCAGGGCCATAAGGAACAGATGGACTGCGCTTGGGCAGATTCCAGCAAAGAGCGCGCAGTCAGATGCGATGAGCAATGATCTGCTTAAACGGGGATTTAGGTTTGTGGGAAGCACAATATGCTATTCGCATATGCAGGCCACAGGCATGGTCAATGACCATCTGGTCTCCTGTTTCAGATATAGGCAGGTATGATTTATGGATAGGAAAGCACGGCTAGGCCTTTTTGTGGGAAGATTCCAGCCATTCCACAAGGGACACCTCCATGCGCTTGAATACTCTTTGTCCATGTGCAAAACGTTGGTTGTTGGAATAGGAAGCTCGCAGATATCAGGCACGCATCTCAATCCGCTCTCCTTTGAGGAGAGGGTTCGGATAATAAAGGCTGCACTTAGGGGAGATGGAGTTAACATGCATAGGATAAGGTTCCTGAGCATACCTGACTTCAATGACAATGACCTGTGGTTTGAATACATAATCAGCAAGGAGCCAGAAGTGGGAGTGGTCTTCTCCAGGAACGCCCTTGTAAAGAGGATATTTAGGGAACGGCAGATAGCTGCCGTATCGCCGAAGTGGCACAAGAGGCATATATTCCAGGCAACGAAGATAAGGAGCATAATAAGAAAGGGCATGAAATGGCAGGACCGTGTGCCGAAAGGAGCAGTAAGGAAGATATCCGAGTATGAGGATAGGATAAAGTCCGCCAGGGCAGGGCGCAAGAAAATGGGGAGGACGCAGAAGGTTGTGATAGGCGGGACATTCGGTTACCTCCACAAAGGGCACATAGCGCTGATAAGAAAGGCCTTTGAGGTTGGAGATTTCGTTTACATCGGCCTTACAACTGACAGGTATGTGCACAGGCTTAAGCCAAGGCACAGTATACCTAGATATTCAGAAAGAAGGAAAGAACTGGTAAAGCTGCTAAGGGGCTTTGGGAAGGGCTATAAGATTGAGCCGCTTGAGGACAAGTATGGGCCTTCTGCAACCGGGGACTTTGATTCGATAGTGGTAAGCGAAGAGACATTCCCAGTAGCAATTGAAATAAACCGCATAAGAAAGAGGAGGGGTCTTCATTTACTTTCGATAATAAGGATAGACTACGTTCTTGGAGAGGATTCAAGGCCTATATCGACATCACGCATAGCTAGGGGCGAGATAGATAAAGAAGGCAAAAGGATTTGAGTTTATCTCTTCCTGTTTGCTCCGCCCAACATGTAAATCCCAATTATACCGGACAGTACCAGGACTATTCCAGCTATGTTCACAAGGAAAGCAAGCACTGAAGGGAATGCTATTCCTGCAAGCAGCAGCAAGAAACCTATTACCAATGAGACTGCAGACGGTGCCTGACTGGCTGTGTCCCAGAAAGACTGTTTCGTTTTTTTGGCCATGATAGAAATATATTCTACAAGCCTTTTAAAGCTTGTGTTCTGATGGCGCTGGCGCCAGGATTGGATTATTTATCATCAGCCGATCCGCTCATGCGTAAGGTATCACGGGCTGGGTAAGTACCCCGTTGTATGGCGCCGGTCCTACCGTGACAAGCACAGGAGTCGTTCCTCTGCCGCATGGTCCGTCTATCCTCATCCAGTACGTTTTGCCGCTTGCCGTGCTGTTAGCGGATATCAAGATTGTCAGATTGAGTATCGCATTGCTGGTTGGTGTGAAGTTCTGCGGAGTTATCGTTACGTTAAGTCCGCTCGCTGCGGTGCTAAATCCATGGCCTCCTGCGAGAGTTAGCACTGAATAGTGCTGCCTTGGCGTCGTAGTTCCCGACTGGTTGAGTACGTTCGTTATGTACTCGGTTGCATAGAGAGTTCCTGAGGACTTGTTTGCAATAAGATAGTCAGATACAGAACCTGTGCCGCTTGCTGTGAGGGTGTAAGGAATGAAGCCGTTGTATCCTGTCACATTTCCGCTTGACTGGTAGTATAGTAGAGGGCATGCAAATGCGCCTGTTCCTGGAGTGGTAGTGGTGCTGTTCTGAAGCTGCGCTGTTGTCTGGGGCACTGTGCTTTGCACTGTCGGATTTGAAGTGGTTGTAGCCTGCAGGCTTGGCAGGCTTAGGTACGCTATGCCTGCTACCAGTATTATGACAACTGCCATGGCTATTATCATCGGTGTTCCATTCATGAACATCATCTTGTGCAAGAAAAGGTTATTCGGCAAGATATAAATCCTTTATCTAATTGTCAGGTGCAGCGGCTAATTTACGGATCTGCGCAGCCTGTCGGCAAGGTTGTTCTCCCCAGTGGCTATGTCATTTTTGACGCGGTCTATCACGAATGCTATCCCCTTTTCAGCCTCGTCGAATGCCTGGATTAGGCCTTCGAGCCTTGCAAGGTTCGCGCTAAGTTCGCTAAGATTCGCATCGTCCTTCTCTGCTTTTATCAGGCCGTTGTTTACTGATTTGAGGCGCTTGAACTTAGTTCCGTAGTCCCAGAACTTTCCGAAGGCGTTATTGCTCACCTGCCTGAACCTCCTTGTCCAGTTGACGGTCTCCTCCACCGTGGCCCTAAGATTGTTGATCTCCTGGGGGTTTGCGACCCTCTTGTTGAATTCCTCGAAGTCCCTGCTTCTCGCCTCCTGGTACCTTCTTAGAAGCTGTGCGTATAGTATCCTTGTGGTGTCCGAACTCATCCTGTTCCTTCCCTTCGAGAATTTTAAGTCGTACTGCTCCTTACTCTGCCTGTCCTTGAGGACGCCGTACGCCTCATTTATCTCCTCGGTCCTCTGCGTTGCCCTTGAATCGGAGCTCACGTCGGGATGGTACTGCTTGACCAGCCGCACATACGAGTCCTTTATCTCCTTCTGGTCGCTTGTGTACTTTATGCCTAGGACATCGTAGTAGCTCTTGAGGTTGAAGTTGCGGACATCTATGCCCAGTCTCTTCGACTCTAGGAGGAATGCCTGCTCTGTGCTTGCGCTGTCCTTTAGAAGATCTGCTATGCGCCTTGATCTGGCCCTGGAACTAAAGTCCCTGATCTTCCTTAGTCCCTTGCCTAGAATTGACATGTAGTACTGATATTGCGGAAAATGAATATAAAGCACTGGCTTGGCTATGCGCCGAGAAAATTAAAAGAAAAAAGAAAAGGAAAAGAAAAACAACCGAAATTAGCTTCCTGTGGCCTTGCTAATTGCAGCTTTTACATATTCTTGTCCATGCCTGTTCCCACATATGCTAGGATGAATCCTACCAATGCGACCAGGGTCCATGAACTCCAGCCTGCTGTCGCCACTGTTGGCGCAGTTATTGCCAGCAATGCAAATCCCGCTACAACTGCGGATTTCCCGCTCCAGTTCTTTATCTCATTGTCATTGGACATCAACGAGACCAATGTCATGATGAAGAAACCTACCGCCATCACTACTGCAAGTCCAAAGAGTATTGGACCAAAGACGCCTGCAGGTCCTATTCCAGCCCAAAGCTGCCATACCACGTAAAGGTATGCAAGGCTTCCGACGAATTTTAGGATCCATGCAGTCCAGTTTGTTGCTTTTTTATTTGCCATAAAACTCATATATTATCTCGATAATGAGGTTTTTAAAGCCGATTATGGACTACGTTTTCTTCCATGTTTCTGATATTTTACAGGCGACAAGGCGGCTGACTTCCGCAATTCCGGTATTCGCCGGAGGATACGTGGGTTACTTTGAGTCGAAGTAGGCGCTGTTGAAGGAGTCATTCACAACGTCTATGAGGCTGTTGAGGTCGGAGAACTTGTTGAACTTGAGCTCGACCGAGAATGTGATGGTGGAACCGTTAATAGCGATAATGTGCACTGACGGAGTATTTAGCTTCTTCTTGGAGAACTCCTTTGAGAGCCTCATTGCTGCCTTTGCCTTGATTTTGCCGGCAGGCACATCCGAATTGAGTGTCACGGGAAGAAGGTATCTTATCTCATCGCCATACTTAAGTGTGGTAAAGAGTATATTTCCTAGAAGCGCAGAGTTAGGGATCCTTATCTCGTTGCCATACTGGTTGATGCCCTGTGTCCATAGAAAGCCTATCTTTGTCACTATGCAGATGTTTTCGCCCCAGGCCGCTGACCTGAACGATGCAACATCGCCTACCCTTACCGCCTTTGACGTGGATACGAATATGCCTGAGAGGATGTTGGTGGCTATGGTCTGCACTGCAAGGCCTATTATCACGCCGCCTATAGCGCCGCCTGCCAGTGCGCTTGCAAGGTTGAGCCCGGACGAACTGAGGATGACAGTCACTGCGACTATGTAAAAGAGGATCTTGAGCGTAAGCCTTATTACGTCCGCAGAGCCGGAGTCTAGCCTTGAGCCTGCGGAGAAGATTATTGCCGAGACAAAGACCCTGTACGCGATATACGCACCGATTATTATAAGCAGGGAATTTATTGCGTCTATTATGTAGGGCTTGTACTGGATACCGAATTCTGAATAGTTGAGCGAGTTTACAATGTTATTGACCACGATGTATGCGGCTATCACTAATAGGATTACCACTACCAGCTTCTCTACAGCGTGCGCATTGTTAGGATTTACCATCCAAGTACCTGTTATCTATATGAAAAAGAATTTTTTAAGCTTGCGTAAAGAGCGAACGGGTTATATTTATTATGTGCTCATCTTTTATCATGGTAATTCCAAAGGATCTTGCCAAGCACATTAGGGAAAAGAAAATCGTGGTGGCAGATCTAGACGGCACACTTGCACCGAGCAAGAGCAGGATAGAAAAGGGCATGTCCGCAATACTGGCACAGTTCCTTAAAAACAGGAAGCTTGCAGTGATTTCGGGAGGCACGTTTGAGCAATTCCAGAAACAGTTTGTTTCATGGATAACAAACGACCCAAAGCTGCTCTCAAACATCTATCTCTTTCCCACATGCGCCACGGCATTTTACATGTTCAAGAACGGGGCATGGAAGAAAATATACTCTGAAGACCTTGGCAAAGAGGACAAAAAAATCATCATTTCAGCCTTTGAGATGGCGCTGCGCCAGTCAGGCTATAAAAAACCCGAGAAAACCTTCGGAGAGATAATAGAGGACAGGGGCACGCAGGTGACATTCTCCGCGTTCGGCCAGGACGCACCTCTTGAAATCAAGAGCAAGTGGGATGCGGACCAGGCGAAAAGGAAGATAATAAGTGATTATTTGAGGAAGCTGATACCGCAATTCGAGATAAACATCGGGGGAGCCACATCGATAGACGTTACAAGGAAGGGCATAGACAAGGCTTACGGCATAAGGAAGATATCCGAGCATCTTGGCTATGAGATAAAGGAGATGCTTTTTCTGGGTGATGCGCTTTTTGAAGGGGGAAACGACTATCCCGTAAAGAGTACAGGAGTAGACTGCATAGCGGTAAGCGGACCTGAGGAGACGGGCGCTATACTGCAGCGCATGATGGAACTGCAGATGTAGCGCAATATTAGGCGCGCTTAGTCCAATTCAAAAAGGTTTTGGCACAACAATAGTATTGGATCGGCATTATGGGAGGGAATTGGATATACGACAACAGGCCTTGGATAAAGACTGCGATAAGGGTAATATTTGGAATTGTCTGGCTTATTGACGGAGTATTCAAGTTCATATTTGACACTCCTGACATGTTTCCGCAGTTCATCCAGGCCGCGGGAAACGGGCAGCCTGCATGGCTTGCGCCTTGGTTCAATTACTGGGCCGCATCTGTTGCACAGAATCCGCAGTTCTGGCTTTACCTTATAGGAACATGCGAGACCCTTCTGGGCCTTGCGCTGATCTTCGGATTCGTCAGGAAGATAGCTTATTCCTTGGGAATTGTTCTCAGTTTACTGATATGGTCAATACCAGAGGGCTTTGGCGGGCCTTACGGGCCAAGCTCCACGGACATAGGCACAGGTATAATGTACGCCATAGTCTTCGTAGCGCTTATACTGATAAATTCCGAGTTCGGGCCGAGCAAGCTCTCTTTGGATGGATGGCTTGAGAAAAGGATAAGCTGGTGGTACAAGCTTGCCGAATTCGGCGAAGTTAAGCCGCAGCGCAGAAGGTAGGCTATTCGAGTACCTTCTGGTTCGGAGGGATGTTTATTCCCTCGTTTATGAACTCCGATATCTCGTAGTGGTCGGTTATCGGGGAGGTTGACTTGAGCATCTCCTGGTATTTCCACTGTGGCTCGTATATTATCTTGAGGTCCTCCATCGTGAACCCAAGATTCCTCCCGCTGCATAGTCCGAGTATGTCATTGACAAGGACGTCCGAGGCTGTTGGGCCCTTTGGCGACTCCGCCTCTATCAGCCTGCCTTCCGGCTTTTCATACAGAGCCCACGATCCCCTGTTTTCAGTGGAGTACTCTATGTCCGAATTTACATATGAGAGATCAAGGCACTGGCCCTTTTCGAATATGAACCTCATTGTCTTTGTCTCATCGCAGTCCTTGAGCCCTATCGCTATCCTGATGTGCGCCTCTGCTCCCTCCGCGAAGAATATCCCTGCAAGGCCGACCCTTGCATACACCGCGGTCGGATTCACTGTGCTGTAATCCTTGTTAAGTATGAATGGCTTTATGTCGATTAGATCCATCTTCTCTGCGAGAGCTCCTTTGTAGTACGTCTCGAACGGGTGTATCCAGTCCATGAACAGCCCTCCGTTCTTTAGGTCGAAGAGCCACAGCCTCCTCTTGCTCGGGTCCTGCGCGGCCTTCTCGAAGAAGGTCGCGGATGTCTGCGTTATTCTGCCATATTCCTTTGTGAATTTCTTTAGAAGCTCTGGGAGCTGCAATGTCAGTAGCTTGTGGGCGTAATGAAGATGCAGGTATGCGTTGTTTTCAAGTTTGTTTGCGATTATGTAATTCGTAACCGTCTCAAACTCCTCCCTGTTCACGCCTAGGGTCTTTTCCACCACGACAATCTTGTTGTTCTTTAGGGACTGCAACGTCTGCGATGCGTGGAACTCGTTGGGGTCGGCTATCTGGACTATGTCAACGTCGGCGAAGAACTCCTCAGGTATGGATTCCCAGGGTTTTATCTGGTAGTAAGACGAGCTTGGCACCTTGAGCTTCTCTAGATGGGCCATGTGCTTATCTATGCCGCTCGCGCTTGCTACCTTGATGAGCTGTATCTCGTTGGTCTTGAGCATTCCCTCGTGTAGCCTGAAGAACCAATGGCCTATTCCTATTACACCTAGATTGTATGGCAATGTATCAATCCTTCTTTATTTCGTGACCTCCGAACTCGTGCCTTAGCGCTGCAAGCACCCTCTTCTGGAATTTCCTTTCCGAGCGTGACTCTATCCTCTCGTAAAGCGATGCGGTTATCGTGGTGAATGGAACATTGTAGTCTATGGCTTCCTTTACCGCCCACCTGCCCTCCCCGTTGTCCTCGACGTAAGGCGCGACATTCTTAAGTTCTGGATCCTTCTTTATCGCCCTTGCTGCAAGCTCTATTAGATATCCCCTTATGACCGAACCGTTGTTCCACAGGTCGCATAGTTTTGCAAGGTCCGTATCCTTGTACGGGCCTGCTGCGACAAGCTCCATGCCCTCTCCTATGGCCTGCATCATTCCGTACTCTATCGCATTGTGGACCATCTTTGTGAAATGCCCTGAGCCTGGCCTGCCAGTGTAAAGCGATCCGTTCTTTACGCTAAGGTCCTCGAAGAGTTTTTGGTGGGCTGCAAATGCCTCCTTGTCCCCTCCGACCATTATCGACATGCCGCTGAGCGCGCCTCCTGGGCCTCCGCTGCATCCGGCGTCAAGGTAGTTTATTCCCTTCTTCCTAAGCTTGTCATGTAGCTCTACTGACCCTTTGTAGAATGAGTTTGACCCGTCTATTATCGTGTCTCCCTTATCGCAGTATCCTGAAATCTCCTCTATCATCTTCGTGTTGACGTCACCCGACGTGAGCATTACCCATATCGTCCTGGGCTTGTCGAGCCTCTCCACAATGTCCTGCAGCGATTTTGCCTGCTTTGCGCCTTTTGACGCAACCTCCTTTAGAGGTTCAGCAGAGCGGTTGTATGCAGTGACAGAATATCCTTTCTGCAGCATCTGCAGGCATATGTTCTTGCCCATCTTGCCTAGTCCAACGATTCCGATATCTTTTCCAGCCATCTAAACACCAGTAAGCTCATCCCTTTGTTCCCCAGAATGAGTCCGCATCCACATGCGTCCGATTTATATCTGGATGCAAAAATATATAATGTGAACGAATCGCATTCAGTGCCCGCTTGTGTAACGCAAATATGCAGGGTAATAAGTTTGTAGATAATACTTTTAAACTAGAAAAGTGTAATGGTGTTGTGGTAGCGTGGCGGTAAAATTTGGGGGCAATGCACTGTATTTAAACTGTTGCATAGCAGATGACCAAGCTTGGTGGTTAAGCCAGAATTACAGAGGCCTAGGTTTTGGGATAATGAGAAAAACCATAAGAGATGTTGAGTAAACGCCAAAGGAGCGTCTTGGCCTTGTGCTAAGACTTGCATAAGAGAGTATAATATGGTAGCTAGTCTTGCTGATTTGGGGGAGCGTGGAATAATAGCCATGATAAGAAGGCAATATGGATATGCCTGGCCTGACGATGATGCTGCGTCAATAGATTCCGGCAAAAATTATATCCTGATTACAACGGATGCGATATCTGAGAAATCGCATGTGCCAGAAGGAGCCGACCTTGACGCCGTTGGCTATTTTTTTGCAGCGCTAAACCTCAGCGACATTGCAGCGATGGGAGGGAAACCGGAATATTTCATGATTGCAATGACACTTCCCAAAAAGATGCTGGTAAATGATCTTGTCAGGATAGAGAATGGAATTAAAAGATGCCTTGGAAAATACGGAGTAAAGGTGATAGGCGGAGACCTTAAGCAGGGTGGGGAGCTTAACATGACAGGCATAGCCATAGGCACAGTTGCAAAGAAAGGGATTCTGAGGCGGAAGGGAGCTAGGGTTGGCGACCTTTTATGCGTCACGGGAAGGCTTGGAAAGAACGGCGCAGGATACTACATGTGGAAGAAGACCAACAAAAAGAGATGGGCAAACCTGCTGATGCAGATAGAGCCGCGGATAA
>VFSW01006774.1_pt1 | contig 16779 bp, 16 predicted proteins | sample 5358111 | NCBI WGS metagenome assembly VFSW01 (sample SAMN11554181, study PRJNA540505) | mine drainage metagenome | isolation source: sediment from site ElyBrook_90M | place: USA: Ely Copper Mine, Vershire, VT | collected 2017
GCGCTCACGTCAGCGCACGATCCCGCGCGTAGAGCCTTGTAGAAAATCGGCGAGCACGGCAACTTCTGCGCAGACCTTGGCTTGTTCGGCAAGTTGTGTCCTGGCTTGTTCCAGCGTCAGGCCGGATTTGTACAAGGTCTTGTAGGCACGCTTGATCCCTGCCATCGCCGCCGGTGAGAAACCGCGCCGGCGCAAACCTTCGGTATTGATGCCGTACGCTTTGGCAGTGTCCCCTGCCGCCATCACGTACGGCGGCAGATCGTGCACCAGGACCGTGGCGATGGCAGTGAAACTGTGGGCGCCGATGTGCACGAATTGATGCACACCGGTAAACCCGCCAAGGATAGCCTGATCGCCCACATGCACGTGGCCGGCCAGCGTCGCATTGTTGGCGAATTGCGTCTGGTTGCCGATCTGGCAATCGTGCGCGATATGCACGTAAGCCATGATCCAGTTGTCGTTACCGACGCGGGTCACACCGACGTCCTGCGCGGTGCCGCAATTGATGCTGCAGTACTCGCGTATGGTGTTGCGGTCGCCAATCTGCAATTCAGTGGGTTCGCCTGCGTATTTCTTGTCCTGTGGCACCGCGCCGAGCGAGCAAAACTGAAAAATGTGGTTGCTTTCCCCGATGCGCGTATTGCCCTCGATCACCACATGCGGACCGATCCAGGTATCGCTGCCGATCTCCACGTGTTCGCCGATGATGCTGTACGCGCCGACGCTGACGTTTTCACCCAGCTTCGCGCGGGGATGGACGATGGCGCTGGGGTGAATCATTCTATCGGACGGAGGGTGCAGAGCAGTTCGGCTTCGGCCACCAGTGCATCCCCGACATAGGCCTTCCCGGCATATTTGACCACGTTGCGCACGGTGCGCTCTATGCTCACCTCCAGCACCAGCTGGTCGCCCGGGATGACCGGCTTCTTGAAGCGCGCCCTGTCGATCCCGGCAAAATAGTACACGGACTTGTCGTCCGGCTTGATCCCCATGGTGCGAAACGAGAGGATCGCCGCCGCCTGTGCCATGGCCTCGACGATAAGTACGCCGGGCATGACTTTGTAATACGGAAAATGGCCGTTGAAATAGGGTTCGTTGACGCTGACGTTTTTCAGCGCCCGGATGCGCTTGCCCAACTCGCACTCGATCACGCGGTCGATCAGCAGGAATGGATAGCGGTGGGGCAGGTACTCGAGGATTTCCTGGATGTTCAAGCTTTCTTCTCCCGCGTTGACAGTCGTTGCCCTGGGTTGCGCAAGCGTTCGCGCAGCGAGTCCATCTGATGCAGCAAGGCGGTATGGCGCGCCCAGCTGCGGCTGTCTTCGGCCGGGTGCCCGCCGTAGGTTCCGGCTTTCCGAATCGATTTGGTGACTACGGCGGCGGCGTGAATGACGACGCCATCGGCGATATCAAGGTGCCCCACGATATTGGCGGCGCCGCCGATCATGCAGTGCTTTCCGATGCGCGTGCTGCCGGCGATGCCGGCGCAGCCGGCGATCGCCGTATGCGCGCCGATGCGTACGTTGTGTCCGACCTGGATCAGATTGTCCAGCTTGACTCCGTCTTCGACCACCGTGTCGTCCAGGGCGCCCCGGTCGATACAGGTATTGGCGCCGATCTCTACGTCGTCGCCGATCACCACCGCTCCGGTCTGCGGAATCTTTCGCCAGATGCCCTGCTCCAGCGCAATGCCGAATCCATCGGCGCCGATCACCGCGCCCGAATGGACCAGCGCGCGCTGGCCCAGGCGACAACCCGGGTAGACAGTGACGTGCGCATGCAGCCGGCTGGCGGCGCCGATCTCGACTGCGTCGCCGAGGTAGCAACCCGCGCCGATCATCACCCCCCTGCCGAGCTTCACGCCGCGGCCGACGTACGCCCAGGGGCCGATGCTGGCGCTGGCCGGAACCCGCGTGCCGCGCTCGACAACTGCGGTCCGGTGCACCCCGGGTTTGGCTACCATCGGCGGATTGAACAGGGAGGAGACCTTGGCGAAATACAGATAGGGATCGTCGCAGACGATGCGCGGCAACTGCGTAAGGCCGCTGTCAGCCTTGCTGAGGATCACCGCGCCGGCGCGCGTTCCGGCCAGCTGTTTTCGGTATTTGCCGTGGCTGAGAAAACCGATATGCTGCGCCGCGGCGCTCTCCAGCGTCGCAACCTGGCTGATCGGCGTCTGCGCGTCGCCGATTATCTCCCCACCGAAGCGTTCGACGATCTGGGCCAGGCGATATTTCTTGGCCTTAGTCATCGGCGCCGGCTATTTCCCCGCCGGCTTGTCGTCCAGCGCCTTGATCACCTTGTCCGTGATGTCGATGCGCGGGCTGGCGTAGACGGCCTCCTGGAAAATGATGTCGTATTTCTCCGACTCGGCAATCGCCTTGATGGTGCGATTGGCGCGCTCGAGCACCGCCGCAAGTTCCTCGTTGCGCCGCTGGTTGAGATCCTCGCGAAATTCGCGCTGCTTGCGCTGGAAATCCTTGCTCAATTCGCCGAATTCGCGCTCCTGGTTGCGGCGCTCGGATTCGCTCATGGTAGCCGAGTTCTTCTCCAGATTTTCCTGCATCTTGCGAATCTGCTGGCCCATCTTTTGGATGTCCTGGTCGCGCTTGGCAAATTCCTGTTCGATCTTCTTCTGTGCGCGCACGGCGGGCGCGGCGTCGCGGAACACCCTTTCTGTGTTGACGAAGCCGATTTTCAACTCGGAGGCGGCAGCACTGCTGCCAATCAACATGCTCAATATGAAAAATACTAGTGTTTTCAATCTGACCTCCTCGATTCCTAAAAGACCTGCCCTAACTGGAATTGCAGGTGCTGAATCCTATCCCCCGCCTTGGCGTTGAGCGGCTTGCCGTAACTGAAGCGCAACGGCCCCATCGGGGAATTCCAGATAAACGAAATGCCGGTCGAATAGCGCAGATCAGAAAGATTCATTTTCTGATCCGAACCGTATACCTGGCCGGCATCCAGGAACAGGCTCAAGCGCATCGAGCGGTCTACCCCGGTTCCAGGCATCGGGAACAGAAACTCGGCATTCCCGACCAGGCGCTTGGTGCCGCCGAGGATATTGCCTTGGGAATCAGTCGGCCCAAGCGAGTACGCATCGTAACCGCGCACCGAGGTGACGCCGCCGGCGTAAAAATTCTTGTAAAACGGCAGGGGTTTCCCGCCCATGCCGTTGGCCGCTCCGATTTCGCCGTTGAGCATAAACGTATAGGTGCGCGACAGCGGGTAAAACCACTGCCCTTGCCCGGTGAGCTTGTAGTACTTCAGCGTCCCGCCCGGCAGCCCGACCTCCATGTTGGCGCGGAGGATAGACCCTTTGGTCGGCACCAGTGCGCTGTCGAGCTGATCACGTATCCAGCCGATCGTCCCCGGAATAGCGGTGTTGGTATTGCCAAATATGTTGACGAAATCCAGATACCGTTGCGGGCTCAATGAGTCGATGCCAAGCTTGGTGTTTTCGAAGCCAAGACCCAAGCCGAGATTGTCCACCTCGGTCAGCGGGACGCCATAGCGCACTGCCCCGCCAACGGTGCTGGTGGTGTAGTAACCCAGGCCAAGCAAGGAAGCGTCGGTGCTTCGGTCGTAGATGTCGAAGCCGCGGCTGACGCCGTCTACCGTGTAATACGGGTTGGTGTAGCTCAATCCGATATTGCGATTGATCTTGCTGGTGCTCACCTGCAGGCTAAGATGTTTACCGCTGCCAAAAATGTTTTGCTGCGTGATCGAGCCGCTCAGTATCAGCTTCTCCGTGGATGAAAAGCCCGCGCCGATCGTGATCGCGCCGGTCGGCTTTTCCTTGACCTTGAAATCCACGTCCACCTGGTCGGAGGTGCCGGGCACTGGTGGCGTCTCGACTGTGACGTCGGTAAAGTATCCCAACCGATCCAGACGCTGCTTGGATTTCTGTATTTTGTCGCTGTCGTAGTAGGCGCCCTCGAGTTGGCGCATCTCGCGGCGTATCACTTCGTCGCGGCTGCGGTTATTGCCCGAGATATTGATGCGCCGCACATAAACCCGCCGGCCCGGGTCGATCATTATCGTCAACGCGACGCGCTTCGCCGCTTTGTCCAATTCCGGAACCGCGTTGGCGTTGGCAAAAGCATAGCCATCGTTACCCAGCCGGTCGGTGATTTTCTTGGTGCTCTCGTTGAGTTTCTCGCGCGAGAAGGTCTCGCCCGGCTTGAGTTCGATCAGCTTGCGCAATTCAGCTTCGGGCAGAAGCAACTCGCCGCCGAGCTTGACGTCCGACACGGTGTACTTGTCGCCCTCGGTGATGTTGATCGTGATGTAAATGTCCTGCTTGTCCGGCGTGATCGATACCTGCGTCGAATCGATACGGAACTCGAGATAGCCGCGATTGAGATAAAACGAACGCAGCGTCTCCAGGTCGCCGGCCAATTTCTGTTTGGAGTATTGGTCGTTCTTGGTGTACCAAGTCAGCCATCCTGGCGTTTGCAGCACGAACTGTTGCAGCAGATCCTTTTCCGTGAACGCCTTGTTGCCGATGATATTGATTTCGCGAATCTTGGTGACATCGCCCTCGTTGATGGAAAAACTGATTCCCACCCGATTGCGCTCGAGCGGCGTAACCGTGGTGACTACGGTGGCGGCATAGCGCCCGCGCGCGAGGTATTGGCGTTTGATCTCCTGCTCGGCCTGATCGAGCAGCGCCTTGTCGAAAGACCTCCCGTCCGCGAGGCCGATTTCGCGCAGCCCTTTGCGCAGCGCATCTTTATCGAATTCCTTGTTGCCGATAAAGTCGATCTGCGCCACCGCCGGACGTTCCTGGACTATGACTATCAGCACATCGCGCTGTACTTCCAGGCGTACATCCTTGAAGAACCCTGTCGCAAACAATGCTTTGATCGCCGCGGCCGCCTTATCCTCGGTCATGGTTTCGCCGACCTTGACCGGGAGGTAGCTGAACACGGTGCCGGCCTCGATGCGCTGGATGCCTTCGACCCGGATATCGCGCACCACGAAGGGAGCGAATGCATGCGCGACGCCGACCCACAGGCAGATGAATGCGCCGACGAGGTACCTGGTCATGTTAAGTTCAGCCGGAGATCAAACGGTTGATATCGTTATAGAAGGCAAATGCCATCAGAACCAGCAACAGCGTCAACCCGAGCTTCTGACCGATTTCCATCATCCGATCCGATACCGGGCTGCCCTTGAAAAATTCGATCGTATAATACATCAAATGTCCGCCATCCAATAAGGGAATCGGCAGCAGGTTGAGGACCCCGAGGCTGATGCTGATCAGCGCCAGAAAATTCAGGTACGAGACCAGCCCGAGCTGCGCCGACTGGCCGGCATAATCGGCGATGGTCACCGGCCCGCTGATATTCTTCCACGACACCTGCCCGACCAGCATCCGCCCGAGCATGTTCAGGCTGAACGCCGACATGTCCCAGGTTTTTTGCACCGCCTTCACCAGGGCACGGGCCGCACCGTAACGGACCACGGTCACGAGCTCGTCCATCGCCTGCTGGTCGATCTGCGCCGCTGCGCCTATGCGCCCCACGGTCGAGCCGTCCTGCTGCACCGTTTCGGGGACGAGCGCGAGCTCGCGTCGTTCTTTTCCCCGCTGAAACGTCAGCCGCAGTTCGACACCCGGATGGCTGCGCACAACTTGTACCAGTTCGTTCCAGGTGGAGACGGGTTTGCCGTCGGCCGCAAGGATCCGGTCTCCCGCTTGCAGGCCTGCCCGCTCCGCCACACTGCCAGCCACCACCTGGCCGATCACCGGTTTAATTTCCGGCTGGTACAGGCGCAGACCGATCAGGGCCAGGGTATCGCCTTCGAGCTGCTCCGCGTCAAAGCGCGATAAATCGAGCGTGCGCCAGTCGAGGTGATGCTCGCGGCTGAGCACCTCCACCTTTACCTGTCGGTGCTCCAGCGCGAGCTGCAGCAGGCGCCAGCGCACCTCCTGCCAGGACCCGACGGATACGCCGTCGATGGCGCGTATGGTTTCGCCCCGCTCGAACCCGGCGCTTGCGGCTGGCGTGTGCGCCAGCGGTGCCGCCACTATCGGCCGCGCTTCCTGCACCCCGTGCATGAACAGCGGCCAGTACAGCAGTATCGCAAACAGAAAGTTGGCGACCGGACCGGCGACGACCACGGCGTAACGGCGCCACACGCTCTGGCGGTTGAAGGCGCGGCCGAGTTCCTGCGGTGCCACCTCGCCCTCACGCTCGTCCAGCATCTTGACGTAACCGCCCAGCGGCACCGCCGCCACCACCCATTCCGTCTGATCGCGTCCGAGCCGCTTTTTCCACAGCGGCAAGCCGAAGCCGATCGAGAAGCGCAATACCTTGACGCCGCAAATCCGCGCGACGAGGTAGTGGCCATATTCATGCACGATGACCAGGATTCCCAGCGCGAGCACGAAGGCGGCAACAGTATGCAGCAGGGTCATTGCTCGGCAGCCACCGCTTCGGTCTGCAGCTGGGCGCACCGGCGCGCCGCGGCGTCGGCTTCGAGCACATCATCGAGGCTGGCAATCGCGCGCGGTGGCAATGCGTTCATCACCGCCTCGATCACCGCGGTGATGGCAAGGAACGGCAGGCGTCGTTCGAGAAAACCGGCCACCGCAACCTCGTTCGCCGCATTCAGCGTCGCCGGGCTGGACCCGCCTTCGCGCAGGGCACGATATCCCAGGCGCAGCGCCGGGAACCTCGAGAAATCCGGCGCCGCGAAATCGAGCCTGCCGACGCGAAACAGATCGAGCGAGTCCACGCCCGCTTCAATCCGCTCAGGGTAGGCCAGCGCGTGCGCAATCGGCGTGCGCATGTCGGGGTTGCCGAGTTGGGCGATGACCGAGCCGTCCGCGTATTCGACCATCGAATGCACCACGCTCTGCGGATGAATCACGACCTCGATCTGCTCCGGCGTCGCGCCAAACAGCCAGTGCGCTTCGATAATTTCGAGCGCTTTGTTCATCATGGTCGCCGAATCCACCGAAATCTTGCGCCCCATGACCCAGTTTGGATGGGCGCAGGCTTCGTCCGGCGTCACGCTTTGCAGCTGTGACAGCGCCGTTTCGCGGAACGGCCCGCCGGATGCCGTTAACAGCACTCGACGCACACCGTGGCCGCCGAGGTTTCCCGAGAATGAATCGGGCAGGCACTGAAACACGGCATTGTGCTCGCTGTCTATCGGCAGCAAAATCGCGTGATGCGCACGCACGGCTTCCATGAATATCGGCCCGGCCATGACCAGGGCTTCCTTGTTCGCGAGCAGCAGTTTCTTGCCCGCGCGCGCCGCTGCGAGCGTGGGCACCAGGCCGGCGGCGCCGACGATAGCGGCCATGACGCAATCGGTTTGCGCATGGGCAGCAATGCGCTCCAATCCCTGCTGGCCGATCAGGATTTCAGTGACGCCTGGCTGCAGGCGCTGGCGCAGGACATCGGCCTGGACTGCCTGCGCCACCACAGCGTAGCGCGGCTGGTGGCGCAGGCACAGCTCGCCCAGTTCTTCGATACGTTCGTTCGCGCTCAGGGCGAATATGCGAAAGCGCTGCGGATGGCGCGCGGCTACGTCCAGGGTGCTGCGTCCGATGGAACCGGTCGCCCCGAGGACGGCGAGGTTCTGCAGCCTGTTCATAGCAGGTATACCAGCGCGGCAAGCGGCAGCACGGCGGTGAGCGCGTCAATGCGGTCAAGCACTCCGCCGTGCCCGGGTAGCAAAGCGCCGCTGTCCTTGACCCCGGCACGCCGTTTCAGAGCCGACTCGAACAAGTCGCCGTAAATGCCAAGTGCAGTTAGCAACCACAGAAACAATAGCGCCCCGAATGCGCCGAAGCGCATGGATTTGAGCAGCTGCGGAAAATACGGCTGCCAGGCGTAGCTCCACAACGCCGCATATGCGCTCACCGCGAGCATCGCCCCGCCTACGCCTTCCCAGGTTTTACCTGGACTGATCGAGGGCGCGAGTTTATGCCTGCCGAAGCGGCGTCCGGCGAAATAGGCGGCGGTGTCGGAAATCCACGCGACCGACATCAGCAGCAGTAGCAGCGGCGGGCCGAGATCGCGCAGTTCGACCAGCGCGAGCCAGGTCGGCACCAGGACCACCAGGCCGGTCAGCGCCGCCAGCCAGCGTGCGCGCGGTAGCCAGGCACGCCATAGCCACAGCGGCACCACGATCATCCAGAACAGGCTCGCGACCAGGTAGAGCGCGATATGCGCTCCGGAATCACCGGGCAGGGCATTGCCCTGGGCACAGCCGGACAGCGATGCGCAGGCAGCCGCCACGAGGACCACATACAGACCGCAGCCGATGCGCCCGAGCTTGATCAGTTTGGCCCATTCCCATGCCGCTGGGAGCAGCAGTACGCCGGCAAACCCGGCCCAGGCACGAGGAGAAAGCCAGAACAATGCCGCCAGAAACAAGAGCAACAACACCAGCGCCGTGATCACCCGTGTCTTGAGCATCGCTCAATACCCCCGGCCGGCTCGCACAATCAGGCGAGCTCCTTTTTCGAGGGGGGAGCCCGTCCTGCGGACTCGAGTTGCTCGCTGGTGCGGCCGAAGCGCCGCTCGCGCCGCTGATAGGACGCGATCGCCCGATCCAGCGCCGCCGAATCGAAGTCCGGCCACAGCGTTTCGGTAAAATAGAACTCGCTGTAGGCGAGCTGCCATAGCAGAAAGTTGCTGATACGCTGTTCTCCGCCCGTGCGAATGAACAAATCGGGTTCGGGCGCGTAGGCCATGGCAAGGCAGCTGGCGAGTTGCTCTTCAGTAAACGTGCCGCGCTGCTCCGGCATTGACTCAACCAGGCGCCGCATTGCCTGCAGCAAGTCCCAGCGCCCGCCGTAATTCGCCGCAATGGTGAGGGTCATTTTATTATTGGCTTGGGTGAGCTGTTCGGCGCGCTCGACCAGATCGGTGATCTTGTTGCCGAAGGGCGCGAGGTCGCCCACTACGCGCAGGCGTATGCCGTTGCGGTGCAGCTTCGCCGCCTCCCGCTCCAGCGCCATGATGAATAATCCCTTGAGCATCGACACCTCTTCTTCCGGCCGGCGCCAATTCTCCGAACTGAACGCGAACAGGGTCAGGTATTCGACGCCCCGCGAAACGCAGGCTTTGACTGCTTCGCGCACGATCTCGACGCCGCGTTTGTGGCCGGCCGCGCGCGGCAGCATGCGGTGCTTGGCCCAGCGTCCGTTGCCATCCATGATGATTGCGATATGGCGCGGAACCGCCTTTACTTGCGGGATATCGCGCGTCGAACTGGGAAACAAAGGCATGAATGTCTCGGTGTGGGCTGCGCCCGGTTCAAACTGCCATCAGGTCGGATTCTTTGGCGGCGAGCAGCTTGTCGATCTCGGCGATGAACTTGTCGGTAAGCTTCTGGATTTCGTCCTGCGCGCGGCGTTCGTCGTCCTCGGAAACGGCCTTTTCCTTGAGCAGCTCCTTGAGGTGGTGGTTGGCATCGCGCCGCAGGTTCCTCACCGCCACCTTGGCATTCTCGCCTTCGCCCTTGACCACTTTGATCAATTCGCGCCGGCGCTCTTCGGTCAGCGCCGGCATCGGCACGCGGATCACATCTCCCTGCGCCGAGGGGTTGAGCCCGAGATCGGAATCGCGGATGGCTTTTTCAATCACCGCTCCCATTTTCTTTTCCCAGGGCGCAATGCCGATGGTGCGCGCGTCGAGCAGGGTCAGATTGGCGATCTGGTTCAGCGGCATTTGCGTGCCGTAGTAATCGACGGCGATATGGTCGAGGATGCCGGTGTGCGCGCGCCCGGTGCGCACCTTGCCAAGGTCGGCTTTCAGCGCCTCGAGCGACTTGTGCATTTTTTGCTCGGCGGTTTTCTTGACATCAGCAATCATGCTCATCCCCTCAATCAGCTATGTACCAGCGTTCCCTCGTCCTCGCCCATCACCACCCGTTTCAGCGCCCCCGGCTTGAAGATGCTGAACACGTTGATCGGCAGTTTCTGATCGCGGCACAAAGTCAGAGCCGTTGCGTCCATCACCCTCAGGTTCTGGTTGATCGCATCGTCGAAGCTGACCCTGGTATAACGCCGCGCCTGCGGATTGGTCTTGGGGTCGGCGCTGTAGACACCGTCCACCTTGGTCGCCTTGAGCACGATATCACAGCCCATCTCGGTGCCGCGCAACGCCGCCGCCGTGTCGGTGGTGAAAAAGGGGTTCCCCGTGCCGGCCGCAAAAATTACGATCTTGCCTTCCTCCAGGTAGCGCATGGCCTTGCCGCGGATGTAAGGCTCGACCACCTGCTCGATATTGAGCGCCGATTGCACGCGGCCGTTCAGACCGCCGCGGCGCATCGCGTCCTGCAGCGCCAGCGCATTCATGACGGTAGCCAGCATGCCCATGTAGTCGGCGGTGGCCCGGTCCATTCCGGCGGCGGCCGGCGCTACGCCGCGAAATATATTGCCGCCGCCTATCACCACCGCGATTTCCACGCCCAGCGCCGCCACGACGGCGATCTCGGCGACGATGCGGTCTATGGTCCCGCGGTTGACGCCGTAGGCGTCTTCGCCCATCAGGGCCTCGCCCGAGAGCTTGAGCAGGATGCGCTTATACGCTGGCGCTGCGGATGCGGCGTTCAACCCGCAGCGGCCTTGGTCTGCGCGGCCACTTCGGCGGCGAAATCGCTCGATTTCTTCTCTATGCCCTCACCCACCACGAAATACCCGTAGCTGAGCAGCTTGGTGTGCTTGGCGGCAAGCATTTTTTCCACCGTCAGCTTGTCGTCCTTGATGAAAGGCTGGCCGAGCAGGGTGATTTCGCCGAGAAACTTGTTGAGCCCGCCTTCTACCATTTTCTCGGCGATATTGGCCGGTTTGCCCGATTCCCGCGCGCGCGCGGCGAGCACCTCGCGCTCGCGCGCGAGCACCTCCGGCGCAACCTGGTCGCGCGACATGAACTGCGGTTTGGCGAACGCAATGTGCATCGCGAGATCCTTGCCGACTTCGTCCGCGCCCTCGAACTCCACCAACACCCCAATCTTGACACCGTGCAGATACTGGGCCAGCTTGGCCTTGGTGCGCACCCGGTAAAAGCGTCGGATGCTCAAATTCTCGCCGATTTTCTGCACCAGAGTCTGGCGCTTGGCCTCGACCGTGGCCCCGTCGAGGCTGAGCGCAGACAGCGCCGCCACGTCAGCCGGATCGTGTTTTGCAACCAGCTGTGCCAGCGCCGAGGCAAATTCCAGAAAATCCACGTTTTTGGCGACGAAATCGGTTTCGCAATTGAGTTCCACCAGCGAGGCGCACTTGCCGTCTGCGGAACGATAGGCGCCGACCACGCCTTCGGCGGCAATGCGGCCGGCCGCCTTGCTCGCTTTGGCGCCGCTCTTGACGCGCAACAGATCTTCTGCGGATTTCAGTTCGCCTCCGGTTTCGACCAGCGCTTTCTTGCATTCCATCATGCCCAGACCGGTGATTTCGCGCAGTTCCTTCACCATCGCTGCGGTGATCTCTGCCATTTATTCGCTCCTCATAATTCAAAAAAAGGGGCTAGCGCCCCTTTTATACAGTGCTGCCGCAAGGGTCTAGCCAGCCGATTCTTCTTGGGCTTCCAATTCCACAAACTCGTCCGCAGCCGCAACGATTTCCTGCACCGACATGTCGCGACCTTCGAGAATCGCGTCGGCCACACCGCGGGCGTACAGGCGGATGGCGCGGCTGGAATCGTCGTTGCCCGGAATTACGTGGGCAATGCCTTCGGGAGAATGGTTGGTGTCGACTACCCCAATGATGGGGATGCCCAGCTTGTTGGCCTCGACCACCGCGCCCTTCTGGTAACCGACGTCAATGATGAACAGGGCATCGGGCACCCCGGTGAGTTCCTTGATGCCACCCAGGCTGCGCTCGAATTTAACCAGCTCGCGCTGGATGCCCAAGGCTTCCTTCTTCGGCAATTTTTCCAGACTGCCGTCCGCCAGCATCGCCTCCATCTCCTTCAGGCGTTCGATCGACTGCTTCACGGTCTTGAAGTTGGTGAGCATGCCGCCGAGCCAGCGATGGTCGACGTAAGGCGCGCCGCAACGCATCGCCTCTTCCTTGATGATCTCGCGTGCCTGGCGCTTGGTACCCACGAACAGGATGGTGCCCTTGTTCGAGGACAGCTTCTTCACGTATTTCATCGCCTCCTGGTACATGACCAGAGTCTTTTCCAGATTGACGATGTGGATTTTGTTGCGATGGCCGAAAATGTAGGGGGCCATCTTGGGGTTCCAGAAGCGGGTCTGGTGGCCGAAATGCACTCCGGCTTCCAGCATTTGACGCATGGTCGTGGACATTCAAACTTCTCCGTTTAGGGTTGGTCATAGCCGCCCGGCTCGTTATAACCCCCTAAGGGGCACCCTAAAGAGGGGCGGATCAAATTTAGCCAAGGATTTTGGCTAGTTAAAGAGTATATCATGATGCACCAGCGCTATTCAATAAATGCGCCACTAAACAGCGCATTAAGCTTCACCAGCGCCCGCGGGTGGGATTATTTTCGAAATCTTGCAAACGCGACCCGAGAGGCGGTCGCGCGAGCCGCAGCTTGCATGCTTGCTCCGCGCCCGGACCGGGCCCGGTGTGCCTAGCCGGGCTTCCCTTAGCCGGGTCTATCCTTTATCCTTCTCAACCTTTGAGCGCAGCCCGCAGATGACCATCCACATCAAGACCCCGGAAGAGATCGAAAAAATGCAGGTCGCCGGGCGCCTCGCGGCCGAAGTGCTCGATTTCATTGAACCGCATGTCAAACCCGGAATCACCACCGGCGAGCTCGACGTCCTGTGCCACGACTACATGGTGAAAGTGCAGAAGACAGTGCCCGCGCCGCTCCACTATGCACCGCCTGGCTATCAGCCTTATCCCAAGTCGATCTGCACCTCGATCAACCACCAAGTCTGTCACGGCATTCCCGGGGACAAGCAGTTGAAACATGGCGACATCGTCAACATCGACATCACCGTGATCAAGGACGGCTACCACGGTGACACCAGCCGCATGTTCTATGCTGGCGAGCCGACGATCCAGGCGCGCCGCCTGTGTGAAATCACCTACGAATGCATGTGGTTGGGGATACTCGCCGTCAAAGCAGGCTCGCATCTGGGCGACATCGGCGCAGCCATCCAGAAACACGCCGAAGAGCACGGTTACAGCGTCGTGCGCGAATTCTGCGGCCACGGCATCGGCAGGAAGTTCCACGAGGAACCGCAGGTGCTGCATTATGGCCGTGCCGCCACCGGCGTCGAACTGCGACCGGGTATGATTTTCACCATCGAGCCCATGATCAATGCCGGCAAGCCGGCGATCCGCGAGCTTTCCGACGGCTGGACCATCGTGACCAAGGACCATAGCTTGTCGGCGCAGTGGGAGCATACGGTGCTGGTAACCGAAACCGGACATGAAGTGCTGACCTTGTCGGCCGGAGCCCCGGCGCAGCCAAGCCAGAGAGCCCAGCGCCCTTGATTCCCAGCGCGCAATCGGCGACTGCCGCGCCGCGTTCTTCGGCCAGCCTGCGTGAACGGCTGCAGCAGGGCAGGCACGAGCTGCGCCAGCGCTACGGCGCGGATGGCAACGCGCGGCGCATGCTGCAGCAGCACCGTCTGCTCATAGATCGCACGCTCAGAAGTCTGTGGCAGGAAGCGGACCTGCCCGGCTCGCTCGCGCTCGCCGCCGTGGGCGGATATGGCCGAGGCGAACTCTTCCCCTATTCCGACGTCGATCTCCTGGTGTTGCTGCCGCACGAACCCGACGCTGCGCTCAAAGCCAAGCTGGAGGCCCTGATCGGCGGACTTTGGGACGCGGGCCTGGAGCCTGGTCACGGTGTGCGTACGATAGAGGAATGCGTGTCCGAGTCGGCCAAGGACATTACGGTGCAGACCAGTCTGCTCGAAGCCAGATGGCTCGCCGGCAGCCGTAGCCTGTTTACCGCGTTCAATGGCGCCATGCGCGAGCACCTCAACCCGCAAACGTTTTTCCAGTCTAAACGCCTGGAGCAGGAGCAACGCTACGGCAAATTCCAGGAAAGTCCGTACAGTCTGGAACCCAACTTGAAGGAGGCCCCCGGAGGGCTGCGCGACTTGCAGGCGATCCTGTGGATCAGCCGCGCGGCCGGTCTGGGCGATGACTGGATGCAGCTTGCGGCGCGCGAGCTGATCACCGCGGCCGAGGCGCGCCAGCTCGCCAGCTACCAAAAATTCCTGAGCGAACTGCGCATCCGCCTGCATTACATCGCCGGACGCCGCGAAGACCGTCTGTTGTTCGATTACCAGAGCGGACTTGCCGCGCAATTCGGCTACACCGACACGCCGACCAAGCGCGCGAGCGAGCAGCTGATGCAGCGCTATTACCGCACCGCCAAGGCGATCACCCAGCTCAATACCCTGCTGCTGCAGAATATCGCGGTGCAGTTGCTCTCGGGTGAGGATGCCGAGCCGGAAATCCTCAACGAGCGTTTCCAAGCCACGCACGAACTGCTGGAAGCACGCGACGCCGCTCTGTTCGAACGCCAGCCCGGCGCCATACTGGAAAGCTTCCTGCTGCTGCAGCAGCACCACGAGTTGAAGGGCATGAGCGCGCCTACGCTGCGCGCGCTGTGGCGCGCACGCGCCAGAATCGACGCGCGTTTCCGTCGCGACCCCGCCAACCGCGCGCTGTTCCTGCAAATCCTGCAGCAGCCGCAAGGCCTGGTGCACGCGCTGCGGCGCATGAACCAGTATGCCATCCTTGGGCGCTACCTGCCGGCATTCGGCAGGATCGTCGGGCAGATGCAATACGATCTGTTCCACGCCTACACCGTGGACCAGCACATACTCACTGTAGTCCGCAATCTGCGCCGCTTCACCATGGTCGAGTTCGCCCACGAGTACCCGCAGTGCAGCCGCCTGATGGCGGGATTCGAGCGCCACTGGCTGCTGTATGTCGCGGCCTTGTTCCACGACATCGCCAAGGGCCGCGGCGGCGACCACTCAAGGCTGGGTATGCAGGACGCGCGCAGCTTCTGCCGCGCGCACGGGCTGACGCGCGAGGACACCGAACTGGTGGTGTTCCTGGTCGAGCACCACCTGAGCATGTCTGCGGTGGCGCAAAAGCAGGATCTGTCCGATCCCGGCACCATCAGCGCGTTCGCCGCCACGGCGAAGACCGAGCGCCGGCTGACCGCGCTGTACCTGCTCACCGTCGCCGACGTGCGCGGCACCAGCCCCAAAGTGTGGAATGCGTGGAAAGGCAAGCTGCTGGAAGACCTGTTTCTGCTCGCGCGGCGGCTGCTGCGCGGCGACAGCATCGGCTTTGAGCAGGACATCCAGGCCAAGCAGGACGAGGCGCTGCGCCTGCTGCGCCTGTACGCGCTGTCCGACGAGGTCAAGGACAGGCTGTGGAGCCAGCTCGATGTGGCCTATTTCCTGCGCCACGACGCCCAGGACATCGCCTGGCAGACGCGCACCCTGCACTATCGCGTCGACACCGACCGGCCGGTGGTGAAAGCGCGCCTGTCGCCGATAGGCGAGGGCCTGCAGGTGATGATCTATACGCGCGACCAGCGCGACTTGTTCGCGCGCATCTGCGGCTATTTCGAGCAGATCAATTACAGCATCGCCGATGCCCGCATTCACACCACGCGCCACGGCTACGCCCTGGATACCTTCCTGCTGCTCGGGCCGGGCAACCACCCGCATTACCGCGACATGATCAATCTGATCGAGATCAATCTGGCCGATCGCCTGCAGCAGCAGACGCCCCTGCATCCTCCCAGCCGCGGCCGGGTATCGCGCCAGCTCAAGCATTTTCCGATCACGCCCGAGGTCAACATCCGGCCGGACGAAAAAGGCACGAGCTACGCGCTGTCCATCCTCGCCGGCGATCGCCCCGGCCTGCTCTACGCGATTGCGCTGGTGCTGGGCAAGTACAACATCAACCTGATCACCGCCAAGATCGTGACCCTGGGCGAGCGCGCCGAAGACGTATTCCTGATCTCTGGCGCGGCGCTGGCCAACCCCAGAACTGTGCTGCAGCTGGAGAGCGACCTGCTCGACGCATTGCAGCACCAATAGGCAGCGATTCGAGTAGACCGAACGCAGCTGCCGGCGGGCGGCGACGCTCACTCGTCGAGGATGTCCTCGCCCGGAAACAGGGCCTGGATGAAGCCGAATTTGCTGAAATCGCGGATGCGCATCGGGTACAAAATGCCCAGCAGGTGATCGCATTCGTGCTGCACCACGCGCGCATGGAAACCGCTGACGCTGCGGTCGATGGGATTGCCGCGCTCATCAAAGCCCTGGTAGCGCAGCCGGGTGTGGCGCGGCACCATGCCGCGCAGGCCCGGCACCGACAGGCAACCTTCCCAGTCCTCTTCCAACTCGTCCGAGAGCGGCGTCAGCACCGGATTGATGAGCACGGTGTCAGGAACTTCCTCGGCCCGCGGGTAGCGCGGGTTCAGCGCCACCCCGAAAATCACCACCTGCAGACCGACGCCGATCTGCGGCGCGGCCAGGCCCGCTCCGCTCAGATGCGCCATGGTGTCGCGCATGTCCGCCAGGAGCACCTGCAGCTCGGGCGTGTCGAATCGATCTACCGGCTGCGCCTGCTCGAGCAGAAGGGGATCGCCCATCTTGAGTACTTCGCGGATCATGTGTTCGACACGAGTTGTTCAATAATCCGGCGCACGCGCACCAACGATTGCTGCAGCACCTGTTCGATGTCCTGCATGCGAACGCTGTGCAGGCTGTCGCCGCGGCCGGCGGCGAAATTAGCGACCACGGCGATGGTGGCGTACTCGAGGTCCGCCTCGCGCGCCAGCGCCGCTT
>VFSW01006775.1_pt1 | contig 16778 bp, 14 predicted proteins | sample 5358111 | NCBI WGS metagenome assembly VFSW01 (sample SAMN11554181, study PRJNA540505) | mine drainage metagenome | isolation source: sediment from site ElyBrook_90M | place: USA: Ely Copper Mine, Vershire, VT | collected 2017
GCACAGGTGGCCCGGGGGGAATGGGCGCAAGCGGATCGACCGACCAGATTTGCACAGGCGGATCGGGCGGGCATGGTGGCACTGGCGGTGCGGGCGGTTACGGCGGCGGTGGCGGTGGCGGTCCCAGCGTGGGCGTGTGGTCCGTGTTGGGGACGGTCCGATTGCACAACGTGACCGAGACAATGGGCGTAGGCGGCGCAGGCGGGACGAGCCCGGGCGGTGGCGCAGCACAAGGCGCGCAAGGGCTTTCGACCGGAACCTATCCGTAAGCGCTAGGAAGGTACGCCTGGACGGGGGGTGCCTTGGCGCGCTCGGCAAAATAATCCACGAGACGGTGCGTTCCCAAGGCCGGGGCGATGACGTCCTGCGTGGACAATTCCGTAAGAAAAGCCGTGAGCTGCGCCATGCGGGGATGCAAAGGACGAAGCATCAGCGAGCCCGCCCGCGCGAGGGCAGGCGGCGCAGGGACAAAAAACGGAAGGCGGCCCACGGCGGCGAAAGCCAGTTCGCCCATTGCCCGTCGCGAGAGCACGTCGGGTCCGCCCGCGGAGACTTCGCGCCGGTCGGCGTCCAAAAGCTCAGCGCAGAGCGATGCGAGATCAGCGTCGGCGATGGGGTTCGAGCGGGCGCTGCCATCCCCAACCTCGGGCAAGGGTCCGCGGCGCGCAGCGTCGAGCAACGTGTCCAGGGTTGAAAAGAAACCCGTGGGACGCACGACGGTGTAATCCAGCCCGGAGGCACGGAGGGCCTCGACGACGGCTTCGTGCGCGCGGACGTAGGGCAGCGAGGCCATCGCCGACGTGTGATGCGTTGACACGTACATGAAGCGCTTGACCCCGGCGCGGGACGCTGCGGACAAAAGGTTCAGGTTGGCGGGTGTATCCACCGCGGCGTAGCTCCGCCAGCCCCGCGCGAGTCCCGGTCGTACACTGGCACCGATGCATGAAAACACGGCGTCGACGCGGTCGCAGGCGCCGCGGAGCGTCCGCGGGTCGAGCGCGTCGGCGGTGTATTCTTCAACGACCTCCCCGCCGAGGTGCTGGAGGCGTGACGGCCTGCGGGACATCGCGCGTACGCGCCATCCACGGGCGGCGAGGGCTCGCACGACGTGGGAGCCGAGCGCGCCCGAAGCGCCTGCGACGAGTACGGTGCGGGTCATGGGTCAGTCACCGCGCACCCGTGGTAGAAATCCTGGATTCCAGAGGGCCACGTCGGCTTCGACCCGGGTGATCAGCGCCATGATGAGCGCCTGGGTCGCGGGACCGGAATCGAAGGCACCCTCGCGGATGGCGGCGCAGAGATCCGCGTCGGTGCTCGGATGGCCCATAAGGGCTGTGATGGGAGCCATGCGTCGGGGGTTGCCCTCGGGTTCAATGCCCTCATCCATGATCTCACGCATCACGACGCCAAGGACATGCGCGGCGACAAGGGTCTGAAACTTCAAACGCGGATCGTGGAGCGTGCCCGCGACCTGGGTGATGTGTTCGCGGGCGGCTTCAAGCAGTTCAATGGCGGTGGGTCGACGGCTCAACGCTCGGCTCCTGCGCGACGAATCTGGTCCAACAGTTCCCATTCGATCTCGGCGGCTTTACGGCCCAGGCTGGCGAACTCGACCGAGCGGTCGAGGCCCGAGAGATGGCGCTCTGCCTGGGCGTGACACACCACCGCCCAGCGGAGATTCCCGGCGATTTCCCACCAACGTAACGCATGGGGCTCGGGGGGGTGGCCGCCGTTGGCGGTGTACCCACGCAAAAGCTGTTCGAGCGTACCAACGCCCCCGACGGGCAGAGCGTCGTTTTCAAAGCGCCAGTCGCGTACCATGGTCCACGCGAGGTCTTCGGCCGGGTCGCCGATGTGCGCAAACTCCCAGTCGATCACGGAGGTGAGCCCTTGGGGATCGACCAGCACGTTGCCCACCCGGCAATCGCCATGGACGAGCGTGTCGGGCCCGCTGCGCGGCGGCAGCCTCTGCGAGAGCCAACGAAGCCCCAATTCCCACACGGGATTGTCACGTTGGAGGGTGTCCATCGTGGTCTTGACTTCCGCGAGGGCGGATTCAGCGGGTGTCTGCCCGTCGCGTGGACGGGTGAGAAAGGTCAAGGTGTCGACGGGCAGCCGGTGAATACCCGCGAGTTCGCGACCGATTTGTCCAGCAAGGGAGTGCCGGGCGTCGGCGAGTTCGGGGAGGCGTACGACCCGCCGGCCGACACTTGCGCCGGGTACCTTGTCCATGACGAAACACGCCGGGGGACCTTCGTCGAACCAGCGAGGACGGGGGCAACGCACGCCACCCGCGTGAGCAATCTCCAAGAGGGCAAACTCCTGGGCGCGGGTGAGCGCGTTGGGACGCATCCGAGAGGACCTGTCCCGACGTACGACAAGGCCAAGGGTTTCACCGCCGACGGCGAGGTCGATGGCCGTGGTTTCAAGCGAGGCTCCGCCCGCGAGGGGGCGCGCGGCGACGACCCTGGCCGGGGCGCCGAGGGACCGTGTCGCGAGCGCTTCGATGCGCACGCGAAGATCAGCAGGCAGGGCCGACGCGGGCTCTCGAAACATGGGTCCCGGACGCTATCACCTTGGGACACTTTCCGTCATGGGGTGCAGAACGGCTGGTAGAACCGGAAACGTACCGCGGCGCCGTGACGGCGCGCAGCCCGGGGGTGCGTCACGACGCCGTCGCGACCAGCGGCGCGGTCACATGAAACTCCACCTTGGGGTGGTCCCGTTCGGCGATTCCCAGCAACCAGTCGCTCTTGAAGAGCATCACGAGGCGCTTGTCGACATCGTAGACGCCTGCGCCATAGCCCTTGCCTTCAAACTCGTCGAGCGTCGCACCGGCCCCGGTGATCCACCGAGCGTGGGCGTAAGGGAGCGGTTCGAGGAGAATATCCACGCCGTACTCGTTGCGAAGTCGGTGTTCGAGAACTTCAAACTGTAGCTGGCCGACTACACCCAGGATCGGGGATTGTTCCTGTCCGGGGAGGGTAAAAGACTGCACCGTGCCCTCTTCGACAAGCTGTGAGAGACCCTGTACAAATTGTTTTCGCCGTGAGGGATCCTTGGCGCGAAGCCGCGCAAAGTGCTCTGGTGAAAACCTCGGCACGGCATCGAAGATCAGGGATTCGCCCACGCAGAGAGTATCCCCGATGCGAAACGTTCCCGGATCAAAGACCCCAAGGACATCCCCGGGATAGGCTTCGTCTACGGCGGTGCGCTCCTGGGCAAAAAACTGCTGTGGCCGCGCGAGACGAACTTCTCGGCCGAGGCGCGTGTGGTGGACCCACATCCCGCTGGCGTAGCGCCCGGAGCACACACGCAGAAAAGCGACGCGATCCCGGTGTGCGCGATCCATGTTGGCCTGGACCTTGAACACGAAAGCAGAAAACTCAGGGTCGGTTGGGTGCACCAGCCCCCGCGAAGACATCCGCGGTCCCGGCTCGGGCGCGATCTCACGAAAGCGTGCGAGAAACGGCTCGACGCCAAAGTTGGTCATCGCGCTGCCAAAAAACACCGGGGTGATCTCCCCACGGTGAAAAGCCTCGCGGTCAAAGCCTTCGCCTGCGGCGTCGAGAAGCGAGATCTCGTCGCGGAGCGTCGCGGCGAGTTCGTCGCCGACGAGTCCGTCAAGCGCGGGGTCGTCCAAGGCGATGTCACGCGCGGCAGCCATGGACTCGCCGTGATCGGTACCCCGTACAAAGAGATGTACGCGGCGGTCGAGTCGGTCGTACACACCGCGAAAACTGGGTCCCATGCCGATGGGCCAGCTCACGGGTACACAATGGATCCCGAGAAGCTTTTCGATCTCCGAGAGAAGGTCAAAAGGATCCCGCCCCGGGCGATCGAGCTTGTTGATGAACGTAACAATAGGCGTCGCGCGAAGTCGGCACACCTGAAAGAGCTTTCGCGTTTGTGCTTCGACCCCCTTGGCTGCGTCGATGAGCATCACGGCGCTGTCGGCCGCGGTCAGCGTACGGTACGTGTCTTCACTGAAATCCTGGTGTCCGGGCGTATCCAGGAGGTTGAAGCGCGCACCGGCGTAAGGAAACTGAAGCACGCTTGAGGTGACCGAGATCCCACGCTGCTTTTCGAGGTCCATCCAGTCCGACGTCGCGTGTCGGCGCGCGCGGCTCGCGCGGACAGAACCCGCGAGGTGAATCGCGCCGCCGTACAACAAGAGCTTTTCGGTGAGGGTTGTCTTGCCAGCGTCGGGATGCGAAATGATCGCAAAAGTCCGCCGTGGCGCGTGTGCGTCGGTGGTCATGGAGGGTCCGTGGGAGGCTCGCGGGAGTACTCTACGGAGGCGCCTGCGGTCAATCCGTGCGCGCACCCGGAGGAAGAGACACCCCGGCTTGATTCATCACGTTGCGCATTTCGCCGCGGGCGACGGACCGAAACCAGGCCTCGCGTGCGTCGATGCGACCAAGCCGCACGAGGTCGATGAGGGCGTCGTTGAGCGTGACCATGCCGACAGAACGCTGGGTTTGCATCACACCCGGGAGCTGGTACGTCTTGCCTTCGCGGATCAGGTTGGATACGGCGGGCGTCGCGATGAGCACCTCGTAGGCAGCGACCCGGCCGCCGGTGATGCGCTTGCAGAGGGTCTGCGAGATCACGCCCTTGAGAGACTCCGAGAGCATGGCGCGAATCTGGGCCTGGCGCTCGGCGGGAAACTGGTCGATGACCCGATCGACCGTGGATGGCGCCGTGCGAGTGTGCAACGTGCCAAAGACCAGATGTCCCGTTTCGGCGGTTTCGATGGCGATCGCAACGGTCTCGAGGTCGCGCATTTCGCCCACCAGAACAATGTCGGGGTCTTCACGCAGTGCAGCGCGCAGCGCGTCTTTGAAGCCGTCGGTATGGACGCGTACTTCGCGTTGGTTGACGAGACATTTGCGATTGCGGTGCACGAATTCGATGGGGTCTTCGATGGTGATGATGTGGTCTTTGCGGGTGGCGTTGATGCGGTCGATCATCGCCGCGAGCGTGGTGCTCTTGCCCGAACCCGTCGGACCTGTGACCAGGACCAATCCCTTGGAGAGATTGCAGAGTTCCATCACGTGGCGGGACAGTCCGAGTTCTTCCGCGGGGACAATCTCAAAGGGGATTCGTCGAAACACCGCGCCGGGTCCACGTCGATCGACAAAGGCGTTGGCGCGAAAGCGCCCGGCGCCCTGGAGTTCATACGCATAGTCCGTGTCGTTGCGCGCGGCATACTCATTGCGGTTGAGCGCGGGCATCGTGGGTACGATCAACGCCCGAAGCGCCTCGGGCGAGAGCTCGGCGACGTCAGGGCTCAAAGCGTGTATCTCACCGTGCAATCGCATCATCGGCACGCGCCCGGAGGACAGATGCAGGTCGCTCGCGCCCACCGAAGCCATCGCGCGAAGAAATCGGTCGATGGGTGCGGTGTCCGCGGGCGCCGCCGCGGCAGAAAGCGCGAAGGCAACGGGCGCGACGGACGACGTGGGCGCCGCGGTCGGGACGATGGACGCTGCGACACTGAAGGTAGGGGCCACGGACGGAGCGCCCAGGGGTGCAGATGCTGCAGACGGGGCAATTGAAGACGCCGACCCCGCGGCGCGCGTTGGCGCAGGCGGGTTGACCACAGGAAAGCGGTCGCCCGGCGCGTTTTTGTCATGCGGGACGATAAGCACCCGCCAGGCGCCCGGGGTTGGGACGACGTCGATGGCGATCGTTGGTGCATCGACGGGGTATCTGAAGCGCGCGGGGCGGGACGACCGCAGGAGCGTCAAGGCATCCGGGGGCGCGATTTCTTGAACTGCGGCGACGAGATGTGCGTGTTCGACGATCTGGGCCGAGGTCTTTTCACTTCCATTGGCCATGCGCGCAGTGACCGTCGCGTTGGACTGCAAGATCAGCGCAGCGGCGTCCATCCGAAGGAGGTGCTGCACGTACCGATCGATGGCTTTCACTCCGGGACCTCCGCGCCGAGCGATTGCAAGATTGTGCGAATCTCGACTTTGTTGAGCGCCCGAAGATAGGCCTCGCGGGGCTCGATGAGTCCATTCGCGACGAGTTCGCCGAGGGCATCGCCGAGGGTCACCATGCCAACGTTACGACTACCCTGCATCTGGCCGTAAAGCTGGTAGGTCTTGCCTTCGCGGATCAGGTTGGCGACAGCGGGATTGCCCACGAGAATCTCATACGCTGCGACGCGGCCGCCTCCGATGCGTTTGCACAGGGTCTGGGCCACCACGCCCTTGAGGGATTCTGAAAGCATGGTGCGCACCTGGGCCTGCCGTTCGGCGGGAAACTGGTCGATCATGCGGTCGACGGTCGACGGCGCGGTGGACGTATGGAGTGTGCCGAACACCAGGTGACCGGTCTCGGCGGTCTCGATCGCAATCTCGATGGTCTCGAGATCCCGCATTTCGCCCACGAGGACAATGTCTGGGTCTTGGCGGAGAGCGGCCCGGAGGGCGGCGCGAAAACTGTCGGTGTGCAGTTTGACTTCACGTTGGTTGATGAGACAACGCTTGTCGGAGTGCACGAATTCGATCGGGTCTTCGATGGTGATGACGTGTTCGTCGCGTGTGGTGTTGATCTTGTCGATCATTGCGGCGAGCGTGGTGCTTTTGCCAGACCCTGTGGGACCGGTGACCAGCACAAGGCCTTTGGACAAGGCGCAGAAGTCCGTGATCGCCGGCGGAAGGCCGAGTTGTTCGGCCGAAACGATCTCAAAGGGAATACGGCGAAACACGGCCCCGATCCCGTTGCGGTCGAGAAACATGTTGACCCTGAAGCGTGCGACGGCCTGAATCTCGTAGCCAAAATCTGTGTCCCGACGACGCTCGAACTCCTCGCGGTTACGCGGCGGGACGATCCCGTTGAGAACCGTGCGGAGATTCTCGTCGGTCCATGGTGGGGCGTCTTCCATCCTGAGGATCTCGCCGTGGAGACGCACGAGCGGCGGACAGCCCGTTGAAAGGTGCAGGTCACTCGCGCCTGCGGTGGCCATGGAGCGCAGCAATCGATCGATCAACCGAGAATCCGGCGGGATCGAAGGTCGCAGCGCCAGAGACTCGGCCATGCGAGGGAGGCCCGGTGGGCCCGGGACGATGGAAACCATGGATCCCTGCCGCGCAGGCGGATCGACCGAGAGCCTGCGTGCCGGGGATACCGACACTTGGGGCGCCGACGCTTGCGCGGGTGGAGCGGACAGACGCGGCGCCAGGCTTTGGCGGGCGGCTTGCAGCGAAATCGTCGCTTTCCACGCGCCCGGTGTCGGAACGACGTCGACACTGACCGCGGACGGGCCTGCGTCGTAGGCAAACCGGGCGGTATGCCCTGACTTGAGGTCAGTCAGCACGGCGGCGGGAGCGACCTCGGACACGATGGCAACCACCTGTGCATGGTCGAGTACTTGGGCGGAGGTGCGATCCCCCTCGGCGGTGCGAATCACCACGGGGGCGTCCGAGGCTGCAATCAGCGCAGCGGCATCAAAGCGTTGGAGGTGTGCGATCAGCCGGTCAATCTGATTCATGCGGCAGTTGGCTCTTGGCAGGGTACAACGGGTTCGCTCGGGAGGAGAGTACGATCGGCGCCCGTGGTCGCTTCGCTGTATACCGCTCCGGGACTCTATGACCGACTGTTCTCCGAACGGGTGGACGACGTACGGTTTTACGAGAGACTGGCCCGCGGACGGCGCGAGGTGCTTGAATACGGCGTCGGAACGGGGCGGGTGGCGATTCCGCTGGCGCGCGCGGGCCACACGGTGACCGGTGTGGACACCGCGATCGAGATGCTCAACACCCTTGCGGAGCGTGCAAACGACGAACCCCCGTCGGTACGCGCGCGCTTGCATTGGCACCATGGTGACGCACGGACACTGCGCCTTGGGCAAACGTACGAACTCGTCACGATGCCGTTCAATGGTCTCGCGCATTTCACCCGTCGGGATGCCCTTGCCGAGTTGTTTACCTCGGTGCGGCATCATCTTGCGCCCGGGGGCATCTTTGCCTTTGACGTGTGGCTCCCCGACCCGCGACTGCTCGCGGGCGCAACGCTCGAAGGGCCGCGCGGTCGAGACCCGGACACGGGCCTGGTTTCGACACTCCGGGAGGTCTATCGGTACGACCCGATCGCGCAGGTGTTGACGGCGACCCTCACGGTGACCCCCGCGGAGCGCCCCGAAGACGCCCGCCGGTACACTCTCACCCAACGGCAGTTTTTTCCTCAAGAGACCCAAGAGTTATTAGAACTGCATGGATTTCAACCGTTCTGGCGCACGGCGGACTTTGCAGACCCGCCACGGGACGCCGCACCCTGGACGGACGATGGCGATACAGACGAAGCGGGCGAGATGATCGCCTGGGCGTGCACCGCGCGGTAGCCCTCGCCCGACGACATCACCCGTCGTCGACAGACTCAGGGACCGCCGCGCCACGGTCTTTGAGCCATTTGCGAAATTCATCTTTGTCCAGGGACTTTTCGAGCCCTGTGGAGGGCTCGATGACGTCGTCTTCCACAAGCTTTTTGAGGGCGTCGTCCATGCACACCATGCCGTCGCGCCGACCGAGCTTGATGAGCCCCGCGAGTTGATTGGTTCGTCCCTCGCGGATCATGGAGCCCATGGCCTGACTACCGAAGAGAATCTCAACGGCGGCCACGCGCTCGCCATCTTTTTTGCGCAAGAGCTGTTGAGCCACAATACACTGAATGACCGAAGCGAGTGTCCCCCGCACACCAGGCTGCTTTTCTGATGGAAACACGTTGATGATCCGGTCGAGGGTCTTGGCCGCCGAGTTGGTATGCAGGGTGCCAAACACAAGCACGCCGGTTTCGGCCGCAGCGAGGGCCATCGCGATGGTTTCGAGATCACGCATTTCGCCCACGAGGATCGCGTCGGCGTCTTCGCGCACCGCAGCGCGCAGTGCGGCGGAGAACGACTTGGAGTGTGGGCCGATCTCTCGTTGGGACATCAACGACGTCTTGTTCGGGTGCACAAACTCAATAGGGTCTTCGATGGTGACAAAGTGCATCGGGCGCTTTTCGTTCATCTCGTTGATGATGGCCGAGAGGGTGGTGCTCTTGCCCGAGCCCGTGGGGCCGGTCACCAGAACCAATCCAGCGCGCATGTCCACGACTTTGCGAATGGCCTCAGGGAGTCCGAGTTGGTGCACGGTCATCAAGCATGTCGGGATGACCCTGAACACCGCGCCCATCCCACGCTCCTGGCGAAACAGATTGACCCTGAAGCGCGAAAGGTTGGGCACTTCGTACGCAAAATCCATATCTCCCCCGGCGATGTACGCATCCCATAGGGGATGCGGGGTGATCGGCTCGATCATCGCCTTGAGGTCAGTGTCTTGGAGGGTGCGGTACCGGATGGGTTCCATCCTGCCGCCAAGGCGAAAAATTGGCGCCCGTCCGGCGGAGAGATGGAGGTCACTGGCCCCTCGGTCGCTCATCAGCTTCAACAACCTATCGATGCGATTGCTTCCCGGGTTGTTTACTGGCCAGACGACCTGGCTCGGGGTCGGTTCGACGGTCGAATGCACCGACGGCGGTCGCGTGGGGGATGTCTCCCGCGGATTCAGCACGCGCTTCGATGGCTCTTCGTGCGGAGAAGATTCTGGGAGAGCCGATGGAAACATCTCGGCGTGGGCCTCCTCCCGCAGGGTCTCACTTCGCCGGTCAGGACGCGGTGTGCGGTCGCTCGGCGGCACGGTCATCCGGGCTTCGCGGTGTGGATGCCGTGAGGTTGGTTCGGGCGACGGCGGGTGTTGATCGTCGGCATCGCCGGGCTCCGCGCGTGGGTCGGTCAGCGGTCGGCGCGATGCCCCGCGCTCGGGAGGTGCACGCGAAGTCATACGGATCCCTGCGCGGTGGACAAACGGGCTTCAAAGATGTCTTTGTTTTCAGCGCGGGCATACGCAGTCTCGGGGGTGATAAGCCCGGCGTCGAGAAGCTCTTCAAGAGACTGGTCGAGGGTGACCATCCCAGCGCCACGCCCGATTTGCATCAGGCTCGGAATTTGAAAGGTCTTGGAGTCGCGAATGAGCGTGCCTACGTTCATCACGCCCTTGAGGACTTCATACGCGGCCACACGGCCCTTGCCGTCGGCTCTCGGAACCAGGGACTGCGAGATCACGTATTTCAACGATTCTGACAGACCCATGCGCACCTGTGGCTGTTCATCCGGGGGAAAGCTTTCGATCAAGCGGTCGACCGTGGCCACGGCACTCGTCGTGTGCATCGTGGCGATCACAAGATGCCCGGTCTCGGCGGCCATCAGCGCCATGCGAATGGTTTCAATGTCTCGCATCTCGCCCACCATCACCACGTCGGGATCCTCGCGCAGTGCCGCACGGAGCGCGCGGGCAAAAGACACCGTGTGCCGCCCGATTTCTCGCTGGTTGACAAGGGAGTTCTTGCCAGGATGCACAAACTCGATGGGGTCTTCGAGGGTGATGACATGATCGCTACGGGTCTCGTTGATGAGATTGATGATCGCAGCGAGCGTCGTAGACTTGCCTCCGCCCGCCGGGCCGGACACCAGAATGATCCCCTGGTGGTCGTCCAAGAGCTCGGTGAGCCGTCCCGGGAGACGCAAATCAGCAAATGTCGGTGGAATGTTTGGAATGCACCGGAACGACACGCACGTGCCCCTGCGCTGAACGTACGCGTTTGCGCGGTACCGCCCGACACCTGGCACGGCGTGGCAGAAATCTACCTCCCCGGAGGCCTCGAAGATCCGCTGCCGCGTCGGGTCGAGGATCTCCAACACAATCTCTCGAATCTGCCGGTCGTCCAGGGACGCTGCGTCGGTTCGGGCGATGATTCCGTTGACTCGATAGTACGGTGGTTCACCCACCGTGAAGTGAACGTCGGACGCACCAAGTTCCCGCGCCTCGGCCAGGATTCTATCGACGGGACGAACAAGGTTGGTGCTGCGTACCGCAGGGGTCGATTGCTCGCCAGCGCCCTGCCCCCCTGCAATTCCTCGGAGCATCTCCGTGGCGCGTGTTCGCACTTCCTGAGAAGTGTCGTGTTCGATCACCTGACGGAGCACACGCGCGAAGCGTGGATCCTTGCCCCGCGCCGCGGCCTGGATCACTTCCAGGCGCACCTCTGCGCGTGGGTCGCGCAAGAGCCCCACGAGAGCCCGCAGCGCTGTCTCGCCACCGATCGCGCCCAACGCATCGATTGCAGCCCAGCGGGCGTCGTCGTCCTCAAGAGCCTTGACCAGGTGCGGGACCGCCCGTTCGTCCTTGAGCTTTCCGAGGGTTTCGCAGGCCGTCACGCGAAGCCACCCGTCGGGGTCGTTGAGGAGTTTGACCACGGGGCCCACGAGACGCGGGTCTTCAAAGTGCTCGCACAGCACCAGCGCCTGCATCCGTACGTCGTCGTCGGGGTGCTCAAGCAAGGCCACCGCGGGTCGGAGTACTTCGTCGCCAAAGGTCCGCAGGGTGTTGAGGATCCTCGTACGTAGCCAGCCCACGAGCGACCGACAGTGCTCGAGAATCTCCAATACAACGCCTTGGGGTGCACCCGTCTGAAGGAGTCCTTCAACGGACATCCGCCGGATCGCATCCTCGCCTTCGGACAGCAGTTTCAAGAGTCGCGGCCGTACGCTTTCGGGGGCCCGAACAGTTGCCGCGCGGATGTGCGTGAGAGCGAGCGCGCGCACGGTGGCGTTGTCCTCGGCAAAGCGCGCAAGCATGGCGTCGAGCACGTCGTCGCCGGACAGCATGGCCATGGATTCAACAGCCCGCTCTCGTACGCGGTCGTCAGGGTCGGTGACGAGCGAGAGGAGAATCGCGCGGAGACTCTCGGGGCCGCGATCGGTGACGAGGTGCTGCAAGGCGGCGAGCCGAATCACGGACGGCGCTTCACGCAATGCCCGCTCGGCGAAGGCACTCCGGGCGTCTCCCTGGAGTTCTAACGCAACGTCCCATCCGAGACGCTGGTGGGCGGGGTTGGGCGCTTTGAGCAGGGATTCGACGGCTGGAGTGACCACCACGGCACGCAGCCGCGCCACGATCCGCATGCCAAAGCCGCGCGGGCCGACGCCTTGAGATGCCATTTCTTGGAGCAACGCCGTGGTGGACTCCACGTCGGCGCGGTGGACGAACATCGCTGCGGCTGTGTTGCGCACCACCGAGTCCGGGATCCAGAGCAACGGGATGAGCTCGGCGGCGCGGACGTCGGTGTCTTGGCGGAGCGCGGCGAGCGTTGCTTGTTTGTCCTCGTCGGATTTCCACACGCCTTCGAGCGCTCGCTGCAAGGGTGACCGCCCCCCACCGAACCATGTCATCCCGTGTGGACCTCCTGCAGATGCACCGTGCACCTACGACCGTGTGCGATCATACGGTTACTGCCCCGCCTTCCGAAGACGAATTCCCCAAGGGGATACCTGTCCGGCAAAGGTTGCCGATCACGGCATGACGCTACGAGCGCGGTGTCGACGGTTGCCCCACTCGCCGCCGCGCGTTGCCACGGTACGTTGGCTGACCATAAACCTGCTGCGCAACCGGATGCAGCGGTCGGGCTCCCTCAAAATACCCCAGTATTCCTCGGTCGCCCTCCCTCGCCTCCGGTCGCTCGCGACGGTTTATGCTGACCTTCTCAGCTCCGTATCAAATGCCGTCTCCGTCACGGTGGACGGGTCTCCCCAAAGAGCCAGCGCCCTTCGGGGAAGCGCCAGCGTCCTTCGGGGAGGAGCCAGCGCCCTTCGGGGAGGAGCCAGCGCCCTTCGGGGAAGAGCCAGCGCCCTTCGGGGAAGAGCCAGCGTCCTTCGGGGAAGAGCCAGCAGCCTTCGGCGAACGCTGAATTGGGTAGAATTGCCCCGGTCTGTCGCCAGCGCCTGCGGCAACACGCCCAGGGTGAGCACCGCTCGGGACTTGTCGTGGGTCGGCGTCGCGTAGATGATCCACGCCGGAGGTACGCATTGGTGGACGACAAGACCGCTCCCGACGCAGCCCGCTGGACCCTCGACCCCGAAGACATCAAAGACGAGCCACGGGGTGACCGTCGTGCAGCGCTCACCGCCATCGGCGCTGCTTTTCTAGGTGCGCTCGGTGCGGTCGTCGTTCCATCCGAAGCCATGGCCTGTCGGCGACGCACGGGCATCACGGACCGAGACCCCAGTGACGGCGTGGGCCACGGACACACGGGCCTCAACGACTCGGACCCTGGGGACGAAGGCGGTTGCGGTCGCCGTGGCGGAGGCACCGCATCCCGGGGCTGTACAGACTCCGATGCCGGACCGGGCGCAGACGGCGCCGGGCAAGGTCGGCACTGCGGCGGCGGCCGACCCGCCACGCGTCACCCGGAACCTCGGGATCCCCCCAATGCGCCCACCGCGCCCCCCCATGCGCCTTGTAGCGATTCGGACGATGGGGTCACCGCTGACCACGTGGGTCAGGGACGCTCCTGCCGGTAGCACGGCCGGGGCACAAGCGCAGTTTAGGGAGTGTTGTGATGGTTTTCACCGACGCCGGTGCAAAGCGCTTTCCTGAACTCGCAAAGCTCCTCGGGGATGTTTCCGTTGATACGTTTATCTCCGGGTACTGGGAGCGGGAGCCGCTGCACGTTGCGCACGGAGAAACTTCGGATCTTGCCAACCTGACCTCCCTTGCCGAGATCGACGCGATCCTCACGACGCGACCGCATCGGCACCCGGGCATCCTCCTGGCCAACGCGGCCTCCCCTGTAAGTCCTGACGACTATACGGAAGGGACCGATCGCATCGATCCTGTGCGCCTTGTCCGGCGCTTTGCCGCGGGATCCACCATCGTCCTCAACCACCTGGATGATGGCTCACCCCGCGTCCGAGAACTCTGTGCCCGGTTGGAGACCGAACTTGGAATTGAAGTCCAGGCAAACACCTACCTCTCGCCCCCCGGCGCCCAGGGCTTTGCCGTTCACTATGACAGCCACGATGTCATCATCGTCCAGTGCGCGGGCACCAAACTCTGGAAGCTTTACAACACCCCGATGCTGCCGATGCGGGGCGAACGCTTTGAGCGGGAGTCTACTCCCGTAGGAGAGCTCTCGCGCACACTCACGGTGCGCCCTGGGGACGTGCTATACGTCCCCCGGGGATTGATGCACGGAGCCGTTGCCGAAAGCGCCGGGTATTCTCTTCATGTCACCCTAGGCTTTCACGCCGTACGGTGGTCCGAAGCGCTGATCGAAGCACTGGCGGCCCAGGCTCTCACAGATGTCGAACTTCGCCAGGGTCTCCCCCTGGGCGCCCTCGTGGATCCACCCGATCCGCGGGACGACACCGCCCTTCGCGAAGGGCTCCGCGTGCGCGTTCAACGCCTTGTCGACACCCTCCGGTGGGAGGCCCTCCGTCCGCGCCTGGCGCGTCGCTACATCGACAGCCGGCGCGACCGCGTGCAGGGTCTTCTTGGAGACTCCGTCGCCGAAATCACGCCCGAGACCCTCCTTGCTGTGCGGGACGGTGTACACGTTTCGACACGGGTAGACGGCGAAGAACTCGTCCTTGTGGTCAACGGCCGTGCGACCCGCTGGCCCGCGCGCGCCGCGCAAGTGATCGAAGATGTGCTCGTTCGGCAACGCTTTGCGCTGGGTGACCTTGACGCGACGTTGGACGACCGCGGACGCGTCACGCTCGCTCGGCGGCTCATTGTCGAAGGACTGCTACGCATCGCCGGATAAAGGCACTCCCCTGGGTTTACCGACGTCGCGGGGCGGGGCGGGGCGCTACGCCGCCTGGGTGCTTGCATCGTGATCCAGCGAGCCAAGTTCCCACCAGCGGGCGAGGGCTGTCCAGCGCTCCCATGCGAGGAGGGCCTCGCCGAGGGCGTCGAGGTCTCGGTCGCTGGTCATGTACCGATCCCCTGCACAGTCCAGCCCGTCGTCCTGTTCGTCGCCCATCGCGTCCTCCTCGGCCGACGGGAATCCCTCCGTCGTCATGAAAACTCTGCCCGGGTCGTTCCGTCTGCATCCACTTTCCTTCAGACGTCCATGGACATTGCCCGTCAGGGCGCATTGGGGTCACGACAGCACCGAAAGCCCGTGCTGTAGTCATGGTACGTAAAGTCATGGGCCGTGGTGATGTACGCGCACCCGTGGCCATTGGTCTCGGCGTCGACGTAGTAACCACCCTTGAAGGTCCCCGCCGGGTCGTCGATCCATTCGTCCATGTTGCCCACGAGGTCGTAGATCCCCCACGGGGAGACGCACCCGCTGCGATCCCCCGCGGGCGTGACCGTGTTGGCCTGCATGTTGATCCCGGGGTTGTTCATGTCCGCGTACGTCCAGACGCCCACGTCCGTGCCGTAGAACTCAACCACCGGGTGGACGGCACGGCCTTCGTTGCACCGTCCATGTACGTACGTGTCACCATAGGGGTAGACGAGCCCCGCGGGCCCCTGGCATGCCGCCATCCACTCCTCAAGCGCACAGAGTCTCTTGCCCGCGTTGGCACACGCCGCGGCCGACTGTTCGCCCGAAATGTACCCCTGGGGAATCGCCCCAGCGCGGGAGACCGCCCGCACGATGTGTCCCTCGACGCTTTCGTACGGTGACCAGTCGCGCACACCACCCTCCATCGGGAGTTCGACCAGACCGTCCTCCCATCGGTCGACACACACCCGATCACTCACTAATTGCATCTCGGGCGGGCAGCGCACCCCGGCGTCCACGCGCCCATGCCCGATGTCTGTCAGTACGTCATTGGCGTCTCGCCGCAAGGTCTGTTCCCGATCGGCGGGCACGTCGGCGCCGTCGTCAAAGACTTCGAGAGTCCCCCCATCAAGGGCCTCCACACGCTCTTCCGCAGGCGCCCCGCAAGCCATCAGCATGCACGCGCAAAGTACCCCTTGTCCCCGCATCGCGGGAGTCTAGTACATCCCGTCGGGTCCTTCCCGTGGTATTCATACGCGACCGTGCAAGGGTCCCAGGCATCCCAATGGCAACCCCATGACGCAAGCTCTCAAACCTGGCGATCGCGCACCCGACTTTGATCTCCCGGGTTCGGGCGGCAAGATTCACCGCCTCGCGGACTTTCACGGCAAGACCCTGGTCTTGTATTTTTATCCCAAAGACGAAACGCTCGGATGCACCGCTGAAGCGTGTTCGTTTCGGGATGCCTACCAGGACTTTACCGACGCCGGCGCCGTGGTCCTGGGCGTAAGCGCTGACTCCGTGGTCTCTCACGACGACTTTGCCGCCCATCATCGCCTGCCCTTCCTCCTCGCGAGCGACGCGGGCGACGTGGTCCGCAATCGCTACGGCGTTCGCCGTACCCTCGGGATCTTTCCGGGACGGGAGACCTTTGTGATCGACCGTGACGGCGTCGTGCGCCATGCGTTTTCGTCCCAGCTTCGGGTGAACGCTCACGTCGCCGAAGCCCTGGCGGTTGTTCGCGCGCTGGAGTCCAAGGCGACTTCACGGTAACAATCTCCTGGTGGCTCCCGGGGCACCTTTGCACGCGACCGTCGCGTGGATCACCGACATCGAAGGGCGCTGGGACAAACTCGAAGACTTTGCCCGAGGCAATCCCTCTGTGAGTTTGTCGCCCACTGGAGCGCTCACGGTTGCTCCTGGGGCCGTCTTTGTCTTTGGTGGCGACGCGGTCGACCGGGGCCCTGCGGGGCAGCGCATCGTGCGCACTCTTGTCGAAGCGTACGACCGCCAGCCGGATCAAGTGGTTCTTCTCGCGGGCAACCGTGACATCAATAAACTACGCCTGCCGGGTGAACTCGGCGGACGTCCGCCGCCCCGGACCCCCGCGGGGGTGGGCGGCCGGCCCCCCCCGGGGCGGCCCCACGGGGGGCGCC
>VFSW01006776.1_pt1 | contig 16778 bp, 18 predicted proteins | sample 5358111 | NCBI WGS metagenome assembly VFSW01 (sample SAMN11554181, study PRJNA540505) | mine drainage metagenome | isolation source: sediment from site ElyBrook_90M | place: USA: Ely Copper Mine, Vershire, VT | collected 2017
ATTATAGTGTATATACTATATACACAGTAATTTTAACCCAAAAGGAAATGCCATGAGCACAAAAAAAACTGCTGCCGTTAAACCTGCAGCTGCCAAGTCTGCCGCCAAACCGCTCGTAGCACCTGCTGCAAAATCAGCCGCCAAGGTCGCAGTCAAGCCGGTAAAGAAATCTCCCGCACCGGCAGCCGTTAAAAAAGCCGTCGCATCGCCCGCCGCATCGCAAAAGGATGCGGGAAAACCGGAAAAATCCGTGAAAGCCGCCAAGAAGCCCAAAGTGGTGCGCGACAGTTTCACCATGCCGCAGAGCGAGTATCAGAAGATCAGCCAGATCAAGGCGCTGTGCCTGAAATCCGGGCTGCAGGTGAAAAAGAGCGAAGTGCTGAGGGCGGGCGTGATTGCGCTGTGCGCGATGAGCGACTCGCAGCTGGCCAAGGCGCTGGGATCGCTGGACAAGATCAAGACCGGTCGCCCCAACAAGCACTGATCATCCTGCCGCGAAGGTCAATTCCGGCAGGCTTGCCGGTGAGACCCGGAATCAGGACGGACTCTTCACGGGCGCGCCGGACAACTGCCTGAGCAGTTCGTTCTGCGCGCATTTTTTCGCGGCGCGGCGCGGATTCTTCTGGCGGTATTGCCCATCGCCATCCATATCCCATGCCTGGCAATTGTCCTGCAGATACACTTTCAAGCCCTCGTCGATCACGCGTTTCTTGAGCTTTTTGTCGAGGATGGGAAAGCAGATCTCGATGCGCCGGAAGAAATTCCTGTCCATCCAGTCTGCGCTCGCCAGATACACGTTGTACTGCAAATCGTTTCTGAAATAGAAGATGCGCGTGTGTTCAAGAAAGCGCCCGATGACGGAACGCACGCGGATGTTTTCTGAAAGCCCCGGCACGCCGGGCTTAAGCGCGCATACGCCGCGCACGATCAGATCCACTTTCACGCCTGCCTGCGAAGCCTCGTATAGCGCTGCGATGATGCCAGGTTCCAGAAGCGCGTTCATCTTGGCGATGATGTGCGCGCGCTGTCCGGCCTTTGCCAGTGCTGTTTCATTGTGTATCGAGCGCAGCACTTCGGCGTGCAAAGAGAACGGGGATTGCCAGAGGTGGTTGAGCTTGCGCGCACGTCCCAGGCTGGTCAGTTGGCTGAAGACTTCGTTGGCATCCGCACATATCTCCTCGTTGCAGGTGAACAGCCCGAAGTCGGTATAGAGTTTCGCGGTGCGCGGATGATAGTTTCCGGTGCCCAGATGCACATAGCGGTTGAGCCGCCCTTCCTCGCGCCGCACCACCATCAGCATCTTGGCATGGGTCTTGTGTCCCACCACGCCATACACCACATGCGCGCCGACTTCTTCGAGGCGATTCGCCCAGTTGATGTTGGCCTCCTCGTCGAACCTGGCCAGCAATTCGACGACCACGGTGACTTCCTTGCCGCGCTTGGCTGCCGCGATCAGCGCTTCCATCAGCGCGGAATCCGCACCCGTCCGATACACGGTCTGCTTGATTGCGACAACATTTGGGTCGCTAGCAGCCTGCTGGATGAAATTGATCACGGGCTTGAAGGACTGGTAAGGGTGATGCAGCAGGATGTCCCCCCTGCGTATCACCTTGAACATGTCCGCGCCCTTCTTCTGCAGCATGTTGGGTATGCCCGGCACGAAGGCCGGGAACTTGAGGTCGTCGCGCGCCACGAGATTGGGAATCTCCATCAGGCGAACCAGATTCACCGGGCCATGCACGCGATACAGGTCATCCGTTGTGAGATTGAATTCCTTGAGCAGCATCGCCTCGATCTGCGGTGAGCAGTTGTCCGCGATTTCAAGGCGCACCGCATCCCCGAAATGGCGCTGCGGTAATTCTCCCTGCAGGCTTAGGCGCAGGTTCTTGACTTCTTCCTCGTCGACGAAAAGGTTGCTGTTGCGCGTGACGCGGAACTGGAAGCAGCCCAGCACCTCCATGCCGCTGAACCGTGCGCCGACATGCGCATGCAGCATCCAACAAAGTAACACGAACCCGTACTCGCAGCCGCTGATCTCGGGAGGAAGCAGGATGGTGCGCGGCAACACGCGGGGAGCCTGCACGATGGCGCGCGTCGAGTTGCGCCCGAACGCATCCTTGCCCACGAGTTCCACCGCGAAATTCAGACTCTTGTTGAGCACCCTTGGAAAGGGATGGGCGGGGTCGAGACCGATGGGCGTCAATACCGGCATGACTTCGCGAAAGAAGAAATCCCTGAGCCATTCCTGCTGCGCCGCATTCCAGTGAGTGCGGCGCAAAAACCGGATACCCTGTTCGGCAAGTGCGGGCATGATTTCTTCGTTGAACAGGCGGTATTGGTGTTCGATCAGCCTGTGCGTTTCTTCACGCACGCGCTTTAACGTCTGTTTCGCGCTCATGCCATCCGCGCTGGTTGAAATGCCGCCCAGCTTGATCTGTTCCATCAAACCCGCCACGCGGATTTCAAAAAACTCGTCGAGATTGCTGCTGCCTATGCAGAGATACTTGAGCCGCTCGAGCAAAGGGATGCGCGTGTCTTCGGCTTGCGCCAGCACGCGCCGGTTGAACTCGAGCTGGCCGAGCTCGCGGTTCAGGAACTGCTGGGAATTGAGTTTGTTTTGCAAGCCTTGCGCCTATTTTTGCGGGGTATAACCTTCGGGCATCTGCGCGCCTTGACCGAAGAAATAATTTTCCATCTGCGTCGCGAGAAATTTGCGCGCCGCCTGGTCGGCCAGATTCAAGCGGTTCTCGTTGACCAGCATGGTCTGGAATTTGATCCATCCCTGCCAGGCTTCCTTGGATACGTTGTCGAAAATCTTCTGGCCAAGCGGGCCGGGGTAAGGCAGGCGCTCCAGTCCTTCGGCTTCGCGGCCGAGCTTCACGCATTGAACCATTCTAGTCATGTTGCATTTCTCCGTTTGATGAATTGTACGAGGTGATTATGACATTAACGCGACAGCATGAGGGGTCATACTTGATTTCAGTAGCCGTTCTGGTGCAGCGTGAAGACGACTGCGGATGCGAACAGGCAATAAATTCCGAACAGTTGCCAGCGCCCGTTTTCAAGCCAGTTCGAGAGCCACTTCAATGCCATCAATCCCGCGATGAAGCTGAAGGCCATGCCCAAGAGGCTGGGCATGAAGAGCCGGGTCAAGTCCGATGCGGCAGACTGTTGATGGAGCGCGCGCAATACTTCGCGGGCAATCACGGGTGGGGTGAGCACGACCGCAAGCGCAAAGCTGAACGCCTCGAGTCTTTTCCTGCGCACCCCCATCAGCAATCCCGCCGAAATCGTCGCTCCCGACCTTGAGAATCCGCGAAACGGCAGGCACAGGCCCTGCACAGCCCCGATATAGCAGGACGCCTTCATTTCAAGCGGCGTGTCGTTCTCCAAAGTAGCTCGGTTTTTGATACCCGCATAGAGGATCAGCAGGCCGACTGCCGCGAGTGCTGCGGAGATCAGGCTCATGTTGCCGAAGAGCAGCTCGATTTCCGCATGAGGGATGCCCTTCATGAAGAATCTTTCGATCAGAAACTTGAGCGTCAATCCTACTGCGCCGGTCAGCAGGGTTGCGGCGAAGATGTATTTCACCGTTTCCCAGAAGACCTCGCGGGACGAGAAGAAATTTTCCTTCCAGGTCTTCCAGAAGAAGAAGATCACCGCGAACATCGTGCCCGTATGCAGCATCACGAGAAGAAGCGTCATCTCGGGCGCGGTGGGATCCAGTCCCATCAGTTTCTCGGCCACGATCACATGCGCCGAGCTCGATACCGGTAACAGCTCTGCTGCACCCTGTACGATGGCAAGGATAAGGATTTGCAATAAGGTCATATTCGGATTCCGGTTGAAAATGTTAGCTGTAGAGCTTGCTGCCTTTCGCGACGAATTCGATGGATTTCAGCTCCATCCCCTTGTCCAGCGCATCGTTCTCCGCGATGCCTTCCTTCTGCGCAAACTCGCGCACGTCCTGGGAAATTTTCATCGAACAGAAATGCGGGCCGCACATCGAGCAGAAGTGCGCGACCTTGGCCGATTCCTTGGGCAGCGTCTCGTCGTGGAAGCTGCGTGCGCGGTCGGGATCCAGGCCCAGGTTGAACTGGTCTTCCCAGCGGAATTCGAAGCGCGCCTTGGACAGCGCATTGTCGCGAATCTGCGCGCCGGGATGTCCCTTCGCAAGATCGGCCGCATGCGCCGCGATCTTGTAGGTGATGATGCCCTCCTTCACGTCGTCCTTGTTGGGCAGCCCCAGGTGCTCCTTGGGCGTGACATAGCACAGCATTGCAGTGCCGAACCAGCCTATCATCGCAGCCCCTATTGCCGAGGTGATGTGATCGTATCCGGGCGCGATGTCCATGGTCAGCGGCCCCAGCGTGTAAAACGGCGCGTCGTGGCACCACTTGGCCTGCAGGTCCATGTTCTCCTTGATCATGTGCATCGGCACATGGCCCGGGCCTTCTATCATCACCTGCACGTCGTGCTTCCAGGCGATCTGGGTGAGTTCGCCCAGCGTCTTGAGTTCGGAAAGCTGCGCCTCGTCGTTGGCATCATAGATGGAACCGGGGCGCAGCCCGTCGCCCAGACTGAATGTCACGTCATAGGCTTTCATGATCTCGCAGATTTCCTCGAAATGCGTGTACAGGAAATTCTCCTTGTGGTGTGCGAGGCACCACTTGGCCATGATGGAGCCGCCGCGCGAGACGATGCCGGTCATGCGATTCGCGGTCATCGGCACATAGCGCAGCAGCACGCCCGCATGGATGGTGAAATAGTCCACGCCCTGCTCGGCCTGCTCGATCAGCGTATCCCTGAAGATTTCCCAGGTCAGGTCCTCGGCTTTGCCATTCACCTTTTCCAGCGCCTGATAAATGGGCACGGTGCCGATGGGCACGGGAGAATTGCGGATGATCCATTCGCGCGTCTCGTGTATGTTCTTGCCGGTGGAAAGGTCCATCACCGTGTCACCGCCCCAGCGTATCGCCCAGGTCATCTTTTCCACTTCTTCCTGTATGCTGGAACCCAAAGCCGAATTGCCGATGTTCGCATTGATCTTGACCAGGAATTTTCGCCCGATGATCATGGGCTCGAGCTCCGGATGATTGATGTTCGCGGTGATCACCGCGCGGCCTGCGGCCACCTCGTCGCGCACGAATTCCGGCGTGATCCTCCTGGGCATGACGGTTCCGAAATTTTCTCCGGGATGCTGCTTCAGCATCCTGTCCATGGGCTGATTTTGACCCGGGTCGCTGCCCTCGCTAAATTTCTGCCCGATGATGTCGAGCAGAATGTTTTCGCGTATCGCGATGTATTCCATCTCGGGGGTGATGATGCCACGGCGCGCATAGTGCATCTGCGTGACATTCATGCCTGCCTTTGCGCGGCGCGGCGAGCGCTTGAGATTGAAGCGCATCTCGGCAAGCGCAGGATCGTCCAGGCGCATCTGTCCATAGTCCGAGGAGAGGCGAGGCAGGGGCTCCGTGTCGTTGCGCTCGGCAACCCAGGCTTCGCGCATCGGCGCAAGGCCGGAGCGTATGTCGATTTTCACAGCCGGATCGGTATAGGGGCCAGAGCAGTCGTAGACATAGATCGGGGGATTTTTTTCCGCACCCATGCCGTCCGGCGTGTCGGCCTGCGATATTTCGCGCATCGGCACCAAGAGGTCTGGCCTGCTTCCCAGCACATATATCTTGCGTGAATTGGGCAGGGGCTTGATCGCGGCGGCATCGACATGCGCGGCTTCGGCGGTGAATTTGGTGTTGGCGTTCATAGTGATGTTCCTAAAAATTCGGGAAGCATCATCGATGCTTCCCTACGACGGCATTATCCGTACAGGTTCAAAGGGTATGTCTCACTTTGTCGGCATGCCCGACAAAGACCCCCAGCGAGTTGTGCAAGGTACTGGAAAAACAGGCCAAAAGCAACCCGGCATTTCAAGTCAAGTTGAGCATGAGCGCTGTGTGTTGTTATACTGCGCAATGAAACTTCACTGATGGACGGGAAAATGCAGAATATGGAACAGGCTCGCTTCAATATGATAGAGCAGCAGATTCGCCCCTGGGATGTGCTGGATACGCGTATCTTGGAACTGCTGCACCGCGTCCGACGGGAACATTTCGTGCCCGAAAATAAAGTGGCCATGGTCTTCATGGATATGGAGATACCGCTGGGTCACGGTGCCTTAATGTGGCCGCCGAAGCTCGAAGCGCGGGTGGTGCAGGAATTGCATCTCAAGCGCAGCGACCGGGTGCTTGAAGTGGGCACGGGCAGCGGCTATCTGACCGCATTGCTTGCCGCACTTTCAGGTCATGTCACCTCGGTCGAGATCGAGCCTGAGTTAAGCGAGATGGCGAAATCGCGCCTGCATGCACATCACTTCGAGAATGTCGCGCTGGAAATAGGGGATGCCTCCCGTGGCTGGGAAGGCAAGTACGATGCCATTGTGCTGACAGGATCGACCCCCATATTGCCCAAGGCATTTGGGGAGAGCCTGAATGTCGGCGGGCGATTGTTTGCGATCGTGGGCGAAGCGCCCGTGATGGAAGCCAGGCTGATCACGCGTGTTGCCCCGGATGTCTTTGAAACGGTCAACATCATGGAAACCTGCATAGCACCCTTGCAGAATGCACAGCAGCCCGAGCGCTTCGTGTTCTGACCCGGCCAGGATGCCCTGCGATATTTGGAAAATGAGCATGCAACCGATGAGAGTCAAATCTTTCATACTGTTTCTGGCCGTCGCTTCGGGCGGCGCGCAGGCCTCGGATCTTCTCGATATCTTTCACAGCGCAGAGCGCAACGATCCGGTGATCGCGGCGGCAAGAGCAGCACAGCAGGCAGGTGCGGAAAAATTGCCGCAGGGTCGATCCCTGCTGCTGCCCACCGTCAGCCTGAATGCGAACACCTCGATCAACAACCAGAACGTGCAGTATTCCGGCTTCCCACTCTCGGTGATCAACGGCAGCTACCGCTACAACAGCAACGGTTATGGGGTGACCATGGTTCAGCCCCTGTACCGCGAGCAGAACTGGGTGACCTATACCGAGGCGCAATTGCAGGTCGCGCAGACCGATGCGCAGCTGAGGATCGCAGAACAGGATCTGGTGCTGCGCACCGCGCAGGCCTACTTCGATGTGCTGATTGCGGAAAACGATGTGGAGCTTGCGAAGGCGCAGAAGGCCGCGATAGACGAACAGCTTGCCCAGGCCAAACGGAATTTCGAGGTCGGGACGGCGACGATCACCGACACCAACGAGGCGCAGGCGCGACACGATCAGGTCTATTCGCAGCAGATCGCGGCCGAAAACAACCTGGAAATCAAACGCAGCGCGCTGCAGCAGCTGATCAACGAGGACAAGCGCGATTTGAAACCCTTGAACGCAAAATTCAAGCCCGGGATGCCTGCGCCCGTCGGCGTGGAAAAATGGGTGGCCAATGCGGAGAGCAACAGCCCGCAGCTTGCGATTGCGCACGCATCGCTTGAGCTTGCCGAGAAGGAAGTGGAGAAGAATCGCGCCGGGCATTATCCGACCGTGGATCTGGTTGCGAACTATTCCAACAGCAACATGGGTGGAAGCATGGCGAGTGACATCACGACGAAGAGCCTGGGCGTCCAGCTCAACATGCCGGTCTTTGAAGGCGGGCTGATCAGGTCCAAGTCGCGGGAGGCTGTGGCGAACCGCGACCGTGCAAGGCAGGATCTCGAGAATTCCCGGCGCAGCATAGATCAGCAGGCGAAGCAGGCCTATCTCGGTGTGATATCCGGTGTCTCGCAGGTCGAGGCACTGCAGCAGGCACTGGTTTCAAGCGAGACTGCGCTTGAATCGAACAAACTGGGCCAGGAGGTCGGCGTGCGCACCAACCTCGACGTGCTGAACACGAGGCAGCAGCTCTATGCGACCCGCCGCGACCTCTACCGCGCCGAATACGACTATTTGCTCAGCGAGCTTCGCCTGAAGGCCCAGGTGGGCGAGCTTGACGAGACGGAGCTGGCAAGGATCAACCAGGCGTTCCATTGATATATCACCAGCCCCGCCAGCAGATCCCGAATTGCAGCGACATGATCAACGGCCACAAAATCCCTGCAATGGCAAGGCTTTCTCGCGGCATGTATTTATCGATACGAAACACCACGTTCAGTTTCAGTGCATGGCAGCACGCGCTGCTTCAGCCAGAAAACCAGAGCGGGTAGCGCCATGCGCTTTGGCGTAGTCATCGATCTTTGCCAGGAGGCGACGTGGCAGCGTGATGTTGATCTTCTCAGCCTTGCCCTCAAAGCGCGTCACATCGACATCGACTAGTGCCCAGACCCACCCTGCGTACTCCGGATCGCTTTGCCACTCGGCAAGCGGACGCGGGATGGGAATGTCCACATTGTCCTCTGCAAGAATTTCGCAGTGAGCTTCAATCGCCTCGACCGCATTGGCGAACGCATTCTCCGCCGTGTCACCAGCAGAGAAGCATCCTGGGAGATCGGGCACCACCACGCCCCAGGCTGTGTTTTGCGTAGCAGGTTCGATGGCAATCGGAAATTTCATGGTATTCTCCTTCACTTCAATCCAGCTTGTTTCAAGAGCTTGTGAACCAAGCCAACACCCAAGTCCATCTTCGGATGCGGTACGCTGATGTGACCAGGCTTGTTCGGATGCCGGAAGATGTGATGACTTCCCTTCACATTTCGCAACTCCCAGCCGTCGGCTTCGAGCATCTTGATAACTTGCTTGCTGTTCATGGTGGTTATAATACCCACCAAAACAGGATTGTCAATACCATGCCCACCAACACCACAAACAAAGCCGTCACTTCCAGGATGCAAAGTCATTGGGCGTGAAAAAACGCGACCTCGGCAACATTGAATTGTCGAAAAACTTTACACTTCCCCTGCCTGCCTGCCTGAATAGTACTTTGTGAATCAATGAGATATGTCGATTCCCTTCATTCATGGCATGATTCGTGCCTAAGTTGAGCATGAGCAAATAGATGGATGAAGCGTTCAGATCAAACTCATTGATGAGGTATCATGAAGAAAAAAATTGGTTCGGCTGTACTGGTTTCGGTCGGTCTTTTGGGGATGAGCGTTGCGCAGGCGAGCCTGATGTCGGTGGGGACGGGGCTGGTCTACGACAATGTGGCGAACGTGACCTGGAGTTCGGATGCAAACCTGCTGGGCACGATGGAAGCAGCGAACCCGAATCTGATTAGCCAGATCATAACAGCCGTGCCGACGGTGCATGACACGCCGAATTTCTTTGACACGCCCGCCAACAGTGGCAATTACAACCTGACTTCAAGCGATTTCTTTGGGGCTGGTTATGCCGACTGGTTTGGTCAGATGGCCTTCATGGGCTATCTGAACGGCTTGAATGGCGGGGCGGGGTATCTGGGGCACAACGGCTGGATGCTGCCTACGACCTATGATCAGACCTGTAGAGGCTACAATTGTACCAACAGCATGCTGGGGGAATTGTTCTATACCGGACTGGGCGGGACTGCAGGACAATCGATCACCACGAGTCACAACGCCAATTTCAACCTGTTCACGAACGTCCAGAATGACTGGTACTGGTCCGGTACGGGGTACACGTCCGGTCTCAGCCTCGCGTGGGGCTTCGGTACCGTCAACGGCAACCAGAACGTGGGCCGCAAGTACTACAGCAACTACTCGTGGGCTGCGCTTTCCGGCAATTTTGCCGCCGTGCAGACGCCGGGAGCCGCCGTGCCGGAGCCCGCGGACTTGGCGCTGTTCGGGGTTGGGCTCCTGGGATTGATGGCAGGGCGGCGGCGTGGGTGATTGGGTCATTCGGATGATTTGACCCTTCGGGGGTGCAGGGGGCTTACCCCCTGCGGTTGTCGAAAAATTTTACACCATGGTGCGCTACGAGCAGAGGAGGCCTGGGTCGAGTCTAGCTTCATAGCAAGCGGGAGAGAAAGTTCTTCCAGGATGCTCGCGAAAAATAGGCAGCATGAATCACGGATAAATCAGGCCGGTTCAATCGGCTAGATTTTCTTCATAAACACCTTGGATTTTCTCTGGTAGTTGTATAGCGCCTTCTTCTGAGTTGGAAGCTCAGAGGCGTCGCTCTCCCTGTAGCCTCGCTCGAGGAACCAGTGCGCGGTGCGCGTGGTCAGCACGAACAGTTTCTTCAGCTTCTGCGTCTTGGCGATTGTGGTCATATGGTTCATGATCGCTTCGCCATAACCTCGGTCGCGGTATTGCGGATCGACCGCGAGGCAGGCGAGTTCGGCTGCGGCCTCGTCGGGGAACGGATAGAGCGCCGCGCATCCGACGATGCGGTGGTCGTGTTCCAGCACGACGAAACGCTCGATCTCGCGTTCCAGAAGTTCGCGATTGCGCCTGACCAGTATGCCCTGCTCTTCGAGCGGGATCAGCAATTGCAGGATGCCGCCGACATCTTCTATCGACGCGTCGCGCAGCGTGTTGAGCGTGGATTCCACGATCATCGTGCCTATGCCTTCGCTGCTGAAAAGCTCATGCAGAATCGCGCCATCGGTATGACGGCTGATGAGGTGAGTGCGCGCAACGCCCGCCTCGCAGGCGCGGATCGCGCAGGGCAGAAACAGGCTCACGTCGTCCGGCAACTGCCGGTTCGCCGAGAGTTCCTTTGTCGCCTGAGCGATGGTCAGCTCCTTGAGCAGCACGCCTTTCTGGTCGGTCACGCCGTCGACATCCATCAGGAAGACCAGCTTGTCCGCATCCAGCGAGATGGCGGTCGCCGTGGCGACATCTTCGAGCGTCAGGTTGAAGACTTCTCCGGTCGGCGAATATCCCAGCGGCGAGAGCAGCACGACTTCGCCGAACTCCATGCGATCGTTGAGCGCTGCGACATCCACCTTGCGCACGCAGCCTGTGTGCTGCAGGTCCACGCCGTTGATCACGCCCATGGGTTGCGCGGTGATGAAATTTCCGCCGGCCACTCTTATGTCCGCATTGGCCATCGGCGAATTGGAAAGCCCCATCGAGAGCAGCGCCTCGATCTCGACCCGCACGCGCCCGACCGCCTCCTTCACGCACTGCATGGTCACCGTATCGGTGAGCCGTATCCCCTGATGATAACTGTCTTCCAGATTCATCTTGGCCAGATGCTGCTCGATCTGGGGGCGCGCGCCGTGCACCAGCACCAGCCGTATGCCCAGAGCTGCCAGCAGGTTGAAGTCATGGGTCAGTTCGACGAACTTGCCGTCGGCGACCATCTCTCCGCCGAATGCGATCACGAAAGTCTTGCCGCGAAAGCTGTTGATGTACGGCGCTACGGAGCGAAACCATGCGACGAAATCGGCGGGACGGGGTGCGGTTGGCATGTCGTTTTCCTTTGCTTACTGTTCGTCGAGCAGCTTGCCCGCGATGGCCCAATTTTCGTCCGGCAATTCATCGAACGCGATGTAGGTGTATGAGGCGGGCTTTTCCGCGATGCGCGCCAGCGTGTCGGTGATTTCCTCGGTGATCCTTGCTTTCTGTTCGCGGCTTAGGCTACCCGCGATGCGTATGTTCACGTAAGGCATGATGTTCTCCTGATGATGGCGCTAATAAAAATCTCCCCACAGCGTCTGCAGTGCGGAAAGCCCTGCGATCGCGGCCGTCTCGGTGCGCAGGATGCGCGCGCCCAGGCGGATCGGAATGAAGCCGCAAAGCAGCGCCGACTCGCTCTCCGCATCCGGGAACCCGCCTTCAGGACCGATCAGCAATGCGATTTTACCTTCCGGCATTTTCTGCTCATGCAATGCATGGCTGTTTTGCGGCAGCAGGATGAATTTGCTGCATTCGATGTTTCGCATTTTCTGCAGCCAGGGCATGATGTCCTGTGGCGGATGGATGGTTGGCAGCGTGTTGCGTCCGCATTGCTCGCAGGCCGAGATGGCAACCTGCTTCCAGTGTTCCATGCGCCGCTGTGCGCGTTCGGCGGTCAGCCTTGCAACGCTGCGCTCGGTGTTGAGCGGCTGTATTTCCGATGCGCCAAGCTCGGTGGCCTTCTGGATCACCCAGTCCATCTTCTCGCTGCTGGATAGCGACTGCGCAAGCAGCGCGGAAAGCGGGGACTCGCGGTTTGCGTCGACCTGTACGATGCGGTTCACGATGACCTGTTTGTCGGCGATCTTTTCGATCTGTCCGTGGCACTCTCTACCCAGCCCGTCGAAAAGTTGCACGCTGTCTCCTTCATGCAAGCGCAACACGCGGCTGGCATGATGCGCCGCATTCTCGGGCAGGCTGAACGAGTCCGTGTGAGGGAGCGGTGGCGGACAGTAGAAGCGCGGCATGACGAGATCGTTAAGAGTGACTGTAGGCGTGATAATATACCGCCGGATAATATCTTGTCAGGAGCATGAAATGGTCAGTTTACAACCGCCTCTGTGCGATTTCGGCTGGAAGGCCCGCGATTTCGATCTGCCGGGCATAGACGGCAAGCGCTACAGTCTGGCAAATGCGCGCGGAAAGAACGGGCTGCTGGTGATGTTCATCTGCAATCATTGCCCTTATGTGAAATCCATACGCGAACGCCTGGTGCGCGACACACTCGAGCTCAAGCAGCACGGCATCAACAGCATCGCGATCATGTCCAACGATGCGGCCGAATATGCGGAGGATTCTTTCGAGAACATGAAGCTCGTGGCCGGGCAGTACCGCTATCCTTTCCCATATGTGCTGGACGAAACCCAGCAGGTTGCGAAGGAATACGGCGCGGTGTGCACGCCAGACTTCTTCGGCTTCAATGCGGACCTTGAGCTGCAATATCGCGGAAGGCTGGATGCATCGCGCAAGGAACTCGTGGCGGATGCGCCGCGCGACCTGTTTACTGCGATGCTGCAAGTGGCAAAGACCGGACAGGGTCCGAAAGAGCAGATCGCCAGCATGGGCTGCTCGATCAAATGGAAGAACGAGTGACATGGCGCAGCCGGCTAAAAACAGCGTCACCGGGATGAGTGCGCTGCTCAAGGCGACCATTGCCGCAGTCAAGCTCGTGGCAGCCGAGGAGATCATGCCGCGTTACATGAAGGTGGCGCACCAGCACAAGAGCGACGGCAGCCTTTGCACCGATGCGGATATCGCAACGCAAACCATACTGTCCAGGAAGCTGCAGGCGATCTGCAACGTGCCGGTGCTGGGCGAGGAAATGCCCGAAGAGGATCAGCGGGCGATCTGGCAATCGTCGCATGAAGGGCTGTGGTGCGTGGACCCCATAGACGGCACCTCCAACTTCGTTCACGGGCTTCCCTATTTTGCGGTCTCCGTCGCTTTGCTGCGCGAGGGCAAGCCCGTGCTGGGCGTGGTCTATGAGCCGGTCTCGGATGAAATGTTCGCCGCCGAATCCGGAAGGGGGGCTTATCTCAACGGGGAAAAGCTGTTGGGTCATACCATCGCCCTGACCATGGATCAGGCGCTTGCCAATGTGGATCTGAAGCGCCTGAGCCCCAGGCTTGCATCCATGCTTGCGACCCATCCGCCTTGCGCATCGCAGCGCAATTTCGGCGCCAGCGCGCTGGAATGGTGTTATACCGCAGCCGGCCGCTATGACCTCTATCTGCACGGCGGGCAGAAGCTCTGGGATTATTCGGCGGGAGCGCTGATCCTCTCGGAGGCGGGCGGGTATGCGGCCTGCATAGAATGCGACGATTTCTCGGCTGGCGATATCTGGCAGCGTTCCGTCATCGCGGCGCGCAGCGAAACCCTGTTTGCCGAATGGAAGGGCTGGATACGCGCGCAGCAATAAAGCTGCACGCAAGCAAGAGGCAGTTCGAATCCGCACTATCAGTTTGCGGGATTTCAAGGGCAAAGGAAATATCTTGAAAATATTGATACTGGGTGCGGGCCAGGTCGGTTCAACCGTGGCGGAAAGCCTGGTGAACGAGGCCAACGACATCACGGTCGTGGATCAGGACGGGGACAAGCTTGCATCCCTGCAGGAGAGGCTGGATCTGCGCACCCTGACCGGCAGCGCATCGCATCCTTCCACGCTCGAACAGGCCGGCATCGCGGAGGCGGACATGCTGCTTGCGGTGACGCAAAGCGATGAAGTTAACATGGTGGCCTGCAAGCTGGCGGCCAGCCTTTACAATACGCCCACCCGCATCGCGAGGATACGGTCTGCGGATTATCTCGCGCGCCCCGAGCTGTTCAACAGGGATAATTTCTGCGTGGACTTTTCCATCTGCCCCGAGCAGATACTCACCGATTACATCACCAAGCTGATCGAATTTCCCGAGGCGCTGCAGGTTCTGCATTTCTCGCAGGGCAAGGCGTCATTGGTTGCGGTGCGCGCCTTTGCAGGCGGGCCGCTGGTGGGAAAGCCTTTGAGTTTCCTGCATACCCACATGCCGCAGATCGACACGCGCGTGGCTGCGATTTTCCGCAAGGACGGGCCGCTGATACCCGAAGGCAGCACGGTGGTCGAAGAAGGGGACGAGATTTTCTTCATCGCAGCGACCCGGAACATCCGCAGCGTGTTAAAGGAAATGCGCCGCATGGACAAGCCTGCGCGCCGCATCATGATCGCAGGCGGCGGCAATATCGGACGGCGTTTGGCCAAGGCGTTGGAGCGCGACTATCAGGTCAAGCTCATAGAATATAACAAGAAATCCTGCTAAAAGCTGGCGGGCGAACTGTCCAGGACGCTGGTGTTGAACGGCGACGGCACGGATGAGAAGCTGATGCAGCAGGAAGGCGTCGAGGATGTGGATGTGTTTTGCGCGCTGACCAACGACGATGAGAACAACATCATGTCTTCGCTGCTTGCAAAGCAGGCCGGCGCGCGCAAGGTGATCTCGCTGATCAACCGCAGCGCCTATGTCGATCTCGTGCAAAGCGGCAAGATAGACATCGCGCTTTCTCCAGCCCAGGTCACCATAGGTTCGCTGCTCGCCTACGTGAGAAAGGGCGATGTGGCCGCGGTGCATTCCTTGCGCCGGGGTGCGGCGGAAGCGCTGGAACTCGTGGTGCATGGCGATCGCCAGTCCTCCAGGGTGGTGGGCAGGCGCATAGACGAGATCGATCTGCCCAAGGGGGCCACGATAGGCGCGGTGGTGCGGGGCGATGAAGTCATGATGGGGCATCACGACCTGGTGATCGAGGCCGAGGATCACGTCATCGTGTTCGTGATCAACAAGCAGATGGTGAAGAAGGTCGAGAAGCTGTTCCAGGTCAACCTCGGGTTCATTTGATGGAACGCACCGTCATCCGAGCGCTGGGCCTGATGATCGCGGTGTTCAGCATGGCCTATGTGATGCCCGTGGTTGCGGCGCTGATCTACGGGGATATCCCACTGCTGAAGGATTTTCTGCTGGCGATGAGTTGGACAGCAATCATCGGTTTGGCTTTGTGGCTCCCCGCGCGCCATTACGGGGGTGAACTCTCGATCAGGCAGGGTTATCTGCTTGTCGCGGCGATGTGGACGGCCATGCCTGCGGTGGCGACCATGCCGCTTCTGATGGCCCTGCCTAACTTGAGTTTCACCGATGCCTATTTTGAGACCATGTCGGGGTTGAGCACCACCGGGGCTACCGTGCTGACCGGACTGGATCGTCTGCCGCCTGCCATCCACATCTGGCGTCATGAACTGGGCTGGCTGGGCGGCATGGGGATCATCGTGCTGGCGGTCGCGGTGATGCCGCTTCTGGGCATAGGCGGGCGGCAGCTTTTCAAGGCGGAAACGCCGGGCCCGATGAAGGAGGCTGCGCTGACGCCGCGCATCACGGAGACGGCGCGCAATCTGTGGCTGGTGTATCTCGCGATCACGCTGGCCTGCATCGCATCCCTGAAACTCGTCGGGATGAACTGGCTGGATGCGGTGTGCCATGCGTTTTCTGCGATGGGGCTCAGCGCATTTTCGACGCATGACGCCAGCATAGGCTATTACAACTCGCAGGCCATAGAGTCCGTGCTGATGGCATTCATGCTGCTGGCCGCGATGAATTTTTCGACCCACTTTCTGGCCTGGCGCAACAAGAGCCTCAAGCCCTATCGTCTGGATGTGGAAGGACTTTCCACGCTGGGGCTGATCCTTTTGAGCTGCGCGGGGATCGCTTTTTTTCTCTGGTGGAAGGGAAGCTATCCGGATTTCCGGGCGGCGTTGCGTTATGCCAGTTTCAATGTGGTCTCGATGGCGACCGACTGCGGTCTGAACAACGCGGACTTTGGCCGCTGGCCGATCTTTGCGCCGCTCTGGCTGCTGTTTCTGGGCTGCATTGCGGCAAGCTCCGGTTCTACCGGAGGCGGCATCAAGATGATCAGGACGCTGGTTCTGTTCAAGCAGGCGGGGCGTGAATTCATCAGGCTGCTGCATCCGTCTGCCGTGAATCCGTTGAAGATAGGCGGATCGGTCATTCCGAACAACGTGGTGTTCTCGGTGCTGGGTTTCATCTTCCTGTATTTCATGAGCGTGGCCGTGCTGACCTTCACGCTCCTGATCAGCGGCCTGGATTTTTTGTCGGCATTTTCTGCGGTGATCGCCTGTATCAACAACGCAGGCCCGGGTCTGGGGGTTGTCGGCCCGGCAGGCAATTATCAGGGGCTGACGGATTTTCAGACCTGGATATGCGCGCTGTCCATGCTGATCGGGCGGCTTGAGATATTCACCGTGCTGATATTGTTCACACCGCAATTTTGGAGGCGCTAGATTTTTGCAAGATATAAAATTGCCAAGAGTATCGGCTATCGGTTAGGATAGGTATGCGGTTTCCTTAAAGATGATGGTTACGTCACAGCAAGGGGGGGAGGTTGAGTGCAAATTTGCCATTGTCTGGCGTCAAGGTAGTGCTGATTGACGACAGCAACACCA
>VFSW01006777.1_pt1 | contig 16778 bp, 13 predicted proteins | sample 5358111 | NCBI WGS metagenome assembly VFSW01 (sample SAMN11554181, study PRJNA540505) | mine drainage metagenome | isolation source: sediment from site ElyBrook_90M | place: USA: Ely Copper Mine, Vershire, VT | collected 2017
GGATCGGGCTGATGATCTCGTCTCTGGCCGTTACGCAGCAACAAGGGTTGTTAGGCGTCTTTCTCTTCATGGTGCCAGCCATTGTCCTGTCGGGCTTTGCCACGCCGATCGCTAACATGCCCCGGATTATGCAGTACATCACGCTCCTCGATCCACTGCGGTATTTTCTGATCATCCTGCGCGGCAGTTTCCTTGAAGGCGGCGGATTTTCACTCTTCTGGCCGCAATATTGGCCGCTGGCCGTCATTGGATTTGTCAGCATGATTGTGGCCGGAAGACTCTTCCGCCGCCGGCTCTCCTGAACGATGCCATCCATGGAGAGCATACAAAGTTGTGGGGTGGATTAAGCTGGCGGGATGAAATGGACACTGAAATTGCCACTCTGGCATTTCATGAGAAGCAAGTCGCCCGTCAAGCGTAGCATCCACTCACATAAAATAACCTGTGGAACTCTCTACGCCGCAATCGTCGCCGCCCGTCCCATGAAGCTGGTGATGGTCTGCTTCAGTTGCGAATCACATTCATCCGCTATGGTCATTACGTCCGTAAGCAACAAGCTGAAATTTACCGTGCTCAAATTCTTCTGCAACGTGTGGAAGATGCTGACCTGCAAGATACGAGATTCCTCTACAATCATCGAAATCGAATAGCCCTGCGATTGGCGAATTTTGCCGTGCTCGACGGCCGCCTCCGACACTTGTTTCGTTCCAAGAGTTCGCGGTACACGTAATCGATGAACGAGTTCCTGAAGGAGTTTCGGAAGGTGCCCAGTGCGTTGCTCCTCGCTGAGTGACACACGCGTCAGTTCATCCTCGCCGTCAACTCGGTCGAGCCAATCCTGGATGGTTGCCGGAGTGTCACGTTCCAATATCGAGGCAACCCGCTCTGTGTTGGTCGGCTTTCGCACCTTATGTTTGTCCAATGTCTCGCGAATTATTGCAATCAGCGCGGGCATGGCCATCGGTTTCAGTAAAACCTCGTCAGCTTGCAACAGGATTGCGTCCGCGGCTTCCTGCAATGCGGGGTATCCGGTGAATACCAATGTGACTGCGTTCGGGTTCGTGTGGCGCATTGCACTGACGACGGTGAAGCCATCACCAGCTTCTGGCATGTGCAAGTCGGTTAGAAGAACGTCAAAGGGTTGCGTGTCGATCAGATGCAGGGCCTCGGCAACGTTGGCGGCTGTGGTGACCTGAAACTTACTGGTTCCCAGCACGGCCCCCATTGCCATACGCAGTTCCTCGTTATCGTCCACGAGCAGAATCTTCGGCTGTTTCGTTTTGTCGCTTACTTTTGTCATTTCACTCTGCCCCGCCGTATGCGCACTACGAGTCCTAGAATTTAAGTTTATTGGGGTCTCCTCTTCGTGGCTGTTCGATATTGCTCGCTCCTGCGTATTTTTACTAGCTTGAAGAACAGAAGAACGGTTCTCAAAAATTTCTTCCGTGAAACGAATAATTTCAGAGGTGATCAAGATTGCTCAGATTCGGGAAAGCCATCGTTCTATAAAGGCGATCACACCGATGCCGCAGTCGGAGCTTGACAAGGATTCAAGTTGTGCTGAAAGCCAGCATGATGGGATTCGCCTTCGTGGCCGAAAGATGTGCTCAGAGTCACTCGCGCTGAAAATGGCCGGCACAAGCCGCCACAAAAGATAAAAACTCAACAGGAAGCGACTCTGGCAACGGGACGGGGCTCCAGGGCTGTTGCCACCGCCTAGACGTTCACGAACACCGTCGCCCATATCGGCGAGAATCGCCGGATGGAGCAGTGCTTATCTCCAAAGCCAACCACACCAGCAGCGAAGCGTTTCAGCTATGGAGTGCTTCGTCAAAAAGCCATTGCATACCGGACAAGTTCTTTGCCACATAACGCACCTCACCACAAATAATACGCATCACTTCTATCGGCGGCTGCCCCATATTGCTCACCCTGTGTACCCCACTGGCGCGAGGCACAGCAATCGGTACACACCATTGCTGACTAGGCGCGGCAAGACATTGTGATTACCTCGACTTCTCCCTTCACTTCAGCAGTTTTGGCGATGGTCAAGACTGCTCAGACATCGGGAGGCGGTTAAAAGGATGATAAGGCTCAGAGCCGCATTCCGAAGCTTTACGAGGAGGAACAACTATGCAGAAACTGCTTTTGATAGCCACACTTTCACTCGGCACATTCGCCATGGCCCAAAGCACGGCCAGCAACATGGGAGAGGCGCAACGTGCAGACCACGATTTGTACAACCAAATCGTTGCAGCACAGGCGAAGCAGAATAGCCTATTTCTGGCTGCAAATGCTCTGGCAGCTTCGTCGCCCGCGCAGTGGAGCGGCACCCCGCCCAGCAGTATGGCTGCCAATGTAGGATCACGGAACGCAGATGTGGATGTTTTCAGCCAAACCGTCGCAGTGCAGGCAAATGCGAATAGGCTCCTCAAGGCTGCACATCAGTTCTGAGCTGCGAACCACCTGAGTTATCGGCACCCGGCCATCAATGCCAAGTATCGGTGGCCGGGGAGTTTGCCTGCAGCCGCTGAGGGTAGGAGCAAGCCCCCTATGACGCCGCCAAACTGTTGGCAGAAACGCTCCACTCGGTGGAGAAGCACTTCGCGTAATTCGTCCGGGAGTTACGGGAGCGAGTGCGGGGCATGATGGAAAGCAAAGAAGGCGGACTGCAAGCATTCTGCTCTACTAAATCCAAGAACCAGGGCCCAAGCCTGAAAGTTCAATGCATGTTGCAAGCCGACTGCGCAGCAGTTGTGCATGTGCAGCCGGCCTAAGTAGAAATACCTGACCGAATCATCGTTTTTTCTGCTCCCTGACTTCTTGTCGAACCATATGTCGCGGAATGCCAAGTAGAAGCTGTCTAAGGTATGACTCAAAGTCTAGGTAGAATTTTGTATAGACCAGCACCGGCGATTTAGGTAACCTGTACCTTCAATTTCCATATTGTCCACATTTCGATGCAGCATAGGTGCGATCGCGAATTATGGGGCCCACAGACCAAGTCACTAGCGAGCGCAGCCATGGCTCCATCTCTCCCCACACGAGTCCGGAAGCGGAACTGCCCGTATCCACCAGAACGCGCAGGGTCTCCATTCGATTCTGGCTTGCATCTCTCGTCCTTGCCTGTGTGGTGCCGGTATGGATTGCGGCCGGATTCCTCGTCTACCACAACTATCTGAGCAAACGGGCGCTTACCGAACAGCGCACGCTGGAAGCGGCGCAGGAGCTCACGCTGGACGTGGATCGCGAACTGCTCAACATGCAGGCCAGTCTAAGCGATCTCGCCACGTCAACTGCTGTCGTCACGGACGACTTGCCTACCTTTTATCATGAGGCTCAGATCTTTCTGGCCGTAGCTCAACCCGGGGCAGACATCATTCTTTCGGATGCAACCGGCCAGGAAGCGATGAATACATCCCTCCCCTTGGGCGCGCCTCTACCCAAGCGCGACTCGCTGGAGGCGGTTCGCCAAGTCTTTGCCACCGGCAGGCCCGGCAGCGCCAAGGTGTACCAGGTCGCTTCGTCAGATCGGCTTAAAATCACTGTGGACGTTCCAGTTTTCCGCTATGGGCAAGTGGTTTACGATTTAGCTCTGGCCGTCCCTCCTGATCGCTTCTCCAAATTTCTCCTTGAGTTGCACCTCCCTCCGGAATGGGTTGGAACCATCTTTGACCCCCAGCAGATTCTTGTTGCCCGCGCTCCTGCGGCGGAGCAGTTAATTGGCCCGACAATCGGCCCAGCTCTGAGACAGCGCATGGGGAATACTGCGGAAGGCACAGCCCAGTTCGTCAACCGCAGGGGTGTCCCGATGTTCGATTGCTTCAGCCGCTCGGAGACATCCGGTTGGATCGTGGTGATCGGCGTGCCCGAGAAAGTCATGATGGGGGAGATATGGCGCTGGCTGGCTTTGACGATCATTGGAACGACTCTGTTGTCGTTTGCCGGTCTCGGCCTGGGACTATACACGGCACAGGGCATCGCTGCCTCCATTCAGGGGCTGGTTGCCCCTGCCCTCGCATTAGGACGCGGCGAGCCGGTTGTCATCGGGAGCCTCGAACTTGCTGAAACCCGCGAAGTCGGCGAGTCGCTGCTCAAGGCATCGGAGCTGATTCAACAACGGACGGAGGAGCGCGCGCGTGCCGAGGCGGCGCGCCGGGAAGCCGATGACCTCAAGCGATTTAACATAGAGCTGGAGCTACGCGAAGCGACGGCACAGGCGCAAGCCAAGGAACTGGCCGTTATCATGGATACCGTTCCGGCAGCGATGTTCATCGGCCATGATCCGGAATGTCAGCGCATGACAAGTAATCGTGCGGCCGGCGAACTCTTGCGATTACAGTCCGGCGTCAATCCTTCAAAGTTCGCGCCATGCGGCGAAGAGGGATCAGGCTACCGCGTGCTAAGAGATGGACGGGAGCTTTCGGCCTCTGAAATGCCGGTACAGTTGGCTGCGGCAACCGGAATCGAGATCCGGGGCTGTGAATGTACGATTGAATTCGCCGATGGCACCTCGCGGATTGTCTTTGGCAATGCCGTCCCGCTATTGGATGAGAATGGCAAAAGTCGGGGAGCGGTGGGCGCGTTCATTGACATCACCGATCGCAAGCAGGCGGAAAACGCACTGCGCCTGAACGAAGAGCGGCTTAGGTTGGCCCAACATTCGGCAAGCATGGGGGTCTTTGACGTGGAATTGAAGTCGGGCAAGAGGACGTGGTCACCGCAGATGTTTCAGATCTTTGGCCTCGCCGCCGACAGTCCCCAGCCTGGCGCTGAAGACATACTGCGCATGTGTCATCCCGATGACCGTTTGCTGGCCGAAGAGCAATTCGTTCACATGTCGGCTGGCAGGCCCGTTCATGCTGAATGCCGGATTATTCGGCCCGATGGCGAGGTGCGTTGGATCGAAATCGTCGGCAAAGGAATTGTCGACAATTCCGGACAGCCCATCCGCTGTCTCGGCATCGGTCGCGATATTACTGACCGGAAGCGGGCCGAAGAATATCGGCGCTGGTCGGAAGATCAGCTGCGCGCCCTTGCGGCGCGCCTGCAAACCGCCGCAGAGCAAGAAGGTCTCCGGATCGCACGAGAGCTGCACGACCAGCTAGGGCAGGCATTGACCGGAATGAAGATGGACCTCGAGTGGATCGTGCGGAAGCACGGAGCCGGCGAGGCCCCCTGGGTCTCCATGGTGCGAAACTCCATGAAGGTTGTCGATTCCACCATCGCCCTGGTCCGGAAGATCGCGACCGAACTGAGACCCCAGATGCTGGATGCCCTCGGACTGCGTGCGGCAATCGAGTGGCATATGGAGGAGTTCCAGCGTCGTACAGGAATTTCCTGTACAGTCCATCTTCCTGAACGTTCCCTGGGGATTCCAGATGGCGAGAAGATCGCTGTCTTCCGCATCTGCCAGGAGGCATTAACAAACATTGCGCGCCATGCCCAGGCGAAGAATGTTGTTGTGAATCTCGAACGAGCACAGGACCATGCAATACTCACCATTCACGATGACGGCGTCGGCTTCCCCGTGGACCATCTCGAACGCGCGCAGTCTCTCGGAGTGATGGGCATGCGCGAGCGGGCTCTTCTTTTGGGCGCTCAGTTTCGCCTGGAGAGTTCACCTGGAAATGGCACAACGATCACGCTGCGGATCCCCTTGGGAGACGCCGCGAATACGGAACAGAAGAACTCATGAAAATATTGATCGTCGACGATCACGCCGTCATTCACCATGGCCTCAGAAGGATACTTGCCGATGAGTTCCAGGGAGCTACCTTCGGAGAGGCACGCCATTCGCAGGAGGCACTTGATCTCGTCTCCCGCGAAAGCTGGGACGTGGTTATCCTCGACATGGGCCTGCCCGGACGCGGTGGTCTTGATGTGCTCAAGCAGATCCGTGCCGCAGTTGCCAAGTTGCCGGTCATCATCTTCAGCATGCATCCGGAGGAACAGTTTGCAATTCGCTCGCTGAAGGCGGGAGCTTCAGGATACCTCGCCAAAGAGAGCGCTCCCGATCAAATGGTTGTAGCGATCCGCAAGGTGCTCAGCGGCGGCAAATACGTCAGCCCGGCCCTGGCAGAAAAACTGGCGGCCGACCTCGCCCATGACCCGTCGCTGGAACCCAGCGAGATCTTGTCGGATCGCGAATTCGAAATCCTGCGCTTCATTGCAGCCGGAAAGACCACCACCGCCATCGCCGATCAATTGTCCCTGAGTGTAAAGACCGTGAGCACCTACAGGACTCGCATCCTTGAGAAGTTGCAATTGAAGACAGCTTCGGAGTTGATCCGCTACGCCCTTGACCACGGACTTGACCGTTAGCCATCCTGGTTCGTTACCGCCCTTGGTGTAGGAATTCTCCTACACATCTTTGCGCCGCTTTCCTACAAATCTTTCGGAGCACACCGGATACCTACTTCCGCGCGGTGCTCTTATGATCCTGTCTATGAAGCACGCGATACAAGTACTGGTTGTGGATGACTCTCCGGCTATCATCGAGCGGATGACTCTGATGCTGGGAGAAATCCCAGGGGTCCATGTCACAGGATGGGCTGTGGACAGCTCCAGTGCAGTTTGGGCGCTTCAACAGCAGGCACTCGACGCCGTGGTTCTCGATCTCCAACTTGGCGAAGACACCGCATTGGATATTCTTGCCCGCTTCCGGGCAGCGATGCCGGCTACGAAATTCATCATCTTTACCAACTACGCTCAACCTCCGATGCAGCGCGCCTGCATGAAGGCTGGCGCAGATTACTTTTTCGACAAGTCGAATGAATTTCAGCAATTGGTCGATCTACTAACACGCCTGGCCGCCGAGCAAGAGCCAGAGCATGAATATTCCATTTAGCCACAACTTATGGAAGATCGGTTGTCATTATGGTTGGCCATAACAGGGGGGAGGGCTCGTGCTGAACAAGCGACACAAAATTTTAGTGGTCGATGACGAGCGAGCCATAGCCTCTCTTCGCGCCGCAATCCTTGAAACTCAAGGTTACGAGACGTCCATCGCCTACAGCGGAGAAGAAGCGGTTCAGTTGGCCTATTCATTTCAGCCCGATTGCATTGTGACTGACGTCATGATGGAAGCGATGACCGGCGTGGAAGCGGCAATAGAAATTTTAAGTTTTCTACCCCAGTGCAAGATCTTGTTTATTTCTGGGAACCCTGGATACAGGGACCTTCTAGGAAAAGCGCAAGCAATTGGTTTTAATTTCGAAGCCCTGGACAAGCCAGTCTCTCCGCCTGAATTGCTGGCGAGAATAACAAAGGTTTTGTTGGACACAACAGGCCTAAACCGCAAGCCGGCAGTACCCGAACACCGGCTTCCACCGAAGCTCAGATCAAAAGGTTTTTAAGACTTATGCCAATGGAATTGGGTAACGCACACTACCGGACATCATTGAACGCGCTCCCGATACCTGCGTTTGTGGTTAATAGCGACGTGCAGATATTGGATCTGAACGAGGCTGCCGCCGACTTCTGCGGTCGAAAGCGCGAGGCTGTTCATAAAATTCGTGGCGGCGAGGCGCTCCAGTGCGTGCACTCTGCCGATGTGTCCGAGGGCTGCGGCCGTGGGCCGTTCTGCAAGGATTGCGTCATTCGCAATTCAATAACGAAGTGTCTGGAGGGACAGACAATCAGCCGTAAAGTAATGAAGCTCCAGCTTGGTTATAAACACGAAGCAAAGGATCTGCAGGTCCTCATAACCGCAAGTCCGATCCCGGATGGCGATAAAAAGCTGGCGCTGGTAATGGTCGAAGACATCACTGACCGCCAGAAGCCGGTGTATAACATCTCCCCGACAACCCCTCTCAGAGGCAGTCCGGTGCTTCGACAAGAGATCGATTGGCACCCCCGCCCGCGGACTCTCAAGGAGTTTCCGGAAGAGACTCAGGTCAGGCTCCGGCAGTTGGACTTTAATCGAACCATCACGGTTTGCGTAGGCGACCATGCCGTTTATGTCCGGCGAATCAGACTCAACCAATTTCTGTGGTGCCATGCCTAAACAAGGGGCCATGATCGGCAAATGCGTAAATAGCTGGTGTCCTGCTACCCGTCATCGCCATGAGGGAAAGCTATTCCGTTTAGATATTGACCTCGGCAATAAGGCAGGCGGGAGCGAACTGAAAACTGAGTACATATGGCTATGCGCTCGTTGCGCTCGGGAAATGCACCCCGAGGTCGAAGTCGTCGGCGACACCGTAAGGCTGCGACTTTCGAAGAACGACCCGATGTGGTTGGCGGAAACCAGTGCATCTTCGCAGCGGGTGAACTGAAACGAATTGCTGCCGGACTTTGACATCTTTGGATTTACGGAATGGAAAAAAGAATGACTGACAAAAATGCCATGGGCTCCTATTCGCCTCTTCGCGGCTTCGCTCATAAAACGTTGGCCAACGGGCTTGTCATATCGACTTGCCTGAGTTGCATGAAGTCAATCGGCAGTCCTACGCCCACCAGTCTCAGAATGGCGGAAGAAAAGCATTCCTGCGTTTCCCGCACCCGCCAATAGAAATCATTCAAAAGCTCAAATGTAGAGAAGTTTTCTCGCAAGCAACTGCTTCATTTCACCGCAAACCTGCAAGTCGAGTTGATCGGCATGGAGGCCTGTGGCGGCGCGCACCTTGACACCAGGTGAGACTCACCGGCGAGATTCTGGCACGATTTCTTTGGACCATCCCATAAACAATTGAAAAGAAGGCGTTGGGATCTGTAAGCCGAATTCTGTACGGCATTGCTGCCGTGGCGATCATTCGTCTAGGCGGCGCGTTACCACGCCGCTCAAGCGACCTACCCGGACGTTTGGCGAACCGAGCCGGCTCGCAGGATCGTCGTGCGCGAACGCACGGCAACCCATCCGCCCCGATTTGGTCTTGCTCCGTGTGGGGTTTGCCATGCAACGTTCATTACTGAACGCCCGGTGCGCTCTTACCGCACCTTTTCACCCTTACCTCTTGCGAGGCGGTATCTTCTCTGTGGCACTTTCCGTCGGACGGCCTTGAAGCCATCACTCCCGGACGTTATCCGGCACACCGCTCTGTGGAGTTCGGACTTTCCTCCCCCCGAAGCGCACTCTCCGGCACAGCCGGCGTAAGCTCTCCGGGCGGTAATCACCCGATCCCAACGCTATCGAGTACGATTATACCCCCGCTTTGATCGGCAGACGGCTTTGGTGTGAGCGGTGCGGCCCAAGTGAAGCTGCCCCTGCTGCGCTGGCGAGGAAAGTTTTCCACATTCAGGGCTAGTTCCACAATAAAACAATGTTCCGTACTGGATCGGCCATGTGTTCTGCTTTGGAACTTGTGGGCGATTTTCCAGCTCGCCAGGTGTTCAATTCGGGTCCGGCAAAATAAAAATATTGCTCCTGAGGCAACTATTATCGTGCGATGCTCAACGCGTTGTTAGCCCCGCGCCGGGATCGAAGCCAGTGTATATTGGGTAGCTCGGAACGAAGACAGTGTACAAAAAAATGATTTAATCGAGGATTGGATGGATCTAAAAACGCTTCAAAAATCGCTAAAGGAGCAATACCGCAGCGATGCAGCTTCGTCACGGGTCGCACTGACGGCGAAGAGCGGCCAGGCTGAAAGCCCAATTGCCTGCTCGATCGACATCGGGCGCGCAGTTTATCGCTCCGAAGCCCATGCCGGAGTCGGAGGCGCGGGTACGAGCGCCTGTTCCGGAGACCTTCTGCTCGGGGCCTTGGCGGCTTGCGCGCAGATTACCTGTCAGATGGTTGCTTCGGCCATGGGAATTCGAACCGAACGCATTCAAGTCACGGTAAATGCAGACCTGGATCTCCGCGGTACGCTGGGAATTTCAAAAGAGGTGCCGGTCGGATTCGAACGGATCCATGTGAGCTTTGAGGTCGTTGCTCCGGAGGCCACGGCGGATCAGCTCCGCGCCTTGCGCGAGAAGACTGAGCAGTACTGTGTGGTAATGCAGACACTGCAACGGCCGCCCAGCGTGCAGACCGAGTGGTTGCAAAGCAGCAAGGCCGTGGAATCGGCTTAGTTGTGTGGCACCCGGCTGGAACGAGATTCAGCGGGTGCGCTCCGGATAAGTCGTAATCGCCGCGCCAATCAAACTCACCCATGCGGAGTTATCGGGAGAACTATGCGCTGGTCGGCATCGACTAGTGAGAATGCTGGTTCTTCGCAGAAAACTTTTCTTGCGGGCCATTCGGCTTTACATCAAGACATTTCGCGTCGAAACAAGCTCTCCATTTGAAGTCTCATCGCTGGTCCAGGCGTTGTTATGACCTGCGATAAACCGCTGCGAAACCGCATAATTGCTGGTCTAGCTTTAGTCGTGGTGATCTCGCCGGACATAAGTGTGTGATGCTGGTCACAGACTCTGGTTTGCGAATAAGAGAGGATGTTCGGCACTCGTGGATAACACTCACTTGCTCGACGTATACCGCCTGGCGACAATTACAAAGCGATGGTGGATACGGAAAGATTGTGCTTTGGAACTCGGATTGCTCCTATTCCCCTCGTCCACAACAAGGGGGAGGATGGAAAACTTCCATCCACAGTTTTCAACCAATCGGCAAGATTGTCCGTGTATCCGCGTGGGGCAAGTTTCGCGTGGTTACCAAGCAGGCGAACACAGGGATGAGAACTGAGTCATCGCAAGACCGGCTTGTTTCCGTACCCACTAGCAAAACTTGTGAACATTAACAATTCCAAATGAATGGGAGTCTCGTAATGCCAAGAAACAGCCGCTGCTTCGCGGTAGTAGTCTGCCTCGTTCTATGCTTCTCTAGCCTGCTCTTCGCACAAAGTGTTGACCAACCGGCGGCCGCCAACAAGGTGGTTACCGCCGCTGACAGCGGAGTCGCTTTTAACGTCGGACAGTTCGATATCGCCATTTCTGGTGAAATAAACGGCTTCTACGTTCACGACCGGGCGGATAACAGCCCGACTGCACCTGCCTGCGTCCTTTGCTCCGCCAGTGCGGATGCTCAGCCCAGTTCGTCGATCCGCAACGGTCTGTTGCCGGGCGACTTGTCTTTCAAGATCTCGACGCGGGAATACGGCTGGGACACGGCTGTATTCTTCGGCATCTGGCCTGAAATCCAGAGCATCGCACCCAGCCCTGCGTTGGGAGGCAAGGTTTCCGTCAACGTTGGCGGAAATGGCGCCCCGAACGGCCTCGGCACTGCGGGCATCGACTTCCGTCAGCAGTTCGTAACATTTGGCCGGCCCCATTTTGGAACGGTTAAAATTGGTCGCGACCTCGGCCTCTTCGGCCAGGAAGCCATCTTGAATGACTTCACCATTTTGGGCGCAGGTACGCCGAACGGTAACACCGCGCCGGGCAGCGTCACGCTGGGCCGCATTGGTGTGGGCTACATCTACACCGATTTCATCCCCCAGATTACCTACACGACCCCCACCGCTGGCGGCCTACAGGCCGCATTCGCTGTCATCCAGCCCCTGGACGATATTATTGCCGGCGCGTTCGCTGGCGAGGCAAACCCAGTCGGTCTCAATGGCCACGGGCAGCCGCAATTCCAGGGCAAGGTGACGTACAAGGTGCCTGCCAAGGGTAAGGTAAAGGCCAATTTCTGGGCCAACTTCCTCACGCAGAGCATGGAACAGAACAACGTTCTGAGCGGCACCTATGCCACTGCTGCGCCTGATTTGAAGGCGGGGCAAAGCGTTCGTGCGAGCGGCGTTGACTACGGCATGCACCTCACGGCTGGTGGAGCTAACCTGGTGGCCTATGGCTACAACGGCACCGGTATCGGCATCACGGGACTGATGTTGGGCGGTACCTCCTTTGGAAATGGCGTTACTCACACGACGACGCGCCCTTCCCAGGGCTATTACGTCCAGGGAACGTACACCATCAAGAAGCTGACGGCTGGCGTCAGCTACGGCCAGAGCGTTCTGAGCGCGGCCAACAGGCTTGACAACGCTAACCTTGCCGGCCTCGTGAGATGCAACGGGTCGTGGGTTGGACAGGGCCGCTACGCATTGACGCACTGGGTCAATCTGGTCGCCGAATATACCCACACCAAATCTGAGGCGCAGGTCACCCGCGCAACTCAGGACTCGGACGCATTTGCATTGGGCACCATCGCGTTCTTCTAAAAGATCGCGGCGGTTCCAGGTTTGGATGTGAATTCGAAGGGAGTATGGAAATGAAAAAGTATGTGATCGAGCGCGATATCCCTGGAGCGGGGAGCTTCTCGGCAGAAAAACTAAAGGGCATTTCACAGACGTCCTGCAGTGTTCTGAAGGAGATGGGCTCACAAATCCAGTGGGTCGAGAGCTATGTCACCGACGATAAAATCTACTGCGTTTATATTGCGGCAAACGAGGAGTTACTTCGTGAACACGCAAAGCGCGGTGGCTTTCCTGCGAATCGGATCTCACAGGTACAAACAACGATCGACCCAACAACCGCGGGATAGTGTACTGGCCAGTTCGGCGTTTTACCGGACTGGCCAGTGTCCCGTTTGGCTGCGCAGTAACGATCGAACGCGATATCCCCGGAGCGGGTAACTCTCGGCAGAAAAACTAAAGGGCATTTCACAGACGTCCTGCAGTGTTCTGAAGGAGATGGGTTCACAGATCCAGTGGGTCGAGATGATCGATCCAACCACTGCGGGGTAGCATACTGATCCCAGGAGCAGGTGGTCTGATGGCAGGAGAATTGCAGGCCATTTTGCAGAAGTCTTACGGTATATTAAATGGGCTTGACCACAGATCCAGTGGGTGGAGAGCTATGTCACTGACGCAAGGTCTACTACGCCTAAATTGTGCCGGATCGGGAATTGATTTGTGAAACATGCAAGGCGTTGTAGTTGTCCTGTGAATCTCGCAGGTGCGAACGGTGATGGATTCGACCACTGCTGGAAGTTGATGGGCTGGCACATTTAATGGAGGTTCTGGGATTCATGGATTCGAAGTCGAAGTTTTGTCAAACCAGGCGCGATCTGCTCAAATCCACAGGCACTTTGGTGGGGGCTGCGGCTCTGGTGTCAATCGGGGGAAGTCTGAATGCCTTCGCTGCTACGCAGGCATCCGGAGTGCCGAAAGTGGGCGATACGTTTGTCTTCAGCGGCGGCCCGAATAAGGGTAATGTAGTCGCTCTGGCAGACATCATTGTCGGCGCTGCTCCGGTTACCGTGCAGGCGAGGGACACGGCCAGTGGAACGGTTCGTGAAGGCGACAACTCCACCATCCTGCTCTGGCGGGTGGCTCCGGAGAATGTTCCGGCGGAGTTGAAGGAAGATGCGGCCGAAGGAGTTTTGGCTTATTCGGCGGTATGCACCCATCTTGGGTGTATGCTTTCTGACTGGGAAGCGGACAAGAAACAGTTCCTCTGCCCATGTCACGATGCGACTTTCGATCCAATGCAGGGGGGTAAGAATACGGGTGGCGCAGTTGCGAGGACGCTCCCGATTCTGCCTATAAAGGTTGCTGACGGCAAATTGGTCGTCGCAGACGTATTCGTCGGATACGTCGGCGTCAAACGAGGTTAACACTGTAGTAACTAACATCAAGTGCAAGCACTTTGAGGAGGAGTATGCGCATTAAGATGAGGGGTATTTTGGGCGGGATGTTGGCCGCTTGCTTGGTTCTTCCGGTCGCAACGCTTCCGGCGTTTTGTCAGGAAGATGCGTCGAACCGTCCGTATTCGACGGTAACGCAGCAGATGTTCGATAATCCGCCTGCTTCCGAATGGCTGCAGTATCGCCGTACCAATGACGGGCACGGATTCAGCCCGCTCAAGCAGATCACTACAGCCAACGTCAAGAACCTGCAGCCGGTCTGGTCTTTTTCGACGGGCTTGACTGCCGGTCACGAAGTTGTTCCGGTGGAGCACGACGGAATTCTGTACATCACCACCTCGTACAACAAGGTGTTTGCGCTGGATGCCAGAAGCGGAAAGTTCATCTGGAAGTATGAGCGGGACATTCCAGACAAGGCCCTGTCGGTTGTATGCTGCGACGTAGTCAACAAGGGCGGCGTACTATATGGTGACAACTTCTACTTTGGTACCATCGATGCCCACGTCGTCGCGTTGAATGCAAAGACCGGCGCGGTAGTGTGGGACACGAAGGCCGCCGAGTACTCGGATGGAATCACGATTACCAATGCTCCGCTTGTCGTTAAGGGCAACATCATCAGCGGCATGACGGGCGGCGAATTCGGTGCACGCGGACGCCTGATTGCACTGAACGCGCAAACCGGTAAGATTGCCTGGATCACCTACACCATTCCTGGTCCTGGCGAGCCTGGCAACGATACCTGGGGCGGCGACGAGAGCTGGAAGCACGGCGGCGGCACCACCTGGACCACGGGTGCCTACGACGAGAAGCAGAACCTGATCTTCTGGCCGACCGGCAATCCCGGACCCTGGATGGGTCAGGCTCGTCCTGGCGATAACATCGGCAGCGTCTCGGTCATCGCATTCGACGGCGATACGGGCGCGATCAAGGGCCAGTTCCAATACATTCCCCACGATCTGTGGGATTATGACAACATTGCCCAGCCAATCCTGATCGACATTACCCGCAATGGCAAGAAGTTCTCGGGCGTCTTCAACACGCACAAGGACGGCTATGCCTACCTGGTCGACCGCGTTCCGGCCGCTGGTAGCACGATCAACAACTTGAAGTTCCAATATGCCGAACCCTTCATGCCGATCACGGTCTGGAAGGGAATCGATCCTGCGACGGGCCACCCGATCTTTGACCCGGCCAAGGATCCTTCCACTAACAACGGCCAGTTCGTTGACGTTTGCCCGTCCTTCCTGGGTGGAACGAACTACCTGGTTCCTTCGTATGACGCCAGCACCGAGACTGCGTTCATTTCGGGCAACTACTGGTGCGAAACCATTAAGGACCTTCCGCATACCGAATGGGCCCCCTACAAAGCGTACGTTCAGGCTGAGTTCCACATGTACGTACAGAAGGGTGCCAAGGGCGGCGGCGGATTCGTCAAGGCCATTGACGTGAAAACCGGCAAGGCGAAGTGGAGCCACGACTTTGAAGATCCGAACTGGTCGGGCCTCGTTGCTACCGCTGGTGGCGTTGTGTTCGGCGGAGGAACGGCTACCCGTGACTTCTACGCACTGAACCAAAAGAACGGTGACATGCTGTGGAAGTTCCGCACCAACTCGGGCATGGCCGGCGCTCCGATCACGTATGAGATCGACGGACAGCAGTATGTTGCCGTTGTCTCTGGCTTTGGCGGCGCAATTCCGATCTGGACTGGCGAGGTTAACGCCAAGTACACGAAGGATGTTCCGCAGGGCGGCGTGGTTTGGGTCTTCGCTCTACCTAAGAAGTAGTTAGTGGGTCGCCGCTTGTCGGCGAGCTTGCCAAACTATGACGTTTAACAAAGGGAGTGAGGGACGAAAGTTTCTCACTCCTTTCAATGTGTGCAGCATTCAGTGGTGCCGCAGGACGGCCAAGGAAAGGGCAGGAAAAAAGGCATGGGTTTCAGGAGTTGGCGAGTCTGTTTACAGAGTTTGTGCCTTGCAAGTCTAGTGCTCCTGACATGTCCGGAGAATGGGTGGGCTCAGGTGACTGCCGCAATTTCCGGAAAGGTAGAAGATTCTTCCGGAGCTGCCGTGAGCGGCGCCAAGGTTACGGTAAAGGATATGGAGACCGGAGCGACCCGGACGGTAATGACCGATTCAGCCGGAAGCTACCGGGTCCTCTCGCTGCGAGTCGGACTGCACGAATTGAGCGTGGAAAAGAGCGGCTTCGAGACCGCCATCTGGACCGGAATTAGATTGTTTGTAGGCCAGGAAGCGGTGGAGAATGTGCGCCTCGCGGTGGCCGGAACAACAGAGCAGATTACAGTTTCAACAGAGACCCCGGTGGTCAACACCACTACCGCCTCCGTCTCCGGGCTGGTAGGGGAGCGTGAGATAAAAGACCTGCCGCTCAACGGCCGGAGCTTTGATGACCTGATTACCCTTAATCCCGGCACCATCAACTATTCTGCGATGAGGTTCGCGAATACTACGACGAGCAATGGAAACGCGTTCGTGGTGAATGGGCAAAAGCCAGGCGACAACGAAACGTTGCTCAACGGGGTAGAGTATGGCGGAGCGAGCCAGCTGGCGGTGACCCCGGGCGGGGTTAGTGGGAACCTGCTGGGAATTGATGCCGTTCGCGAGTTCAATGTGCTGACGGATAATTACGGGGCGGAGTACGGAAAGCGCTCGGGAGCTCAGGTCGTCGTGGTGACCCAGTCGGGCAGCAATGCGCTGCATGGGAGCCTTTATGAGTTCCTTCGCAACAACGTTCTGGATACGCGCAATTATTTTGATCAGGGTGCGACGCAGCCGTTCAAGCAAAACCAGTTCGGCGCCTCTTTGGGAGGGCCGATCAAAAAAGATCGACTCTTCTTGTTCGGCAATTACGAAGGATTCCGGGAGAGATTGTCGGAGACTAACGTGACCCTTGTCCCCGACGCAGCGGCTCGCCTGGGGAACCTGCCATGCAATAACACTACCTTACTCTGTGGCGGCAAGCCGGTCGGCACAGAAACGGCTGTGCCGGGTGTTACCTCCAATATGCTTGCCTATGCCAACACCTTCTGGCCGCAGCCCAACGTGGAATTGGGCGGTGGAACGGCAAAGTCATTCAACAATCCCGAGCAGTCCATCAACGAGGATTTCGGTACCCTGAAACTGGACTACAACCTGAGCCATCGAGACACGCTCTCGGTCGCTTACACCATCGATGATGGTACTTCGATGCTCCCGCAAGGGGACCCGCTGTTTGCGTCGGCTCTGGCCGT
>VFSW01006778.1_pt1 | contig 16770 bp, 14 predicted proteins | sample 5358111 | NCBI WGS metagenome assembly VFSW01 (sample SAMN11554181, study PRJNA540505) | mine drainage metagenome | isolation source: sediment from site ElyBrook_90M | place: USA: Ely Copper Mine, Vershire, VT | collected 2017
GCATGAATCCATTCGTTGAAGCCCCACTCTGCTGCGTTCTCATGCCACGGCTTGACCAGTTCTGTCAGAGCTAAGAGCTTTCGCTCGGCCAGATCCATCTGCCCTGCGGCCACGCACGCCGAGACATAGAAACCACAAATGAATGGCCACACTCCTCCGTTGTGATAATCTCCCGGCCGGTTATACCGTTCGTATCGCGGCAGCCAATCCGCATGATGAGGCAGAATGTACGGAAACAGACAGGGCGGCAAATCCCCAACAAGCTCTCCACGGCCCCGCATGGCCTCGCACTCAGCTTCAATCCACGTCAGCATGTTCGTTGCATATTGAGGTGAAGCAATCCCTGTCAAAATCGCAAGGCTGTTCCCAAGCAAGTCAAAACGATCACTGCTCATGACTTTATACGAATAGAGTGCGTAATACGGCGCGGTTGGCTCGACAAGCGCCTCCTGCTCATAACTGTTCTTCAATTCGCCACTGACTTCTAGACGGCTCATCAATCCGCGTAACTGCTCAGCAGACTCGCGTTCACCGAAAAGACGAAGATACGCATAAACGATCATGTTCACGTACAGCCCATATCCCATCACATACTGTTCATCACGCCAATCGCTGGTGGGCAACTGTGCAACCATCACCCTGTCATCCGGGCTCTGGTACTGCATCCACTTCTGGGCCTTCTCTGCTGCTTCAAGGAGGAACTCCGGTTGGTTCCTCGAAATTCTGTAGACGGCTAGCCCGAAGAGGAAAAGAGGCGTCGAGTCACTGGAGCCGCGGTTGGCTGGATCGTGCGCAAGCGATGGGATATGGCCGCGCGGCGTCTGGTTATTTGCAAGCGCCACCAGCGTGCGCTCCAATGCATCCGCAAGACGCTCGTTGCCGGTGGCCAGAAAGCCAAGGGACGAAATCATGAGGTCCCGAGTGTAGGGTTCCGGGTAGCCCCAGCCCGCGGTTCGAGGTAGTCCTTGAAATGGCCCCTGTGCGTTATGCAGCAGGATTTGTAGAGCGGCCTGTTTAGCGAGCTCGACAGAAGCTAGCGACTTTTCGTCGAATGACATAGATTCCTCGATGGTGCGCTGGATTGAAAGGGCAAACGCCGGCGCCTCGTTGATTTCTACTGAATACCCAAACGGTCGGAAACGATCTCCACAAATTGCCTTGCGACCCGGCGATAGTCGAAAAGCTCTACCACGCGCTTGCGGCCTGCTTCTCCCATGCCCTGACGGAGCCTGCTGTCCTTCATCAGCAGGAGAAGGTATTTGGCGATGTCGGGCACGCTGGCCCGGTATTCAGCAGTGCGCGGATTTGGAAACACGATTCGAAGACCCTTCTCGTAGTCGTGCCCTTCGCCGTACCGCGCCTCGGTGATCTTTCTTTCCTCTGCCACTTTCGCCAGAAATGCCGTCTCGCCGTGCACCATCGTGTCGCGAAATGCCATGGCATCGATTGCGATCACTGGCTTTTCGCAGGCGTTCGCCTCCACCTGAATCATGCCAAAACCCTCCAGCCGCGAAGGTGCGGCATAGATATCGCAGGCTGACAATAAATAGGGCATGAAATTTTGCGAGACAACATTGGTCGAGTAGATGATTTTTTCGCCAATCCCCAGGTCCGTCGCCAGTTTGAGGTCGATCACGTTCTGTTCTTCAGTGCGGAGTTGTGGCCACACCTTGCAGACATACTTCCAGTCAGGCGCCTCGCCATCGATCAGCGCCAATGCTTGCATGACCTCCTGTGCCCCCTTTGAGGCTCCGTCGCCCCCGGCGGTCAGAATCATCAACTGATCCTGCGATATTCCAAACTCCTCGCGGATCGATTTGACCTTGACGTCATCCTGGCTATGCGGCTTGTATCGGTCCGTGCCGCAACCTACAGGCAACACTACGATATTGTCTCCGCGGATCCCATCTCTGACGTACACCTCTTTCACCCAGTTGGAGGTGACCAGGATCAGTGGCAGAGCATTCAGAACGTCACGGTGTTCCGCGATATAACCATCTGCCACGAGCCACGGCACGGCCTTCATTCCAAACTGCTGTGGGTGCAGGACCAGGTTTGGAATATGGCCCCAGAACCCCACGCCAACCACCACATCGGGCTTGAACCAGCGATAGTACCACTCCTTTTCCAAATCCGATTTCAGGTGGACCGGATGAACATCCACGCCCATTTCGGACAGACCCCTGCATAACAGTTCACCTTGGAGGGCCAAGCCAGCAGCCGGGGCCGGATATTCGCTCAATACGAGTACCTTCACGATTGTTGCTCCCTGATTGACGTACGTTTTACCGCTGCCTGCGCTGAGTCAAAGCACCAGAATCCTTCTTCACGGGGAGTGGTCTTTGCTTCCCAGCTATCGATGCCATACCCGTAAAAGTCTGTAATTAGCCGGCGCTTTTCAAGCCAGCGATTTTCCGTCAGCACATCCCGCCGATCCGCATCGCTACGAACCTGCGGCAAATACGCTCGACCGCCGTCTTCGTAAGCAAATGACCACAGTCGATCTGTGCAGATGCGGCCAGATTGCCAGAGTTCTACAACTCCATGGCAGCATTCTTCATGGCGGCGATGTTGTGTGTATTCGCCCCTTGGGCCATGAGTGAGAGTCAGGCTGTAACTGTTTCCAGCCAATAATCGGGCTATAGTTTCCTGAACTTGTTCCATCGGTAGCGGCGCTTGGTCGGGCTCGTCATCGAGATCTGCCATCTCGCCCACCGCCCCCAATTGCTCTAGAACTCGGCGGAATTTTGGTCCACGGTCGGGATCAGATGCTCTGCAAAGAGTCACGATTCGCCAATCAAATTCGGGATGGGCCAAAATGTAGCCACCACACCAAAGTGTCTCGTCGTCCGGGTGAGCGACGACGACAGCGGCACGTGGGCGTCGGACCGCGCTTCCTGTATCCAGCTGCACCGCGCTCAATTCTCTATCCCGAAGGCATCAACAGAAAGGCGTAGTTGCGCAAAGGCGAATTCAGTCCGCTCTGAACTCTCCCCGATGGCCTCCGAGTTCAAATCGGATAATTCCACCATCTTTGCAATCATGCACACGGATTGAACCATGTCGCTTTCCTTTCTTAAGACACCAAGAGTGCTCCGCGATGGAGCCTCTCAACTTTTTCTCGCGGGGATCATCTCCCTGAACCAACAATTGGGTGAAGATCAATCGTACTTTCGACCGAAGTGGCTCACCACAACCTGCACATATGCTGGAAGGGATTGGCGAGAGAGGCACTGGAATGAGTCCATTCACGGCCCTCTTCCTAGCTGATTATGACAAGTTGAACGGCTGGCCGCAGAGCATTTTTGACCGACCAATGAAAACGCGGACCTGTATTAAAACACGAGAGTAGATCCTTCTCTTCGCGAACATTACGACTTGAGGTTCCGAATCGAATCCCGGACGCCGCACAGTTTCTCAGGTCAAAAGAATGGCAAAACCGGGGCAGCAAAATGTGCGATATTGATCAGTCTGGACACAACAAATCTGATATTAGCTTGGTGAGCAGCGTTTACCCACGATGCACCAGGTGGGCTTTGCCTAATCTGGAGGTCTTGATGCACCAAACAGTTGTTCTAGCCGTAGGCTTGGATCTGTCGCTTTCGACAAGACACAGCGCAGACTGGGACTCTGCTGGCTACTTCGTCACATCGGCATCGTCGATCAGGGAGGCGATCGTTCATTTCCAGGACGGTGATTTCGATTTGATCTTGTTGGGCGATGGCATCCCCCCAGATAGCAGAGAGAGACTTACTTTCCTGATTCGAGCATCCGGCTCACGAATACCCGTGGTATACATCACGAACTCTTCCAACGACTCCGATAGCTTTGCGGATGCGACAATTCGAAGTGAGCCAATCAATCTCCTACGAGGCATTGAAGCAATCATGTGCAGTCGGAAGAACGCACGGTCGGAGCTCGCAGCGATGCCGAGCATTGCAAACTGACGCACTGCAGAAAAATGTTTTTGAAGGTCGTGGGCATCTTATTTACCCGATTGCTCAAATGCGACTTCACACATCAGGGTGAGATTCATGCATTCCCCATTTCTAATCGCTGATCGGATCAAGGGAACACCTCTGCCCAATAGCCGCGGAGCAAATCACCTCAAGGAAGAGTCTCGATATGGCAAACGACGGAGTGTCGACGAGTTCCCTATGCTGATTACTAGGGAGAAAATGCGTGATGACGCCAACCAGTTGTTTAGATCAGGAGGATTCTTTAAGGGATTGTCCATCCAGGCAAAAAGCGACTTTGCGTTGCTCGCCACACGCTTTCATTGCTCCGCCGCGGAAGTCTTGATCAGGGAGGAAGAGGCTCCCGAAAACGTCTTGTTCTTGCTTGATGGGAAGGTCAATATCTCCATGAATTCGTCAGATGGCAGGCGGTTCCTTCTCGGTGTGGCTGGCGCCGGGGATATTCTCGGGATCACATCTGCTATATCTGGCACCTCCTCAGAGATCGGCGCAGAGGCTAGGTATCCCTGCAACATCGATTCCCTACGTCGCCAGGACTTTCTCGACTTCCTGTTGCGCCATCCAATTGCTTGCCAGAATGTAGCACGAGAGTTGAGCCTGCACTACACTCGAGCTTGCGCCAGATTGCGCATGCTCGGCCTCACATCCTCAGCAAGTTCGCGCCTTGCTGGTTTATTGCTTGAGTGGTGTTGCAGCGGCCGCCAAACAAATAGGGGTACACAGATCCATTGCGATCTAACTCACCAAGAAATCGGAGAGTGCCTTGGTGCGTCCCGCGAAACAGTCACTCGCAGCCTGAATGACTTCAAGAACCACAATCTGATCGAACTTCACGGTGCGATCATTACGATTCCGAATTGCGATGCTCTGGCCAGCTATGCGGGCATTGGAGCAATGCCTGATCCCTTCTCCCCAGCTGCATGATGATGCCGCATAAAGAATTGCTGCCTGTACCTTCGGTTGAATCACGAACTTTATGCGGAGCCCGCCGCTAAAAAGTGTTGCCCATCGGTAGAGAGTGGTCAGGCGAACTCTGCTTGGCCCAGTCTCGCTACCCATGATCGATCTCTCGGGAGCAATTCACAGCTTTGTCGTCCGCAGTCTCAGCGCATTGGCAATCACCGAAACCGAACTGAAACTCATGGCGGCCGCGGCAATCATCGGATTCAGAAGCAAACCGAAAACTGGAAAAAGCACCCCTGCGGCCAGTGGAACGCCAACGGCGTTATAAACAAATGCAAAGAAGAGGTTCTCGCGGATGTTGTGCATCGTCGACTTGCTAAGATGACGCGCGCGGAGAATGCCCCTCAGATCGCCCTTCAGTAACGTGATGCCGCCAGCCTCCATGGCCACATCGGTACCGGTGCCCATGGCGACGCCGATATCAGCCTGGGCAAGAGCAGGCGCGTCGTTTACTCCGTCGCCAGCCATCGCAACCACCGCACCCTTTCGCTGATACTCCTTGACCACCTCCGCTTTCGTCTGAGGCAGCACATCGGCTTGAAACTCGATGCCAAGCTTATCGGCAACCGCCTTCGCAGTTGTTGCGTTGTCTCCGGTGACCATGATGACGCTTAGACCCGCTGCGCGCAGTTCGCGAATCGCATCGGGTGTGGACTCCTTGATAGGATCGGCGACTCCCACGATTCCAGCGGCGTTGCCATCCAAGGCAACCAGCATTACCGTGTGGCCCTGTTTGCGCAGTTCTTCGGCCTGATCGAGGAGCGGCGCAGGATCAATTGAAAGCCCGCTGAGCAACGCTGCATTGCCAACAGCTATCTGCTTGCCAGACACGGTTCCCGTCACGCCCATCCCGGTGACGGAGTTGAATCCAGCCACATCAGCCAAAACAAGGTTCCTTGCTTCAGCTCCTCTGACGATGGCAGCGGCGAGAGGATGCTCGCTGGAACGTTCGAGACTGGCGACGAATTGCAAAAGGTCTGATTCACCAATCCCCGGTTGCGGAACAACAGAACTTAGCTTAGGCTTCCCTTCCGTGAGAGTTCCCGTCTTATCGATGATCAGTGTGTCGACTTTGCCGAAGATTTCGAGTGCCTCTGCATTGCGGATTAGAATCCCGGCGCGAGCGCCACGACCTGTACCCACCATGATCGCCATGGGCGTCGCGAGCCCAAGAGCGCACGGGCAAGCAACAATGAGTACCGCAACTGCGTTTACCAAGGCATGAGCAAAGCGAGGCTGCGGGCCGACGAGGAACCAGACAGCGAATGTAACGATAGCCGCAATGATTACAGCGGGTACAAAGTACGACGACACTCGATCCGCCAGCCGCTGAATAGGCGCCCGCGACCTCTGCGCTTCACTGACCATCTTCACAATCTGTGACAAAAGCGTGTCGGCCCCCACGTGTTCAGCGCGCATCACAAACCCGCCAGTTCCGTTAACGGTTCCCGCCGTGACTTTTGAGTCCTTATCCTTTTCAACCGGAATGGGCTCTCCGCTAATCATCGATTCGTCAACAGAACTGTGACCCTCAAGGACAGTGCCATCGACGGGCACCTTTTCACCGGGACGCACACGGAGCCGATCACCAACAACAACTTGATCAAGCGGCACGTCCGCTTCCCCGCCTTTGTCGTCAAGCCGCTTGGCCGTCTTTGGAGCAAGGCCCAGCAATGCGCGAATCGCACTGCTGGTCTGGCTACGAGCGCGCAGTTCCATCACCTGTCCCAGAAGAACAAGGGCAACGATCACCGCCGCCGGCTCGAAATACACATCGATCTGGCCCACGGCTCCACGAAACGAAGCTGGAAAGACCTGGGGAATTACTGTAGCGAAGACGCTATAAAAATATGCCGAACCAGTGCCAAGGGCGATCAAGGTGAACATGTTCAGGCTGCGATGTACCACCGATTGCCAGCCCCTGACGAAGAACGGAAACCCGCACCAGAGGACGACTGGGGTCGTCAGCGCGAACTCAATCCACGACCATATTCTTGGTGAGAACAGGTGCTGCATGGGCGTGGATGGCATGAATGCTGAAACCATCAGCGCCAGCATGGGTACGGCGAGCGCGATGCTGATCCAAAGGCGCCGCGTCATATCGGCGAGTTCTGGATTGGAGTCTTCAGCAGAAACTTCCCGAGGTTCGAGCGCCATGCCGCAGACAGGGCAGGAGCCAGGGGCATCGCGCACGATCTGCGGGTGCATCGGGCACGTGTATTCCTTATGCTTGGCAGGTGCGGGGGCGGTCGATCTTTCCAGTGTCATGCCACACTTTGAGCAGTTGCCCGGAACTGCTTGTTTGATCTCCGGATGCATTGGACATGTGTATTCGCCTTGCTGCGCGATCTTCGCATGCGCCGGGGAGTGAGATGAATTCGGTTTACTCTGCGCGTAATTTTCCGGCGCTGCCCGGAATTTTGCTACACAGCCAAGGCTGCAGAAGTAGAAAGTATTGCCTTGATAAGCAGCGCTCTCCGCGGCTTTTGAAGGATCGACCTCCATTCCGCAAACGGGATCGTGGTCTTGACCGCGAGACACCGGGTGATTATGATCGGGTTCCCTCATCCAACTACACCTCGATCGTGAAGCCCTGCTTTTGTGCCACAGCTTTGATCAATCGGGAAAACGTGCTGTAGTGCTGGGCCATATTCGCCGACCAAGACAACCCGTCGGCGCGTCCAATCTTCAGCCAATACTCCTGGAGGGTTAGGTCGTAGGCGTCAATCGCCGGCTTTAGCAATTCTGGATGATATGTTTCCTCGTGGCAGAAGCTCTCGATGGCCATGCGGGGCTTTTGGGGAGACTCTTCGGCAACATAGCCGAGCACAACTCCGTCCACCGGAAAAGTGTTTGGCGGCAACTGAAGTAGATCGATCATTGCCTGCGGGTCGCGGCGAATTCCACCAATGGGCACAACGCCGAGGCCTAATGCACGTGCCGCAGTCATAAGCGTCGCCATCGCGATTCCGGCATCGCTGACCGCAGCCAGTATTCCTTCAAGACTGCGTTGGAATACCTGCACGCCACCAGCCTTCTTTACACCGAGACCAGTTTTGTAGAAGTCCGCGATGACCGCAATGAACACGGGTGCCTGCGCGATCCAAGGCTGACCACCGGCAATCTCGGCTATGCGTGCACGGCTCGCCGCGTTTCGGACGACCACCAGCGATATTTCGTGGCTGTTGGTGGATGTCGGAGCACGGCGCGCGGACTCGATAACGGCATCGAGGATCTCCTCCGGGATTGCGTCAGCCTTATAGCTGCGGCTGCTGTGATGCGCCTGCAATAGGCGAATGGTCTCATTCATCGAGGCTCCTCGATTGCTGTGACTGACTACTAATGCCAAGAGCCAAACAAACCAACTTGCCAATCGCTGCATTGAGTTTTGTTGCTACGCGCTCAGCGCAGGGTAGTCTGTATAGCCATGTGACCCCGACGTAAAGAAGGTGCTTCCGTCCGGCACGTTTAGCGACGCGTTGCGCATAAAGCGCGTCGGCAGATCAGGATTGGCGATAAAAAGCTGGCCGAAGGCTACCGCATCCGCCTCTCCGTCCGCGATGACCTGGTTCGCTTGCGCCAGCGTGTATTTTTCATTTGCGATGAACACACCGCCGAATTGCTTCTTAAGTTGCGGCCCCAGTCGGTCGGGTCCGAAATACTCGCGCGCAAACAGGAAGCCGAGTTCGCGCCTGCCTAGCTCCCACGCCGCATAGCCGAACGTTGCCGGCGGATTTGAGTCGTGCATGTCCTGCGAATCGCCCCGCGGTGCCAGATGCATGCCGACGCGCCTGGCGCCCCAGACCGAGATAGCAGCATCAGCGACCTCAAGCATGAGCCGGGCACGGTTTTCAATCGGTCCACCATATTCGTCGGTACGATGATTGGATCCGTCTTGCAGGAACTGATCTAGCAAGTAGCCATTGGCTCCGTGTATCTCCACCCCATCAAAGCCAGCAACCTTCGCGTTCTCTGCTCCCTGGCGGAAGGCCTCAACGATGCCGGGAAGCTCAGTTGTCTCAAGCGCGCGCGGAGTCACGTAATCTGCCACGGGACGGACCAGGCTTACATGACCTGCGGGCCGAATTGCGCTGGGAGCAACCGGAAGTCTACCGTCCAGAAAGCGTGGGTCCGAGATGCGCCCCACATGCCATAGCTGTGCGAAGATGCGGCCCCCTGCCTGGTGCACTGCCTTCGTGACTAGTTTCCAGCCTTCGATTTGATCGGTCGACCAGATCCCTGGCACATTCGCGTAGCCAACTCCTTGCGGTACAACCGGGATGCCTTCTGAGATGATCAGGCCCGCTCCGGCTCTTTGCGCGTAGTATTCGGCCATGAGTTGCGTAGGAATGTGCTCGCGTGTGCCACGCAAACGAGTCAGGGGAGACATGATAACCCGGTTCGGCAGGTGGATCTCGCCAATCTGGATCGGATCTAACAGAGAGGTCATGAGGCTGAGTCCTTCAAGAAGTATTTTGTGTTGGGTTGATGTTCTTAGAAGAATGAATGATGGAAAGGCTACCGTTTCCAGCTTTGCAGGGATCGAGCGTCGTAACTAGGCCCCGATTTCATGCAGGGCTCGAAACGCTTCCAGCAATACACGGGGATTCAATTGTCCCTTGTATACGGGAGGCGGCTCGCGCTCCAATCCAAGCAACGAGTAAACAGCCATCTGCGCAGAGCGGATGGAATATTCAACTGTGAACACCACGTCGTCAGGAATTTCGCAGTACTGTCCAACGAAAGCCAGATTCTTGGAACCGTCCGGCCTGATCATAGCTCGATCGCCCTTGCTACGAGGGAGAAACTGGCTGGTGATGAAGGGCATCATGCACGGGATGCAGGTACACGCATCGAGAATCCCGGCAGTCTGCGCTTGGAGGCGCAAATGGCCCAGGATCTCAGTCATGAGTTCGCGCCCTGTGCATGCGGACATCGGCCTCTTTACGAAATCTCCCGGTATATCAACAAACAGCCCATACCCCCAGAACACCTGCACTCCCTCTGGCTGCCCAATGAAATGCGGCTGATGAGGCAACACTATTGAAGCCAGCCAACTCGACTCCGGAAAGGTAATAAGCCCGCCTTCTCCAGGTACGTTCCCCGTCAAGTCCCGGATTAGGTCGAAAAGCTTCGGATCGTGAAGCGTGGTCGTAAAGGACATCCACTTGGATTGTTCAACGTGATTGGCAAAGTTCGAAGGATGTCCGAATTGCGTCTGGCCGGCGGCGATTTTCTCCCAAAGGGCCCAGGAACCGCCGTCGGATTTCCCCAACAGGGCGGCGGCCGAGTCCATTGAACCCAGACTCGATCCTTCGGTCATAGACCCGAGTGTCACGATGATTTTGTCGTCTTCGGTAACACGAATGCTTCTGACAACGCCGTTTTCTTGAACCACGATCTTATCGACGGCAAAGCCGGCACGGTCTTGAAGAAGAACAAGGTCCGTGACCGTTGTCTTGAGCATGAACTTCACGCCGCGTTCTTCGAGCCATTTGTAAAGCGGGCGCACCATCGAATCGAACTGGTTGTATACAGTGCGCATGATGCCGGTAAGCGTATTGAAACCGGAAACCATGTGGGTGAAGCGCACGAGATAGCGTTTGAACTCGACGGCGCTATGCCAGGGCTGAAAGGCAAAGGTGGTACACCACATGTGCCAGAAGTCCGTCTCAAAGAATCCCGGAGCGAACTGGTCGGAGATCGTGGTCCGTCCAAGCAACTCCTCCGGCTCGATCGCCAGACGCTCGAGGTTGAGGATATCCTTTTCACTCAAGCCAAAACTGGGACTATCGACTCTTTGGCCGTCCCGAAACAAGCGCGCCTTGGAGGCGGTTTTCATCGTCTCGTTCCAGTCAAATATCTCCTGCGTCACCGACTTCGACCCATCGAGAGTCGGAATCGATGAGAAGAGGTCGAAGGTGCACAGGTATTTGCTCTCTATCATGCGGCCGCCGCGCATCACATAACCATCTGTCGCGTTTCCCGCTGCGTCAAGGCTGCCGCCGATCCGGGAAGACTCTTCGAGAATCGTGATCGTATGCCCTTGGACATCTCCGTCACGAATGAGAAAGACTGCAGCGGCAAGAGAAGCAATGCCCCCGCCAACAAGATATATTGCTGCGTTATCGTCAGGTCGTTTCACAGCGATCACTTCACACTTTCTCCGGGTCCAGTCGATCTTGCGGTGTTTGCTTTAAAGGCCCCTAAATGCAAGCGCTATGAGCGCCCAATGCGATTGTCAATCTGCAAGGCGAGAATGACTGTGTCTAATTGATCAGATGGTCAGCCATCCCATGCCACAGAATCATGTTGAGCGCACGGCAGTGTCTGATCCTTTAGAGGCAATTCCGGATCCGGATAGGACGAAATCAACATGTATCCAGAAATTAACGCACAGAGCCTTGAGCCGTTTGCAGTGCGGAACAAGATTAACGATCATCACCTGGTTCCAAATCCACATCTTGCCGCAGGCGGATTCAACCTCTGGTGGCAGAAGACCGCGGCACAGAACATGGCAGCGGTGACGGAAGCGTGTGATCTTATGCGTGAACACCGACTAGTCAGCTCAGATGTCCAAAAGAGCACAGCCTTTGCTCTCAAAACAAATGAGACTTGATTTGAGTCAATCTGATCAGTTAGCGAGAGCCATCATGCCCGAAATCAATCGCTTCCCTTCTATCCCGACAAAGATTCTTCTGCCCATAGACTTCAGCCCATCATCACAGGCTGCGCTGGATATGGCCGCGGATCTTGCCCAGCACTTTCAAGCAGAACTCCATCTCGTGAATGTGATCCCGGAGTTTCCGACCACGACAATTCCAGACTTCATTCCAGAGGCCGCCTTTCTTGAGAATGCAAGAAAATACGCAGAGATCCATTTGGCCAAGTGCGAGGCTGCACTTCAAGCTAGGGGAGTGAAGTCAACTTTCAGCGTTGAAGTTGGAAATGACGTAGTCGGCAACATCATGGAGGTGGTCGAACGCGAACATATTGATATGATCGTGATCTCCACCCACGGAATCTCAGGCTGGCATCCGCTCGTATTCGGCTCGATAGCCGAGAAGGTCGTAAAGCTCGCACAGTGCCCACTCCTGCTTCTTCACTCAGCCAAGCCCGAATCAGAAGTGAAAACGACCTCCGGCCGCTCAATGGAATGGTGGTAGAGAGATTAGCGATTCAGGTGCCCAACGGTGAGCTTGACTAGCCTTGTCGCCCCGGCATCAACCAGTCCGGCCCTAAAACCGGCTCCGGATTGCGCCCAAGTGGGCCTTACGAGCGAAGAAGCGCGTACTCGGCTCGAAGAGCACGGTCCCAATGCGATGCCGGACACGTCTGCTCATCCACTGCGCAATGCATTGGCAAAATTCTGGGCGCCTGTACCGTGGCTGCTGGAAGCATCCGTTGTACTTGAGATCGTCCTGCACAAGTATTACGAAGCTGCTGTCATCGCAGCTCTGCTCCTTTTCAATGCAGCACTCGCCTACTTCCAGGAGAGTCGCGCTCAGGCCACCCTTGCTGCTCTCAAATCCCGTCTGGCACTCAATGCATCGGTCCAGCGAGATGGCGAATGGAAGACTGTACCGGCGGCGGAATTGGTATGTGGCGACCTGGTAAAGCTATCCCTCGGCGGCGTCGTGGCTGCAGACGTCCACCTAACGAGCGGCTCGGTTGAGCTTGATCAGTCGATGCTTACAGGAGAATCCCTCCCCATCGATGCCGGTGCCGGCACAGACACTTTTGCAGGTGCCCTGGTTCGGCGAGGCGAGGCGACGGCCATCGTAACGGCCACAGGTACTCGGACAAAATTCGGCCGCACGGCGGAACTGATTCGCACCGCACACGCAGTGAGCACACAACAAAAGGCCGTCCTCAAGATTATCCGCAACCTGGCGGTCTTCAATTGCCTCATCATCGTTGCGATGGGAATCTACGCATGGCACCATGCGATGCCATCGAGCGAGATGATTCCGTTGTTGCTGACCTCGGTCCTGGCCATCATCCCCGTCGCATTGCCTGCGACATTCACACTCGCGGCCGCGATTGGAGCTCGTGCTCTTGCGAAGCAGGGCGTGTTGCCAACACGGCTTTCCGCCGTGGACGAAGCCGCATCGATCGACGTGTTGTGCTCGGACAAAACCGGAACTCTGACCCAGAATGAACTCACAGTCACAAGCGTTCGCCCACTGCCTGGATTCGACGAAGCACGTGTTCTCGGGATGGCAGCGCTGGCGAGCTCTGATGGAGGCCAAGATCCAGTCGATGCGGCGATTCGACTTGCCGCGTCGCAGAAAACAGCGACTGGCTTGCCAAAGCTGACCGTTTTCGTTCCGTTCGATCCGGTCAAGAAAACTTCGGAAGCAACCGCGACAGATGCAAACAGTGGCTCCGAACGAATCATCAAGGGTGCGTTCACTGCGGTTGTCGGCCTTACCGCGCCCTCTCCCGCCGCGGCCGCTATCGCTGACGAACTCGAGAAGAAGGGTTTTAGAGTCTTGGCAGTCGCCGCGGGACCGACGGCATCCAGCCGGATCATCGGATTGATTGCCCTCAGCGATCCGCCGCGAGCGGACTCAGTCTCACTTATCTCAGAACTGAACGGCCTCGGCGTGCGCACTGTGATGGTGACAGGTGACGCTCCGGCCACAGCTGCAATCGTCGCCCGCGAAGTTGGATTGAAGGGGGCAATCTGCCCGGCCGGTAAGCTGCCAGATGGCATTAAGCCAGAAGACTTCTCGGTCTTTGCGGGTGTTCTTCCCGAGGGCAAGTTTGACCTCGTTAAAGCATTTCAGAAGAGCGGGCATACAGTTGGGATGTGTGGCGACGGGGCCAATGACGCGCCCGCCCTGCGCCAGGCACAGATAGGTATTGCCGTTTCAACCGCAACCGACGTAGCCAAATCGGCCGCCGGTGTGGTTCTAACCAAGGCAGGCCTCGGCGGCATTGTGGCGGCCGTAAAAGAAGGCAGAGTCACCTTTCAACGCATTCTCACCTACACGCTCAACTCGGTTCAGAAGAAGGTGTTTCAGGCGCTCTTGCTGGCGGTTGGCCTAGTCATGACGGGACACGCGGTGCTGACTCCGATGCTGATGGTCATTGTGATGATCACGGGCGACTTCCTTGCCATGTCGCTCACCACTGACCGAGTCCGGCCATCGGCGACGCCAAACTCCTGGCAGATAGGCCGAATCACAAGCGCAGGGGTGATGTTCGGACTCTGCTTCCTTGCGTTCTCCACGGCAATCCTCGCGGTGGGCAAATTTCAGTTGCATCTCGACATCGAGTCGCTACAAACTCTGACCGCGGTCAGTATCGTGTTTGGAAGCCAGGCCACCACATACGTCATTCGCGGACGACAGCGTCTATGGGGCCTACGACCCAGTATTTGGCTCGTCCTATCGTCAGTTGCCGATGTCCTTATCATTTCGACTCTCGCTGCCTTTGGAATCGCCATGGCACCGTTGCCCCTCGCAGTCATAGCCGCCGAGTTTGGCGCCGCTCTTGCCTTCGGTGCGATTCTGGACCTGCTAAAGATTCCAGTCTTGGTCCGTCTTCGTATTTCCTGAACAACTACGGTGCATCAAGCATCACTCACCATGCGGCAACCAGACTTGAAGGGATAAGCATGAAGATCGCATTTCTTCATACCAACCAAGACGATCTTCACCGAGCCGTTGCCAGTCTGCCCTCAAGCGGGGATAGCGGCAGCCCGAATGCGCTTCTTTGCGATCTCCTCGATCTCCGGCTCAGTCAACGCTGAGAGATCCACCGTCTCGGTAGCGATAATACGCCGGAACGTCTCAGGATGATGATTCTTCAAATACTCGCTAAGGAAATTGACAGCGCTGCTCTTGCCTGTTGCATGACCGATGAGGGTGATCGATTCCGCATGGACAAGATCCGTTGCAATCTCTTCGTAGTACGATTCTTCCTCTGGAACATGATCTCCCTTGTAGTGGGCTTCCTTCCGATGGATCAGATGATGTTGAAAGCCAAACGGATCATACGGCTTGACGGTGACCTCGTCTTCCGGCCGGCTGCCGCCGAGATCGTGGTAAATATGGGCCGCGCGATGATCGATAACGACAACCATTCGTCCGATCTGATGCGCTTTCGAGGGTTTCCCAAGTACACCAGCTTCTTTTAGAAAGCTACGAAGCCTGGATATATCTTCAACTTCAAGATTATGGGTGCCAGGACGCTTGAAGAATCCCTTCTGGGAACCCACTACGAACGCAAACTCGTCGTTTCCGTGCGGCTGGACCTCGCCGATCTGTCCGATGAGGTCAACTACAGAGTTCCAACTCAGATTGCGCGGCAGTTTGCCGCCGACGAGACTATCAAGAAGGTCTTCATGGTCGTGACGAATATGATCATTCATCCTAAGAGGATTTCATCTGCCATGGAGAGATACTGTTCCAGTTTGCTCTTCGCAGTCGGATGCTCGCCAAGGAATGGTCCCCTTGAATTTCCTAGCTCGGTGCACATGGATTTCACAGATAGTTTGCGAGGGCAAAGCAAAATAAGCCACAGACCGCCGCGAAAGCAGGGTCTGTGGCTTATTTGTCCCCGGAGCACATTCAACATCGAACTACGTTAGAAATTTGTCGAATTGCATTCAGACGGTCGTGAGTTCCTCGACCCAGTATCCTTCACGATTGTAGTGCCCGTACAGGCCCGCTTCGTAATCCCGGGTGAGCAGGGACTCGTCGTTAAATTCCGGCGCGGCCTTGATCGCCTCGCGAGACAGGCCGATCGAAACCTCCCCCGCTTCCCAACTCACATTCTTGATCCACCTTGGCGAAATCAGAACCTTTTTCCCAGGCCACCAGTTCTTTGTTGCCACAACAAGGTAGCGAATTGCCCAGGTCTCGTCATCGACGATGAAGTCATCGACATGGCCGATCTCTCCGTCAAGCGCAGCGAAATGATAGCCCGTTACCTCGTGGGTGCTGCGAAGATGGCGGTCCCACCCCATTGCTTCAGAGGCGGCCAAGCCCCACCTGCTGCGATCCCGTAGGATGTACGGATTGCCTCCCCACATGTACGGGCCACCCCAATAGTTAGGGTATCCATAGTATCCGTTGTATAGGCCCTCATACTGGCGGGAAACCGGCTCGTCCATATCAATTGAGGGGCTATCTTCGATCTGCTTCCTCTTTAACAGAACGAACACCTTCTCTTCTACAGGATTGACACCGTCAAGCGAGTAAGGAGAGATCAGGACCCGTCTGCCGGTGAGCCAGGTTCCCGTATTTGCGACGAGGTAACGAATCGCCCAATACTGGTCGTCGAAGAAGAACTCGCTGGCCGACCCTATGTCCCCATCCAGGCTCGCGAGTGAATATCCATTTAGCGCCTTTGCTTTGATTAACATCGTGTTTCCCTTCGTATGTGCTGGTTCGATGAGTTGTCTCTGGCTGGCTGTACATGCCGCGCCGCGAAAGAGCAAGCCCCACAAGGTCCCCGTGAAGTTCTACACTGTCGCAGCGCAGGCTGGCCGGTTCTTAGACGAGAACGGCTTGGCCATAAACCGCGTAATGGCTCTGTTCCGTGCCGTGAATGATGTCCTTGGCCTTCTCCACCTCTTCAGGTGTTCCGTGGACGATGAGCACATACTTGTCGGTCTTCAAGGCGACATCGTACTTCAGTACGCTGTCCTTGGGAATGCCGATACTGACCAGGCCTGCGCCTATTGCGCTCACACCGCCGAGAACAACTGCGCCTTCGAGGGCGGCTACGATCCAGGCTACGATTGGACCGGCGGCAAGAATCGGTCCGAGTCCCGGTATGAAAAACAGACCAGATCCGAACAGCAACCCCCAGAACC